>WNFF01060893.1_pt1 | contig 10248 bp, 7 predicted proteins | sample 5400441 | NCBI WGS metagenome assembly WNFF01 (sample SAMN13153345, study PRJNA577476) | soil metagenome | isolation source: 120 cm saprolite under Douglas fir tree site 2 hole 3 replicate 1 | place: USA:California | collected 2015-04-18
GCCGGGTCCGGCTGATCCATCAACAGGACGTGACGCACCAGCATCTCCTGGTCCGCGATCGGCAGGGTCGTGTCGATCATCTGTATCGACACCTGCGTCGATGGGTTCCGCCGGCGCAGCGCCCAATACGACCCCGCCCCGAGCGCCAGCCCGAGGATTGGCACGAGTACCGCGCCCTCGCGAAGGTTTCCTTGCTTGTAGAGAGGACTGTCCTTCGTTTCGATACCGGTGTCGCCCACATAGATAGTGCTGATCGATGCCTGATAAAGCTTGGCCCGCAGCGGCGCGCCAACCTGGAGAGCATCCTCCTGGGCCCACGACGTCATCGCCCAGGTCGATACCGTGCCGCTTGAGAGCTGCAACGTCATGTCGGCGGTGTCACCAGTCTTCCCGCGCGTGATCTTGAAGCTGAGGAGCGTACCGGGGACGAGCGTGAAGCAGGCATGAGATGTCGATGCGGTGGGGCAGAGGCCAGCAGCTCGGTAGGTCTGAACGGCGGCGTCGAGCTGGGAGGAGGCGACCAGCATCACGATGCCGGCGCCGACGCCAATTAGCGGGACGCCGAGGATGTACGACCAGAAAGCGATTCGGCCGAATGACGGCCGTGGGCGGGCGCGGATGACTTGAAAGGGATCGTGGCCGCCGCCAGGGTCGAGCTGGCTCATCATCGAATAACGCCGTAACGCCGTCGGCAGAAACGTCTTGCCGGGGTTGACAAGCGAACGGATGTTCGTTACACTGATACAAAATTGTGGTAGTCGAAGAAGCGATCACACCGAATCCCGAACTCGCAGCCCTTCTGAGCGCCATCGATCGCTTCCGCCAGCGGCCCAGAACGTATCGCGAACCGCAGGAGCTCGCCTCCGAGTTGAAGGGCATTCGGCATGGCCAGGACCTGCTCGAGCTGGAGTTCGCTGAAACGGCCGCCAATTTCAGCAAGACCGAGGAGTACGAAGAGCAGGGCTCGGTGAGCCCCATCGACTGGATCCGCCACCACTGCCGGATGTCCAGCTCGGCCGTCTGGGGCAGCGTCGCGGTCGGCGACCACCTGCAGGAGCTCCCGCGGAGCGTCGAGGCGGTCGAGAGCGGTGAGATCGGATACGCGCACCTGGCGCTGATGGCGAGGACAGCGGACGCACTTCAGGGATCCTCCACCGCCGCGCCCTTCGAGGAGACGGAGCTGCTCGAGAAAGCGCGAGGGTTCAGTGTCGGACGCCTCTGGCACTTCTGCCATCACCTTCGGCACGCCCTCGACCCCGAGGGTTTCACCGCTGAGCAGAAGCGGGCCACCGAGGAACGCAGCCTCAAGCTTAGCCAATGCGAAGACGGCACCCTGTTGCTCGAGGGTTGGCTGGATTCCGTCGGCGGAGCGGCGGTGCGAAGCGCGCTCGAGCCGCTGGCACTGCCCCACGGCGATCACGACGAGCGCAATCGCGAACGCCGTTACGCCGACGCGATGGTCGAGATTTTTACCCACGCGCAAGACGCCGGCTCGCTGCCGCAGCGGCCTCATCTTCAAGTCACCGCGTCGCTGGACACGCTCCGTGGGTTGGCCGGCTCCCCCGCGGGCGACATGGAATACTCGCTTCCTGTCTCGGCCGAGACGGTGCAGCGGTTGGCATGCGACGGCACCATCACGAGGGTCGTCCTCAGCCCGGAGTCAGTCGTAATCGACGTCGGTCGCGCCCGCCGTGTTGTCGCTGGGGCAACGCGCCGCGCGCTGGCCGCCCGCGACGGCCATTGCCGGTGGCCGCACTGCGATCGGCCGGCATCCTGGAGCGACGCCCACCATGTCATCCACTGGAGCAAGGGCGGCGAGACCGACCTCTCGAACATGGTCCTGCTTTGTCATCGACACCACTGGATGGCGCACGAGGGTGGCTGGCAGCTAGTCCAAACGGCCGACGGCGAGGTGCTCACCGTGCCGCCCAAACCACCGGGACTGGCGCGCGCCGCGGATGTTGATGATCCGGTCGAGGCCGCTCGCCGCTTCGCGCAGCAACTGAGCACCGCTCGCGCACCCTAGGCTCGAGAGGCGACCGTGCCCTCGTGGGCGTTCTCGATCCGCGCCACGTCCGCTTTCGGGGCGACCCGCCAGAACCGATACAGCGCCGCGTGCCAGTCATCCAGGATGGCACGGGCCGCCGGCGACCCGGTGTAGGTCACGTGCTGCTCGATCAGGCCCAGCAACCGTAGGACCTGTTCGCCCAACAGCTGGTGCTCGCCACTGAGCCGGTGCGCGTCGACCAGCTCGGCGTTCACCATGCCCGGCAATCCGATCCCGGTGTCGTAGACAAAGACTTCGCCCCCGGTCATGCCGGCGCCGAGGTTATGTCCCACGGGGCCGAGCACCACCAGGGTGCCTCCGGTCATGTACTCCGCGCAATGCTCCCCCACGCCCTCGACCACGGCCGAGGCGCCGCTATTACGCACCGCGAAGCGTTCGCCGGCTTTCCCGGCGCAGAACAGCTCGCCACCGGTCGCGCCGTAGCCGCCCCCCATCCCCTTGCCGACGTAGTCGTTCGCCTCTCCGATCAGGACGAACTCGATCCCGTCGGTTAGGAAGGCGCCGAAGCTCTGGCCGGCTGCGCCGGTAAACGTAAACGACGCCGATCCAGCCGGCGCCGACGCCCCAAATTCCCTCGCCAGCGCGCCCCCCAACCGTGCCCCGACCGACCGGTCGCTATTTTGGATCACGTAGCTGGCTCGCACATGGGCGCCGGTCAAGACCGGGGTCAGCGCATCCAGGCAGACCCGATCGCCCAGCGCCGATGACGGCCGCTGCAGTGGAATCGACGCGACGAATCGGCGCGGCTCCGAGCCTCCGTCGCTCAGCAGCGGTGAGAGGTCCATGCGGTTCGCTCGCGGATCGTCGGTGATGCGCTGCGACAGCAGGTCCGTCCGGCCGATCGCATCGTCGAGTCTTCGCAGGCCGAGTCCAGCCAGGATATGACGGATCTCCTCGGCCACGTGCGTCAGATAGGCCTCCAGCATCTCCGGCGTCCCGGCGAACTTGGCCCGCAATTCCGGTCGCTGGGTCGCGATGCCCACCGGGCAGGTATCGAGGTGGCAGGTGCGCACCATGATGCATCCTTCCGCCAGCAGCGCCGCGGTGCCAAAGCTGTACTCGTCGGCGCCCAGCAGCGCGGCAATGACGACGTCGCGACCCGACTTGATGCCGCCGTCGACCCGCAGGCGGACCCGATCGCGCAGGTCGTTGATCCGGAGCGTCTGCTGGGTCTCGGCCAGTCCGATTTCCCACGGCATGCCAGCGTTCTTGATCGACGACAACGGACTCGCCCCAGTCCCTCCATCCATGCCGGCGATGTGCACCACGTCGGCCAGGCCCTTGACGACGCCAGCAGCGATCGTCCCGACGCCGGCTTCGGAGACCAGCTTGACGGAGACCGCCGCGAGGGGATTTACCTGCTTGAGGTCATAGATCAGTTGCGCGAGATCCTCGATCGAATAGATGTCGTGGTGGGGCGGCGGTGAAATCAGCGCAATCCCCTGCTGGGTGTGTCGCAAACGGGCGATCTCCTCGGTCGCTTTGTGGCCGGGCAGCTGGCCGCCCTCGCCGGGCTTCGATCCCTGCGCCATCTTGATCTGCAGCTCGTCGGCGAACACGCAGTATTCGGGTGTCACGCCGAAGCGGCCGGATGCCACCTGCTTGATCTTTGAGTTGCGGTCGATCGGCAGTCCCCTGGTGCGATAGCGGGCCGGGTCCTCGCCGCCCTCCCCGGTGTTGCTCTTGGCGCCCAGCCGGTTCATCGCGATCGCAATCGTCTCGTGCGCCTCCGCGGCGATGGAGCCGTGTGACATGGCCCCGGTCGAGAAGCGCCGCAGGATCGCGACGGCGGGCTCGACCTCATTGAGCGCTACCGGCGGGCCGGACGGCCGCATCGCCAGCAGGTCCCGCGGGTAGGTCGGGGGCCGGTCATTCACCAGCCTGGCAAACCGCTCGTAGGACGCGTAACCATTGCCGTCCGGTCCGGTGGCCACCGCGCGTTGCAGCGCGTGTGCCGCTGAGACTTCTTTCACCGACGCGCCCGCCGGCACTAACGGCGCAGCGATCTCTTCGGCCGCCGCCGACTCGTGCAGCGCGTCGACAATATCGGGATTGGTGGCGTGATACTCGGTGCCCTGCTTGTGATGCTTGAAGAAGCCGGGGCTCTTGAGCGCCGGCGCCGATGCCGCAAACCCTTCGGCGTGCAGCGCCAGGACTTGCGCGCCCAGGTCGGCAAAGGTCGCGCCGCCGAGCGGGGACGGCGTCCCGGCAAAGCCGAAGTCGACCACGCCGGTATCGAGCCCGATGATCTCGAAGATCTGCGCACCCTGGTAGCCGTCCAGCGTCGAGATGCCCATCTTGGCAAGCACTTTGAGGGTGCCGTCCTCGAGCGCGCTGACGTAGTGCTCCTGCGCGCTGCGCCCGTCCGCCTCCCCTTTGAGGTGGCCCGCGGAGGCCAGCGCATTGATGGACACCAGACCGAGGCGCGGACAGATCGCCTGCGCGCCATAGCCGAGCAAGCAAACGACGTGGTGCACCTCCCGGGCTTCATCGGTCTCGACCACCAGGCTCGTCAGGCCACGCAGGCCGCGGCGCATCAGGTGGTGGTGCACGGTTCCGACCGCGAGCAGCGACGGGATCGGCGCGCGATCAGGGCCGGCCGCGCGATCAGACACGATCAGGATCGAGGCGCCGAAGCGAGCGGCCCGTTCGGCGTCATGGGCCAGCCGCTCGCAGGCGACCCGCAATCCCGCCGGTCCGTCGGCAACCGGGAAGGTGGCGTCGAGATCGCTCGACGCGAACGGGGTGGCCTTCGCGCGCACCGCGTCCAGCGCGGATGGATAGAGCACGAATGATTCCAGTTGGACCAGGCGGGCAGCAGCCGCCCCACCCGAGAGCAGCGGCGCGGGCGGCCCGAGGTAGCTGCGCAGCGACATGACGAGGCGCTCGCGCAGATGGTCGATCGGCGGGTTGGTCACCTGCGCGAAGCGCTGCTTGAAATAGCTGTAGAGAAGGCGCGGCGGCTGGGCCAGTACCGAGAGCGCGGTGTCATCGCCCATCGAGAAGATCGGCTCTTTGCCCTGGGTCGCCATCGGTCGCAGCACGTAGGTGAACTCTTCCCTGGTGTAGCCGAACGCGGCCTGCCGCGCCACGAGGTCGGGGATCACGTCTTCCGTGGGCTCCCCTGGATCAAGTGACGTCAAGTTGTCTTCCAGCCACCGACCGTACGGTTCCTGCGCCGCGAGCCGTCGCTTGATGCTGTCGTCCTCTTCCAGGCCACCCCGTTCGGGGTCGACGCAGATCATCTCGCCCGGCCCAAGCTTTCCGCGTCGGACGCGGCCGTGCCCACTGACGTCAACCGCGCCGGCTTCCGAGGCGCAGGCGATCAGTCCGTCCTCGCATACGGCGTAACGCAGCGGCCGCAGTCCGTTGCGGTCGAGCACGGCGCCGACCCGCGTCCCGTCGGTGAAGACCAGTCCGGCGGGCCCGTCCCACGGCTCCATCAGGCAGGCGTGATAGCGATAGAAATCGCGAACTGCCGGGTCGACGTCGAAGCCCTCCCACGCTTCCGGCACCAACATCGCCAGCGAACGGGAAGCAGCAACGCCTCGTCGGCCCCGTCCCGCGTACCAAGACGGCCTTCGCGCGAACGCATCCGGTTGACATTGCCCTGGATGGTATTGATCTCTCCGTTGTGGCAGAGCATGCGGAATGGCTGAGCCCGTTCCCAGGAGGGGGCGGTGTTGGTGCTGTAGCGCTGGTGGAAGATGGCGAAGGGCGAGGCGAAACGCGGGTTGCGGAGGTCGGGGTAAAAGGCCGCGAGCTGGTCGGCGGCGCACATCGCCTTGTAGGTCAGGGTTCGAAACGACATCGACGCGACGTAGGCGCGCAATCCCGCCGCGCGAACTGCGCGCTCAACCCGCTTGCGCGCCCGGTAACAGCGGGCCTCGGCGTCGGCGCTCGAGACCGCACTCTCGACGGCGATGATGGCCTGCTCGATCACCGGCGCCGTGGTGCGAGCCAGGTCGCCGAGCGCATCGGGCTCGACCGGGACCGGACGCCAGTCGATCAGGTGAAGATGATCGGCGCGGCACGCTTCGTCGAAGAGCCGGCGGGTGAGGCGCCGCTGCTGATCCCCGTCCGCCCCTGGCGCGTTGCTGAGGAAGACGACGGCAACCCCGAGCCTGGCGGACGGCTCGAGGTTGATGGCGGCGGGCAGCATCCATTCGCGCAGAATGGTCTCGGGAATGGTCAGCAAGAGACCAGCGCCATCGCCTGAGCGATGATCCGCGGCCACCGCTCCTCGATGACGGACACGATGTAGCGCTGCGAGGGCGGCGTCGACAATACTTCGGCTGGCTCGCCCTCCAGCGTCAGCGACGAAACCGATCCCGCAGGCATCGTGCTCATAGCGAGAGTCGTATAAGCCTGCGTGTCGCAAGATTCGACACCTGACGCTATCCGTTACCGCCGCGATAAACCACGGACGATGGCACCAAAAGGATGGCGCCGCTTGGTCGCAACCACACAAGGTCGCAACTACACAAGGTCAGACCGACTCGCTCCGGGCTATTCCTGGTAAACAAGGGAGCGGAGCGCCGCTGCTTCCGCGGTCTGCGCCAGCTTCGGCATCGCCACCCCGCCCCCAAGCCACACTTTACGACCTCGCAAACGTTTGCGCCAGATCTGACCGATTAACAAGAGGTTAACGTGTGGTCAGGCGGTGAACCGCCTGGCGGATGCAACCGAGGGGCGACGGGACGGATGGACGCGTAAGGCGGGGAGAACGGACGATCGTAACCCTCGAAGACGTCGCGCGGGCTGCGGGAGTGCACTACTCGACGGTCTCCCGAGCGCTCGATCCGATCTCGGCCGCGCAGGTCAAGCTCGAGACCCGAACCCGCCTCCAGGCGGTCGCGAAACGAATGGGCTACCAGAAAGATATGGTGGCCAGCGGGCTAAAACGGGGCCGAACCCACACCGTCGCCGTGATCGCTGGCGACCTCGGCAACCCGAACCTCGCTCCGGTTCTGCGCGGCATCGCCAGCGGGCTGGAGCAGGCGGGGCTGATGACACTGATCTCAGAGACGCAATTCGATTCCGCACGCCTCGAATGGATACTGAATCACCTCATGAGCCGCCGCGTCGACGCCATCATCATGACCGCTGCGCGGGCACGCGACGCGCCAACGCTCCGCTGGATCCGCCGACAGGGCATTCCGCTCGTGCTGGCGATTCAGACCGTTCCCGGCATCCGCTTGCCCGCTTGCGCCAATGACGACCACCTCGGGGGCGTGCTGGCCGCGCGACATCTCCTCTCTCTGGGCCATCGGCGGCTGGCCCAACTTCGGGGACCTATGGAATTCAGTTCCTGCTTCCTTCGCGCCCAGGGGTTCAGCCAGACCGTCGCAGCCGCAGGCGCTGAGGAAGTCGTGGTCAAGTCCACCGCCCTCTGGGGATCCCCCGAATTGGGCGGTGCCCTCATGCGTGAGCTTCTCGATAAGAAAGGCGTTCGGCCGACCGGCATCTTCGCGCACCATGACCTGACAGCCTTCGGCGCGCTAACGGTGGCCGAGGAGCGCGGCTTGACGTGTCCCCGGGACCTGTCGATCGTCGGCTACCACAACTTGGCGCACGACGATCGCATCGCGCCGCCGCTCACTTCGATCGGTCAGCCCCGCGAGGAACTTGGCCGGACCGCCGCCGAGATCCTCATCGCAGTGCTCAAGAAGCCTGGCCGGACGCCGGCGCCACAGCTGGTGCGGCCGTCGCTAGTGGTGCGGAAGTCGACTGGGCCCCCTCCAAACCCCCGATAGCCGGCAATCTCGGCCCCCAAACGTTTGCGACACGGCCTGCACAGCGAAAAGCTGACCTTGATCCGGCGATGCCCTCCCTCGGACGGATCTTGGAGACCGTGCGAGAATCAATGCAATGACCCCAGTCACTGAGCTGATCTCCATTCGTCACACGGACCTCTATATCGACGGATCGTGGCTGCCGGCTTCGGACCAACAGCGCATCGAGGTTACCGATCCCGCAACCGCGGAGGTGATCGCCACCGTCGCGAGCGCCTCCGTGCAGGATGCGCTGGTCGCGGTCGATGCGGCCTCCGAGGCCTTCCGCCCCTGGGCAGCCAAGCCGCCGCGGCAGCGCGCCGAAATCCTGCGCAAGGCCTTCGATCTGATGATGCGCGACCAGGAAAAGCTGGCCGAGCTGATGGTGCGCGAGAACGGCAAGCCAATGGTGGAGGCGCGGGGCGAAGTCGCTTACGCCGCCGAGTTCTTCCGCTGGTTTTCTGAAGAAGCGGTCCGAAACATCGGATCGGTGTCGATCTCTCCGAGCGGCGCCAACCGAATCCTGGTCGAGCACCAGCCGATCGGCGTGTCGGTGCTGGTCACGCCCTGGAATTTCCCGGCGGCGATGGCCACGCGGAAAATCGGGCCGGCGCTGGCCGCCGGTTGCAGCGTCATCCTCAAGCCGGCATCGGAGACGCCCCTCACGGCACTGGCCATCGCCGACCTGCTCGAGCAGGCGGGTGTTCCCAAGGGCGTGGTCAATGTGATTCCGTCGAAGCGCTCGTCGGAGGTCGTCAAAGCGATGCTCAAGGACCCGCGCGTGCGCAAGCTCTCCTTTACCGGCTCCACCGAAGTCGGTGGAGCTCGGCGGCAATGCGCCGTTCGTCGTGCTCGCCGACGCCGATCTCGCCGCCGCGTTGGAGGGCGCGTTGGTGGCGAAGATGCGCAACACCGGCCAGTCCTGCATCGCCGCCAACCGGTTCTATGTCGAGGCGCCGGTCGCGGAGAAATTCTCGAGCATGCTGGCGCAAGCCATGGGCGCCCTGCCCGTAGGGTCGGGGATGGACCCGAACGCCAAGGTCGGTCCGGTCATCAATCAATCGGCGCGCGAGAAGATGCTCGCCCTGGTACATGAGGCCGAGGGTCACGGCGCCAGGGTGCTGACCGGTGGCAAGGCGCCCAACCGCGCTGGCTATTTCGTCCCACCGACCGTCTTGAGCGAAGTCCCGCCGGACGAGCACATCCTCAAAGAAGAAATCTTCGGGCCGATCGCGCCGGTGGTCACCTTCCGCGAGGTCAATGAGGCGATCGAGTTCGCGAATAAGACCGACCGCGGCCTCGCCTCTTACGTCTACACGCGTGACCTGGCCAAGGGGCTGGCGATCGCCGAGGCGATCGAGGCCGGCATGGTCGGCTTGAACCGCGGTTTCATCTCCGACCCAGCGGCGCCCTTCGGCGGCGTCAAGCAAAGCGGCGTAGGCCGCGAAGGTTCACACGAGGGGCTGATGGAGTTCCTCGAGACCAAGTACATCGCGACGAACTGGTAGAGCCCGCCCGCCGGGCCGGGCGTTTAGCGGCCTATTGGCAACCAGGCAGGCCGAGTGGCTTCATAGCGCGCAATGCAAGCGTCCTGGCGTAGCGTGAGCGCCACTTCGTCCCAGCCGTTGAGCAGGCATTCTCGGTAGAACGGATCGAGCGCAAACGTCGCTTCGAAACCGCCGGCGGCGACCCGTTGCCGCTCCAGGTCGACGCTGATCTCCATGCCCGGCTCCTGCAGGGCCAGCTCGATCAGCTCACGGACCGCCGCCTCGGGGAGCTCCACCGGCAGTAGGCCGCAGCGGAAGCTATTGCTCTTGAAGATGTCGGCATAGGAGGGCGCGATGACGGCGCGGAACCCGGCATCGAGCAGCGACCATGGCGCGTGCTCCCGCGACGACCCGCAGCCGAAGTTGGCACCCGTGACCAGGACCTGGGCGCCGCGATACTCCGCCCGATCGAGGACGAAGTCACCCTGACGCCGCCAGTCGTAAAAGAGGAACGGCCCGTACCCGGAGCGCTCGATGCGCTTGAGGAATTGCTTGGGGATGATCTGGTCCGTGTCGACGTCGGCGCGATCGAGCGGAGCCATGACGCCGGTGACGCGGGTGAACGGTTCCATCAGTTGAATTCCCTGACATCCACCAGGTGACCGGCGATCGCGGCGGCGGCAGCCATCGGCGGGCTGACCAGGTGGGTGCGCCCTCCACTCCCCTGCCGGCCCTCGAAGTTGCGATTGCTGGTCGAGGCGCAGCGCTCGCCCGGGCCCAGGATGTCCGGGTTCATCCCCAGGCACATCGAGCAGCCGGCGTCGCGCCATTCGAAGCCGGCTGCGAGGAAGACCGCATCGAGTCCTTCGGACTCGGCCTGGCGCTTGACGCTCGCCGAGCCCGGCACCACCATCGCTCG
>WNFF01005627.1_pt1 | contig 10246 bp, 7 predicted proteins | sample 5400441 | NCBI WGS metagenome assembly WNFF01 (sample SAMN13153345, study PRJNA577476) | soil metagenome | isolation source: 120 cm saprolite under Douglas fir tree site 2 hole 3 replicate 1 | place: USA:California | collected 2015-04-18
TCCCGAACGAACGTTCCGTTGTACGGAAAAGGCCTGGTACCGTTATGCTTGCAATGCACCGGATAAGAAGGACGAAACTGCTAACGCGGCAGGTTTGTTTCCTTTTCCATCCGTTGGGTGGGCCCGGTGCCTTTTCAGAGAAGAGAATTTCTTCCTCATCCCGTTGATTCAGGGATGAGGAATTTTTTTTGACTTGTACGGTCAGAACTGCACTTGAGATGACTCTTGAAGAAACTGTCAAAAGTACTGGAGGTTAACAATGATTCGAGTCGCATCTCATCCTCGAACCGAACTTGAGATGATTAACGGTAATTTCAAGGGAAAGGATATTGTTTCCCTCGCACAATTTTCGGCGCAGGATCTTCACCTTCTTTTTCCTTTAACTACAGAAATGAAACAGATCGCTCTCAATAATGAACCTTCATATCTACTTGCAGGCACTGTCGTAGCGCTGCTATTCTTTGAACCCTCCAGCAGAACTTTCGGTTCATTTGCTGCCGCAGTAAAAAGGCTCGGCGGAGAAACAATCGAAATTCAAAACGCAGAAACAACCACTTCCTGCTATAAGGGTGAGTCCTTTGAAGATACCATTCGCACTTTTGAAGCATATTCAAATGCAATTGTCCTACGCCATAAGCTAGTCGGCTCAGCAGAGCGAGCGGCAGAAGCTGCCAGCGATGTACCTGTGATTAACGCGGGAGATGGAAACAATGAGCACCCCACCCAAACACTGCTCGATCTTTACACCCTTTATGAGAAATTTGGCAGGCTCGGTGGCCTGACATGCCTTCTTGCTGGTGACCCGCTCAATAGCCGCACGATACACTCTCTCATTCGCGGGCTCTCTCTTTTCGAGAATAACACTGTATACCTGCTTTCACCCCAGCAACTCCGGCTCACACGAGCGGATTTTGATGGCTTGAGCGCACGAGGTATAAACATCATCGAAATCAGCAGTGAAAAGGATATTCCTAGAGACTGCGATTTCTGGTATTGGACACGTGTACAGAAAGAGCGGTTTGCTTCTCTTGAGGAATACCGCGATGCAATGAATGAGGCCTATATCGTCACACCCCAGCTTCTTGATCAATATGCAAGCAAGAACATGATACTGATGGACCCGCTCCCCAGGGTAGATTCGGTAGATCCGGCAGTAGATGCTGATGAGCGAGCCGTGTATTTGAAGTCGCAAATTCGCAATGGCTTGTATACACGCATGGCTCTACTAGCATTGATTCTGGGGAAAGCGTAACTGAGAGGAATACTATGCAAAATAATGTCGATAGCAATCTGCTTGTTGAAGATTATCCTGGATGCGACGTACTCCTTATCAAACACCGTCCTCGATATGGAACATTGCTGCTAGAGGATGGAACCAAATTTGAAGGTACCTCATTTGGGTATGAGGGAGAAAGCTCTGGCGAGGTCGTCTTTTGCACTGGCATGGTCGGCTATCCGGAAGCCCTGACCGATCCCTCCTTTGCTGGCCAAATCCTGACCATGACCTACCCACTCATTGGTAATTATGGAGTACCAGGCCGGTCCTGGTGGGAAGATGACAGAATCCATGTCGCTGCGCTCATCGTTTCTAACTATGTAGACACGCCTTCGCATGTAGAAAGCACCATGAACCTGGGTAGCTGGTTGCAGCAGGAGAGGGTCCCTGCCTTAGAAATCAAAGATACGCGTTCGCTCACTCAACATATCCGCACTCATGGCACTATGCTGGGCAAGATTGTGTTCAATACAGATATTCCTTTCTATGACCCCAATACCGACAACCTGGTTGCGCAAGTCTCAGTCAAGCAGCCCCTGCAAGAAGGCAGTGGGAATATCACTATTGCCTTGATTGATTGTGGGGCTAAGCGTAATATTACACGCTGCCTCCTCTCAAGAAATGTGCGTGTGATTACGGTGCCATGGAATTGGGACCTCTTTTCGCCAGCTAATGCCTTTACCTTTGATGGCGTCGTGGTGTCCAATGGCCCAGGTAATCCGAAGATGGCCGAGAAAACGATCCAGACCATTCGGAAAGCGCTAGAGCGCAAGATTCCTACGCTTGGCATTTGCCTGGGGCACCAATTGCTGGCGCTTGCAGCGGGTGGGGATACTTATAAGCTGAAATTTGGTCACAGGAGCCAGAACCAGCCGTGTCTGCTGCATGGTACGAAGCGGTGCTATATCACGACGCAGAATCATGGCTTTGCTGTAGGCGTCCTGCCGAGGGACTTTATTCCCTGGTTTGTCAATGCAAATGATGGGAGCAATGAAGGCATGCGGCATGTCCAACTCCCCTTTCTCTCGGTGCAATTTCATCCAGAGGCCGCTCCGGGTCCAATGGATACAGATTGGATCTTCGACCACTTTCTAGAGATGGTGAGAGGCAAGTATGAAAATGCCGCGTAAAGTGTTGGTGCTGGGAGCAGGTGCGCTCAAGATTGGCCAATCGGGTGAGTTTGACTATTCTGGGTCCCAGGCGCTCAAAGCCTTACGAGAAGAAGGGATTAGCACGGTTTTAGTCAATCCCAATATCGCGACCATTCAGACCTCAAAACTGCTGGCGGACTCGGTTTATTTTTTGCCAATAACCCCCTTTTTCGTCGAAAAAATCATTGAGAAGGAGCGCCCTGATGGCATCTTGCTCTCGTTCGGTGGGCAAACGGCGCTCAATTGTGGGATTGAATTGTTTCACACAGGGATCCTGGAAAAATACAGCGTGCAAATTCTGGGAACTCCCATCTCTGCAATCATCCTCACCGAAGACCGGCAAGCGTTTGCGCAACACTTGCAGAGTATAGGCATTCCTGCTCCGCAAAGTAGAAGTGCGGAATCGCCAGAAGAAGCCGTGCGTATTGGCGCAGAGATCGGCTTTCCAGTGATGGTACGAGCTGGTTTTGCGCTCGGCGGCCAGGGATCAGGCATTGCGAGGGATGTAGAAGATCTGGAGCGTATCGTGAGGGGAGCCCTGGCGTTTGCTCCACAGGTGCTCGTTGAGCAATACTTGCATCACTACAAGGAAGTAGAGTATGAAGTGGTCCGTGATGCCTACGACAATTGCATCACGGTGTGTAACATGGAGAATATGGACCCGCTGGGCATTCACACTGGCGAGTCTATCGTGCTGGCTCCCAGCCAGACGCTCAACAATGCTGAATATCATAGCCTGCGCACAGCGGCAATCACCATCGTCAGAAGCCTGGGCATCGTCGGGGAATGCAATGTGCAGTTTGCCATCAACCCCAGGACTTCTGCATACTACGTGATCGAGGTTAATGCTCGCCTGTCACGCAGTTCAGCCCTGGCCAGCAAAGCGACAGGGTATCCGCTTGCATATGTAGCGGCCAAATTAGCGTTTGGCTATGGACTGACGGATCTCAGCAATAAAGTAACGGGTGTCACCCAGGCCTGTTTTGAACCCAGCCTGGACTACGTGGTGGTGAAAATCCCTCGCTGGGACTTAGAGAAGTTCAAAGGTGTGGACGAAACCATTGGCACCGGTATGAAATCTGTTGGGGAGGTCATGGGCATTGGCCGCACGTTTGAGGAAGCCTATCAAAAGGCCATTCGCATGCTAGACCTGGATTTCGAGGGCGCAACCTCCGAGAAAGTCTTTGCCAACGGCGATACTGTGGCAGATAATATGCTCAAATATCTCTACAGGCCTACCCCTAAACGGATGTTTGCGCTGGCAATGGCGATCCAAAACAATTATTCCGTTGAGGAGATAGCCAATATTACCGGTATCGACCCGTGGTTTTTAGAGAGAATAAAGCGCATCGTAGACATGGAACAAGCCCTGCAAGCCGACCAGGACCTCTCTGCGCTCCGGCTGTTGGGGCTGAAGCAGGTGGGTATGTCGGACAAGCGTATCGGGGAACTTACCGGCAAAAGCGGGCTGGATATACGGGCGATGCGCAAACGACTTGGCGTGACTCCGTGCGTGTTCCAGATCGATACACTCGCCGCTGAATTCCCTTCCAACACCAACTATCTCTACATGACTTACAATGGGCAGCATCACGATGTTGTGCCGGTGGGAGAAGCAGGTGTGGTTATTCTGGGTTCGGGACCCTATCGTATAGGCTCGTCGGTGGAATTTGATTGGACGAGCGTATGTGCCGTGGAGGCGCTCAAAAAGTACGGGAAGCGCTCCATCGTGATTAACTGTAATCCTGAAACGGTTTCAACGGACTACGACATCTCAGATAGACTGTATTTTGAGGAACTCACCTTTGAGCGAATTGCCGACATTTGTGAGTTTGAGACGCCTTACGGGGTGATTGTCTCGGTGGGTGGACAGACGCCCAACAACCGGGCAAAGGCGCTGCAGCGCTATGGTATGCGCATCTTGGGAACTGATGCCACCCATATTGACCAGGCAGAAGACCGCAGCAAGTTTTCCAGGCTGCTGGATACGCTCGGCATTCATCAGCCTGAGTGGAATAGCTTTGTCAACATCGCTGAACTGACCCATTTTGCAGAGCAGGTCGGCTATCCGATCCTCGTGAGGCCATCCTACGTGCTCTCAGGCAATGCCATGAATGTCTGTTACACGCAGGAAGAGTTGGAGCAGTACACCGAAGAAGCTGCAGCGGTTTCACCAGAGTATCCTGTCACGGTTTCTAAGTTTTTCGAAAAGGTCAAAGAGATAGAACTGGATGCAGTGGCCCAACACGGGGAGATCAAAGTCTTCGTGATCTCGGAACACATAGAAAATGCGGGTGTGCATTCTGGCGACGCGACGATTGTGCTGCCGCCCCAGACCCTCAATGCCCAAACTAAAAGCAAGCTTGAAGAGGCCAGTCGAGCAATCGCCAGGGCTCTAGCCATCACAGGACCATTCAATATTCAATTTCTCGCTAAAGACAACCAGGTGTATGTCATTGAGGTGAACCTGAGGGCGTCGCGCACCTTTCCTTTCATTTCCAAGGTCACCGGGATCAACTTCATGGAAATCTTTGTTGACGCACTCTTTCAGGAGGAGATTCCGGCTATTACGATTCCACCTCTCACCTTTACTGCCGTGAAAGCGCCGCAGTTCTCGTTCTCGCGGCTTGCGGGGGCCGACCCGATCCTGCGCGTGGAGATGGCCTCAACGGGGGAAGTGGCCTGCTTCGGTGAGGATGTGGAGGAAGCCTATCTCAAGGCAATCCTTGCCACAGGGGGACATGTGCCCAGGAAGGGAGTCTTTATTAGCCTGGGAGGAGAGGATAAAAAGGCGAAGTTTCTGGAGAGCGCTGAACAGTTAGCCACACTGGGCATACCGTTTTATGCTACAGACAAAACGTGTGCGTTTTTACAAGCCCATAGTATTGATGCAACCATGCTCTACAAGATACATGAACAGCGGTCGCCGAACGTTCTGACATATTTCCGCGACGGTAGGATCGACCTTGCCATCAACATTGTGGATAGGCACATTAAAAAGGAAGTCGATGATGATTATGCCATGCGCCGCTACGCCGTCGATTATAACATCCCCTTGCTTACCAAAATCAAACAGGCCCGCCTGTTTGTCAGGGCGATAGTGGAGAAGGACCTTGCCACCATCCCTGTTAAGTCCTGGAATGAGTACTCATGAGTAGGGAGCTTCAATATGTCTAGATTTGTGACTGTCGAGAAAATAGATACAGATATCCTGATTATCGGCTCAGGTGGATCGGGACTGCGGGCTGCCATTGCCGCTACTGAGAAGGGGGCAAAGGTATTGGTGGTAGCCAAGGAGTTCTTAAAGGACGCTCATACTGGTTGGGCAATGGGTGGTCTCAATGTTGCTATAAAAGCCCCAGCAACCTCGCAGATGCACTTTGAGGATACTATCAACGGCGGCTGGTTTATCAATAATTATAAGCTCGCAAGGATATTTGCAGAAGAAATGCCTGATCGCATAGGTGATTTGGAACGCTATGGCGTCAAATTTGATCGCTTGCCTGATGGTTCCTACTTTACGTGGGCTGGAGGTAAGCAATCAGCGCCCTTGAATTTGTGTGCCGGTGATTATACGGGCCGTGAAATGATGCAGGGGTTATTGGCAGAGGTTGAGCGGCTCGACATTCCATACCTGGAACATCATTACGTGACGAAACTGGTCAAGCGAGATGACAAGGTTGCCGGCGCCTTTCTTATTGACAGGAGAACAGGGACGTACAGAATTGTGCAGGCGAAGGCGACGATTGTGGCAACGGGTGGTGGTGGGAACATGTATAAGATCAATACGAATGCGCCCAGCAATACAGGCGAAGGATATGCCTGGGCATTGGATGTGGGAGCAGAACTTGTTGATATGGAAATGATCCAGTTTCATCCAACAGGCATGGCTTTCCCACCGGAGAAGCGCGGCACGCTTGTCACAGAAAAGGTCAGGGGGAACGGTGGTATTCTCAAAAACAGCCTGGGAGAGCGCTTCATGGAGCGTTACCAACCCCAGCGCCTCGAGCTTGCTGGACGGGACGAAGTAACGAGAGCGATTTACCAGGAAATTCAAGAAGGTAGAGGCACAGAGCATGCAGCGGTCTATCTGGATATAACACATTGGGAAGAGGGAAAAGCTGAAAAACTCGTTCCCGATGTGTTTGCTGCGCATATGGAAGTAGGTATCGATGTTCGCAAACAGATGATGGAGGTCACGCCTTCTATGCATCATATGATGGGTGGGTATGCCATCAACGAATGGGGTGAAACAAACGTTGATGGACTCTATGCTGTTGGCGAAGTGACGACAAGTGTTCACGGGGCAAACCGTCTGGGTGGAAATTCGCTAGCCGAAGGTCAAGTCTTTGGCAGGCGAGCTGGGATGCATGCGGCAGAATATGTCAAAGGCTCTCGATCACCAGAGATTACACGGCAGGCGGTTGATGCAGAAGTTGATCGAGTTGAGGCATTTTTACGCCGAAATACGGGGCTATTTGCTGCAGATGTTTTGAGAAAAATCAAAACCGTTATGTGGACCAATGTTGGCATCATAAGAGATGCCGATAGTTTATTGACCGCGAAGAGAGAGATTAAACAGTTACAGCATGAGGCGCAATTCCTGCTGGCAGAAGACAAAAGTCATCTGCAAGCGTGTCTGGAAACACAGGATATGTTGAAGACAGCAGAAGTGATCGTTCTGGCAGCTTTGGAAAGAAAAGAAAGCCGGGGTGCGCATTATCGCTCCGATTATCCCCAGCTGGCTCCGGCGTGGGAGAAAAATATCCGCACCTATAAAGACAAAGAGGGTAAACTTATGACGAAGGTTGTCCCTCCTGTTAAAGATAACTCCCTTAAAGATTAGCCATCTCAGGAGGTTTTGGTGCATTCAACGCTGATAGGATCTATTGTTCTGCCTGATCGGATCATGAGGGGAACTATCCAAATTATAGACGGGAAAATCGCGAGCATAGATGAAGATTTCCCCAAAAATATGGAGCATACTCTTGATTTTCGTGGCAAGTATATCCTTCCGGGCTTGATTGAAGTGCATGGTCACCTGCGTGAACCAGGACTTGAACACAAAGAAGATATTCCACATGGCACGCGGGCCGGGCTTGCAGGGGGTTACACGACCATCTTTGATATGCCCAATACAAGACCTCCAACGACGACTGTCGCTCGCGTGGAAGACCAGATAAAAAGATATACTGGTAGATCTTATAGCGATTTTGCCATCAATATGGGCACTGCTGTCGAGGATATTGATGAGCTGCGAAAAGTTGATAAAGAGTCGATCACTGGCGTCAAAATATTTACGGCCGGGCATGCTACTACGCCAACAACGATACCGCGTCTCGGTGATATTGCACGGATTTTTGAGATTTTGGGCGAGAGAAAGATCATGGCACTGCTCCACGCGGAGAATCAGGAGCTTGTAAACTATTTTACGCGTAAGTACCGCGATACGTTAAAAAGAGATGATCCTGCTGTATGGGGAGACGCAAGAAATACTTCTGTTGTTCTGACGTCCGCTCTTGAGATGATCGCCCTCGCGAAACAATTTGGCGTGAAGCTCTACCTGTTGCATTTATCCACTCCAGAAGAGTTTGCAGCCGTAGAGTTTGGCCGCAAGATCGGGGTAGATGTGTATGGTGAAGTAGCAGCCTATCACCTCGCTTTCACCTGCCAGGATTACGAAAAATATGGCAATTTGATTAATGTGGCGCCAGCGCTACGCACACCTGCTGAACAAAAGCAGCTCTGGAGCCTGCTGAGTGAGGGCAAAATCGACGCTGTGATTTCAGAGCATACGCCACATACACTTGTGGAGAAGCAAAAAGAGAGCGTCTGGGAAGTGGCATCAGGCATGCCAGGCATGCAAGAAGCTCTGCCAGTGTTAATCAGCCACTGGGTAAAGCAATTTGGCAATGATGCTCTTGAAAAGGGGCTTATCCGTATTGCTCAAGTAACCTCGCAAAATATCGCGAGGATTTTTGGTTTTGACCAAAAAGGTGGCCTGGCCGTTGGTAAGGACGCCGACATGGTCGTGGTCGATACGAGGCAGGTATGGAGGGTGAAAAAAGAGGATCTATTTACAAAGAATCGGTGGTCGGCATACGAGGGAATGGAGCTTATGGGTAGGCCCGTGGCGACGTTCCTGCGCGGGAGACTGGTCTATCGAGAAGGAACGATAATTGGTGAAGCCTACGGAGAGCGGATTGCGAGGTGTAAGCTTGACTGACTCAGAGTTGCTCGACCTTTTTCAACGCATGGGTGTTGTCGCAAAGGGGCACTTTGTGCTCAGTTCGGGGCGACACAGCGATGAATACTGGGAGAAGTTTCGCCTGCTGGAGCGGCCGCGCATCACGGAACAGTTGTGCCGGGAAATTGCTGCCCGCTACGAAGGTGCGACGGTCGAAGCAGTTGTAGGCCCGACGACGGGCGGAGCACTACTGGCGCAGGAGGTGGCGCGCCAGCTTGGAACGCGCTGTCTCCTGGCCGAGCCAGCATTGGTAAATGGCGGGCGTGAATTACGCCGGGGCTTTACGCTCCTTCCAGGCGAGCGTGTGCTTATCGTTGACGATGTACTTACTACTGGGCTCTCGCTGCGAGAAACGTTGAGCGCGCTTGAACGCTTCCAGCCAGCAATTGTTGGCATCGAGGTGCTGATCGACCGTAGCGGTGGCACTGCTGCCGGTCAATTTGGTGTCGCCTGTCACGCGTTGTTGACTGTCTCTGCGCGTACGTATGAGCCTGGTGAGTGCCCTCTGTGCGCCGGTGGCCTGCCTGTGATCAAGCCTGGTACGAGAGGCGTTTCTGAAGGTAGAAGCGTATGAATTTTCTGGAGAAGTTATTGACGGCCTCGCGCCGGCAGAATAGCCTGCTCTGTGTGGGCCTCGACCCGGAGCCGAAGCGCCTGCCTGCCGAGCTACGTGAAGTCCCGGAGGCAACGGCGGTTGTGCGCTTCTGTCGTACTATGATAGAGGCGACTTTACCATATGTGTGCGCCTATAAACCCAACCTGGCCTTTTTCGAGGCCCTGGGAGCAGGCGGTATGCAGGCTTTCCAGGAGGTGCTCGGGGCTATTCCCGCGCATGTTCCTGTGATTGCTGATGCCAAGCGGGGTGATATCGGGAATACGGCCCGCAACTACGCCAGCGCGCTATTCGATGTGTACGGCTGCGATGCTGCGACCGTCAACCCCTACCTGGGCTACGATAGTGTTGCGCCTTTTCTTGCCTATCGTGAGAAAGGCATACTGCTGCTGTGTCGCACCTCAAATCCTGGCGCGCGGGACTTTCAGGACTTATTGGTACAGGCAGAAAACGGCGAAGCGCGGCCGCTCTACGAGATTGTTGCGCGGCGTGCGCAGTCCTGGAACGAGGCGGGCAACTGCGGCCTCGTGGTGGGTGCGACCTATCCCGAGGAACTACGCACTATTCGCGCTTTGTGCCCCGGCATGCCGATCCTGGTGCCCGGGGTGGGTTCCCAGGGTGGCGACCTGGAGGCGTCGACAGCGGCGGGGGTGGATGAATATGGTGAACGGGCCATCATTGCAGTTTCTCGAGCAATCTTATATGCAAGTGGCGGTAGTGACTATGCGGCTGCTGCTGAACATGAGGCGCGGTCGCTGCGCGACCGGATCAATGAGGCGAGGGGGAAGAAGAGCACTATGTCCTGACGACAGGCTGCTCATGTCCTTCCACCAGGGGCTGCTCCTCTGGAAACTCATTGGCATGGCTCTCGCGCCAGGTTTTCCACAGGGAGGAGACGAAGGTCTGGATGATCCCCGCTACAGGACAGGCCAACAGGGCGCCCATCATACCAAAAAGCT
>WNFF01005628.1_pt1 | contig 10246 bp, 12 predicted proteins | sample 5400441 | NCBI WGS metagenome assembly WNFF01 (sample SAMN13153345, study PRJNA577476) | soil metagenome | isolation source: 120 cm saprolite under Douglas fir tree site 2 hole 3 replicate 1 | place: USA:California | collected 2015-04-18
GTGCAGGCGCGTTCCGACTGGCTGATCCCGCTGTGCACCGGCGACGAACGCCTCAAGGGCGAAGACGGCAAGAAAGTCCATCCGACCCAGAAACCCGAAAGTCTGCTGGCGCGGGTGCTGCTGTCGTCGTCGAAGCCCGGCGATCTCGTGATCGATCCGTTCAACGGCACCGGCACCACCGGCGCCGTCGCCAAGCGTCTCGGCCGCCGCTATATCGGCTTCGAACGCGATCGGACCTACGCGGCTGCGGCAGAAGCGCGCATCGCCGCCATCGAGCCGCTGCCGGAAGCGACACTGGCGCCGTTCATGACCGCGCGCGACGCACCTCGCGTAGCGTTCTCCGAACTGATCGAGCGCGGCATGATCTCGCCCGGCACCAAACTGGTCGATTCCAAAAAGCGCCACGGCGCCCTGGTCCGCGCCGACGGCGCCATCATGCTCGGCGACAAGGTCGGCTCGATCCACCGCATCGGCGCGGTGGCGCAGGGTTCCGGTGCCTGCAACGGCTGGACCTTCTGGCACATCGAAACCAAGAAGGGGCTGCGGCTGATCGACGAGCTGCGCGCCGAAATCCGCTCCGGGATGGCCGTGAGCTGAGAGCCGGTGGCCGGTACACCTTTCATCTTGATCCACGCGATGGCGGGGACTAAACTCGACATACGCCATTGATTGCGTCGAGCGATCTGCGATGCGAAGGCAACCTGAAGCACTGCTGCTGTTGTCGCTGCTGCCGATCTTTCTGGTCGGGCTGTTTCCAATGCTGATCTTCGCGTTGTTAGGGTTTGCCGGTCTCGGCCTCCTGGGCATCCTGCTGATCTGCGCGGGCTTGTCCGATGCGCTGGACGCGAACCGCAACTTCAATCAGCAAATTATCGTCGAGGGCTATGCACGCCGATCCGAACACGCGATCCACGCGTCAAGTTTGCATTCGGCCATCCGTTCAGCGACCGCCATGAGAGTCGCCGGCGTCGCGCTGATTGTCGCCAGCATATGCGGCTTGCTCTATTCCGGATTGTAGAGCGGCAAGGCGCTCCCAGCGATAACGGCGAAGCCGTTACGCGGGGCGGCTCCATGCAATGACGGCACTGCATACCTTGCTCGCGAACTCGTCCCTTGCGCTTTTTGCCGAAGTTTGAGCATGGACATGCTGGCTGCGGCCGTGCCGCCGCATTCCGATTTTTGTCGGCAACAAAAGCAAGGGAGATCCCGATGCTCAAATTTTACTTCAACGGCGCGCCGAACCCCAACAAGGTCGCGCTGTTTCTGGAAGAGTCTGGCCTGCCCTATGAACTGGTGCCGGTCGACACCCGCAAGGGCGATCAATTCAAGCCGGAATTTCTCGCGGTCAACCCCAACGGCAAGGTGCCGGCGATCGACGATGACGGCGTGTTCGTCTTCGACAGCAATGCGATCCTGCTTTATCTCGCCGAGAAGACGGGAAAATTCCTGCCGCCCAATACACCCGCCAACCGCGCGCAGTTGCTGTCATGGCTGATGTTCGTCGCGAGCGGTGTCGGCCCGTATTCGGGACAGGCGGTGCATTTCAAGCACCATGCGCCAAGAGATCTCGGAAAGGGCCTCGAATATGCCCACAACCGTTACCAGTTCGAAGCTCAGCGTCATTACGGCATTCTCAACGATCATCTGGCCAAGAGCCGCTACATGGTCGGCGCTACCTACACGATCGTCGATATGGCGTTCTGGGGCTGGGCGCGCCTGGCGCCGCACGTGCTCGGCGAAGAAGTCTATGCAAAATTTCCCGACGTGAAACGGCTGGTCGATGAAATCTCGGCAAGGCCGGCCGCGGCGCGGGCGATCGCGCTGAAGGACAAGTTCGTGTTCAAGGCCGAAATGGACGACGAGGCGCGCGGCATCATGTTCCGCCATCTCAAGACCAAAGCGGCCTGATCCGGCCCGGCACGGCAAAACGGCGCCCATCGCGGGCGCCGTTTTCGGTTTTCAATCGTCGGTCGCCGCGATCGCCTCGATCTCGATCAACCATCCCGGCCGGGCAAGACGCGTGACGACAACCAGCGTGCTGGCCGGCGGTTTCGCCACATTGACGTAGCGGTCGCGGATAGCTCGCAACTTCGGCACCTCGGCCTGGTCCACCTCCGCGACCAGGTAAATGTTCATTTTGACAATGTCGGTCATGGTCGCGCCGGCCGCCTCGAGCGCGAGCTTGAGATTGCCGAACACCTGCTCGACTTGCGCCTCGAAATTGCCGTCGCCTACCAGATTGCCCGACGCGTCGCTCGAGACCTGACCCGCCAGGTAGATCAGGGTGCCCTTGCTGACCTTGGCGATGTGCGAATAGCCGACCGGCGGCGGCAGCGTCGCCGGGCTCATAAACTCCTTGCTCATATCGATCTCCCCTTTCATTTCAGCCAGAACGACTTGCCGACTTCATCGGCGATCTCCGCCCGGCAGGTTCCCATATCCTGCAATTCTCGCTCGCTCATGACGGCGAGTTGGCGCCGGACACGGCTGCGCGCGCGCCACGTCCGGACGCGCGCGAGAATGCCCTCGATAAAGGCGAACGTCGAGCTTGAGAATTTTCGCGATTGAGGCCCATGACCCGGCTTGCCTTCCGCACAGACGCTGCTCAATGCGTCAACCCGCGAGCTTCCGCGCTTCGGGAAATGGCCCGAGCACGCGCTCAACCAGCGCGGAATCGCAGTATTCCTTGATCTGCTTGATCTTGCCGTTCTCGATCCGCCACACCATGCAATACTGGTTGTCGTAGCGCAGGCCGGCCTTGGTCACGTTGTCGCCGCGCGCCTCGACCACGACATAGTCGCCCTCCGCGATGAAATTAAGCGCCAGGGTGCGTGGCCGCACCGCGAAGAACGACCGGAAATGGCCCATCAGACCGTTCTGGATCGCATCGCGCCCTTTGAACTCATGCGACCACGAATACTGGCCGGTCACGATCCAGCTCGCGTCGTCAGCGAGGTTATCGGCGAATGTCGTGCCGCTCCGGTTGGCGGAATCCGTGTAGACTTGTTCGACTAACTTCTTGTTGGCTGCTGCGCTCATGGCGGCTTCTCCGTTGCTCCGATACCGGCCGATCATTACGGGCCGCGCGTCATTCTTCCAATCGATAGTGCATATGATATATATTCGGCTGATGAATTTAGCCGCGCTCGACCTCAACCTTCTCGTCGCCCTCGATGCCCTGCTGCTGGAAGCAAATGTCAGCCGCGCCGCGATGCGGATCGGCCTGTCGCAGCCGGCCGCGAGCCACGCGCTGCAGCGGCTGCGCGACATGCTCGGCGATCCCCTGCTGGTTCGTGTCGGCGCGCGAATGGAACTGACGCCGCGGGCTCAGGCGCTGCGCGGGCCGCTGGCGCAGGCGCTCGACCAGGTGCGCGGACTTTTCATTCCGGACGATTTCGATGCCATGCGCAGCGAACGGCGCTTTCGCCTGATGATGCCCGATCTCGCGGTGGAGCTTCTGGTGCCGCCGCTGATGGCGAAGATTACCGCGCTGGCTCCCAACGTCCAGCTCGACATCGTGCCGTGGCGCGGCCCGGCGATCTTCACCGCGGAGTTTGCGCGCACGATCGATCTCGTGATCTCCATCGGCGACGCCTTCAAGGGATTTCACCGTCAGCTTCTTTATACCGACCGCGACGCTCTCGCGGTTCGGCGCGGCCACGCCATTGGTGCGAAGCTGAAGCGGCGCGATGTTTTCCTCAATGCGCGGCACGTCGCCGTCGTCATCCGCGGCCAGAACGCCGACCTGATCGACGGTTGGCTCCGAACCAAGGGATTGGAGCGGCGCATCGCGCTCGTCGTGCCCGGCTATATCGAGGCGCTCCATATCGTCGCGCGTACCGAGCTTGTGGCATTCGTCCCGAGCCGCCTGATCGCCGCACTCGCCAAACCATTGTCGCTGACGGCGGTCACGCCGCCGCTCGATCCCGGCATCGACGAACAATTCATGTTTTACCCGACGCGGGCGCAGTTCGATCCCGGATCGATCTGGCTGCGGAAGCTGATGCTGGAGACCGGGCGCGGGCTTGATCGGCCGAAGCGGCGGCGGGCGGCTTGATGACAATCCTGCGCCGAAGCTATTTTGTTCTCGCAAGACAACTTGCCCGGCATTCAGCGACGGACTCGTTCACGCCCGCCAGAACGGCTTGCTGACCTCATCTGCGATCGACGACCAGCAGGTTCCCATATCCCGCAGCTCGCGCTCGCTGCGGGCCGCGAGTTCTCGTCGCAAGTGTGCGCGCGCCCGCCAAATTCGAACGGTGGAGAGAATACTCCGAACCAGGACAGCCAGCGGGTTGGTCAATGCGCTTGATTGATGGCGGCGTCTCTGCCCGCTCTCCGCGTAGCCGCTCCCCAGCGTTTGGCCCGCGTGATTTGTCACGAAACCCGCTCCTGGCGCTTGCCTTCGATATAAACGCTGATGATCGTGTCGTCGGCGGGCTGGTGTTCGGGGGCGACCGAAGTGAGCTGGGCTTGAATACACTTCCACGCCCCGTTCTCGAACAGATACGTGTCGGTGTACATCGTCATGCCGGTGACTTCCTTCCCATCGCGGCGGCGGGTGTGCTTGTTGGTGGCGCGCACGAGTGCAACGTCGCCGATGATGGTGATGAGTTCGTCGCGGACATCCCAGTAAACAATGATCTGGGGATCGAAGGCCGTTGCCCAATACTTCAGATAGGCTGCGCGATCCCAGCGCTGGCCCGTGGGCCAGATATTGATAAAGCCGGGATGAAGAATGGCGTCGTGAGAGGGCACGTCGTTGGTCACAAAGTTATGGATGAAGCGCGCGTTCAACGCGCGCAACTCGTTCATCGTCTCGGCGGACTGATGATTGGGCCGGGCAAGTTGCATTTTCACCTCCTGAGATTTGTCACAGTGCCAATTCGCGGGCTTTCTCCGCGGTCGCGCTGTCCGCGGGATAAAAGCATTCGATCTTCAATTTCTGCAGCGCGGCGTCGGCCGGCATGGCGAGGGTCGTGAACGTGGAAAAGAAAGCGAGGCGAAAGTCGCCTTTCGCAAGCTGCATCGTCATCACCGGAGACGATGCCGCCGGATTGCGGGGACGCCGCCATTCAGCCGACAGCCCGGGATAGGTCATGATTTCGTCGAGCAGTTGCGCCGCAACGCTGCTGCCTTGCGCGACCTCGCGATGAAGTATCTGGATCATCTGGCCGGCGAACTCGTTCCAGTTCACGATGAACTGCCGCAGGCCTCTTGGATGGAAAACCACGTGCATGGCGTTATCCGCAATGTCGGATTCCATTTCGTACGACTCGTGAAAGACCTTGAACAAACGTCGGGAGGCTTCATTGCGAATGCGGACGTCCCAATGTCCATCGATGACGATCCCGGGGTATGGCTCTTGCTGCCGAAGAATGAAATCGAACGCCTGGCGCACGTGCTGCAAATTATCTGCCGCCAAGCCCCGGTCGCCGTAAGGCGGCACGAAGCCTGCTGCCACGTGTAGCGCATTGCGCTCATCGAGTGGCAGGTCGAGCGCACCTCCAAGCAACTGCACCATCTCGCGACTCGGCTGCGCGCGTCCGGTTTCCAGAAAACAGAGATGCCTGGCCGAGACATTTGCATCGCCTGCCAGTTCGATCTGGGTGAGGCGGCGAACATTTCGCCAATGCTTCAGCAAGCTGCTAAAGTGTCCGGCGGCGACGTCGTGCGAAATCGGATGTTGGACGGTCATGGCAAGTAACCTTAGATGACGAGATCAGAAGGGCAATTACTTCAGAAGTAAGTCGCGGCAGGACGATTGCGGCGACCTTTCGCAGTTGCCCCCTGCCGCCTCCCATGCCATGACGCCATCAGAGGGTCGTACCATGACCGTTCTTATCGCGGGCGGCGGCATCGGCGGACTGACGCTGGCGCTCAGCCTGCATCAAATCGGCGTTCCCGCCAAAGTATTCGAGAGCGTCTCCGAATTAAAGCCGCTCGGCGTCGGCATCAACCTGCTGCCGCATGCCGTGCGTGAGCTGATCGAACTCGGCCTGCTCAACCGGCTCGATGCGTCCGGCGTGCGCACCAGGGAACTCGCGTATTTTTCCAAGCACGGCAAGCCGATCTGGAGCGAGCCCCGCGGCATCGAGGCCGGTTACAAATGGCCGCAATTTTCGATCCATCGCGGCACGCTGCAGCAGATTCTGCTCGACGCCGCGACCGAACGGCTGGGGGCCGAAAACATTCTCACCAGCCATCACCTTTACGGCTGGTCGGAGACCGCGAGCGGTGTCCGCGCCGATTTCATCGACAAGGCGACCGGCAAGCCGGCGGGCAGCCATGACGGCGCGCTGTTGATCGCGGCCGACGGCATTCACTCCGCGATCCGCGAAAAGCTGTATCCGCAGGAGGGCCCGCCGATCTGGAACGGACGCATTCTCTGGCGCGGCATTACCGCCGGCGACGCGTTTCTCTCCGGCCGCACCATGATCATGGCCGGCCACGAAATCCTGAAATTCGTTTGCTATCCGATTTCGAAGGAAGCGGACGCATCAGGCAAATTCTGGATCAACTGGGTAGCCGAGCGGCACATGCCGCCGACCTACCAATGGCGACGGGAGGATTACAACCGCACCGCCAGGCTGGAGGAATTCCTGCCGTGGTTCAAGGATTGGAAGTTCGACTGGCTCGACGTGCCCGGCCTGATCCGCAATTGTCCGCATGCCTACGAGTATCCGCTGGTCGATCGCGATCCGATTCCGCAGTGGACATTCGGCCGGACCACCCTGATGGGCGACGCCGCGCATCCGATGTATCCGATCGGTTCCAACGGCGCCTCGCAGGCGATCCTCGACGCCCGCGTCATCACCCGCGAAATCCTGGCGCATGGCGCGACCAATGCCGCGCTGGTGGCGTATGAGGCGGAGCGCCGGCCGGCCACGACGGATCTTGTCATGCTCAACCGGCGCAACGGGCCGGAGCAGGTGATGCAACTGGTCGAGGAACGCGCGCCTGACGGATTCAACGTCGTCACCGACGTGCTGTCGCTCAAGGAGCTGGAAGACATCGCCGCCAATTACAAACGCGTTGCCGGCTTTCAGGTCGAAGGCCTCAACGCCAAGCCGCCGATCGTGCCTGCGCCAGGCCAGCTTTCCAGCGCGGGATAGTTTCCGTCACCTCTCCGCCGCGCTTTGCGGGAAGAGGTCGCGCCTCTAGAGGGCGATCGGACGGCAAGCGCCCCGGCCCGGCAATGGCTGCACCCGGCTATTTTCCGCCGGCCCTGCGGGCCTTTGCAGCGTGAAACAAAATAGCCGGGCTTCGCCATCCTCCGCTGGCGCTCCAGCCCTGCGCTGCGCTCCGGGTTCTGGCCCGTTCCGCCCGCCGTCTGGTGATCGCCACGAAGGCCGCGATGGGCGCGGTCGATCCGGCAAAGGACCTCACCATGACGACCGACCACGACGACACCGAATTCGAACCGCCGCACAGCTCATCCCCGACCGATCACGTCCTCAACGAACTTCAGCTCTTTGGCTACCGTCCCTTCCACGATGAACCCGATCCGAGGCCGTTTCCGGAAGGCGATGCCGTCGCGGGCGCCGTTTCCGACATTTTCGACGCCCTTGTCTCGACCCTGAGCGACACGCGCCTCGAACCCGACCTTGACGACCTGCTTTGGTCGACCGTCAACTTGTTCCACCGCGCCACAGATCGCATCGAACGCGAGCTCGACGATAATGAGCAGGCGCAGCAGAGGAGTCAGCGGGAACAGAACGGCTCAGAGGTGCGCTCGGTCGAACTGGAGCGTCTCACCGCCGAGGTGCATCACGCTGATCGAGCGCCGCAACAGCATGGAGCTCTTTCGCGATCAGGCCGCCGAGCGCTTCGAGGTTCACGCCGGCTCACCCTGGCGCCCCCACTCCGGATCGCTGGTCAACCATCGCACGCTGACATCGGCAATGATCGACAGTCGGGATTTCCTCGCCGCCAAGCGTCGTGCGGAGACCGAGGTGTTGCTGCCGGCAGGACCCAAGATCGCGCTCACCGGCGGGCTCGACTTCAACGACCATCGTCTGATCTGGGATCGACTCGACAAGGTGCACGCGAAGCACCCCAACATGGTGCTGCTGCATGGCGGCTCGCCGAAGGGCGCCGAACTCATCGCCGCCAAATGGGCGAGCAACCGCAACGTGCCACAGATCGCCTTCAAGCCCGACTGGACGAAGCACGCGAAGGCAGCTCCGTTCAAACGCAACGACACGATGCTGGCGGCGCTGCCCATTGGCGTCATGGTGTTTCCCGGCACCGGCATCCAGGGCAACCTCGCCGACAAGGCGAAGAAGCTCGGCATCCCAGTGTGGAAGTTCGGCGACGGCGGCGCGTGAGCGTCGCCCGGTTAACTGGCCATCGCGTGGCTCGCCACGCCTCAGCCCTTCGCTGCAATGTTTGCCTTGGCGTCGAACAACGGCCTCCCACGCTCGATGCTCCATCGCGCGAGCGCTGCGAGCGGCGTGCTGAGCGTCTTGCCATAATCGCTGATGGAATACTCAACTCGCGCAGGCACCTCGGCATAGATCGTTCGACGGACTAGGCCCAGCATTTCGAAGCTCCGTAGATGCTTCGTCAACTCCTTCTGCGTGATCGGGCGCACGCGCCGCTGCAACTCGCGGAAGCGAATCGGAGCATCTGCCTGGATAAGGGAATAAAGAATCGGAAACGACCATTTCCCGGAGAGAGTATCGAGCAGCCGGACCATCGGACATTCGCCGCCGACGTCGCGCTCCAACATGTGAACCACAGCCGTCAAGTCGCTCCCTGATGCCTTAGATCTAATACCCATGCGGATTGGTATCCAAAAGGTGCCTACTGGCCAAATTATACCATCCTCACCATTGTGGAGTCAGGAGCAACATGAAGGAGCGACCTCTGGTGAACGACGCCATCAGCCTTCCGACCCCCGCCCCTGGCGAAGCGACGCCTTACTCCTTGTTCGGCCTGGCCAAGGCTAAGGACGGCAAGGGCGACGCCCTCGCGGCGCGGCTGCTCGCACTCGTCGAGCCGACTCGCAGCGAGCCGGGCGCTTTGCAGTACCATGTTCATCGTGATCGCGATGATCCCGACCTGTTTGCATTTTACGAAGCCTGGGAAACCATCGACCACCTGCGCGCTCATCTCTCGACGCCAGCCGTCGCCGCCTTTCTGAGGGACCGGATGGACTATCTGGAGCGCGATTTGGAAATTCGTTTCGTCCGTATGCTAAGCCCCCATTCATGGTGGACAAGAGCGGCGGATCACGGGCCTAGAGCGGGATGAGATTAGGTTGGGGCCGTGACGACGGACCATTTTTCTTCTCGTGCCCGGACGCAAGCCGCACGAGCGCTGCGAGCCGGGCCCATTCTACTTTGCATGGGGTTGTTTTCGCGATTTTGTGTCTGGGCTCCGCGGTGTACCGCCCATAGCGTGTCGACGACGCGCGTGAACGCGCTTATGAGGCGCTGCGCTGCGTCCGGGACACGAGATCGTTCGTGCTTCGCGCTCACGGCGAATCGATCCAACTCCAATGCATCATGCTCCAGCGACATCCAGTTCGAGGCTACTGTCGAACCGCCTTCGCCGTCTCGACCAATCGCGCGCTGGTCGTGGCGGTGGCGAGCACGGTACCGTCCTCGGCCGTCAGCTTTCCCGCCACGAAAGCGATGGTCTTGCCGAGTTGCGTGACATCGGCCTCGCCCGTGATCGGTCCGGGTTTTGCCGGCGCCAGAAAATTGACGGTCATGGTGATGGTCGCGGTGTAGAGCTTGCCTTCGGTCATGACGAACACCGCCGGACCCATGGTGTCATCGAGCATGGCCGAGAGGATGCCACCCTGGATGAAGCCGGCCGGGTTGCAGAACGCCGGTTTGCCGTCAAAACCAATCCGGACCCAGCCTTCCCTCGGCCGTGCATCGATCAGGTGCCAGCCGAGCAATTTCGACGATGGCGGGGCGGCGAGATGGTCGAGAGCGGTGCTGATCATGGAGACCTCCGGTTAGCCCCATGCTTAGCTCGGGCCTGCTGACAGCGTGGTGTCAGCAGGGTGCGCACGCCTCGCAGCTTCACTCTCCCAATCCATGCGCTATCACCTTGCGCATGACATTCGGCAGCGCTTCATCCCGAAGCGTCGCGATGTGCACCCAGCGCATGCCCTCCGGCGGACGTGCGCGGGCGGGAACGGTTGCGGTGTAGACCGCAAGCTCCAGCGGAAAATGCGTGAAGACGTGGGTAACGACGCCTGCCTTGCGATGCCAGCGCGCGGCGCCTT
>WNFF01007071.1_pt1 | contig 10246 bp, 11 predicted proteins | sample 5400441 | NCBI WGS metagenome assembly WNFF01 (sample SAMN13153345, study PRJNA577476) | soil metagenome | isolation source: 120 cm saprolite under Douglas fir tree site 2 hole 3 replicate 1 | place: USA:California | collected 2015-04-18
GACCTGCTCGATCGTTACAAAGCGCCGGCGACCTTTTTCGTGATTGGTCGCTACATCCGCGAGAGTCCTGAATTAGTTAGCGAGATTTCCGCGCGCGGCCATGTCATCGGAAACCATACGGAGTCGCACCCCAATCTTTTTTGGAAGAACCCGTCGGAGATCCGCGTCGAGTTGCGCTTGACGCATTCGGCGATCAAGAACGTGCTCGGTGCGCCGCCAAGATGGTTTCGTCCGCCGTTCGGCTACCGCAATCCGTGGTTGGCGGCGGAGGCGCGCGAGCTCAACATGCGCGTGGCGATGTGGACGTTGCTGCCCGGGGACTGGCGCGCGCCCTCGGCGGAATGGCTGATTCGTCGTATGCAGCCTATCGCGTCGCGCGCACAGCGCGCGCTAGCGCACACGTCGGGCGCGGGCGAGATACTCTGCCTCCATGACGGCAATCACCGCGGCTGGCGGCGCTCGAGCATTGGCTCCCGCGCTGGCGTGACCTCGGGCTTGAATTTGTTACAATCGACGGCGCGGTGGGTGCGCCCGCACCGTGAATATGGACGAGAAAGCCTTTTACACCGAGAAGGAAGAGACGCGGAAGGTCAAGCTGGTCTGCCCCAGTTGCCGCGGCGAGTTTGAAGCGCCCGTGCGCTGGAAAGTGTGCAGGAAGAGGAAAGAACTTCCGCGCGGCGCGGGCGAAGAGGACCGGAAGAAATTTGCTAAAGCCACTTCGTACATGGTGCGCCTCGATGATTTAGTGGCTTGCTATAAGTGCCGCAAACGCTTTGAGCTAACCGGACAATCGACGGTGCTCATCTCCGACGCATTGGGCGATCCGAGCGTGGACCCGGAAAATTTCGGGAATCGCTGAAACGCATCGTTCAAATCTCCGGATACATATCGAAGAAGGCTTCGATCGACTGCCGAAAGGTCGACTCGATTTCCTCCTTGCTGCCCGCAATCAAGTGCATCGTCACGCGGGCCGTGCGCCCGTTCTTCAGCACTACTGTGGCGTCCCTCACTTCGCCGAGGTCTTCCTCCGGCAGCAATCGCATCCCGTAGACGAGCGCCAGTTTCGCCATGCCGTCCTCCTGCCACTGCCATCAGCGTAGACTGCGCGATTCGGGCGGTCAAATGCCAGCAGTTGAATGGATTTGCGCGCTCGTGAGCGCTGCAAGCGTATACTACGGGCATCCGTAGCTCTGTCCCCCGCATCGCATGACAGCATGGAGGATCGCCGTGAACCGCACGCATTCGCTTTTGGCTCTCCCACTGTTGGTTCTCTCTTCGTCCAGTTTGGCCTTCGCGCAGGAGCCCGAAGGGCCACAAACATCGGCGCCGGCTCCGATCGCTCCGGCAGCGCGGCCTGCCTTGGTAAGGCGCGTTGGCGGGAACGACAAGGTTATGGTTCCCGCCGGCACGCGCGTTGCGGTTGTTCTGGAAAACGGCATTTCCACGCGCAGCGCCAAAGCCGGCGATTCTCTTTATTTCCGGACTTCGTTTCCCATCACGCAGAACAATCGCGTGATTATTCCCGTTGGTTCCTATCTTCGCGGCGAGTTGCTCGAATCCAAGCGCCCGGGGCGGATTAAAGGGCGCGGCGAGTTTCGCATGCGGCTGAACACTTTAATTCTTCCGAACGGCTACACCGTGGACTTGACCGCCGCGCCGCGCAGCGCGGACTCGGGCGGCAATGAAACCATGGATCCCGAAGGGAAAGTGACGGGACCCGGCGGCAAGGGAAAAGACGTCGGCACGGTTGCGACGACGACAGTGACGGGCGCGGGCATCGGAGCAATCGCCGCCGGAGGTAAGGGCGCCGGGATCGGCGCCGGCATCGGGGGGCTTGCGGGCTTGGGCGCGGTGCTCCTCACGCGCGGGCCGGAGGCGCAGTTGCCGCGCGGTTCAACGCTAGACATTGTGCTCGAGCACGACCTGGCCCTGGATGCCGACCAGATTCAATACCGGGGCGTGGGCGATTCATCGCCGATCACGCCGCCGCCCGCTCGGCCGGAATAGCTTTCCGTAACACCTTCTTATTCTTACGCGGTGGTTTCTTTTCGGGCTTCCACGAAGCGAAGAGGACTGAAGCGCTCCCAATCGACGGAAACGCGCTGCTCGGTCACCCATTCGCGAATAAGCCGCGCGGTGATGGGCGTCAGCAAAATGCCGCTGCGGAAATGGCCTGTGGCAATCAACAGGCCATCGATGTCCGTTGGTCCCAAAATCGGCAGGTGATCGGGAGAGTCAGGGCGGAGCCCGGCCCAGGTTTCCTCCACTCGAGCGTGGGCCAGCTCCGGCGCAAGTTCGATGGCGCTGCTCAACAGCTTCTCCAACGCGCCCGCGGTGACCTTTTTGTCGAAGCCGGCATATTCGACGGTGGCGCCGGCCAGGATCCGGCCGTCATTTCGCGGCACCAGATAAATCTTGTCTGACCAAAGCACGCGCTCGATTCTTACTCGCTCGGCGCGCAAGGAGACCATTTGGCCCTTGGCGGGGCGCACAGGCGCGTACGCGTCTGCTCCCGCGATGGTTGCGGAGAACGAGCCCGCGGCGATAATCGTCCACTTCGCAGATACCTTCTCATTCTCAAGCTGCAAACCCGAGCAGCGCTGCTTTTCCCGCCAAATTCCTCGCACTTCGTGATGCGCGAAGATTTCCACGCCACTTTTTCGCGCTGCGTCCAGCACCGCCTGCGTCAACGCGCGGTTGTCCACCGACGCTTCGTCAGGCCGGAGCACCGCAGCTTCCAGTTCGGTGCTGAGCGCAGGCTCCAGTTCGCGGGCGTCCTCGGCGCTAATCGCCTCGGCGGTCAATCCCCATCCATGATGAAGCGCGACGTGCGTGCTCAGCTCGCGCGCGGCATCCCGGGAAAATAAAGCCTCCAGAGTTCCTTTGGCGCGGAAGCCAACGTCTTGGCCGGAAATTTCCTCTACGCGCGCAACAAACTCCGGGTACAGCGCCATGCTGGCTTTGCCAAGCGGCACCAGCGGAATCGTCGCGGGACTTTCTGGAGCAGGCGACAGAATTCCCGCGCCGGCCCACGAGGCTTCCCGTCCGGGCTCGCCTTGGTCAAAAACGGCGACGCGCATGCCGGCCCGTGCGAGCTCGAGCGCGACGGCTCCGCTGATGAGCCCTGCTCCGGCGATGACAGCCTCAAAGTTTCTCGTCATTTCTCTTGACAGGCCTCTCAGCCTTCCGCGCGGCAATTGGAATCGCCTCAGAGCGAGCTTGCCAGTTCCTGGGAAAGCACTTCGGCCTTCTTCGCTGCGTTTCTCGCACGCGTCCAATCTCCGCTGTTGGCCGCCTCGCGTGCTTCAGCCATGAAACTGCGTACTTTCGACGCGAGGTCTTGCTGCGTGGCGTTCAGAGTCTTCCCCTCGGCGGCGCCGATATTGCGCTCCGCAACGCTCAAACTCTGTCTGGTTTGCCGCTGCGCCGCACTGGTCTCCGCGGCGGTCAGTTGCGGCGCGATCTGAGGCACGTCAGGTTTGTTGGCTGCATCACTTTGCGCAGAGTTGCCTGCAGGCAGGCGGGGCCGCGCAGGAACGCTGCGCGCGATGACTAGCGCCGAAGGAGGCGGCTGAATATCGAGCGTCGCGCCCGCGAGAGGATCTTCGCTTTCTTCGATCCGCGCCGGCGCACCACTCGGCGCCAAAGGACGCGTGTACGCAAACGTGCTCCACGGAAATCGGTTGCCTTTTACGTGCCGCCCGGCGCACCCGCTCGCCAACAGAATGCAAACGCACGAGGCAGCGGCGCCAAATCGCGCGCACCAGTGCTGCGAATGCAGACAGAGCTGAGTAGTTCCCGTCATTCTCAGGCCGCGAGCGGAAGCTCGATGCGGAAGGTCGTTCCCCGGCCAACCTCCGAAGTAAAGTCTATCGAACCGTTGTGAAGCTGTACAATTCGGAAGGTGCTGGCCAATCCGATGCCACTGCCGCCGGGTCGCGTTGTAAAGAAGAGCTGAAAAATTTTTTGGCGATTTTCCACCGGGATGCCTTTGCCGGTATCGCCCACGGTAATCTCGGCCATTTCGCCGCGGCGGCTAAGCACCAGGCGCAGTTGCCCGCCAGCGGGCATGGCCTCGACGGCGTTGAGGACCAGATTTAGCACCGCTTGTTTCAACAGCGCGCGATCCACGTAGACTTCCGGCACGTCAATGGGCAAAAGCTGCGCCACATATATTTTCGCTTTCTGCAACTGCGGCTTGGCGATCTCGATCACTTCCTTCAAGACATCGGCAAGCTGCGTGGCTTCGAGGCGCACGTCCATGGGGCGAGTAAAATCAAGGAAGCGCTTGACCACGGCGTCGAGACGGTCGATCTCTTTGTCCAGCACCTGCACCGCTTGTTGCGAGCCGCTGTCGGGCTCCGGCGGCAACGATTCCTTGAGATTTTCCAGCCACAGGCGCATGGAGTTCAGCGGATTCTTCACTTCGTGCGCCACGCCCGCGGTGATGCGCCCCAGCGCCGCGAGCCGCTCGCTGACTTGCAACTGTGTGTTGATGCTTTCGATGGAGTCGAGGTCGCGCAGGGTCACCAGCGCGCCCATGCGCTCGCCGTCTTCCTGAATCGCCTGCACACTCACGCCAACTCGTCGGGTTCCACCGACGGTGTCCAGGTCCGTTTCTGCGGCGATCTCGCGCAGTTCGTCGCCCTGCACGTGCAGGACTTCGTGCAAAGGATGCCCGAGCGGGAAAATTTCGTTCACGCGCCGACCCAAAAAGTGCCCGGCGGGCGCGCCGAGAAATTTCTCCGCCGCAGGGCTGACCATCACGGCGCGCGCATCGCGGGTGAAGAGCAGCAGGCCGTCCTCCAGCCCGGCCATTACCGAATCCATGTTCTCGCGCAAGGTGCTGAAGATTTCGTGGACGCCGCGCAGTTGCTGCCCGACTTGCGTAATTTTTCGGCTCACCTGCCCAAGCTCATCGGTACCGCCGGCAAATGCCTTCGCGCCCCCGGCCGGGGCATCGTATTGTCCGGCGGAAATGCGATCCAATTGCGCGGAGATATCGCTTAGCGGCGCCAGCGTCGCCCGGCTGACCACCGCGGCGACCAGCGTCGAAATCACCAGCGCCAGCAAGACGATGGTGCCGAATTTGCGCACGTTGCCTGAGATTTCATTGAGCAGAAGGCCGGAAGACACTACCACGCGCACTTCTCCGAAGGGCTGATCGCCGTTGCTAAACGGAAAATCCAGTTCGTACACTTGCGGCGGACCCGCCAGAACCTTCGCTTGGTGCAGATAGCCGCGTCGCGTTAATTGCGAGATGTTGGTTCGCCGCGCGAGAAATTTTCCGCGCAACGATTCGTCCGTTGAAATAAGGACTCTCCCCGCGTTGTTCGTAATCGAAACTTCATAGATGGAAGGCTCGACTTTGGCGGCGGTCAACTGGGCGCGGAGTCCTGCGCTCATTCGGAACGCCTCTTGCACGTAGTCGTTGATGTCGTTCGGATCGTTCGATGCGGGGCGCAGCCCCCGTTCCGCGACTTCCGCCAGGGCGCGCTTGGCCTGCTCGAACACCTGATTCGCGATCTCCAGCGTGCGTTTGTCGGTTTGCTGCAGGACTTGTTCGAAGAGTTGCCCGACGAACACCGCGGACAGCACTGCCACCACGAGCAGCACCAGGCCCGTCATAATCAGCGTGAGTTTCGTGCGCAGCCGCAGCTGCATCGAGTGTCTCTACACCGTTTCGGCGCGATCGCCGCCGTATTCTTTTAATTTGTTGTGCAAAGTCTTCAGACTGATGCCCAACAAGTCCGCGGCGCGCGTCTTGTTGTTTCCCGTGGCGTGCAGCGTTTGCAGGATGAGCTCGCGTTCCATGGCGTCCACCGTTGCGCCCACCGGGAATCTAATCCCTGACAAATCACTCGGCCCCTTGGCTTGCGATTTCCCGAATTCATCGGGCAGGCAGCTCCGCGTGATCAGATCCTTCTCGCACATGATCGTCGAGCGTTCCAGGACGTTGCGCAACTCCCGGATGTTGCCCGGCCAGGTGTGGCTCATGAAAATGTCCATTACTTCCGCACCGATGCCGCGGACGTGCTTGCCGTGCTTTTCGTTCACGTCGCGAAGGATATATTCCACCAGCAGCGGGATGTCGTCTTTGTGATCGCGCAACGGCGGCAAGTGAATGTGAAACACATTCAAGCGAAAGAAAAGATCCTGGCGCATTTGCCCTTGCCCGACGGCGTTCTCCGGATCCTTGTTGGTTGCGGCAAGCACGCGCACTTCAACGGGAGTTTCACTCTTGCTGCCCAGCCGTCGCACCTTGCGGTCTTCCAGCACGCGCAGCAGCTTGGCTTGCGTTGGCGCGGGCATTTCTCCGATTTCGTCGAGCAGCAGTGTTCCGCCATCGGCCAATTCGAAGCAGCCGATGCGGCGCTCCGCCGCGCCGGTGAAAGCGCCGCGCTCGTGTCCAAAAATTTCGCTTTCCATCAGCGTTTCGGGAATCGCGGAGCAGTTGATGGCCACGAACGGCCCGCCCGCGCGCGGCGAAAGCTTGTGAATCGTGCGCGCAACGATCTCCTTGCCGGATCCGGTCTCGCCGGTAATCAGTACCGATGCTGAGCTGGGCGCCGCCATCTCCACGATGCGCATCACATCCTGCATCGACTTAGACCCACCGACCAAATCGCCGAGCCGCCCCGTTTCCCGCAACTGCCTCTGCAGCACCGCCAATTGCCGCGCATCGCGCGCTTTGCTCAGCGCGCGGTCCAACAGCGCCCGCAACACCGGCCCCTTCAGCGGCTTTTCGATGTACCAGAAGGCGCCCGCTTCAATGGCCGCCACGGCGCGCTCTTCGTTTCCTTTTCCGGTAATGATGATCGCCGGCACATCGTGCAGATCCGCGCCCAACTGCTTCAGCAGGTCCAACCCGTTCATTCCCGGCAGCTCCACGTCGGCAATCAGAGTGTCCGGTTGGTAGCTGGCGAATTTTGCCAGCACCTCTTCGGCGCTGGCCACGCCTAGAACGTCATAGCCCCATTTCTGCAGCAGTTGCTCGTAGCCTTTTCGCGCATTGTCTTCGTCTTCGACAATCAGGACCCGGTCTTTTCGCTCTCCGGTTTCAACCGCGCGCACCGCCATTTTCGTATCGTCGCCCATGCGGCTCTGCCTCTCCCTAGGTACACTTGGCGTATGTGATTTCTGCATAGGCTGGATACTTTGACTGTAACAAGCTGTGTAGCCGCTTGCCAAGCATATGAAACACGTAGGGGCGCAGCAACGCTGTGCCCCAGCTAGGCGAGATGTCTAATAACCAGACGGCTCTGCGTAAGCTCTTTCGAAACTGCGGCTTCATTCCTTCAATAAATACAACGCTCGCTCTAACTCCAACTCCAGCTTGGCGCCCTTCGGCAGATCGATTTCGTGGCCGCGGCCCGATTCCATCAAGTAGGCCGCGATCGCGCCCACCGCTGCTCCTTCCGCGACTTCCTTCTTATCTTTGTCCTTCACGCCCTTGACCGCGCCGATTGCCGCGCCCGCTGCCGCCGCTTCCGCCGCCGCTTGCTGCGTGCTGGTGCGCCCTTCGATCAATCCTTCCCGCTGCGCCGTTCCCGTTCTCACGCTGTGGTCGCCCGGAACGCTCACCACTTCCGCCACGATGGGCAGCGTCGCGAATTTGGTGCGAATCTCGTCAAAGGTAAGCCAGATCTTCGCCCGCCCGGCAATCCCCGCGGACTCGACGCGGCTCACGTGTCCCCGAATCTCCGCGCCGGGCGGAAGATAGATTCCGCTGCCCGCTTCCAGCGGCTCCAAAGTTGTCACTTTGAAGCGTTTCTTCTCTCGCGTTTCCTTGGTGTCCAGCTCTTCCTCGAGCCGCACTAGGAATTTCGTGCCGGGAACCACCGCATACGCTTCCTCAGGCAGATTGGCGTGACGGCGCCCGTCCGCCGGACGCCCGGGTTGCTCTGGCGTTGGTGCAACCGCTGGTGAATCCTGCGTTTGGTCCTGGGCGGCTGCCGTCGCCGCCGAGCCAAATCCGAACAATGCCATGACGCACGCGGCGCCAAAAAGCTTGATACTCCTGCGTTTCATTCCTGCCTCCTCATGCGAAACACACCTGCACCAATGCACCCCGCCAGCCAATGTCGGCATCTTCGGGCAGCTGCTATGTCCTTGAATTAATTGGGTATACTGCGCGGCCGCAACACACCTTGTTGCGCCTCGTGAGTGCCTGTCAGCCCACGCCGCCAGCGCTGCCATCCATTCCAGACACTTCTACTCGGCGCAGCTCAGCGCCTTCCGCGTCTCCGCGTGACTGTTTTCTGCTTTTTCTCTGTGCGTTCTGTGATCTCAAGGATCTTCGTGTTAAGTCTTGCCGCTTGTCCGAGAAATCGCCGGACGCGCCGCAGCACCTTCGCGTACATCGCCGGCGTCAGCAGTCCCGTCTGCGTATTCTGCTGGCTCGGATGATAAACGCCAAACAGCCGCATTCCCGCTTCAGGAAAATCCACTTCCGCACCGTGCGTGAATCGATACGCCACCCGCGGCGGAATCGCTCCGCGATGTTTCAGTATTCCCAGAAAGACATCCCACGCGATTTTCCCCAGTGCAAGCACAGCCCTGGGCTGCAAAATGTCGATCTCACGTTCCAAGTATCCGCGGCAGTTTAGGATTTCCGATGGCAGCGGCTTGTTTTCCGGCGGAGCGCAGCGCGCCGCCGCCGTGATATAGGCATTCTTCAGCCGCAAGCCGTCGTCGCGATTCACCGCAGCCGGCTGGTTTGCAAATCCCGCGTCGTACAGCGCCTGATACAAAAAGACGCCCGAGCGATCGCCGGTAAACATCCGTCCGGTGCGATTCGAGCCGTGCGCACCCGGCGCCAGCCCCACAATGAGCAGTTGCGCGCGCGCGTCGCCGAATCCGGGAACCGGCTTGCCCCAGTACGTACAATCCCGATACGCCAGCCGTTTTTCCCGCGCGACTTTTTCGCGGTACGCCACAAGACGCGGACATTTCCGGCAAGCTACAATCTCGGTGTCCAGGACGCGAAGTAACTCTGAATTTTCGGGCATGTTGAGTTCACCGCGCTAGCCGTCCAGCTACACGCGGGTGAAGGTTAGGGGCGAGAGGTTCTTTTCATGACGGGCGCGCTCTGCTCCAGCAAAGCGTTAACCTCCGCAAACGGGATTGCTCCCTCGAACACCGTCGAATACGTCCCTGTTTCCAGCAGTTCTTTCCCGATGCGCCGCACCAACCCCAACGTCGAACGCATCACGCCTGAACCGACGCTTGCCCGTGCGACGCCGATCTTCTGCAATTCCGGAATCGAAGGGCATCCCGGTGTCACAAGAATGTTCAACGGCGCGGCGACGGCTTTCACCAATTTCTCGATCAGCTCGCGCTCCTTCACCCCTGGGGCGAACACGCAATCCGCTCCCGCCGCGCGATACGCCCGCAGCCGCTCCACGGTGCGTTCAAATCGCGTGGCCTCGGGTCCAATCGGCATCAAGTAACCATCCGTGCGCGCGTTGATCACCAGCGAAATCGCGCGAATCTTTTCCACCTGGAGCACCGTATCGACCTGCGAACTCTCGGTATCGCCGGTAACGTCTTCGAGGTTCAACCCAACGGCGCCCGCGGCCACAATCGCTTTCGCTGTCTCTGCCATATCCTTCGGCGTGATTCCGTATCCCGCCTCCATATCCGCGGTCACCGGCACGCGAACCGCTCGTGCAATGCGTGCCACCACCGCAAGCATTTCGTCGCGGGAGAGGCGCTGCCCATCCGGGTAACCCAACGCAAACGCCACGCCTGCGCTGGTCGTGGCAATCGCCGGATATCCCAATTCCTCTAGCACCCGCGCGCTCGCCACGTCCCAAGCATTCGGCAGCACCAGCACGCGCGGCCCCTCATGCAATTTCCGCAGCTCCTCCGCCTTCCGTACCTGCTCTCGAATATCCATTCGCATTCTCCCCAGGATCACCTTGCGATCACTTCGCCAGCGCCATCAGCCCGTCTGCCAACTCCCCGCGCCAGTGCACCGGCTCGTGAGATCCGCCGACCTCTTCGTACGTGACCGCATATCCTTTGCGTTTTAGAACCGCCACAAAGCGGCGGTTCGCCTCCAGCAGCGTCGGTCCTTCGCGCGAGATATTCTCCAGCAATCCCGCCTCAATGAAGAATCGTATCGGCAGTTTTGGGTTCGTTCGATAAGCGGTTGAAAGCCACTCCCAGGTGAGCTCGCCGTCGTTGCAGCACCAGTAAGAGCCCGATTGCGAAATCACGTTGCCGAACAAATCCGGCCGCT
>WNFF01020514.1_pt1 | contig 10246 bp, 11 predicted proteins | sample 5400441 | NCBI WGS metagenome assembly WNFF01 (sample SAMN13153345, study PRJNA577476) | soil metagenome | isolation source: 120 cm saprolite under Douglas fir tree site 2 hole 3 replicate 1 | place: USA:California | collected 2015-04-18
CCCAATCCCGACCAGGCGCTCTCGGACGGGGCGCAGACACTGTTCCCCGACCAGTTCGCGCAACTGATGCGGGAGATCCGCGTGATCGCCGAAGTCGTCGGGCGGCGCTTGGCGGAGCCGGCGTCGGTGGGGGCGTGACCGGCGCGCGGTATCTCGGACGCCATGGCAGTCGCATGCTCGTGATGGTCGGCCTCGGCGTCGCCGCCCGAGCGGCCGCGCGCCTGAGCGCCCAGGAGCCCTGGCCGATTCTCGACCGCGCGAGCGCCGCGTACCAGACCGTGGTCACCCTTTCGGCCGATTTCGTGCAGGTGGTCACCAACCCAATGCTCGGGGCACCGGACACGACTCGCGGTCGGCTGTACCAGCGGCGGCCGGCGCGCTTCGCGATGCGGTTCACCGAGCCCAAGGGTGACCGCATCGTGGCGGACGGCCGCTTCCTGTGGCTCTACACGCCGAGCACGACGCCCGGCCAGGTCATCCGGTCGCGCATTCCGGAATACGGCGCGACCGGTCCCAATCTGATCGGGCAGTTCATCGAGCGTCCGCACGAGCGCTATACAGCGCGCTACGTGCGGGCCGATTCCCTCGCGGACGGCACCCGAGTTGATGTGATCGCTTTGGTACCCAAGGCCGCTGACCATCCGTACAGCGAGGCGTTGCTCTGGGTGGGTCGGCAGGACAGCCTGGTGCACGGGCTCGACATCACGGAGGCGTCGGGGCAACTGCGCACCGTGATGCTCCGCCACATCACGGTGAACACCAGCGTGCCGGGCCGCGAGCTCACCTTCTCCCCACCCGCGGGCGTGCGCGTCGTCGATCAGTAGTTCATCGTACGCGAGCGGGACGACGAACGGGTTGGCATTCCGGTTCATTGCCGTCAAATAGCAGACCGCCGCCGCGCGGTCCCGGCTGGCGCCTTGGGAAGACCAGCTCGTCTGGCGGGCGCTAGGCTGACCCCGGCCGGATCACGACGGGCCGATCCGTGGCGAGCGCGGCCGCGACCCGCTCTGCGGTGACCGCGTCCATGCCCCGCTTCTGCGCCAGCTCAAGCGCCGCCCGTCCGAGCGCCCGGTACAGGGCCGCGTCGTCGCTGGTCAGCGCCTCGAGGTTGCGGCGGACCGTGGTGTCATCGCCCCGCGCTACCGGGCCGGTGAGCGCCGCCGCCGGCTCCAGCCGCGTGAGACTCTCGAACGTGCCTTCCACGAGGGGGCGCAGTGCTTGCCACGCCTCCGTGTCGGAGAGCCCAGCGTGGCGCAGCAGCCGCTGCGCCACCGCTTCCACGACCACGAAGTAGTTCGAGGCGAAGACGGCCCCGGCGTGGTAGATCGCCTTCGCCTGCGAGGCGAGGTGGAACGTCCGCATGCCGAGGTCCTGGGCCAGCCCCTCGGCCGCCTGCACGGCCCGCGCCATTCCTTCGACGGCGGCCCAGGCGCCGCGCAGCCGCTCGGGTGCGCGCGCGGGCTCAGACAGGGTCTGGAGCGGATGGAGGGAGCCGAGCGCTGCCCGCGAGCCCACGAGCGGCCCGAGCGCCTCTTGGCCCTGGGCACCGGAGAGATGGAGCACCACCTGGGTGGCGCGGATCACGCCGGCGCGGGCGAGCATGTCGGCGAGGGGGCGAATCGCATCGTCGCGCACGGCGAGGATCACGACCGGGGGCTCGGCCACCCACGGCGGTGGCTCGTCCCCGGGCCCGACGCTGAGCGTGAGCGGCGCGGGAACCGACGTGTTGTGGCGCCCATGCAGCCGCACAACGTATCGGGCGCGCGCCAGTGCGAGTCCCAGCCCGACGCCGGCGCGCCCGGGCCCGATGATCCCGACCATGGGATCGGCGATCATGCGGGACCGCCCCTTCAACATCAGTTGCGCGGGGTCGGCGAGGGCACAGCGGCGAGGGCGACGAGATCCTGGGGCGACTTCGCCCGCCGCACCAGTGCCAGGGCGGCCCGGACCTGGCGGTCCTCCTCGCGCTGGCGCCGCACCTCCGCCGAGCGCCCGAACACATAGCGCGCAATCTCGAAGCCCAAATCCTGGGTGATGACGGCCCGCGCCCCCGGCAGGACGCTGTCGGGGACGGCGACGCCCCGCGGTCGCAGGCGCTTAAGCACCTCGTCCACCATGTCGGGCGTCACGGTGAAGTCCGCCGTCTTCACGCGGCCCGACGCTTTGACCTCCAGCGCGTACGCGGTGCGCACGTCCCAGTACGTCGGGATCTTGTTCCCCAACGACTTCATGAAGGCCCGTTCCGCAGTCGTGAATGTGTCGGGGGCTACGAACATGTCGGGCCGGATTCCCCCGCCTCCCCGCACGACCCGGCCGCGGTCGGTGTGGAACACGAGCGACGAATCGAGCTTGGTGGTGTCGCGCCCGACCTCCGCCGCTTCCGCCTGCGCGACCTGCTCTTCCTCGTTCCGGCTCTTGCGTTGGATGGTGCGGCCGCTGGGTGTGTACCAGCGCGCCGTCGTCAGCTTCAGCGCCGTCTCGGGGGTGAGCTGCCACAGCGACTGCACCAGTCCCTTGCCGAACGTCGGCGTCCCGACCACCACGGCGCGGTCGTGGTCCTGGAGCGCGCCCGTGATGATCTCCGCCGCGCTTGCCGTGCCGCCGTTCGCGAGCACAACGACGGGGAGGTTCGGCCACGGCTGCGGCTTCGTATCCCGATACGTCCGCGTCGTGTTGGGCGCGCGGCCGCGGGTAGCGACGACCTCCTGCCCCGGGTCGAGGAACAGCTCGCTCACCGCCACGCCCTGGTCCAACAGTCCGCCGGGATTGCCCCGCAAATCCAGGACCAGCGATTTCATCCCTTTCTGGAGCAGCCCGTTCACCGCGTCCGTGAGCTCCTGGGCCGATGTTTCGCTCACCGGGTTGAGCATCACGTAGCCCACCTTGGCGTCGAGCATCATCGAGACGGGAATGGAGCGGACGTGGATCGTCGCGCGCGTGAGCTTGAAGGTGAGCGGCTGCTCGATCCCTCCGCGCCGCGCCTTGAGTTCGACGGGCGATCCCGCCTCACCGCGCAGCTGCTTCACCGCCTGATCCTGCTTCCACCCCTCGGTCGAGCGTCCGTCGAGCGCGATGATCTGGTCGCCGGTCTGGATGCCGGCGCGCTCTGCCGGGGTGTCGGGCAGCGGGGCGATCACGGTGATCCAGCCATCGCGCACTTCGATCTGGAGACCGAGGCCGCCGTAGTTGCCGGTGGTGGCTTCGTTCAGCGCTTTGAAGTCGTCTCGCTTGAGGAACACCGAATACGGATCGTGCAGCTGATCGAGCATGCCGTCGATCGCCATCTGGTACAGCCGGCGCTCGTCGAGCGAATCGACGTAGAAGTCGGCCACATGCGCGAGCACGTCTTCGAACAGGCGAGCCTGTTGGTACACCGATCCGACAGGGACGGCCTGGCGTTGCAGGAGCCATCCGCCGGTCGTCAGCGCCAACCCGGCGATAGCCGTGACGATGAAGATCTTGCGGAGCGTCATGACAAACCTCGTGTTGAAAGGGCGGTCACCGCCAGGACCTCTTTCCAAGCGGCATCCAAGACGGTGTGTTTCGCCTGTGTCGCGTCGAGATGGACGATCCCCGGTCCCCGGGCGCGGCGGTACGCCTCGAGCACGCGCCGGTGAAACGCATCATCCTGGCGCTCAAACCGGTCCTGTACTTTCCGCGCCGCCCGCTGCCGTTCGCGCCCCAGTTCGACCGGGATGTCGAGCACCAGCGTGACGTCGGCGACGAGGCCAGCGGTGGCGAGCCCGATCGCGTGGGCCACCTCAGCGGACGCTAACCCACCGCCCGCGACCTGGTAAGCCATCGTCGACAGGTTGAAGCGGTCGGCCACGACCACCTCCCCCGCTTCGAGCGCCGGCCGGATGACGCGATGCACCAGGTCGGCTCGCGCCGCGAGAAACAGGAACAGCTCCGCCGCCGGGGCGATGTCGTGCGGAAACCTGAGCGCGACCTTGCGCGCCGCCTCTGCCACCGGTGTCCCGCCCGGCTCCCGCACCGTGACGACCGATCGCCCGTCGGCCTGGAGCCGGGTCGCGAGCGAGCGCACCAGCGTCGACTTACCCGCGCCCTCGGGGCCCTCCACGACGATGAACACGCCCGTCACGTTCAGCCCAACGTGATGATGGGGCTCGCCGCCCCCTGTTTCATGCCGTCGTAGATGCGCGCGTTCACCTTCGCCATCAGCTTCTCGAAGTTAGCCTGCGCCGCCACGACCTGCTGATACACCGGATTCGCCTGAACACTCTGCAGCGCCCGGTCATACTGCTCGACCTGCTCCTTGGCGGGCTCGCGCCCCTGCTGGGCTGCCCGCTCGATCTCCTGCGCGATGCGCTCGACGTCGGCGAGAAGCTGCCGGCATGTGGCGTCTTCTTTCATCCGCTCGCTGGCCCGGAGTAGCGCCTTGTATTCGTCGCTCTGGCCCAAGACGCGGCCCAGTTCCGATGCCTTCTGGTCAATCACGCACCCTCCTCAGGGCTGGGCCAGCAGGTAGCGCGGCCGGCCGAACAGGTCTTCGTACACTCGGGCCCGCGACCACGCGAACGCGTGCGCGAGCTCACGCACGCGTGCCGCGCGGCGCTCGTCGATCTCAAGCGCGAGCAGCCCGTCCGGCTCGAGGAGCGCCCGGCCGCCCGCCAACAGCGCACGCGTGGCGTCGAGCCCGTCCCGCCCACTCACCAGCGCGTCGCGCGGCTCGAAGCGGCGCACGCTGGCGTCCACGGCGTGATACTCGGCCTCGCTGAGATACGGCGGGTTCGCCACGATGGCGCGGCAGCGCTCGGCCAGGAGCGGCCCGATGTCCGCGACCACGCCCTCCCGCCCGCGGGGCGGGGGCGTCAGCTGGCGCTCGTGTGCCCAGTGCAGCACCAGGTCCACGAGCCCTTCGGTCTCGGGCCGGGGAATCAGCGCGCGCTGATCGAGCTCGAGCTCCAGCGTGCGGAACCCGATGCGGCCGACGGCGTAGGCGAACGGCATCCCGGCAGCGCGCCGCTCGAGCGCCGCCCGGAAGTGGCGGACCATGTCGGACCCAGCCGCGCGCTCGCGCGCGAGCCACACCTCACCCCGCTTCATCCCGCCCCCCGCGACCGCGGCCCACAGGGCCTGCGCCTCGCGGCGCGGCGCCGCGATCCCGGCGCGCGCGAGGCGTTCGGTGGCGGCGTCCACCGCCTCCCCAACCGAGGACGGCGCCGCGGCGCGCTCAGGCACTCAGGCGCTCCCTTTCCCCCGCGAGCCGGAGGGCGGTGATCAAGTCGTCCAAGTTACCGTCCAGCAGCTCCGACAGGTTGTGGACCGAGTAGTGGATGCGGTGATCCGTGACGCGGTTCTGGGGGAAGTTATAGGTCCGGATCTTGGCCGAGCGATCGCCGGTGCCGACTTGGGCGCGCCGGTCGCGGGCGCGGGCGGCTTCCTGCTCAGCGATCCGCTTGTCGAGCAGGCGCGAGCGCAGCACCTCGAGCGCCTTGATCTTGTTCTGCAGCTGGCTCTTTTGGTCCTGGCATTGCACGACCAGGGCAGTCGGCAGGTGGGTGATCCGCACCGCGCTGTCAGTCGTGTTGACGCTCTGGCCCCCGGGCCCCTGGGAGCGGAAGACATCGATGCGGAGATCTTTGTCCTCGATCTTGACGTCGACCTCCTCCGCCTCGGGCAGCACGGCTACGGTGGCGGCGGACGTGTGGATACGCCCCTGCGCCTCCGTGACCGGGACGCGCTGCACGCGGTGCACGCCCGATTCGTAGCGCAGCGTGCCGTAGGCGCCCGAGCCCCGAGCCGCGAAGATGGCTTCCTTGAGCCCGCCGAGGTTCCCCTCGGACAGGGAGACGATCTCGACCTTCCAGCCCCGCCGCTCGCAAAACCGCGTGTACATGCGGAACAAGTCGGCAGCGAACAGGGCCGCCTCGTCGCCCCCGGTGCCGGCGCGGATTTCCACGATCGCGTCCCGATCGTCGAGCGGGTCGGCTGGCGTGAGCAGGTCCGTGAGCCGTCGCTCGAGCCGTTCGATCTCGGGTCGCAGCCGGTCCACGTCCTGGCGCGCGAGCTGCGACAGCTCGGGGTCACGGTCGGCGAGCACTTCCCGCGCCTGGGCGAGCTCCTGCTCTAAGCGGCCAAGCCGGTCGTGGGTCTGGCGGATCTGGTCGAGGCGGGCGTGCTCGCGGCCCAACTGCCTGAGCTTGGCCGGTTGCCGCGCGGTCTCGGGGTCGGCCAGCTCTTGGGCGACCTCCTCCGCCCGCGCGAGCGCCTGGCGGAGTCGGGCCTCCACGGGTCAGCCCGCAGCCTTCTCGGTCCCGTATTTCTGGCGGAAGCGTTCCACCCGCCCGGCCGTATCGAGCAGTTTCTGCTTGCCGGTGAAGTACGGGTGGCACTTGGCACAGACCTCGACGTGAATCACGGGGACCGTGGAGCGCGTCACGAAGCTATTGCCGCACGCGCACTGCACGGTCGCGCGCCTGTAGGCGGGGTGTATTCCGGGTTTCACTGCACTCAATCCTTGACTAGAAGTCGAACGGTACGAAGAGCGGAAATATAGCTGGCACCGCAAGTTGGCGGCAAGCGTTGCGGTGTGCTGCGAATTGACACCAGCCTAGCTTGGACGTAAGCTTGCGCCTCCATCACGCCCCCCAGCCCCAGGGGAAGCCTATCGTGTCGGTTACGGCCATCCTCCAAAAGGTCCCGCTCTTCAGCCAGCTTGCCCCGCCCGAGCTCGACCGGGTGGGCGAGATCACCCGCGAGCGCAGTTACCCGCGGAACTCCGTGATCCTGTTCGAGGACGACCCCGGTGACGCCCTGTACGTCGTGGCCACGGGCCAGGTGAAAGTCGTGCTCATCGGGGAGGACGGGCGCGAAGTCATCCTGTCGGTGCTCGGCGAGGGCGACTTCTTCGGCGAGATGTCCTTGATCGACGAGGAGCCCCGCTCCGCCCACGTGATCGCGATGGAAGACTCCAATCTCCTGGTCATACGGCGCGAGGATTTCCAGGCCATCCTGCAGCAGTCTCCGGGCATCGCGATGGGGCTGTTGCGCGAGCTGTCGCGCCGGCTGCGTCGCGTCGACGAGAAGGTCGGCAGCCTGGTGCTGCTGGACGTGAACGGGCGGGTGGCGCAGCTGCTGCTCGACCTCGCCGACGAAGCGCGCTCGGAGCGCATCACGCGGCGGCTCACGCACCACACCATCGCCCAGATGATCGGCTCTTCCCGCGAGACGGTGAGTCGCACCATGCGCGAGCTCGTGGACAAGGGCTACATCGAAATCAGCCGGCGCGAGATCCTGATTCGCGACCGCGCCGCGCTGGAAGCATCCGCCGGACGCTCGTGAGGTGCATCACGGGGCACGAGTGAGACGGCGGCTTGCCCTAGCTCTCGAATTCTCCATAACTTAGCTCATAAGACCACACGTGCCGGGACCGATGGCCTACACGGTGACGTTCTGGGGAACGCGGGGCTCGATCCCCACACCCGGGGCCCACACCGCGCGCTACGGGGGCAACACGCCGTGCGTGGCCGTCGAGGCCACCGGGGGGCCGGAGCACGGTCAGCTGGTGATCCTCGACGCCGGCACCGGCATCCGGGCGCTGGGGCGCGAGCTGGTGGAGCACCAGAACGGGGCCGTGCAGGCCGAGATCCTCCTGTCGCACGCCCATTGGGATCACATCCAGGGGCTGCCCCACTTCAAGCCGTTCTTCGCCCCGGGCAATGCCGTGCGCATCTGGGGCTCGCGCCAAGGGACGACGTCGCTCGAAGCCATCCTGCGCCAGCAGATGGACCCGGCCGTGTTCCCCGTGCCGCTCGACGCGCTGTCGGCAAAACTCACGGTCCAGCAGGTGGATCCGGGGGACTTTACCGTGGGGACGTTCCGGGTACGGGCCATGAGGCTCCGGCACCCTGGCACGACTCTCGGGTACCGCCTGATGCCCGGGCCGGGGGGCGCGGGCATGGCGTACCTCACGGACAACGAGCTCGGGCCCGGGGGCCACTACCACACGTCGCCGTCGTGGCGCAAGGAGCTGATCGCATTCCTCGGGGGCGTGGAGCTCTTGATTCACGATGCGATGTACACGCCCGAGGAGTTGGAGGAGCACCGCGGGTGGGGGCACTCGACCTTCGAGGAGGCCGTCGCCCTCGCCGGCGAGGCCGGTGTGAAGCGCCTGGTGCTGTTTCACCACGAGCCGGAGCACGGTGACGAGGCGATCGATGCGCTGGTCGCCGCCGCGCGCCGGCAGGCGCGGGCGAAGGGGATGCCCACCGAGGTCGTGGCGGCCCAGGAAGGCATGACCCTGACTCTCTGATCGAGGAGTTCATCTATGCGTTCGCATTCGGTAACGGCGCTCGTGTCGCTCGCCCTCGGCGCCCCGGTGGCAGCCACCCTCGGTGCCCAGGGGCGGGGCCCGGACACGCGGCCGGGCATCGCGGTGCTGGCGTTCGACAACAGCGGCTCCTACGGCCAGGCCAAGGAGAACTTCGACGCGCTGGAGAAGGGCATCGCGGGGATGGTGATCTCGGAACTGGCCGCCAATCCGGCGGCGCGCGTGGTCGAGCGCGAACAGATCGAGAAGCTGCTCACCGAGCAGCACCTCGGCGCGTCCGGCAAGGTGACGCCGGAAACCGCGGCGAAGATCGGCAAGCTCGTCGGCGCGCGCTACGTGATCACCGGCACGTTCATCGACTTCTACGGTGAGTTCCGCCTGGATGCGCGGATCATCAGCGTGGAGACGAGCGAGATCGTCAAAGTCGAGTCCGATCGGATGCAGCGCGACCATCTGTTCGACCTGATCAAGAACGTGGCCGCGCGGCTCATGAAGGACGCCAATCTGGCGCCGCTCCCGAAACAGGCGTCCGACCAGCGGATGAGCCGCGAGATCCCGACGGAGGCGCTCACCTTTTACTCGAAGGCGCTGTTGTATCAGGATCGGGGGCAGAAGGACAAGGCGGTCGAGATGTACCAGCGGGCGCTGGCGCTCTTCCCGGCCTACACCGAAGCGCAGCAGGGGCTCGAGCGCGTGAAGACCTCGTGACGCTGCCGTGAGAAACCCGACCCGCCACACCAGCCGCATCGCGACGCGCCAGCGCTCCTCCCCGGGCGACGCGACGCCGTGAGGTACCAGCTGCTCCACACGCCGGGCTGGGATCCGGCGAGCGTCGGGCCCGCACTCGAGCGCGCGCAGATCGAGCCGCGCGAGGCGCGCCTGCCGGGCGAGCTCGCGGTCGACGGCAGGCCAACGGTGCTCGTGCTCGACGCGGCGAGCCGCGCGGCGTTCCCGCTCGACGTGCTGCGCGCCTTCGTGGACGCCGGCGGCGCGATCGTCGCGCTCGGGCACGCCGGCGAGCTGGACCTGCCGCCCGAGATGCCGTCCGAGCTGCTCTCAGGCTTCGCGCGCCATCCGCTCGCCCCGCGCGAGCTCCTCGTCGCGGTACGCGCCGGGTACCGCGAGGCGGCCGCCCGCATGGAGACGGCGCGGGCCCGGGCCGAGGCCGCGACCCGCAGCCGCGAGATCGGCGAGCTCACCCGCATCGGCGTCGCCCTCGGGACCGAGCGGGACCTGAAAGCGCTGCTCGACTTGATCCTCACGCAGGCCCGGCGCATCACCAGCTCCGACGCCGGCAGCCTGTACCTGGTCGAGACGGGTGAGCCGGGCCTGCAACACCTGCGGTTCCGACTGGCGCACACGTATTCCAAGCCGGAAGCGCCGTTCGTCGAGTTCACGATTCCCGTGGACCGCTCGAGCCTCGCCGGCTACACGGCCGTGACCGGTGAGCCGCTGGTCATCGACGACGCGTACTTCCTGCCGCCGGACGTCGAGTACAGCATCAACCGCTCCTTCGACGAGCGCTACGGCTACCGCACTAAGTCGATGCTCGTCATCCCGATGAAGGACCACAAGGAGCAGGTGATCGGCGTCCTGCAGCTCATCAACCGCAAGCGCAACCCTGAGGCCGTGCTCGCGACGCCCAGCGACGTGGAAGACCAGGTCGTCCCCTACTCGAAGCGCACGGTCGAGCTCGTGACCGCGCTCGCGGGCCAGGCGGCGGTGGCGATCGAGAACAGCCGACTGTACGACGACATCGAGAAGCTATTCGAAGGGTTCGTGAAGGCCGCGGTGCACGCGATCGAGCAGCGCGACCCGACGACGTTCGGCCACTCCGGCCGCGTCGCGAACATGACCGTCGAACTCGCCACGGTCGTGGATCGCGCGCCCGACGGCACGTACGGGGGCGTGCGGTTCACCCGGGAGCAGATCCGCGAGCTGCGCTACGCCGGC
>WNFF01005630.1_pt1 | contig 10244 bp, 11 predicted proteins | sample 5400441 | NCBI WGS metagenome assembly WNFF01 (sample SAMN13153345, study PRJNA577476) | soil metagenome | isolation source: 120 cm saprolite under Douglas fir tree site 2 hole 3 replicate 1 | place: USA:California | collected 2015-04-18
ATTGAGCAAGTCGCTGAAGAAACTGTCCGGGTCCGCAATCTCACGGTCGGAAGAGCAAGGGCATATTACCAAGGGCAGATGGGATCAAAATTGGACCTTAGCCTCGCCGAGGCTAGCTTGGCAGAGGCTCAAGGAGGGTTGATCCAGGCGCAGAGTGCCATCCACACCTCCTTCGCCTCACTGCGAGTCGCTATGGGTGTGGATGGGACGCAAGACTATGTGTTGCAAGCTCCCTCTTTTGCGGCCGTCACTTTGCAATCTCTGGAGGGTTTGGTTGAGGCGGGCATGAAGGATCGACCGGATGAGCAGGCATTGGAGTCGAAGATCGCATCTCTAAGAGAGAACTTTGCCTTCGTTCGGTCTCAGGCGTTTCCCGAGGTCAGGGGGTTTGGGGCGGGAGGTCAGGGGCGCTTCAATGGCACGACGGTCAAGGAGGAGCAGCGGCACGGCGTTGGCGCGCTGGGAATGATCTTCCCAATCTTCACTGGCGGAAGGCTCAAGGCGCAGCGAGAAGAGGCACAGGCTGAGGTCGATGGCGCCATTGCTACCCGAGACGAGCTGAATCAGCAGATCCGACTTGAAGTGACTCAGGCTTACTACCAACTCGTTGACCTCGCGGAACGAATCGAGGCCGCTCATCAACAACAGCAAGCTGCACAAGAGGCGGTGACGCTCGCCCAGGCCCGGTATCAAGTGCAGCTGGGCTCTTTTCTCGATGTGTTAACCGCTGAGGTTGCGGCAACGAACGCAGAGACGAATTATACGCGCGCCCAATTCGACTACGAGCGCGCCAAAGCGGAACTCGACTTCGCTATGGGCACAAGCGTTCCATGAAAACTATCAGCCGCCACTCAGTAATGTACGTTCGGAGAGCTTCTTTACGCGCAGCACTTCCAGTCCTGGCTTTCTCATTTTTCTTCGTGCCCGGCAGTAAAGAAAATCCTCGCCAGTCGCACGCGCTCGATCGGCTGGGCCACGATGGGTGGTTCGAGTGCACTGACGTGGGCGGCGATATCCGGCAGTTCTGGCATGCTTATCAGCTTGCAGGTCGCACCCGCACTTTTGGAACCTCACTCTTTTGATCGAGAGAAATTGGAAAGGTGTGCACCACGAAACTGTCTTACTCCAGGGGTTCACCCCATTTCGCCGTCCCACATTGCCAGGTCTTGACGATCTCTGGCGGAATACTGACAAGGGCACCGGAATTGTCAAGAACGCATCCAGCAGGGTTACATGCGTGTTTCGCCATCTTTTTGAAGACTTCTACAGCATGTAGGGCAGATCAGAGCTGTGCGTCGGATAAGAAAATATCGTGTGCTTGAGATCGGTGGCGCGCATCCCGGACCGGATGGCGAGTGCAAACAGATTAATGACTTCTCCAGCTTCGCCGCCCAGCAGATGCACACCCAGGATGCGATCCGTTCCCTCTTCGACCACCACTTTGTAACCTGAATATTTCTCCGCAACGCGGCGCGAGGAATACCACGTGGAAGTTATTTCCTTCTTGATTCGGAATTTTAGGGCCTGCTCACGGGCTTCTCGTTCACTGAGCCCTACAGAAGCGAGCGGCGGAATCGTAAAGACCACGGTCGGGATGCCTTGGTAGTTCGGCTTCTGATGGTTTCCCTTCAATAGGTTCGCCGCGACGATGATGCCCTCGTAGCTTGCAACCGGAGTGAGGGGTGGACCTCCGCTTGCCGCAGCGTCGCCGGCTGCATAAACCGACGGGTTCGACACGCTCTGCAAAAATTCATTGACCTTTACGCCCTGGTTGTCCCATGCAACTCCCGCTGTATCCAACTTCATGTCGTCGATTTCAGGTACGCGACCGGCGGCATGCACCACCATGTCTGCGTCGAACGTGCGCTTCTCCCCGGAAGCAGAGGCCTGAACAACCAATTGGCCAGAGTGTTTTTCAATACCCACCACTTCGCTGCCAAGCTGAACGTCAATGCCAAGCTCGCGACTACTCTTCACAATTTCATCGACCAGGTCAGGGTCAAAGCGAGCAAGGGGACGCTTACCACGATGCACGATGGTGACTTGTGATCCCGCGCGCGCCGCTATGTGGGCGAACTCGAAGGCGATATAGCCACCGCCGATAAACAGGATTCGGCGGGGAAGTTCATCAAGCTCCAGGAACTGGTCGCTCGTCTTAAGGTGTACCGTTCCGGGAATCTTCAAGTCCGCCGGCTTTTGTCCTGCTGCGATGACAACATACCGCCCTTCCAACACGTCGTCGTTCACTTGAACTGAGGATGGGCCAACGAATCGAGCGCGGCCATGGAATGCGACAATCCCGGCTTTTGCAAATCCCTCCTCCCGGTTTTTCGGAACCGGCTCAGTGAACGATCGCTTGAAGCGCATCAATTCCTGCCAATCAATTTGAAGGTTCTCGGCTTGGATTCCTTTGCCTTTCATTCGGCGCGCCCAGTCAACGGCTTCCGCAGCGCCGACAAGCACCTTCTTGGGGTCGCATCCCCGCAATGCGCAGGTGCCCCCGAACGGCCGCGAATCGACAATCGCCACCTGCCACCCAGCAGAGCGGCACCGCGCCGCCACTGCGGATGCCGCTGATCCGGTTCCAATGGCGACTAAGTCAAATGTTCTCGTCATGTCTTTCCTCTCAGTGTTCAGGTCTGGTGGGAAGAATCCACGTTCTGCTCTGGCGTGCGGGAATTAATGGCAACTACTTCGTTCTTGTCCTCAATACTTATTGGTGTGCGCACCTCCGCTATAACGCGGAGCGCTGCATTCCTGCGGAAGCGGCTCCTGACAAAGGCCAAGCCCGTCGGAACTTCCGCCATAGGGGTGTTAATATTGCGAACCCTATTTCTTTGCTTTTGCCGAAAGGATCTTATTGATCTCGGGGTTGAGGCCTACGGCGAACCAGCTTTCCGTTAGCGCCAATTCGGCTGGCGACAGCCCGACTTTGTCTTTGGCGTCTGCCAGAAATTGTTTCTGCGCTGCCCCTACTGCTTTGTTGTAGCTGTTGAGCGCTTCTTCGTATCGCTCCTTCTTGGCTCCGCTGAGATTAAACATCTGGGCGTTGCCAGGACAAAGCTGGCCCGTGCCCATGTGCGAGCAGAATATCTCGGGCGCGCCAGACGCATCCGTCATTTTGGACATATCCATTTTGCCTTGCTGCGTGGCACCGTGTTCTTGGGCGTAGAACGTCGCAACCGCAAACAGAGCCATCAGCGCTGTCATGACAACCAATCCTAGAATGAAACGTTTCATGGTAGCGATCTCCTTCCTCGAATCTCTGACTCACCTCTCCAAACATTGAAGTCTGAGGCACACCTACAAAGAACGCGGTCCCGGAGCGATGTGAAACCCAGCGTCGCTAATGACTTTCTCCAATGCAGCAACATTCTGCGTGGTTGGATCGTAGGTCACGACAGCCTGTCGGCTGGAAACATCTAGTTTCGCATCCGTCACTCCGGGCAACTGCCGGAGAGTCGCTGAGAGGCTAACTGCACAGGCTGGGCAGTCCATGTCGGGGACTCGGAAAGCGACTGTTGACAGCGCGACCGAGCTTGCAGAATGGGCCGGGCCCGGCTGCCGGACCACCATTTGTGCCACCGCTCCCGAGTAGTAAGGAAACGCGGCCAAAGCGACAACGCCCGCGGCGAGTATCGCTAACGCGATATAGTTCCAGCGGCTCATCGGCTTCGTGGCGCAGAGACTACCGGCGGCGCAGGCCTTTTTATGATCGCGATAAGCCAGGAGAAATCCGCTGGCCAGCAGCAGCCCGGTTACGCCGAGCAAGTACGGCCGCCATTTTTCGAACGCAACACCGGCGGCAATCGCGCCCGCGCCAGTCAGGGCCGCCAAAATGGGGAGTATGCAGCACAATGAGGCACCAATCGCCGCGGCCACAGAGGCCCCTAGAAGTAATCCTTTCCGCTTTGGACTGGCAGGCTCGGATGACGGAGCAGGAGTTGTTGGCACTTCGCTGCATTCGCGTGCGGAGGGTTGCCCGTCTGTAGCTTCCCGCAACGCCGTTCGCATCAGTTCCAGGGACGGCTGCCCGCTCCGGACAGTCCCATCCAAATATGTGCGGCAACCAAGCCCGAAGCCTGTGGCACTGCGCGCACTGGGTTCAATATCCATGCCATTGATGCGCACGGTTGGAGAACCAAGGAAGGCGAGCGCTTCAGCCTCGCCCTGCGTGCGGATCTCAGTCTCGCGAATTTCATCCGGCAGGCCCTCGAACCTCAGCGCCTCACGGAGGGCTTCGATAGTCGGTACATGATTTGGGCAACCTTCAAAGTACACCACTTCGACTTTCATCTCGTGCATCCTTTCTTTTCTTTTCCGGGACCGCGAACGATTGACCCACCCGGAGCGGGAAGCCACAGACGCAACAATCGCCGAATCGATAATCGTCGCTTTTGATGTTCAGGAAGAGACCTCCGACAGGCTTTCAAGGAAGGGAATGGCCCAGACCTTCCGAGCCAACTCGTGCGCCTCTTTGATAGGCAATATCACCGCGCCCGGATGGGAGCTCAGCCACGGCAACGCCGCCTCCGTTGAAGAAAAGAACAGCACGTTGCCGCAAAACGCTCCCTGAGAACCCACAAGCGCCGGGCCGCACTGAGCGTCGATCCCCGGCGTACAACCGGGGGCTACGATAGAAAGGACCGCATGCACCGGAATCACGCTCTTCACACCGTCAGGAGCCACGCTTAGACGCACCGATTCTCCCGTGCCGCCGCAGACAGATTCAACTTCTGCGGGCCGGTCCAAGACGGACGGCAAAAAAAGCGTATCGATTGCACACCAAGCAAAGAGATTAACGTTGTTGACCCGAAGACGATGGACGGTTGGTTGCAGCGACACGATCATTCCCACGATCGCACCGTTGCTGTCCAACTCGGCAAGCCCCATGTTCCGAAATTGCTGCACCACTTGGTCCGCCTCTTCGACAGAAATCTCGCAAGCTTGCGCGACCTGTCGCAAAGATACCGGCCTTCCTTTGCTGAGCGTGCGCATAGTTCGCACAGCCGCGCCGGCCATGGCCTTTGAAAGGACCTTAGGGCTGACGCTTTGAATTAATGCGGTTGTGATTTCCGAAAGCTGCGCGTCTGAAACAATCATCAACGTGCCTCCTCGGAGGATTTCCATTCATGTGGATGCAGCGTTCGCCTCTCATGTTTCTCTCTCCGGCTTGCGCGGCTTGGTTTCTCGCAAAATTGGGCAATGAGCGGATCGCTTGCGCATTTCTTTTTTGCAACTGTGCAGAGCCATGCGCAGTTCGCGCGCTAGCTTGTGAAGATCTGAAAGTTTACGTTGCACTTCAACTAGCTTTTCTTCCAAACGGCGGCGCACCGGCGCACAGGGCTGCAAACGATTGCGCCGCAGCTCCAAGAGATTCCGGATCTCGCTGAGTTTGAATCCCAGCCCTTGTACGCGGCGGATAAAAGCCAGTGTCTCGACGTCATTCTCGCCGTACTGGCGGAAGCCTCCTTGCGTCCTCTGCGGCCGCGGCAGCAAGGCGTTGCGCTCATAGAACCGGATTGCATCGGGAGTGAGGCCGATTTGTTTTGCAACCGCGCCAATTTGCATCATGCTACTCCTCCACTAAAGCTACACCCTGGAGTATAGTCCAGAGTCAAGCCCTTTCTCGGGGCCCCTGCTTCACACGCAGGCGGTCCGTCGCCAGCGCGATTAAGCCTTTGCTCGGCTGAGACTCGGACTCGGGTCAGAAAGGCCGCAATTACGGATGGGCTCGTGATTTGTAGCCAGATTCTCGCTGATCTTCCATCTCTGCACTCGTGCGTCCGTGGCCGTTTCCGCCAAACTCCTTCAATAGCGGCGGCAGAACAACCATTCCAGGCGTATTTGCTGTCGGAGACATGCACCAGCATAAGGATCAACAGCCGGATACGGCAGCAGGCTCAGGCCGCATGGCGGAAATCGATGCGGAACAATTTCTTGAGACGAACAAAACCGTCTGACAAACAGGGACTGACGTTCAATAGTATGGGAATCGCGGAACCAGCGAGAAGTCACGGTCAAGGGCAGGCATCACTTGCAGGAAGACTCTCCAGTTGAAATTGGAACCGCGCTCGCGGAATTCGTGAAGAGCGTCCGCGCGTAACGATCACGCTACTTACGGAGCGAATCGAGGAACAGCGTTTTCAGCCGCGGCTTCCTGAGTTCGCTCTTTCGGGGAGTGCTTGCCGGCAGACCATCCCGTATTGGAAAGAGCGCATTCGGCAAAGTTCAGGGGCGAAGATTCGAGCTCCGTGGCGAGCGTATCGTTCCATCGATTCAAGAACCCGAAATAGGCAATGACGCCCACAAGCTCAACGATCTCTTCGTCGCTATAGTGCTTACGCAGCCCGGCAAAATCCTCATCTGTCACGGCATTGGGCACAGCCGCCGCGCGCTGGGCAAAGCGCAACGCGGCGCGTTCAGCCTCGTTGAAGAAAGGGCTCGTCTCATATTGCCCGACAGCAGCGATCTTCTGGTCCTCGACATTCGCGTTGTGTGCGCTTTCTCCCGTGTGCGCAACGCAGTACTGGCAACCCGCTGACTTACTCGCCACGTGGGCGACAAGCATTCGGAGTTGTCGCGGCGTCTTGTTCGCCGGATCGTGCACGGCTTGCCCCAATTGGCTGAAGGCCTGCAGGAGTCTAGGCTTGTAAGCCATAACCAGTTGCGAGTTCGGGACGAAGCCCATTCGTTTTTCGGTAGCAGAGAGGAACGGTTCAAGTTCTGGAACGTCCTCACGGTTAAGCGGATTGATGCGCGACATCGTTTTCCTCCATTCGCCCAATCTGGACCTGAATTCCCATGTTGATTTTTCAGGCGGCCATCCATAGCAGTAAACGTAAAATACCAAAGACTGGACCCGTCTCTAAATTCGATCCCCTATCATTTCGAGGAAGCAGGTCGTTGAGCGGATAGACACGGCCGATCCGCAAACGAACAAAACACGCAGCAATCCCCCGGTTTCGGCTTAATAATCACTCCGCAAGCTCTGCACTCGTAGAAGAATAGGCAGCGGTCATTCGGTATCGTTTCGGTTTCTGCGTGCCCACAAGTTGGGCACGTGATTTCAGCTGTCACAGGACTCGTCATCAAGCAACCAATCTCGCAATTCTCCCAGCCGATCCCATTGCTTGGCAGCGTTTCCTCAGTGTGTGCCGGCAGCATAAACGTCCGTGTCCGGGTGAAACTCAGCCCAGGCGAACCATGACCCCGGTTGCGGGATGACGCGTTCCAGCTTCTTGCCCTTTAGGCTCCCTTCAACGCACTCCCCGTAGAAACTCCATTTGGACCCAGTCTCGTTGTCGAGGAGCGTTCCGGAGCCTGCCGCGCGAAATGTCAATGGACGGCCGTTGAGCATGCGGGAGAACGCCGTCGTCGTATCGCTTGCAGCAGCGTATACGACCAGAATCGGTGCTGAGCCCACCTTGTCGTTCACTACGGGTTCCTTGCGCAGTGTTGACACTGGGTAGGCTTTGTGGCCATCGTAAATCTCAATTCCTATGACTTGCTCGTAATTTGCAAGGCGCGTGTCTTGCTCCCGGATCAACTCCCGGGTAGGCTTCTTGTTGCTGCCGTAGGCGACGCTCGATATCCTCTCGTTCATGAAATCGTAGCCGGCCTTGTAGGCGGCCTCGGGGACCAACACCAGGGTGTCCGGATGCTGCTCATGCCACTCTCCCCAGGTCGTGTACAGGAACGGAATCATCGTCAAGCGCTTCCCTTTCATTTCTCCCTCAAAACAGTCGCCACCGATCTGTTGCCAACTGCTATGTGTCTCCAGATCGTGCATGTAGAAGTTATTGCCCCTATTTCCCGCCCATTCAAATGTCAGCTTCTTGCCGTCCACTTCGCTGCTGTAAACGAGGGGAGTATTGCAGAGCGAGCACCAGCCAGCGATGATCGGCGCTTTCCCCAAATTGTCCTGGACAACGTGGTGAAAAGCCAGGACGCCCGGCTCGTACGCTTTGGAAACCCCATTTTCACTCACGCCAATTACGCGATCATCGCTCTTCAGAAAGTCCGCCTTCGCTGCCGGAACGAAGTGAGGCTCGCGGAGCGGCACAATTGCCATGGGGAGACGGCCTTGCTGCTGCGGTTGTTGCGCGACTAGTGGGGCTGCCGCCACTAAAACCAAACCGATGATTGGAAGCCACCTGCGATGATTCATGTCGACTCCTCCTGACGTTCTGTAGTCATAGCCTACTCGCCTCTCCTGAGTGCAGTCAACGAGGGCAGCCGATCTACCTGGGTGTCCCCGCAACAAACAACTTGTGGGCGTGGACTCTGCCCTGTACACAGGATCCCTAAATAGCCTACGACGGCGGATTAGAGCAGACCCTCGATCGCCTTGGCGATGTCGTCGTGGTCCACCAACCCGGTGATTGTTTTAATCTTTCGGCCGTCGCGGGAAAACAGCATGCTCGTGGGCAATCCCAAAATCCCTCCAAACTTGCCGGCAATCGCATCATTGCGAGCAGGATCGGGTAGTTCAACGCCTGCTTTTGGCCATCAAGATCGAAACGCGATCTTTCCAGAAACGGCGCAACCGCCTTTTTGCCGTCTTCGTCCATCGAAACACCTAGTATGGTGAAGCCGCGCGGGCCGTATTTCTTCTGAAATTCCATCATCCAGGGGATTTCGATCTGGCAGGGCTCACACCACGTTGCCCAGAAATTCACGAGCACAACCTTGCCGTTGTAATCCGCCAGTTTGACGTCGTGATCCTGCATATCCCTGATGAGGACAGTTTCCTCCGGGGAACCGCTCACCGATCCAGCGGTTTTCGTTTCTCGATTTCGGGCCGCCGGAAATCTCTTGTCCGCCCAAAACAGCACTGCCAGCAAGAAGGCAAAACCGATCCCGATGAGAATTGCTTTTTTCATTCTGGAGGCTCCCTTACAGCGCGAAACGATTTAGAAAACCCAATTTGCCCGAAAGCCAGGTTAGCCGGTTCATGAATATCAGTGCGCCGACAAACAGCAGAAGTACACCGCTTAAGACTTCAACGGTGTGGAGATGGCGCCGGAATCGTTGGTAAAAATGTAGAAAACGATTGATGCCAGCGGCAGTGAGCAAGAAGGGAATCGCAAGTCCCGCCGAGTACACCGCAAGCAGCAAGACACCGCGCAGAACTGTCTCACTATTCGCGGCAAGAACAAGAACAGCGGCGAGAATCGGGCCAATACACGGCGTCCAGCCGAAAGCGAATGCGAATCCGAGCAAGAAACCGCTGGTGACGCTGGCAAGCGCCCCGCGCTTCTTTCCTTCTCCTTCGGTCTGCCCTCCGAGATCGTGAAATCGAACATCACGATTCAGCCAGCGTGTCATGGATGGCCCGGCAAGAAAAATCAAAGCAATCGAAAGCAACTGTACCGATCCGAATAGCCCCGCAAGACCAAAGGTCTCAGTGCCCAGACGACGCCAAGCGAGCACTGATGCAAACGCCAGGACACCTCCGATCACCAGGCCCGCGTTCACTGGGATCTTGACCAACCAACCCACGAGATGGAGCCCGAACAGTACAATGACGGCCCCGGCGACCGGACCCATGAGGGCCTTGTTGCGCAGGAGGAATTGCCCCACAACACTGGCCGAGGCCCCAAAACTGATAAACACAATTGAAAATCCCGCGACGAATGCCAACGACGAAGCGAAGAGGCTGTTCCTGGCCGGCTGGCCTGAGCGAAGTTGCTCCACGCCGACTCCCGAGAGCATGGAAACATACCCGGGCACCAGAGGTAAAACGCATGGGGACAGAAACGAAATGAGCCCTGCAAAGAGCGCGTAGAAAATCGAGACCTGCATTCATCTCTCCATTGACGCGTGATCATGAGGCGCGGGTGTCAGCATTCTCTGAGCCTGATATCGTTCAACGACGAGTGCAGGATGCGACCCAGGTAAGGCTACGCGAAACCAGATAAATGGGAGCATAGGATTTGGAAGCCAGTACATCCAACCCAAATTCTTCTCTCTAATTCCATTGTCCATGGCTAGATCCAACCACACGTAGAGAAACTTGTAGGGGCAGAGGCCCGGAAGAAAGTTTGCCTTGAATCGCGCCGTGCGCAGATACTTCCGCGAAATGTAGTAATTCCCTTCAAAAGGGGTGATGCCCCAGCCGAGCGGGCCCTCAGCCAGCAGCGTACCGGTAAGTTTATGCGTGATGCGAACAGATTGGGCCACTTTACCCCCTTCGATACAGCTTCTCTGCCGGAAGCGTTACGCAATAGCTGTTCGTTCAA
>WNFF01005632.1_pt1 | contig 10242 bp, 6 predicted proteins | sample 5400441 | NCBI WGS metagenome assembly WNFF01 (sample SAMN13153345, study PRJNA577476) | soil metagenome | isolation source: 120 cm saprolite under Douglas fir tree site 2 hole 3 replicate 1 | place: USA:California | collected 2015-04-18
CGCGGCGCGCCGCCCACGGAAAGGCGCCGCCGAGGATGACCGGCGGGTGCGGTTTCTGCACCGGCTTGGGCCAGGTCATCATCGTGTCGAAAGCGACGAGGTCGCCGTGGTATTCCGGCTTCGCCTCAGTCCAGATCGCCTTCATCGCCTCGATCTGCTCGCGCATCTTCTGCATGCGGGTGGCGAAGGCGGTGCCGTGGTTCTCGATCTCCTCCTGGTTCCAGCCGCCGCCGATGCCGAACACAAAGCGCCCGCCCGAGACCTGATCGATCGTTGCGACGAGCTTTGCGGTCTGGATCGTGTCGCGCTGGATCACCAGCGCGATGCCGGTCGCGACCTTGAGTTTTTTCGTCGCGCAAGCCGCCGCGGTCAGCGTGACGAACGGGTCCATCACGTCGTAGTACCGCTTGTGCAGCTCGCCGCCGCCCGGCGCCGGCGTGCGGCGCGGCACCGGGATGTGCGAATGCTCGGCGGCCCAGACCGAATCGAAGCCGCGTTCCTCGAGCGCGACCGCAAGCTCGCCCGCGGTGATCGAATAGTCGGTGAAAAAGATCGAAGCGCCGAATTCCATTTGAAACCCTCCCGCCATCATGTCCTGCGACGCCATGCGAACGGCGCTGCAGGGTGTCTCGCCCCCGATGCTGTCATTGCGCGCGAAGCGACGCAATCTCGATGGTAAGGTGCGGAGGCGGCTCGCAATTAATCGGAGGAGTTCAAGAATGCGATCGATCGTCGGCACCTGGCAGCTGGTCGCGGCCGCCGCGCGCGACCGCGACGGCAATCCCCTCCCCGCCCCTTACGGCGGCAAGGGCATGGGGCGCGTCGTGTTCAACGTCGAGGGCGACCAGGTGCGCGAAGTCAGCTTCGACGGAGATCGCATGATGCTGCGCCCGCCGCCGCGGCAGACCGAGTCCGGCGAGGAATCCGCGAGCTGACCTGGGAGCGCATCGCCGCGGAATAGGGCGCCTGGAGCCTCGTCGCTGTTAATTGAAGCACCCCACCCGTCACCCCCGCGGAAGCGGGGGTCCAGGGCAAGCGGCACAGCGGTTGCCCTGGATTCCCCCTTGCGCGGGAATGACCAGCCCGGAGTGTTCGATCTGTCCCGATTTCGCTCCAGAAGCCGGTCCGGTCAGGCATCGCCGATCCGGTATGCCCTGACCGCCGTGTCATGAAATAGGGCGGCGCGCTCGCCGGCCGCGTAACCCTGGGAAAACCGCTTGAAGGCGTTGAACAGCACGTGGTGCGAGAACGATACCTTATCCACCGGAAAGTTGCTTTCGAACATGCACCGGTCCGGGCCGAACTGCTCGATGCAGTAGCTCATCAGCGGCGCCATCGCCGTGGCCAATTCTTCGGAACCGATCGGCTTCTCGCGTTGATGCCAGTCGAAGCCGAGGCGCGGCATGCCGATGCCGCCCAGTTTGAGGTGGACATTGGGGCATTGCGCCACGGCGGCGATGCCGTTCTTCCAGGCCGGCAACACTTCGCCGTCGCGGTTGCCGTAGGGGCCGATCCGGTTCAGCCCGCCGAGATGGTTGACGATGATCGTCAGGTCCGGCACCGCCCGAGCGAACGAGGCCAGCTCGGGGAGTTGCGGGAAGCACACGCCGGTGTCGAGCGACAGCCCCATCCGCGCCAGCACCTGAGCACCGGCACGATATTCGGCGGTCGCCAGCACGCCCTCTTTTTCCCGGTTTCCGACCTCGGGGTGCCGATCCCAGGTGACCGTATGGCGGATGCCGCGGAAGCGGTTGGCGCTGGCTGCTTGCAGCGCCTCCAGCGCTGGCTTTGCCCCGTCTCCGAGTTTGAGATCCGCGTGGCCGATGATCGCCGACGCCGCCCGGCAGGGGCCATAGAGCCCAGTCGCGCTGGCGGCGGCCAATCCCTGGACAAACTCAACCTCGCCGACCGGCCGCAGTTCGGCCGGTCCGCCCGGCCGGTACATCGCTCGCGCCTCGATGAAGACGGTCGAGCGCACGGCGTGGCCGCAATTGACGTCGGCAGCCAGCTCATGCAGCAGATAGCGCTGGTAGGGGATCCGCTCCAAACGATGGTCCCAGAAATGATGATGGGGATCGCAGATCGCGATCTCCGGCTCCAATGTCGGTTCCTGGGTTTGCGCGAGCCAGTCATTTCCCCCGTACGGCATCATGCCACCTCATTTATGAAGGCTATTTTGGATCGATCATATTGCGGGCTACGGACACTGCGCGCAACGGTGGCTGGCACTTTTCGGCGGTGTGCATTAAAAGAGGGCGGCTCCGAGGCAGCCGATCAGCGGATTTTTCATGCGACTGGTAATAGTCGACCAGAGTTTTGAAGGAGTTTCCGGTCATCACGCGGAATATACTCTTTGCATAGCAAAAGAAGCCGCTATACACGCCGGGGTGACGGTTCTCGCGAACCAGCGCTGCGAGGTCAAATCGTCCGACGGGATCGAGATCCGGCCGAATTTTCAGCTGCCGTGGACGCAGACGCAACGCGCCCGCCCGCCCGCGCTCTACGATCCGACCGTCAGCTTCCCGGCATGGTCATTCCTCGCGGATTTGCGGCTCGGGCTCGATCGGATTGACTTGTCGCCGCAAGACCATGTCTTTGTTCATTCGATCGGTTTCACGGAAATAGAGGATCTTCTGACTTTTGCAATGACCCGCGATCGCTCGCGGCTTCCGGTCTTCGACATCCTACTGCGCCGCGACCTGGACGAGATCAGTGGCGACGAGCCGGGTTTCCAGCGTTTTGTGGCCTATTTGAAGGCCTTTGCCGGGCTGGGGTTCGCACCTGAAACCGCGCGGTTTTTTTCCGATACGGAAGAACTGAGCGAACACTATACGGCAGTGACGGGCATCCCGTTCGCGACGCTCGGAATCGCGTTCGACCAGGATGCAATGCGAACCGCGCTGGCGGCACGGTCACCCAGAACCGCGCACGAACCGCTGATCGTCGGGTATCTCGGAGACGCCCGCCCGGAGAAGGGGTACCAGTTTTTACCCGGCGTCGCCGAAACGCTGATGCATTCGCATTTGTCGAACGGGAAGGCCCGGTTGCGTCTGCAATCGAATTTCCATTTGGCCGGGGGCGAAACCCCGGCGATGCCGGAAGCACGGCGCGCTCTGGCGCGGTTCGGTCCGGCGGTCGAGCTGCTTTACGACCCGCTCGACCAAGACGAATATTACCGGCAGCTGGCCGAGATCGACATCGTCGTTCTGCCATATGTGAGCGAACGATATCGCAGGCGAAGCTCCGGGATATTCGGGCAGGCCGCCGCCGCTGGCAAGGTCGTCGTGGTTCCCCGTGCGACGACGATGTGCGCCGAGGCGCAGCGATATGCGATGGAAAATTGTGTCTTCTACGATACTCCAGAGGAATTGCCTGAGGCTGTCGCCCGAGCCATCGATCGCCACGACAGTTTGCACACTGCGGCGACGGCCTACCAGGACCGGTGGTGCGCGGCGAATTCACCCGCCGCACTCGTCGCGACAATTCTGAACGAGTCTGCCGGAGCCGGCGCCGCGACGCGACCGAGCGCCAGTCCGCTGGTGCTGCATGTCATCGACGGCCAGAGCATGCATTTGCAAACCGAGACCGCGGTGAATCAGCATGCGCAAAGCCGTTTTCTTGAGGCCGCCGGATATCGCGTAGCGTCGGTTTTTTTGGTGCGATCCTTTCCGTCCGACTATGATCTGGCTGCGTGGATCGAACGAAATTACCGTTACTGGTTCGCCACGGAATGCGCGTTCTCTTGGCTCGTGTATTTTACCCAGCCGCCCAACAACCAGCGGCCCGGATCACTGCACTGCGAGCTGGGCAATAGCGAGAGGCTGTCCGTACCCGAGACCCTTCGCGGACTGATCGCCTCGGGGGTGGTCGACCTCGTATGGACCAATTGCGTGACGAGCGTACCGTTCCTTCGCTCGCTCGGCGCCCTCCGCAGCGTACCGATGCTCTGCGAAGCACACGCCCTTCGGAGTTTCCAGTTCGCCGTGGAAAACCAGCGCGCCGTCGATGAGGACGAACTGGCTCTGGAACTCTCGCTGCTCGCCGATTGCGATATAGTGACTTCCCCGAGCGGCAGTGAGTGCCTGCTGATAGCAAGCAGGCTAGGGCCATCGCGCGTGACGACTCTGACACCGCCGCTTTTCAGGGAGCCACTCATGCCGGACGACATCGCGGGTTATTTCGATGGGCTTTCCGAGGTTTTCGGCCGCCTGCTCGGAAACCGGCCCGAATGGAAATTCGTTGAGCGGGAGACCAGCACAAACTCTGCGCTGTCGCAGCGCGACCTGACATCGGGACTGGCCGAGGCGCCAAATAACGCGACGGGGCGATCGCTGTCGCGAGCCATCTCTGAAGAAACCGCACCGCCCGATCCTCGGTCGATCCTTCTCGGGGTCGGCGACGAGGCCATTGCAATGGATCTGTCGGCCTCGATGCCGGGTCTCGGCTGGTACCCGACCGGACCGGGCGAAGAGGGTAGACATCGCTGGACCGGGCCCGAGCCGAGATTCACGCTGGAGCTCTTTCTACCGGAACGGCCCTATCGCTGTTACATGGAACTACTCCCTAGCCAGGGTGACAACCTTAATAGCTTTTCGATTCGACTGAATGACAAGATGATCGCCCACCGATCTTTAGAAAAAGATGGCAAAATACTCATCGAATTTGCCATACCAGCGCGAAAAATTGTCGATCACTTGCAATTTGGTATATTCATTTTCCAGCACGGCTCTGTGTTCCGCCCGGCCGGTGTCGCGGACGAGCGACTGCTTGGATGCGCTGTGTGCTCGATACGCTTTGAGCGGCAGGGGTCGGATCACGCCGGGAACATAGACATCATCCCGGGCGATCGCAGCGAGCCTCAGCTGGAAGCAGCCCCCGCTGCGCCTGACACAGCGGCCCGGCACCGCGCCGACAGCGAGGCGCCCGACCCCGATCCGGAGCCCGCGGTCAATGGGCGGGCATTGGTCATCGATGATTCGGTCCCCGAGCCCGATAAGGATGCCGGATCCAACGCGGTCCTGCAGCATATCCTGTCGCTACAGCGTCTCGGCTACCGGGTGAGTTTCATCCCTGCCGACAACATGGCGCGGATCGATCCCTATACGGCCGATCTTGAGCGGCGTGGGGTCGAATGCTTCCACCGACCGCATTACACCTCCGTCGGTGATGTCTTGCTGCAACATCCCACCGCATTCGATCTGGTGTATCTGCATCGGCACTCGAACATGTCCAAATATGGCGACGCGATCCGGGATCATTCGCCGGCAGCACGGGTTCTTTATAGCGTCGCCGATCTCCATTTCTTGCGTTTGCAGCGCCAGGCCGAGTTGGAAAACAATCCGGCACTCCGCGCGCAAGCCGAGCGGCTGCGCCTTACCGAGCTTGCGCTGCTGTCCCGTTCGGACTGCGCCATCGTCCATTCGAGTGCCGAAGCCGAGCTGCTGCGGCAGCTGTCTCCCGGCATCAATGTGCATGTCATTCCATGGACCGTCGAATTGCGCGATGTGCGGAAATTGGCGGCACGACGGCCTGGGCTGGCGTTTATCGGCGGGTACCGCCATCCGCCCAATGTCGACGCCGCAAAATGGGCCGCGCAGCAAATTATGCCGTTCTTGCGCAAGCAAGTTCCCGGGGTCGAGTTGCTGCTCGTCGGCAGCCATATGCAGCAGGAAGTCGCCGCGCTCGCCGCGAAGGATATCGTGGCGGTCGGCTACGTACCCTCGCTCGACGACATTTTCGGGCGGATCCTGGTGACGATCGCGCCGTTGCGCTATGGCGCCGGGCTGAAGGGCAAGGTTCTCGACAGCATGGCCGCAGGGATCCCGTGCGTCATGACGACGATCGCGGCCGAAGGGCTGAATTTGCCGACCGAACTGCAATCGCTCGTCGCTGACGAGCCGCACGAGATCGCCGAACGGGTCGCCGCGCTCTGTCGCGACGACGACCGATACGGCCGCACCGTCGAGGCGATCCGGGCCTACGTCAGCGCCAATTACTCGTCGCAGCGGATCGATTTGCTGATCCGGGAGGCTTGCGGGCTGCCGCTTGACTCGACCGCGCCGGCCTTGTTGGCAAAGCCCATCGGGCACACAATGGTAGTCGAGGACAACGGGTTCAGTTGATTATGCCGACATGTCGCGTCTGCCGGGGTGACCGGCTCGAGGAATTCCTCGACCTTGGCGACCAACCGCATTGCAACAGCCTCTTGCTGCCGGAAGCGCTCGGCCGCGAGGAGCCGCGTTATCCGCTGCGGGTCTGGTACTGCGCCGATTGCACGACGGTGCAGATCGATCACACAGTTCCAAAGGAGCAAATGTTCGGCGAATACTTGTACGTATCGGGTACCACCGAAACACTGCGCCGGCACTTTGAGGCCAGCGCCGATCGGCTGGTCGAGCGGTTGCAGCTCAAGCCCAATGACCTTGTTGTCGATATCGGCTCGAACGACGGGACCTGGCTCAAATGCTACGAGCGCTGGCGGCTGCGCGCGGTCGGCGTCGAGCCCGCCCGCAATCTGGCGCGACAGGCACAGGCGGACGGCCTCGATACGATCAACAAATTTTTCGATGCGGACACCGCACGGGAGATCATTGCCACTCGCGGGCGGCCACGCCTGGTGACTGCCGCCGGCGTCTTCTTTCATCTTGAGGAGCTGCACAGCGCGACGGAAGGGGTTCGCCTCTTGATCGAGGAGGACGGCAGCTTTTGCGTGCAGGCGATCTATCTCGGAGAAATCCTCAGAAACACCGAGTTCGACAACATCTACCACGAGCATCTCACCTACTGGACGGTAGGCTCGATCGGTCGCCTGTTCGCGCGGTACGGGCTGGAGATCTACGATGTGGATCTGCTGCCGATCCACGGCGGCTCGCTTGAGTTGCTGGTGGGAGTAGCCGGGGCGCACCGGGTCGAGGAGTCGGTCGGCCGCTTTCTTGCCGATGAGAAGGCGCGCGGTTTCGACCACATCGCCACCTACCGCGCCTTCGCCGACCGCGTCTGGCAAATCCGCGACAAGCTGTTGACGATCCTTTCGGACTTCAAGCAGGGCGGGAAGACCGTGTACGCATTCGGCGCCCCGGCAAAAGGCGCCACGACCTTGAACTCCTTCGGCATCACCCGCGACCTGGTTCCCCTCGCGGTCGAGCGCAATCCGCTCAAGATCGGCAAAATCATTCCCGGTGCGCGGATCCCGATCGTCGACGAGGAGAGCACTCCGGCGCCCGATGCCTTTCTGATTCTGCCGTGGAATTTCCTTCCCGAATTCCTGCGCAAGAAGCGCAGCTATCTCATGGATGGCGGCGCGTTCATTGTCCCCGTTCCCGATCCCGTCGTGATCAACGCGGCCAATTATGACCAATACGCGGGTTGATCGGGCCCCGACCTCAGACCGTCACGCCCTGCCGCAAACCGTAATTGTGATTGGCGCGAGCGGGTTTATCGGCCGCAACCTGGTTCGTCGGCTGAAGGGCGAGGTCGCTCGCATCCTTCCGGTCAGCGCCTCGGCGATTGCGGTTGATGGCATCCCCGGTCTGCGCCTCGGCGATCTCGCAAATGTCGAGATCGGGCCCGACGCGGCGTTGGTCGATGTTGCCGCATACCGCTACGATGCCGCTCGCTTTGCCACCGCGCAGGCGGAGATTCTCGTGCGCAATGTCGAAATCGCCGGGCAGGTCTACGAGCTGTGCGCGCGCCGGGGTATTACCGAAATCCGCATTGCGAGCAGCATCGCGGTCTACCCCGCCGCCGAGACTGAATTTGACGATTGCGCACCGATCAACCTCAATAGCGAACCGCACGAAAGCGAATCGATGTATGCTTGGTCAAAGCGGATCGGCGAGATCTATGCCGGGCTGTTTGCTCGGCGATATGATATCAACACAATCGCCTTCCGGCTGACCAATCCGTTCGGGCCATTTGACAGCCTCGACGAGGCGAAGGCGCATGTCATCCCGGCATTCATCATCCGGGCCTTGACCGGATCAGGCCCGTTCGCGATCCGCGGCAACCCGCAGGCGAGCCGCGATTTCATCTATGTCGGCGACGTATGCGAGGTGATCTATCGCAGCCTTGGGGTGCGTGGACAACGCGGCCAGTACAATCTGGGCAGTGGCGAGAATGTGACGATCGACCATCTGGCGCGGACGATCTTGCGGCTGGTCGGAAGGGAGTCGGAGATCGTCACCTCGGGCTCTCCTGGCAGCCCCGTTGCCGAGCGCCGCTGCCGCAATCAGCGAATACGCGCCGATTTCCAGACCGAGCGCTTTACGCCGCTGGAGGATGGGCTGGTTCCGACAATCGAGTGGTATCGCGATGCCTGCCGCCAATGACTTGAGCCTGATTGTCGGCGGCGACGGTTTTCTCGGTCGCAACCTGCAAGCGTATTTCAAAGAGCACGGCCTGCCCTTCGTCGCGTTGCATCGAGACGCCGGAGACCTGCGCGATCGCGCCACGGTATTGCGGCTTTTCGAGGAATTGCGGCCGGTCGGCCGAATACTTCACGTCGCGACGTTCCAACGCACCGCGCATCGGCAATACGAGATCCCGGCCGACCTTCTCGACACCAATATGCGCATTCATCTCAACGTGCTCGAAGCCTGGGCCCGGCATCAGCCGCAGGCCAAGCTGATTTCGGCCGGCAGTTCCTGCGCTTACCCGGAGCACCCGGAGCCGATCCCCGAGCGGATGTTTCAGGCGGGCCCGCTGCACGATTCGGTCCGCGCCTATGGGCTGGCAAAACAGGTGCTGGCGGTGGGCAGCGAGGTCTATGGGACGCAATACGGTCTCAAATGGCTGCATTGCATCCTCGCCACGATGTTCGGGCCGTTCGATCATCTGGAGCCCGACCGTTCGCATTTTATCGGCGGCATGGCGGCCCGAGCGATCCGCGAGCAGCAGGAAGGACGGTCGAGCTTTACTGTCTGGGGCAGCCCAGACACCATTCGCGAATGCCTTTATGTCGATGATCAGATAGGGGCCGTGCTCGCCGCCGATGCCCGGTTCGAGAACACGATCCTCAATTGCGCCGCAAACACTCCTTTGTCGATCGGCGAGGTCGCGCAGACGATCCTCCGCGTGCTCGACTGGGAGGCGGAGATTGTCTATCCGGAAGACACGTTCCGCGGGACACCGATGAAGGTGCTCGACAGTACGCGCTTCCTGGACGCCACCGGATGGCGTCCGCGCATTGGCCTTGAGGAAGGATTACGCCGTCTCGTTCGCGATCTGCAGACGAGGCCCGACGGGTTTGCGGCGGCGGCGGGAGTCGGCAAATAACCGGCCGCAAGGGTTCCGGCCTTCACGCGCTCCGACCGCGGCGAACCTCACTCCGCCCCCTTCGCGGGCGAGCCTGGTGGCGGGTTTGACCGGTACGACCCTCAACCAGTGGCACAAGGCCGGCCTGGTCGACAAGTTCGGGCTGCAGTTGGATTATGCTCGCCTCGAGGGCGGGCAGATGACTTGTGCTTGCGCCGTCGGCCACGGCGAAATCGGAACCCAGGACAACCTCGTCGTTCGCCGTATCCTGGTGTGGCTCCCCATCCTCGATGAGGGCGGTCAAAGCCTCGCGCGGCAGCGGGGAAAGTGAAATCGATCGAACCGCGAAGCCGAGTCGCCGGGCGTCCCCCGAGCCGTCCTCAGCCGGTGAATACACCGACTTGTGACGAAAGACGATCTGACAGAAATCGGCCGAGGATTGAGCCACCGCGCCCGGTATTGCGAACCTTAAATGAACGGCTCCATCCTCAAGTTCTTGGGGATAGTACCCGATCTCGACGTCGTTGACCGTCACGGAAAACCCATCGAATACGCGAGCCCGCACCGGCGCAAACACCATGTCACAGAAATACGAGCGGCCGGGTGAAAGCAATACTTCAAGGTCGAACCTGGGGTCCGGTCCGGTCCACCGGTACCAACTGCCCCCGACATGTTCGGGCTCATACCAACCCTGCCCCCCAATCGGCTTTGATAGGTCTATGTCAAAGGCGGCATCCCCGGCCGGTGCCGCCGGGCTCGAAGGAGCGTCGCCGCGCAGTTGGCCGACAATCTCAAATACGGCTTGCGTCTCCGCAAATCCGACGTTCGCCTCGTCCGGACGGGCCGTCATTCGTCGTGTCGTACTCGGCCAGAGCATATGGTGCTGGTGCCAACGATTGTCGTTCATCGCCTCGTAACGAGCCGGCAACCCCAATAGCTTGTGCACGGCGTTGGCCTGGGCAATCCCGAACCAGACATGCTCGAGCGTGC
>WNFF01005635.1_pt1 | contig 10240 bp, 10 predicted proteins | sample 5400441 | NCBI WGS metagenome assembly WNFF01 (sample SAMN13153345, study PRJNA577476) | soil metagenome | isolation source: 120 cm saprolite under Douglas fir tree site 2 hole 3 replicate 1 | place: USA:California | collected 2015-04-18
TGCGGCGGCTGCCAAGGACCGCTAAGGGTCATCTTGAGACTATCTGGCTGCCCAGCGGCACGACTGCTTTACCCCAGTAAGCGGTCATTCCAGCGGCCCAGTTGATGGTCTCTTCAGTGCCATTAGCGGAAGTCGGTCAACTCATTCGGTCACCTCGTCGGCGCGCAATAGCACGGACAGCCGGTCGTTCACCCGCTCCTCTTGAGGAAAGTATAGTCCGCCGAATACGGCACGCTCAGGAACGCACCGCTCGCGTCACACGCTCCGTCGGCCGTGCCACCTTTGGTGTTGATTCTCTGGATCGTCGTGGCGCCGGTGAGTTGGCCCGTCCCACGCTGCGACGTAACCTCGAGTTTGAGCAACGGGATGTCTTTCGCCGTCGCACCGGGAGCGCGACCGGCCACCTTGCCGGTCACCGCGCTGCCGTCGGCCAGTTCCCAACTCGGACCTGCATAGTGCCGACCGACGGTCTTGCCGTCGGCGATCAGCGCCGCAATCGGCTCGCGGAACTGCCAGACGAGCTTGCCACCGCTATCCGCCTTGCATTCGTAGATTTGGGCGCCCTCGGCGTGAACGGTCAACATCACCGCCTCACCGGACGCGGCGATCGCATCGGGCACCTGCGCGGCCAAGATCGAGGGGACCGACGCAGACAAGAGGCATGTAACGGCGATGACTGTGAGCGATGGGGGATTCATTGCTACTCTCCCTTTTCTCGGCTGTTTAGACTTCGATCTGGCTTACGACTTCCGCTTTGGCGCCGTAAGCAGTCTTCGGTTCGACGCTGGTCTAGGTCGCAGATGTGCCAAAAGGCGACCTGAGTGTCGCCTAGCGATCTTCAGTGGCTCGAGCTGATAAGGTGGTCAAGGCGCGTACTTGCGTCCCCAAGTGCGCATGGCACCGACAATCGGGCCGAGGTCGCGACCCTTGGCGGTAAGAACGTACTCGGCCCGCGGGGGACTCATCGAATAGAACCGCCGCTCCACTACGCCATTCTGCTCAAGCGACTTGAGACGCTCCGACAATGTCGTCGGTGCAATGCCGTCTAGCGAGTCCTGCAAGTCCTGAAAGCGCCTTGGGCCATGCAGAAGCAGGTCGCGCAGGATGAGGCAGGTCCAGCTCGATCCAATGACGTTCAGCGTGCGGGCCACCGGGCAGTCGGCGGTGTCTTGCTTCTGCATGGCCCCCCTTTATCCGGCCGTCGCTTCACTCGCAATCGAATTCGTAGTCACTATTATTTGATCATGTCATACCGTAATTGAAATTGACTTCATTAAATATAGTGACTAGTCGACTAAGGGTACCAATGAATGGAGTCACACCATGACACCGCACATCCCCGCATATCTCCTAGCGTTTGAGTCGACCCTCAGGCCCTTCGTGGCGGCCATTGCACTGGGCCTCATCTGGATGGGTGCCGCCCGCATGCAGGCGCCGGCGCAGTCGCGTTACACGACCGCTGGTGCGCTGTCTGTGGCCTTCGTCGGTTGGCTGGCGGTCGCTCAGTACCTCGGCTCAGCCAATGCATATTTTGCCACCACCGAAAACTCAGTGCCGACCGTGCTGCTCGGTTTGCTAATCCCGCTGATTACCGCTGCCATGGCCCTGTGGCTATCGGGTAGCATCGCAAGTCTCGTCTCCGCGATCCCACTGCCTTGGATCGTGGCCGCGCAGGTCTTTCGCGTCGGGGGCGGCATATTCCTCGTGCTTTGGGCGGATGGACGCTTACCCTGGCAATTCGCGCTGCCCGCGGGCGTTGGGGACGTTACTACCGGCTGCTTTGCCGTCGTCGTGGCTGCGCTGTTAGCGCGAAGGTCGACTGGCGCTCGCAGAGCGGCCTACACTTGGTCCCTTTTTGGTATCGCCGACCTCGTCGTGGCGCTTACGATGGGGGCAATGACCTCTCCGGGGCGGGCGCATCTCCTTGCCCTCGAGGCGCCGAACCTCCTCATTTCATCCTATCCACTGGTGATGGTCCCCACCTTCGCCGTCCCGCTGGCCTTGATGCTCCATGGCCTCGTTCTGTGGCGGTTGAGGCCCAAGACCGCCTCGACAGGCCGGCTGGCCGTGACGTGATGCCTCTCGCCTAATCAACCGCGGGGAGGGCGACCAGGTGTTGCCCTCGCCCAATTCCCGATCACGACGTGCTCGACCCGCTGGACCGCGGCTTCTCTCAAACGGGTCATGATCGGCCCTACATCGCTAAGCCCATCAGCCCGCGTCAGCTCCTGGCGCGCTCGCCGAATGTCCGGATAGGGTCAAACCCGGTCCTCCGGTTGCTTCCGCTACACGTCCGCTCAGGCGCCAACAACGGAAGTGAGCAACCTTATTCGATCACCTCGTCCGCGCTCGCCAAGAGCGTCGTCGAAACGGTGAAGCCAAGCGCTATCGCGGTTTTGATATTAATGACCAGTTTGAATTTCGTCGGCTGCTCGACAGGGAGATCGGCGGGGTTTGCGCCTTTCAGTATTTTGTCAACATAGGCTACTGCGCGGCGGAAAAAATCGGGGAAGTCCTGCCCATACGACAGAAGGAGGCCGTGTGGGACCATCTCCGCGACAGCCGCCAACGTTGGCAACCTGTGTGCCAAAGCTGATGAACCAATACGAGCTCGCTCATTGAATAGCATACTTCCAGACCCTAAAACGACGCCTTCGGCGCGGTCTTGAGCAATTACGGAAAATGCAGGCTCAATATCATCGGGCGTCGGTACCTCGGCTGACCACAGCGAAATTCCCAAAGCTTCGGCCGCAGCCTGATTAGCTTTGATAGTACGTTGCGTGAATGGATCTGCCGGATCGACGAGAAGCGCGACACGAGACAGGTTCGGAACCGCTTCTTTCAATAGCGCCAGACGCTTCCCGCTCAAGTCGATTGACATGAGTGAGAGTCCGGTGGCATTGCCGCCTGGCCGTGCCAGACTTTCGACAAGCCCACCACCGACCGGATCCGCTACAACGACAAAGACAATCGGAATAGTGCTGGTGGCTCGTTTGGCCTCGATCGCACCCAGCACTGTCACAGCGATAATGGCGTCGACTTTTCTTTCGACAAGTTCTCGCGCGAACGTTCGGAACCGATCCGGTTGCTCAGCAGGAAAGCGATGTTCCAGTTCAATGTTCTTGCCCTCGACATAGCCGAGATCGTTGAATGCTTTCCGCAAGACACTCAAATAGATCTCTTCCTCCTCGGCGCTACCGGCATGCCAGAGGACACCAATTATCGGAATTTTTGCAACTTTCCCACTGCGCTGCGCGTGCACTACGAGCGGCCACGACGCCGCCGCGCCGCCGAGAAGGGTGATGAACTCGCGCCGCTTCATCTAGTCCTCCCCGCAGAGCTTCGGGATCACACCATTCGCCTCGAAATATAGCACGTATGGGCATGGCGGTATGGGGTGTTGGGACGGGTCAGAGGGCAATGACTGCAAGCACTTGTTCCAGCCCGAATGTCGCATATGGGTCAAACCCGGCCCTCGGGGCACTGTTGCGACACGTCCGCTTAGCTGCCGTAAGCAGCCTTCAATTAAACGTCGCCACAGGTCGCATAAGTGCCATGTGCGGACTCGTGCACCGCAGCAAACACAACATCTTTATTCAATCACCTCGTCAGCGCGGGCGAGCAGCGTGGCCGGGATAGTGAGGCCGAGTGCTTTGGCAGTCTTGAGATTGATGACCAACTCGAATTTGGTCGGCTGCTGGATCGGCAGATCGGCAGGTTTTGTGCCTCTGAGGATCTTGTCCACGTAACCCGCGGTGCGCCGTAACAGGTCGGACAGGCTCACCCCGTAGGCCATAAGGCCGCCGACCTCCACAAATTCTCGAACGCCGTGTATCGCCGGCAGTCGGTTTGTGGCTGCAAAGTCCATAATCTGTGTTCGATGGCTGCCAGTGAGAGGGTCTTCGACCGTGATCAGAGCCTCAGGATGTTGTAGTCTGACAGCCTCGAACACGCCATCAAAATCACCGGGGCCCCGCACCTCCAGGGACTGGACTTCAATCCCCAACTTCCGAGCCGCACCTTGCGTCTCCCTAAAGACTTGGGCGGGATACGGATTGGCGCCATTCCAGAGAACGGCCACGCGTGAGATTCCAGGAAGAAGCTCCTTAAGCAGCTCGAGCCGCTTCCCACCTATGTCCGGTACCATCATGCTCAGGCCGGTCACATTCCCGCCTGGGTGCGCCAAACCGGCAACAAGCCCGCTCCCCAGAGGATCGCCCGCAGCCGCCATGACGATGGGGATCGTCGTGGTGGCGCGCTTGGCAGCCAGCGGCGCCAGTGTTCCCACTCCAACGATGACATCGACCTTGAGGTGGACCAGCTCTGCCGCCAATTCGGGCAGCCGATCAAGACGATTCTCCGCGTATCGGTACTCAAAGACGAAGTTCTTTCCTTCGATCCAGCCCAACTCATGGAGCGACTCATGGAGGGCCTTAAGCATAACTCCGGCATCCGGCGCGGCCACCGGATCTGAGGTGCCTGCGCTGAAATAGGCAATACGGTACACCTTCCCGCTCTGCTGTGCTCGGGCAGCGAAGGGCCAGGCAAACACCGCGCCGCCGAGTAGCCTGATGAACTCGCGCCGCTTCATGGCTCCCCCTTCGGCCGACAGACGGCGCCCGCGGTGCAAGAGGAATCTGACTATCAGCGAAGCGTTCGGGTGCAGTCATGTATCCGGCCTTTGAGTGCGGCCGTTTTGACCGCTGGCCCTGATGTGATCCGCTGATCGGTCCCAATCAAAAGCACGCGTTCTTTCCTCGCGTGACCCAACCCGGGTTTTCCGATCGACGGTCTCGACCGTTTCGCATCAATGTCTTCATCACCCTTGCAGTTCATGGACGCACGGACGCAACCTCATCCTCCCATAGCCAGACCCTTACGCCACTGCCGCAAGCGCAGGCGCCCGATAGGTGCCGCCATGGGCCAACAGCGCCCAAGCCATGCGCGCCATCTTGTTGGCGAGCGCAACTGCCACGACCTTGAAGGGTCGTCGCGCCAGAAGCTGCGTGAGCCAGGGATATTTTTCGGGGTTCTGCTTCGCGTAGCGCAAGACCGCATGAGCGCCAACGACGAGAATGCGTCGCAAATAGCGATCGCCCTGCTTGGAGATCGGCCCGAGCTTCCGCTTGCCGCCGGTCGAATCTTGGCGCGGCACGAGCCCAATCCAGGCCGCGAAATCGCGCCCCGACCGGAATGCCGTCGGGTCCGTGACCGTCGCCGCGATCGCGGTCGCCCCGATGAAACCGATACCGGGGATGGTCTCCAGCCGCTTGCTTGCCTCGTTCCCCCGATGCTGCGCCATGATCCGTTTCTCGAGCGACCCGACCAGCGTCTGCATCGCCTGAAGCTCCGCCGCCAGCACGACGAGGCTCGCGTGCGCATCCACCGGCAGGCGTTCATCCGCATCGCTCGCAATGATCTTCAACAACTCCTTGAGCCCTGCGGTCCCTTGTGCAGCCGTAATGCCGAGCTCGGCCAAGTGCGCCCGCAGAGCATTGATCACCTGGGTCCGCTGACGCATCAGCAAATCGCGCACGCGATGCAGCATCAACCGGCCCTGTTGCTCGGCCGATTTGGTCTGCACGAAACGCATGGTCGGGCGTCGGACCGCCTCGCAGATCGCCTCGGCGTCGGCGGCATCGTTCTTGTTGCGCTTGACGTAGGCCTTCACGTCCTTCGCCGGCATCAGACGAACCCTGTGACCGAGCTTCGTCAGCTCGCGGGCCCAATAGTGCGCCGTGGCGCAGGCCTCCATGCCGATGAGGCAGGGCGGCAGTGCTTTGAAGAATGCCAGCACCTGGCTGCGCCGGAGTTGCTTCCGAACGACGACTTTCTCGGCCGCATCGATCCCGTGAACCTGAAACACGTTCTTGGCGATATCCAAACCGATCGTGGTAACTTGCATCTGGATGGCTCCCCTCATGTGATTCGTCTGCGACGATCACTCTATGGCACTTCGATGCCGGGAGCGGGCGCCGTCCACCACATCAAACCCGGTCCTCTGGGTGTTTCCGCTACACGTCCGCTTAGGGGCCGCAAGCGGAATTCCAAGCGGCACAGTATGATGTCGCAGTCGTGCCAACAGCGGTCATCGCGGTCGCATCACCGCTGGCCATAATACCCTCGCTCGCGGCCGCTAACAGAGTATTGGGACAGCAATGTTGTCCCCGCCCAGGAGGCGTCAGCAGCAGGCGGCCACGTGTCTTACTTTGGAGAACGGGGAGGCCGATACACCCTTGGTCAAAAGGGGGATTGCGGCGTTCGAGGGAGAGGAAAAACCCTCGCCAGTGCGGTACAATCCACAAGATTTGCGATTGGCAGCTCGACCGGTGCCTGCAAATGGCGCTGCGGGCACTCTGGAAGGATGCCCGGACGTCGATAACTGCTAATGCAAAGAGCTGTCTGCATTTATGACTGCTGGGATTCAATGGCGGCAATACCTGCGACCCGCTATGTCAAAAGCGATGACGTTCACATCGCTTACCAGATGCTAGGGGAAGGTTCGTTCGACCTCCTGCTCGTTCCAGGCTTTGTCTCGCACCTCGAGGCGATCTGGCAATCGGCAGGAAGAAGCGTGCTTTTACGGCGACTTGCATCTTTCTGCCGTCTTATCCTCTTCGACAAGCGTGGCCCCGGAATGTCCGATCGGGGCTCGCAGCACCGATCTTGGATCTTAACGGGCGATGATCGAACGCGCCGCGTGCTCGTCATCGGCACCATGATGGCGCTCGCCAAGTGGGACGAATTCCGCATGAATGCGCGGGCGGCTTTCGTCGAGGGCGGTTTCACTGCCGACGATGTCAAGGAGATCACCCTGCAGCAGGCGATCTATTGTGGCGTTCCGGCAGCAAACCATTCGTTCAAATTAGCCGCCGGCGTGTTGACCGAAATCGGCCAAGCGCCGGCCTGAACTCGGCAGTTGCACGATGGCGATGCGCACTCAGGTGGTGATCATCGGTTCGGGTCCCTCGGGCCTTCTGCTGGGCCAGCTGCTCCACAACCAGGGGATCGAGACGATCATCCTCGAACAACGGACGCAGGACTATGTGCTGAGCCGAATTCGGGCGGGCGTGCTCGAACAGGGAACGGTCGATCTGATCGAGGAGGTCGGCGTCGGCGCTCGCATGCGGCACGAAGGGCTCGTGCACGACGGTATCGAAATCGCCTTCGGCGGCAAGCGCCACCGCATCGATTTCAAGGAACGCACGGGCAAGACGGTAACGATCTACGGCCAGACGGAAGTCACCCGCGACCTCATGGACGCGCGCGCGGCTGCCGGCGCCCCGACGGTCTACGAGGCATTGGACGTCGGCATGAACGACATCGAGACCGCCCGCCCGAAGGTCCGCTACAGGAAAGAGGGCCGGGAAGTCGAGATCGCCTGCGACTTTGTCGCCGGTTGCGATGGATTTCACGGCGTGAGCCGTCAGACCATTCCCGAGCAGGCGATCCTCACCTATGAGCGCGTCTACCCGTTCGGATGGCTCGGTATTCTGGTCGACAAACCGCCGGTTTCGCCCGAACTGATCTATGTCAACCACGAACGGGGCTTTGCCCTGTGTTCGATGCGCTCCATCACGCGCAGCCGCTACTATCTTCAGTGCCGCCTGGACGACCGGATCGATGAATGGCCGGACGAGAAGTTCTGGGAAGAACTCGTCCGCCGTCTCGACCCGCAAGCTGCTTCCAACCTTCTGAGCGGCCCTGCGATCGAGAAGAGCATCGCTCCACTGCGCAGCTTCGTCGCCGAGCCGATGCGCTTCGGCCGGCTCTTCCTCGCCGGCGACGCGGCCCACATCGTTCCGCCGACTGGAGCGAAAGGGCTCAACTTGGCGGCCAGTGACGTCGCCTACCTCTCGCGCGCGCTCATAAGCTACTACAAGAACAAGACCATGCAGGGTCTTGATGCCTATCCGACGCTGGCGCTCGCGCGCGTCTGGAAGGCCGTGCGCTTCTCCTGGTGGATGACGCAGATCCTGCATCGTTTCCCGGAATCGAGTGGCTTCGATCAGAAGCTCCAAGCGGCCGAGCTGGAATACCTGTTTGGCTCCACAGCCGCCATGAGGGTGCTCGCCGAGAATTACGTCGGCTTGCCGTATTGACCTGCCAGTCCCTCCGCCACCAATTCGTCGTTCCGATAAACCGTGCCTTCATAGCCGTGCTCGCGCAAATACTTCAGCGGGCAGCGGATCGGGAGTATTTATGCGCAGGAACGCGCGGGCGGTCTCGAGGCCGATGCCGCGGGTACCTCCGGTGCCTCCGGTGATCAGCGCGCGCACTGGGCAAGGCAAACGCCCGATCGAACCTTCATCGCCCAGCGCGCAGCAGATGGGTCGGCGATCGCTCACCATGAGGTCCGAAATGGGTCAATCTCGTCGCTTTTACGATGTCCGCGTCGAGTCCGCTTTGCCCCTGATGGCGACCGGAATGCGGGCATCGCAGAAGTCCGAGTCGTGCCAACAGGAGAAGTTGGCGCGGGGTGCGATAGCGATCAGCGAATCGCAGCGTGACGGCGCACTCTGAGGGTTCGGCCTTCCTACGCCGTCGGCACTGCGGTCTCCGCTCATGGACGTGATCGTGCGCGCTAGTCTAGCCCTTCACTGCGCCGATCTGCGTGAGCAGTGTCAGCATGTCGAAGTAGTGCGTGAAGCTCTTGACCTTTCCGCCTTCGACCTGGAGGACCTGGCACGCCGGGAGCTCGATCGGCTTGTTCGACGCAGGAATGGTACCCGACGGTAACTGCAGCGATCCCTTGTGAACGCCCTTCCACACAACCTCGATCACGGCGGTGTCCCCGCTCGCAAACTCGCGCATAAACGTCGCTTTCGAGTCGGGGATGGCCGTGGCCCAGCCCTTCCAAGCGTCGATGATCTGCCCGACGCCCTGGATGCGGCGGCGCGTCCCCTTCTCGTCGTACACGGCGTCGGCGGCGAACGCCTCCTTCACCTTGCCCCAGTTCTTGTCGTTGTAAGCGATCGTTGCGGCCTTCGCGATCTCGGTGACGTTCGCCATGTCCACTCTCCCTTGTCGGTTAGAGCCCAAAGCAGAGTCCTTCCGGGTGTTGCTGTCAAATGCCGCCCCCGCAGCGCATCGCGAGGCTCAGATGCTCCCTCCGTTGGAGTACGTCGCGCCCGCCGCCCAGGCGCTCGCCGAGTTCGAGCGCTTCGGATCGGCTGAACCGCACCACCCCGGCAGAAGGGTCTTATCCTCAATGGCCCAAGGCTTCACCTTTGGCCACGGCATATGCTGATTTATCTTCCGGGTGGGCGAACTGCTTGACCAGGAGCGCAACCGCTGAGATCAGTCCTGGAACGGCTACGGTTGTGAAAATCTGGGTGAAGCTGAGGTTCCGCCGTGACAGCTCGGCGACGAGAAACGAACCGGCAATGCCGCCAAAGCGGCCCAAGCCCAGCATCCAAGCGACCCCCGTCGCGCGCCCGTGCGTCGGATAGAATGCGGCAGCGAGCGCGGGCAGCGACGACTGGGCTGTGTTCATAAGGGTACCGCTGACAAGCACGACCAGCATCAGTACGCCGAGTTGGCTGGTCGCCTGGCCGATCACGTAGACTCCTATGGCGGTCAGCCCGAAACAAACCGCTATGATGATGTTGGCGTTGAAGCGATCCATCAGCCAGCCGGAGAGGATCGCCCCGACCCCGCCGAGCGGGAACAGGGCGGCGATGAGCGCAGCGGTGCCCGGCGCCATCCCGGTGTCCCTGAACAGGATCGGCATCCAGTTGATGAGCGCGTAGAAAATTACCAGGCCCATGAAATAGGCCACCCAGAGCATCACCGAGCCCACCACGTAGGCGCGGGAGAGCACCACGCCGATGCTGCTCTTGCCTGGGGGCGTCGCCGACTTCTCGTGCATGACGAACGATGTTGCGTCAGGGACCATTGCGGAGATGCGGCGCAGTACGTTCCGGATGCGCTCCACGGGATAACTTTCGGCAACCATGTAGCGCACCGACTCCGGCAAGAAGAGGAACAGCAGCAACGCCAGAAGCAGCGGAACAGCCCCGCCGAGCATCAAGACGCTGCGCCAGCCGAACTGCGGGATGATCCAAGCTGCCAGGAAGCCGCCGAGCGCTGCGCCCGTCGGAAAGCCGCAGAACATGCCGTTGGTCAGCATCGCGCGCCGTCCATCCGGGCAGTACTCGCTCATCAAGGTGACGGCGTTGGGCATTGCGGCGCCAAGTCCGAGGCCGGTGACGAAGCGCCATATCACGAGCTGGGTCAG
>WNFF01005636.1_pt1 | contig 10239 bp, 12 predicted proteins | sample 5400441 | NCBI WGS metagenome assembly WNFF01 (sample SAMN13153345, study PRJNA577476) | soil metagenome | isolation source: 120 cm saprolite under Douglas fir tree site 2 hole 3 replicate 1 | place: USA:California | collected 2015-04-18
CTCGGTATGTCGTCGAGGGTGCCGAACATGGTGCCCTCGCTCTCGTCAGCGGCGGCAAGCGGCGAGCGCCGCCCTGTGGACCAAGACCACGGTGATTGGGTCGGGTCGTCGCGTCGGCGATGCCATTTACCGTCGGGACAGGAAGACGACCTGGCCGGGCTGGATCTGGGTGGGCTGGTCGAGGAAGGCGGATAGCGCGCTGGTGATGGCGGCGGTGTAGGCGCGGTTTTGGGGAAAGGTCTTGGCTGAGACGAGGATCAGCCCGGCGTGTGCCTGACTGGCGGCCCGGTACCGGGCGTCGAGGGGCATGAAGTCCTTGATGTTGGCGGTGACCAGGGCACGTCCGGTGCTGGCAGCGTGGGAAAGGATCTGGTCGTCGGGCAGCGCCACTAGCGCCGGGTCGGTCACGACGGCGAGGACATCGTTGCCCTTGGCGCGCAGTTGCTCGGCGATGACGCCGGAGAACATCTCATCCAGCAGCAGCGGGTAGCTCACGTCCTTACCCGGCGAGCAGCTGGCGTTCGCGCCGCCACGCGTCCTCGGCCGCGTCCTCGGCCACGTCGGCGACGGCGATCTCGGTGTCTATCTCGTTGGGGTAGGACGCCCAGTACCGGACGGCGACGCGGATGAGACGCACTGGGATACCAGTGTTCTCGGCAACCATGGTGAGCAGCCCATCCTCCGCCAACCTCGGCTCCGCGGCGCGGGCGGACTTGACCGCGCGGACGACTTCCCACACGTCGGGGCCGCTGACCAGGCCCGCGCGCCGCCCGGTGGGGCCGGGCCGGAATACGATCCCCGGATGCTCGCTCATCCGGAGGGCTTCGTCGACGAGCCGGTTCGCGGCCGACGACAACGACATGCCAGGGTTGGCGGCGACAAACGAGGAGAGCCGCTCAGCCACGGCGGTATCGAACCGGACGGGTGTCGCTGCACGCTTGCTCATGACTACATGGTAGTCGCTAGATGTCGCTATGCCGACGTCTTGGCTCAATAACCCAGAGGTAGTAGGTTCAAATGCTACCCCCGCTACCAGGAAGTACCAGGTGAGAGGCCTGATCGCCAGGATCGGCGGTCGGGCCTCTTGATCGTTAGCCCGCGGTTCGTCCGCGGGAATCTGACATCTGACCCCCGACATCTGGCCGCACCGGCCGCACCGGCCGCACCGGCAGTTCAGAAGTGATCGCCCGGTAGTCGGCTACCGGGCGAACCACCCGTTTGCAGGGGCCACGCTGGAGTGAGCCGTGTCGAGAACATGGCTCATACAACTTTCCCCATATCGCTTGGTGGGGTGTAGCCCCACCTGTCGCTGAGCCCGCCGATGATGTGTAGTCCGCGGCCGGTCTCGGCGAGGGAACCCGGCGTTTTGGGTACCGGAGCCACCTCACTTGGGTCGGCGACCGCACACAGCACGCAGGGTCCAGGCTGGAGCAGACCGAGCCGGATCGGCCATCGAGGCCGGGTGTCACCGGAACCTGGCCGGGCGTGCTGCAACGCGTTGGTCAGCAGCTCAGATACCACGACCGCAATGTCTTCGCTGCGTTCTCTCACGCCCCACCGCTGCAAGGTGGCGATGGTGAAGTCTCGCGCTACCCGGACCGATCCGGCATCCACGCCGGGGGTGCGCGTGGCGATCCGCGGCAAGCAGCTCCAGCCCGTCGGGGCGGGATCTGGCGATAGCGGCCAATTCCCGCTGGCCAGGTCGGCCATCTCCGCCGCCCGGGTTAGCCAGTGGCGGCCGGTGCTGCCCGCCAGGCGTGATGGGTATGCCATGGCTGTCCGATCAATCCCGTTGCCCGCCGGCCGGGCTGTCGGAAATGCCATCGTTGCGCATGGCAGCGGCCATCAGGGAGGCCCTGGTGATCGCCGTGTCCCGGTCCCACAGCGCAACCGGGTGGGACGCCCGGAAGCCGGGGCCGCTCTGCTGGCATTTGGGGCAAGCCAGCCGGCCGAGGGCGTCTATACGCCAGCCGGCCGAGATCGCGCGGGCGCGGATGTCTGCCTCGCCAAGCGCTGCGGGATCGGTGTGGTGCGAGATGCAGGAACCCATCTCGCACCACGCGATCGGTATCCGTAGCTGGTCGCCGATCGCCGCCCGCTCCGTGATCTCGGCGCCGGCACTGGCCTCAACGCCGGCACTGGCCTCAACCCTCGCATTGAGCCTGTTCGCAGGCGGAGCGACGGCGGCGGTTTCAGATTTGGGGCCGCCATCGCCGGCCGGCTCAGCACGGCTGTCGTCGCGCAGCTTCGCGATCCAGTCGTTCATCGCAAGCCAGTCGTTCATCTCGGGCATGCTGACGTCGTCTCGACGGATGTTGATTTTCACGTGCAGACCTCCAGTTCAGCCCGAGGTGAGCTGCCGTACAGCTACCGTGACCTGCCCCAGGGAACAGGCACGTGCGCCGGGATAATGCGCCGGACAACCGACTGCGCGTCCTAGGCATGCCGAGGCGCCGGTGGTGCCAGCGCAGCCGGCCGCCGCCATGCCAGGCCGCTGATCATCTCCCAGCACGGAGGAAACGCAACCAGCCGTTAGACAGCGCCTGGTTCCCCCTGTGCGTGTACGCCATCGTGACGCTTCTCCTCCCCTGCAAAGCGTCCGGGCTCACCGTCTGGGCTCTCGAACTCCAAAGTCTCGCCTTCGAATCACAACTAGATAAACATACGGTAAACGTTCAGCTTCTTATGAGCTATTGCAACGATTGCATGTGGACGCTTTCAAGTTTACGCCCGTACACAGGGAGTGGATAGCGTTCTCCCAGGTAACGGCCCCGCCGCAGGCGAGGCCGCCCGGGAATCTCCAGCATTATCCCCACGTTGTACACAGATTCTTTGGGCGTTTGCACAAGTCATCCACAGGTTTGCGCACAGAGAGACCTGGCTGCCGAGCACCGGCGGAGAAATTGCCTGCCCAGACAATAAGACGCAGCCAACATGGGCGGAGGTAAAGTGACTGGCCGCGACGGAGCGTGGTGACCTGGGCCTGGCCCGTCAGGCTGCAACTTCCCGCACGCAGCCCGGCGTGCCACCCGCAGTTGGTGCCGCGGCCTGGCTCCCAGCAGGCGAACTCGCCGGCGAGCGCCGCGGTTCACCGCGGCTTCGCCGCATCAGCAAGCACCATGCCGACCTTGAGGCGGTATTCCTTGCGACGTCCCGTACACGGCATGTCTGGGCTACCTCGAGGCCCCTCCGCGGCGCGGCACCGCCCGGCCATCCAGGCGCGGCCACCCTTGGTCAGACCTACGATCTCCACGCCGCACTCCTGCGCGAATTATTGGACCCAGAAGTCGGCCTTGACAAGAAGCTCGACTCGTCGACGGGCCACGACAACGATTGCCTCACTCCTGCTGGCCTTATCTCGGACATGGCATTGTCCCGACCGGCAACCCGCTGACATCGAATCCGGGTACGGTCTCTGAAAAGCCATTCTTGGAGAGCTGAGCCGCCGGAATTGCTGGCGATTTGTGAATCGCATCGCCTGGCCCCGACACTGGCCGCACCAGCCTGGCCGCTCCAGCCGGGCAAGAACGCAAGAAACTGGCAGAGAATGGGCTAAGGACTCGAACGCACGATCGTAGGCGGGGTCCCGATGAGGATGTTCGGTACGGTCGGCGACTCGCTCATCACTGAGATTGAAAGTCTTCGATGGGCGCCTGCCGGGCATGCGCCATCGTACCGCGGGCCTCAATCAGGCCGTCCGATAGGCCTCCGCCGGCTGCGGAACCCGCGGAAGGGCCGTTCAGGGTTTCTAGCCGGAGAGTCAGGTTGCCCGGGGCGCGTTGTGCCATTGGGCGGCACGGTGGTGAGCACCTCGGTCACGTAGGCGTCGATCGTCTGCTGGCCGGTCGCGGCGGCTGTTGATACCCGGTGATGGCCGTCGTTCACGAAATGCTGGTCGCCTACGCGGTAGACCTCGATCGGCGGGATTGCCTCACCGCGCCGCTGTGCCAGCGCCAGCTGTTCCCAGCGCGATCGCACCCGGTTGGAGGTAGGCCGGAAGTGCCGGTCGAAGTCGCGCCGCGAGTCGACCGTGCCGACGATCGTGTCTAGCCGTATCGTCTGCAGGCCCAGATGCCGCTCGCCGCGCCTGCCGAGCGCGCCGAGGACCTCGTCGAGCGGCAGGATGCGGTCGCTGTCATGGGGCCGGCGGCGCAGGCGGTGCGTCAGGGTGGCCAGGACCTGCTGCCTCCTGGCCCGCAGAAAGTCGTTCTCGACGTCTGCCCGCGGGAATCCGGTATCTAGCATTGGGGCGCCTTCGGTTTCTGTGACTTGGGCTCTGGGGTCAGCTGACCGCTCCCAGGGCGGCGCTGACGGTGGCGATGATCGCCCCGCCGAGCGTGATGGAGATGAACGAGCGGAGGAAGCCGGTGCTGAAAAAGCGCCAGCGGATCCAGGCCAGTGTCAGGAGCTCGAACGCGATCGTCGCGAGGGCGAGTAGCAGCGCGGCGCGGTACTGGGGGATGAGGAACGGCAGCGTGTGCAGGACGCCGCCCAGGAACGTGCCGGCGCCGGTGATCGAGCCGCGCAGGTAGGGGTTGCCGCGCCCGGTCAGGTCGCCGGTGTCGGAGAGCCCTTCCGAGAAGGCCATGCTGACCCCGGCGCCGATCGCCGTGGCCAGCCCGGCGAGGAACGCGTAGCGCGGCTGGTGCGTGGCGAATGCGACGGCGAAGATCGGTGCGAGCGTCGACAGTGAGCCATCGATCAGGCCGGTCATCGCCGGCTGTGCGCGCTGGAGCAGGAACGACCGCTCATCCCGCTGCCTGTGCGCGTGTGCCATGGTGAGCATGCTCATGGCAGGCTCCTTCCGTGATCGAAACTAAACTGTTAGTTTCGTATACGCCTTAGCGCCCGGAACTATTCCCGGATGTGGTGGTCGCCCGGTGTGCAGGCCTGGCCGCGGTTGTATTACGGAAACTGATAGTCTAGTTTTGTCAGAGATGAAGCTCGGCCTGAGCAGACGAGATCGAAGCAACCAGGTAGAGGTGACGACGATGACAGCGATCGGCTTCGTGGGTCTCGGCGCAATGGGCAGCCGGATCGCCGGCCGCCTGCTCGAAGGTAACCAGATGTACGGGACGAACCGCACCGTGTCCAAGGCCAGCGAGCTGACCGGGCGGGGCAGGGTCTGGCACGGCCCCCCGCGCGGGGTCCCCGGGCCGGCGATGCCCGGCAACTCGGCCGCGGGCAGCGGCCAGAACGCCCCATGAACCGCGATGTGACTACTGCCGCGCCGCAGCGCGGGCGGCCCCGTAGCGAGAAGGCGCACCAGGCAATCCTGGAAGCATCGGCAGAACTCCTCCTGGAGAAAGGCCTTGCGGCCGTGAGCATGGACGCGGTCGCCGCGCGGGCCGGAGTCAGCAAGGCCACGATCTACCGTTGGTGGCCCACCAAAGAGACCCTCGCGCTGGACACCCTCTACAACGAATGGGCTGCCGTCCCCCCGCCCCGGGACACCGGATCACTACGCGGCGACCTGCTCAGCCTCCTCCGCCCCTGGGCCCGGCTCGCCAGCAGGCGACCATACGGGCGCGTGATCGCCGCCCTGGTCACCGAAGCCCAGACCGACCCGGCGTTCGCCCGACAATACCGCGCGCGCTTCGTGGAACCACGCCGTGACCAGGCACGCGCGATCTTCCGCCGCGCGATCGAACGCGGCGAGATCCCCGCCAACACCAAAATCGAGGTCGCGCTCGACCTCCTCTACGGCCCGATCTACCACCGGCTTCTCCACGGTCATGCCCCACTCAACGACCGGTTCGTCCACGACGTCATCGACACTGTCCTCGACGGCATCGCGCCAGTCCCGCCCGCCGATAAAGACGGGCTTCATCTATGACCGATCGCAGACGCGCTCGGAACTACTCAACCGCAGCCCCAACAGCGCCGCCGCAGACGGTCAATGATGGCTGGATGAGCGATGGGCGGATTCTCGGAGTAGATGCGTGCCGGGCCGGCTGGATCGGCGTCGTCCTCTCGGACGATGACCCAAGCTTTCACTTCGCCCCCGAGATCAGCCTTCTCGTCGACGTGGCCGCCATGGGCGGATCGCTGGAAGCCGTTGCGATCGATATTCCGATCGGGCTGCCCGATACGAGCCGCCGCCGGGCCGATGGGCTCGCACGGAAGGCTGCCGGTCCGCGCTGGGCGTCGGTGTTCATCACGCCAGTCCGCGCGGCGCTCCAGGCCGAGGACTACGACTCAGCATCATCGGCGAACCGGCAACTCGCCGGAGAGGGCATCTCACGCCAGGCATTTGCTTTGCGCACCAAGATCCTTCAGGTGGACCGATGGGTCCACCAGACAGACCACAGGGTGGTCGAGGTCCATCCGGAAGTCAGTTTCGCCCAGCTCGCGGGCCAGGTTCTGCACTTGGGCAAGTCCACCTGGGCAGGCGCGGCCCTCCGCCGGCGACTCCTCGCGAGCGCCGGGATTGCCCTGCCCGACGACCTCGGCCCCGCCGGCGAAAGGGCCGGTATCGATGACGTCCTGGACGCCGCGGCGGCGGCCTGGACCGCCCGGCGCCTGGCCAACGGCCAGGCGTGGCAGATGCCAGACCCACCCGAGACCTTCAGCGACGGCCTGGCCTGCGCGATATGGACATGACGACGGCCGCGGCCACCGCATAAGCGCTGTTGCAGCAGGACTATCCCGTCGTCGTCGGCGTGCAGCATGTCTCCCGGCTGGAACGTGACGTGGCCGAACGTCACGGGAACATCGACCCCACCTGCGCCGGTCTTCCCGCTCTTACGCGGGATGGTGCCCAGTGCCTTGATGCCGAGATCTAGGCGGCACAACGCCGCGCTGTCACGGACCGCCCCATGCACGACCAGGCCCGCCCAGCCGTTGGCCTGTGCTGCCCCCGCGATCAGGTCCCCCACGAGTGCTGTGCGCAGGGAGCCGCCACCGTCCACAACCAGGACGCCGCCTGAGCCGGGCGTCCGCAGCAGATCGCGGAGCAGGCCGTTGTCCTCGTGGCAGGAGACTGTGCGCACCGGTCCAGAGAAAATTCGCAGGCCACCGAATTGGCGGAACTGGATGTCACAGACTCGCAGTTCCGGCCCGTAAGCATCGACCAGGTCGGCGGTGGCCGCGCCGGTGTCGGTCATGGCTCCTCCCGTAGGTTGCGTGGCAACACGCCGATCAGCGAACTCGTCCAACAGTCGGCGGCGGCCCGAAAGCCGCAGCCGACTGCAGAATGAGGGTCCCCCGCGATCTTAGGCGCCGCGAGCGTCGCGGCCATCGCATCCTGCATGCTGTCCAGGCCCGGGCCGTGGGGTGCGCGGGAAAGGGGCAGTGCCGCAGGTGGCCCCGGCTTCCTCATGATCGGCCTGATTCCCGAATTCATTCTTCGGGGGCGGCGTAAACCTCCGGTAGCCAGTGGCCCGGGTCGGTGACGCCGGCCTTGGTCAGCACATGGTCACGGGCATCCTCGGCCTGCTTGCGGACTCGTGCGAAGTCGTGCCCGAGGATGACACCGTCCCGCTTCGACCCGGCCGCTGCCGCGCTGCGCGCGGCCGACCACACCAGGCGGTAGCCATGACGAGGACAGACGAGTCACCATGACCGCCCCGATCGCCCGGCTCGATCCGCTAGTCAGCTCGTGGTCGCGCTGACGGATATGCTGACGAGACGCTGCGGGACGGGGAGACGCGGCGGAGAATGCAGGCCGGTGGCCGTCGCGGCGCCCTGGTCAGCGAGACCCACGAATCAGCGAGACACACCAACATGCCGGAGGTGGCCGTGTCAGCTGACTACGAGAAGATCCGCGACGAGAACATCGCCCGTTACGGCTGGGACACAGCTGTCCTGGACCTACTCGGGCAGCTCTACAGCGAGCGCACCCACTTCATCTTCGAGCTGATCCAGAACGCTGAGGATGCCGGCGCGACCGAGCTGACCTTCGAGCTTTTTGAAGATCGCCTGGAGGTGAACCACGATGGCCGGGCCTTCACTGAAGCCGACGTCCGTGGCGTCTGCGGGGTCGGCAAGAGCGGGAAGTCCGAAGATCTCACGAAGATCGGCAAGTTCGGTATCGGTTTCAAGTCGGTGTACGCGTACACCAAGACCCCGCGTGTCTACAGTTCGGGCGAGCATTTCCGGGTCGAGAAGTACGTCCGGCCGTATTCTGCGGATCCGGTGGATGAGCCCGCGTCCGGGACTCTCTTCGTCTTCCCTTTCGACCATGACATTATCTCCGCGGCGATCGCCGTTCAGGAAATCTCCGCCGCCCTGAACAAGATCGAGCCCACTACTCTGCTGTTCCTCAGGAACATCGAATGCGTGCGTATCCGCGGCGTTCAGGTCGCTGGCTCGGTCCTTGAGCGCGTCACGGCAAACCGCGCTAGTTCAAGTCGGCACGTCACACTGAGGACAGGGCGTGGTCGCAGGGACGAGGAATGGTTCGTCTGGCACCGTCAACTCGAGGATCTTGGCCATCCAGCTCACCGGGTCGAGATCGCCTTCCGTGTCGGCACCGCAAGCGGCGAACGCCGACTCGTCAAGCGTGATGACTCCCCGCTGGTCGTGTTCTTTCCTACGCAGAAGGAGACCTTCCTCGGCTTCTTGATCCAGGGTCCTTACCGGACAACGCCAGCCCGCGATAACGTCCCGGAGCACGATCCGTCGAACCAGGCACTGGTGCGCGAGACTGCCGCGCTGCTCGCCGATGTGCTCCGGGAACTCCGCGATGACGCGCTCCTCACGGTCGATGTGCTGGATACGCTGCCGCTCGACGGCGCGCGATTCCAGCCCGGCACGATGTTCCGCCCGTTGTTCGACACGGTGCGCACGGCCCTTGGCCAAGAGGAGCTCATACCGGTTGCCGGGGGCGGCTACGGCGCTCAGGGGGAGCTGAAGCTGGCCCGCACAGCGGAGCTACGCGACCTTCTCCTCCCAGATCAGCTCGGTGTGCTCTACGGAGCTGGTCGGCCTCTCGCCTTCGCAGATGAGTCCATCACAGAAAACCGGACGCCTCTTCTGTGGCGATACCTCCGAGAAGAGATCGGCATCGATGAAGTCACGCCGGAAGCCGTCGTCGCGAGAGTAACGCGGGAATTTCTCGTGGCGCAGTCCGATGAGTGGATCAGGCGCTTCTATGCGTTCCTCCATCAGAACTCCGCTCTGTGGCGGGCGCCGAGGTTCCCGGGTGAACAGCCCGGCCTCGCAAGAACAAGACCTATTATCCGGCTCGAAGATGGCAGCCACGTAACGCCATTTGACTCCGGGGACCGCCCGGCCGCATACCTTCCAGGGCCGGCCGGGACAGGCTTTCCCACGGTACGACGCGCCGTGGCTGACTTTCCCGCTGCCCGGCAGTTTCTGGAAGCACTCAAGTTCACTGAACCGGATGTGGTGGCGGAGGTACTGGAGAACGTCCTTCCCCGGTACAGCCACCTGGAGGCTGCGGACCTGGACGCGGCGCATCGCGACGCTGATCTTGAGTGCGTCGCGCGTGCGCTGGCCGAGGCGGTTGGTGACAGACGGCAACGGCTTCTTGAGCAGCTGCAGCAAACTGCCTTCCTGATCGGGGAGAACGCCGCGACGGGTGAGAGGCGCCTTATGACGCCGGTCACGTTGTACCAGCGGACCAAGGACTTGGAGGTCTACCTCGACGGGAACCCTGACGCCTGGTTCGCCGACGATGCCTATGGGCCGTGGCTCGTCCAGTTGCGCGGCATGGGTGTCCGGGAGAACGTGGAACTTCGCGCGCGCCATACAGATCAGCTCGGGTATGTAGTCATCGCCGATGAGTTCGCCCGGCACGAACGCGGCATCGGGGGGTTCGATCCCAGTGCCGAGATCGAAGGCCTGGACTTCGCATTGCGCCACCCGGGCCATGCCCGATCGGAATACGTCTGGAATGTCTTGCTCGCCCCGAACCGGCACCTGGTTGCCGGAGTCGTCGAGAAGTCAGTTCGCCAGGAGTTCGTGGATTCCAGCCAGGAGAACATCAGATCGGCGATCGGCTTGGCGGCCATGAGCGCCGCATGGCTCCCCGGACCGGACGGAACATTCCGCCGGCCAGCCGAACTCTCGCTTGATGACCTGCCGCCGACGTACAAGCGGGACGAGGTGCTGGCGAAAGCTCTGCGAATGATTCAGCCAGTGGTGGCGGAGGCAAGCCGTCAACTCGGACTTCCGGCAGAAGTGCTGTGGGGCCTGAGCGCGTACCCGGACTTGGTCGCGACCGTTGAGCGCGAACTAAAGGCCCGGGCAGCCGCCGGCCGGCGTCCCGAGGCG
>WNFF01005637.1_pt1 | contig 10238 bp, 8 predicted proteins | sample 5400441 | NCBI WGS metagenome assembly WNFF01 (sample SAMN13153345, study PRJNA577476) | soil metagenome | isolation source: 120 cm saprolite under Douglas fir tree site 2 hole 3 replicate 1 | place: USA:California | collected 2015-04-18
CCCCGGCCCGCGCGGCCGTGAGCTCACCCGGCGCCCCGGATCCGCGGATGTCTGACGCATCTAACGCCAATTTCGGGCGTCTACGGTCGACGGCTGCCGCCGCCGGTGGGGTCATTCAGCCGTCGTCCTTACGTTCGGTGGAATGATGGTTTTCCAGCTGGTGGTGCTTCATAAAGGCGGCGGGACCTGGCGGAAGCCGACCGGGACCGGCACGCGTAGCTGGGCCAGGCTGGTCGGGGTGGTGGACAGCCAGCGGAAGTCGGTCTGAGGCCGCTGGTCCCCGATGGCGAGTAGTGCGCGCACCGGTAGGTAAGTGGCCGGGTCCACCCACAGCACGGCGAGGCCTTTGTCCCCGGTTATCTTTATGGCGTCGATCCCGTTGACCCGCTGCCGGCCGGCCGTGATGTACCCGCCGCAGCCCAGCTCGTGTTGGATGAAGGTCGGCCAGCCGCCGTGGCCGACGATCACGTTGGGACCGCCGCACCTGGGCGGCACCGGAGGTGGCCCGGTCGCCGCGCGCCACCACGTGGCGTCGCGGTAGACCACCGTGACGGTCATCCACCCGCCTCCCGCGGCGAGGGTGTTCCTTTCGTCGAGGATTCGCTGCCCGGCGGCGGTGAACGCGGAAATCCTATCGGTGCCCCGATAGGTCCAGCTGACCACGGAGCTGACACCCCACCGCGAGCTGGCGCCAGGCCCGGCCTGAAGGCGCAGGCCGCTGGGCACAGGCGTAATAACGCCGGACGGGAGGACGGTGCGGGCGTACTGGACAGCGTTGCGCTGAGCCGGCCCGGACAGGGCCTGCCCGACGCGCGAGACCACGTAGGCCGTTTCCTGGAGATGCTGCGCGCTGGCGGCGCTCGGGGCCCTGGTAACCGGCGATGTGGGGAGCAAGACCGCCAGGAGAGCTCCTACGGCAGCAGCGGCCACGGCCACCCCGGCGATCGAGAACAGCCGGGGCCGGCCCCGTCCTGGGTGGCGCCGGGGACAGGGCGGTTCTTCCTCGGACCTCGCGGCGGCGATCGCCGACCGGGCCCGGGCCCAGGCGTCGGTGGACGGCCCGGGCATTTCGTCGCGGAAGAGCTGCAGCAACCCGATGTCGTCAATCACGGCTCAGCCCTCCCCGTACCGGGGCGACGCCGGGCCCGTCGAACACCCACAGATCGAAGTCGAAGTCACCGAGTTGCTCGCGCAACGACGCACGAGCCCTCGACAACCGGGAACGCGCCGTGCCAGGACCTATCCCGAGCGCCGCCGCGATCTCTTCGTGGCTCAGCTCGGCCCAGGCGTGCAGCAGCAGCACGTCCCGCTGCTCACGCGTCAGCAGCCCGAGCGCTGCGGCCAGCCGCGGCGCGAGCAATGCGGCAGTGACGCGCTGATCGGCCGCATCTGAGCTGTCTGGCGGATCGATCTCGGGCACCAGCCGGGCATCTAGCGCCAGAAGATGCTGTTCGGCGCGCCAGCGGTTGCGCACCAGGTTGGTCGCGATCCCGTACAGCCAGGAACGCAGTGAGCCACGCGCGGGCTCGAACAAGGCGCGCCGACGGTATGCGGTCGCGAACGTCTCCGCCGCCAGGTCCTCGGCGATGGCCGGACCGACCCGCCGGGAGATGAACCGGTAAACCGGCGGGAAGTGCTCCCGGAACGCGGCCTCGAAGTCCTGCGGGTCCGCAATGCGCCCCTCGCCTGCCGCCGGCCGTTCGTCCTCCATGACTATGTATTGTCTCTGAGGCCAGTTCCGTTCCCGGACGCAGACACGGGCCACCACCGGACCGGTATCTGGGATGTCAGCCGGGGCCGATGATGACGCCGGTGCGCCAACTAAGGCCGGGGCCACCGCGCGGGCCGGAGAACTGGTTGGTCAGGTTATTGGTGGGCAGCGGCTTGCTCAGGTCGGCGAGCACCACCTGCTGGCCGATCTTGAGGCCGGAGGTGATCCGGGTCATGACCGGCCCCTTGGTCCCGACCGTGACCCGGGTGATGTGGGTCTTGCCCCCGGCGTACACGATGACTGTGGCCACGTGGCCGGAGTTGTGCACGGCCGAGGTGGGCACGCTGACCCCGCTGGCCCGCGCGATGGTGATGGTGACGTTGGCGAAGCCGCCTGCGTGCAGGCCAGAGGGCTGCCCGGTCAGGCCGATCGTGACGGCGTAGCTCGTAGGCGACACGTTCGTGATCGGCATCAGCCCGATCGAGACCACCGAGCCGGTGAGCGGGGTGCTCACGCCGTCCGGTTGCACGCTCACCCGCTGCCCGATCTTGAGCTGCGGCATATTGGTCACGGCGACCGCGGTCACCACCTGGTAGCTTTCCAGCCCGGCAACCACGAACGCGGTGCTGCCCGCGCCGGTGCTGGAGCCCGGGGTGACGCTGACCGTGACCACGGTGCCGCTGATCGGGCTGACGACACTGGCCGCGGCGAGATTTTGCTGCGCGACGGCGACTTGCGCCGCCGCCGCGTCGGCGGAGGCCTGGTCGGCGGCAAGCTGTGCCGCGCTGACCGGCCCGGTTGGGCCGCTGCTGCCACCGCCACCGATGCCGCCGCCGCGACCGCCCCCGCCTGAGGATGTGCTGGCCGCGGCGACGGCGCGGGAGATCGCTTTGTTGAGCGCCGCGAGGCGCCCGGACAGTGCCTGCTGCGCTTGCAGCGCCGCGGTCTCGGCGTCCAGTACCCGCTGCGTGGCGTCGGCACAGGTGGCCGAGGTCGGCGCAGAGGCCGGGGCCGGGTGGGTGGGCCCGGTGTCCGTTGGTGACGCGATGGCGGTCGCGGTCTTGGTGGTGGTCGCGGTCTTGGTCGCAGTCGTGGTCTTGGTCGCAGTCGTGGTCGCAGTCGTGGTCGCGGTCTTGGTGGCAGTCACGGTCGGCGTGGTGGTGGGGCGGGGCGAAGGCGGCGATGCGCAGGCTTGCTTGGCCTGGCCGAGAGCGGTCTGGGCCTGCCCCAGCGCGCCGTCGGCCTTGCGCTGAGCGCTCAGGACGGCCTGCTGCAGCGGCCGCAGTGACGACGTCGGCGGCGATGCCGACTGGGATCCCGACTGGGATGCCGCAGAAGTGGCCGACGTGGTCGTGGCCGTGTTCTGGCTGGCTGTGTCGTTGGCGACCCGGAGGTTCGCGTTGGCCAGGGTGGACTGCGCGGCGGTGAGGTCGGCCTTGAGCGACGTGGTGTCGAGCCAGCCCAGCGTCTGCCCGGCGGTGACATGCTGGCCGGGCTTCACCGCGACGGCCGCCACTGACCCGCTGACCGAGAAGGCGACGTCGGCCTGCTGCACCGGCGTAAGCGTTCCGACCACGTGCAGGGCGGCCGTCACGTTCGCCGAGGTGACGCTGGCCAGCCGGTAGGCCGGGCCGGAGGAGGACATCGCGGCATATGCCGTCCCCGCGCCACCGGCGAGGACGGTACCGGTGATGCTGAGCACGGCGATCCGCCGGAACTGCTTACCCATTCGCGTCGCTCCTCATTCGGTACGCAGCGCGTCGATCGGGGCGAGCCGCGCGGCGCGGCTGGCCGGGTAGACACCGAAGACGAGGCCGATGACGACGGCGATGACGATCGCGCCGACGGTAGCGGCCGGCGAGATGGTGATGGCGTTGGAGATCAGGTGCGGCAGGACCACCGCGCCGGCCAGGCCGGCGGCCGCGCCGAGCACACCGCCGGTCAGGCCCAGCAGCGAGGCCTCGACGAGGAACTGCCGCCGGATTACCCGGGGGGTGGCGCCGAGCGCCTTGCGCAGGCCGATCTCGCGGATCCGCTCGGTGACCGAGACCAGCATGATGTTCATGACTCCGATGCCGCCGACGAGCAGGGAGATCGCGGCGATCCCGGCGAGCAGCACGGTCAGCGTCTTGTTCACCGAGGTGGCGGTGCTGAGCAGCGACTGCTGGCTGTTGATGGTGAAGTCGGCGCTGGCCGCGCTGACCCGGTGCAGGTTGAGCAGCAGCGTGTCCGCTTCCTGGTAGGCCCCGGACAGGGTGGCCTGCGAGGTGGCCTGGACGTAGATCGTGTCCACTGAGGTCCGTGAGCTGCCGCCGATCTGCTGCGCCAGCGTGGACAGGGGGACGAGCGCCTGGTCGTCCTCGTTGGTGGCGCTGGAAGAGGAGCCTGCCGACCTGAGGACGCCGACTACCTGCAGCGGTACGCCGTTGACGTTGACGGTCTGCCCGAGCGGGTCACTGTGCCCGAAAAGCTTGGTCGCCGTGGTCGGCGCGAGGACGGTGACCCCGGCGACGTTCTTCTCGTCGGCCGCGGTCAGGAACCGGCCCTCCGCCACCGCGCGGGCGCGGGCCTTCAGCCAGCCGGGAGTGGTGCCCACCACCATGGTGGTCCAGTTCGCGGTGCCGGCGGTCAGGGTCTGCGAGGTCTGCGAGATGGGGGCGACCACAGCGATGTCCGGTGCGGCGGCTTTGGACGCCAGCGCGTCGGCGTCCTGCACAGTGAGGGTGGTGGCGGAGCCGAGGGGACCGTTGACCCCGCCGGCGCTCGTCGCGCTCCCGGGGGTGATGATCAGCAGGTTCGTGCCCAGCGAGCTGATCTGGGCGCGGATCTGCGCGGAGGCGCCCTCGCCGAACCCGACGGTGAGGATCACCGCAGCGATCCCGATCAGGATGCCGACCATGGTCAGCACGGACCGGAGCCGGTGCGCGCGGACGGCATCCAGCCCGGTCCGCAGGGTCTCCCGCCAGTTCACCGGGTCACCGCCGCGGTGGGGGTATCTCCGGACACCAGGCCGTCGAGCATGCGCACCGTGCGTTTGGACCGGCGGGCGACGTCGGCCTCGTGAGTGATCACCACAATGGTGCGGTCGCTGCCGTGCAGTTCGTCGAGCAGGTTGAGGATCTCGGCGGTGGAGGCCGAGTCGAGGTTGCCGGTCGGCTCGTCGGCGAGCAGCAGGTCCGGCTCGGTGACCAGCGCCCGGGCGATGGCGACCCGTTGCTGCTCCCCGCCGGAAAGCTCGCCCGGCCGGTGCTGGACCCGGTCGCCGAGGCCGACCCAGTCCAGTGCTGTGATGGCCCGCTCGCGCCGCTCCGCCCGGCCGATGCCGCTGTAAGTGAGCGGCAGTTCGACGTTGCGCCAGGCGGGCATCGACGCCAGCAGGTTGAACTGCTGGAAAACGAAACCGATACGCCGGTTGCGCACGGCGGCGAGCTGGTCTTCCGACATCGCGCTGACGTCCTCGCCGGCGAGGTGGTAGCTGCCCGCGCTCGGCACATCGAGGCAGCCGATGATGTGCATCAGCGTCGACTTGCCAGAGCCGGACGGTCCCATGACCGCGACGTACTCCCCGTCGTTGACGGTAAGGGTGATCCCGCCTAGGGCCACCACTTCAAGGGACCCGCTGCGGTAGGTCTTGTGGATTTCGGTCAGCTCGATGAGGCTCATCGGTCAGCCACCGACCCCACCGACCGGAACGGCGCTCGCACCGCCACCGGGGACCTGCAGGATGACCTTGCCGCCGGGACCGAAGACGCCGTTGTTCGTGCCCCCGGGGCCTCCGCTCACGCTGGCCAGGATCTCCACGACCACCTGCTGGCCTGCGGTCAGCCCGCTGGTGATCTGGGTCAGCCCTTCAGAGGTGAGCCCGGTGGTGACATCCTTCGCGACCCGGTGGCCATGCACGATCGTGTACACGACGGTCTTCCCGCCGGAGAAGCCAACCGCGGCGGCCGGCACGGCGAGGACGTTGGTGAGCTGGTTATAGATGATCGATACGGCCGCCGAGGCCCCCGCGTACAGGCCCGATGGGGTGCCGGTGACGTCGATGACCACGGGGAAGGTGGCGACCCCGGAGCTGGTGTTGGCGATGAGGCCGATCGAGGCGACCCTGCCCTGGACCGGGCCGGCCGCACCCTCTGTGGTGATCACCACCTGGTCACCGGTCTTGATCTGGCCGACCACGGTGGCGTTGACATTTGCGTTGATCACGTCATTGGCACTGATCACCGTGATCGACGAGCTGGAGCTGCTTGAGCCTGTGCCGCCGGACCCACCGCCGCTACCCCCGCCACCGCTGGACCCACCGCCGCTGCCTTCGCCGCCCCCGCCGCTGCCTTCGCCGCCCCCGCCGCTGCCTCCGCCACCACCGGACCCGCCGCTCACCTGCTGGCCGATGGTGAGGCCGGCCGAGACAACGATGCCGTTGACCGGAGACGTGAGCGTGGTGCCGGCCAGAGCGGCGTTGGCGGTGCCCACCTGGGACTGGGCAGCGTTGACGGACGACTGGTCGGCGGCCAGCTGGGCGCTGGATGCGCTGCTGGCCTGGTCCTGGGAGAGCTGGGACTGGGCTCCGGCCAGACTCGCCCGCGCTTGCGCGGCCTGTGCCTTGAGCGAGGCGGAGTCCATGGTGGCCAGGATCTGGCCCTTCGTCACCCGCTGCCCGACCGTGACATCGACCGCGGTGACCTGGCCGGGCGCGCCGAAGCTGAGCGTCGCGGTCGTCGCTGGCTCGATGGTGCCGGTGGAGGAGAGGGCCTGACGCATGGTGGTGATAGCGGCGGGGACCAAGCGGTACGACGGGGCGGCGGAGGCAGTGGACCGGGTCACAGCCCAGACCCCGGCTGACGCGGCCGCCAGGACGATGACCGCGACCGGCAGCACGATGCGGGGCCTGGAAATGAGACCGCGAAAGCGGGAAAAACGATTCCTCCGGCGCGGCGCCTTCTGGTGGGCTGTCGCCCCCGCTGTGCTGGACGAGCCACCGCCACCGCGGGCCGTGAGGAGGAGGTCGATGCCGGTCAGGTCGCCTGCCCGCTGCTGGCGGCCGCGACTGCTGCCGGTGTCATCGTTCATGCCTATGTATTGTCTCGGGGGCCGGCCCCGTTCCCTGGATGCGATGGTTTTCGAGAATCACCCCGACTTTTCGAGATCAACCCGACTGATTGCTTGGAGAAGGCTTGAAGGAGGTCGTCCTGACCTGGTCCGGCGAAGCCGCCACGGTCACCGGCAGCCCGGCCGAGTGTGCGTGGTTCGGCCGACAGCGCAGCAGGCGCTCAGGGCTTAGGCCCGGCTGGGCCCCTGCCATTGCCGGGGCGGCTGCTTGCGTCACCCGCTCCCCGCGCGATGGCGACCACGCCGAGCACCGCGGCCAGCGGAGCGACCAGCGCGATGAAGTCGGAGGACGTGAGGTTGCCCAGGGCATCGAGCGCTCCGGCGAATCCGACGATCAGTACAGCAACGACCACCAGCCCCCACCCGTGCAGGAACAGCCGCAGCGTGAAGGGCGGCGCGGCCGTCACGTCCGGCACGGCGGTAACGGACTTCATTCCGCGGCTTTCCATCATGCCCTCGCGCATCCGCACGGTGACGGTCAGGCTGCCCGGCTGGTCAGCGATCAGGAGCAGCTCGTCGGGATGGGCTGGGTCAGGAGACTGCGCCACCGAGCCGCCGCCGGCCGCCCACGAGACCACCTTCCGGCTGCCTGATGGCCGGACGCGATAGCGGGCCTGCTCGCCGGTGACCACGGTGTCCGGCCCGTCGATGAGCACCGGTGACGCTGGCCCGGCGCCGACGGCTCCCTCGACTGCTTCAGTGGCGGCCTCAGGACGGCCGTTCCCGTTCACAGCGCGGCCCGCCGCGCCCGCTTCGTCAGTCACGATGAACTGGCGGCGGGCCAGCTGCTCGGCGAGCCGGATTTGGCGCACATTCACGCTCCAGGCCATGGCCACCACAGCACTCGCGAGCCCCGCCGCCCCGAGCCCCAGCAGGCCGGCGACCGCAGGGTGACCAACACCAGCTGCTACGGCTGCGAGCATGTCGTCTCCTGATCGGGGAGGGCTAGCCGGGGCCTGGGCAGACGCAGGGCTGCCAGCTGACTGTCACGTGCCTGGTTCCGATGGATGGTGGCGGGGCACTCGCCGGGAAAGCCTGGCCAGTCTGAGCGTCTCTCCTGTGCCACGATAGTATTCAAACATAAAATCGAACCAGCTGGAAACCCCAGGCCTGGCTCGGTTCCCGGGGGCCCGTGACTGACAGCCGGGTCTAACCCCTGTCGGCTCGCTGTGGCCGGTGACAGCCTGGTGTGGCGCGGTGCTCCCCTACTCCTCGCCCGAAAACCGCTCCCACGCCGACTGGCGGGTCATCCCGAACCCCGGGCTGACGGAGCGGAGCCTTCGATCGACGCGATCAGATCAGCATGGCCCGGTCGTCTGCGGTCGCATCCTGGCGGCGCTCCGTGCCGTGCAGGAATACCGAGGTGACGAGGGCCGCGGCTTTCTCGACGCCGGCTCGGTGCTCAGCGGCCATGCGGGCCGCGGACTGGAGCAGGCTGCCGAGCACGAGGAGCAGTTCGTCGACGGAGAAATCGCCGCGGAACGTCCCGTCGTCGATGCCGCGGCGCAGTAGCGCCTGGATCATCGTCTTGATCTGCTGTTCCACGGCACCGGCATAGCCGGGCCCGTGGTGGTCGATGACGGCGGCGTACTTGCTGCCGCCCGCGGCGACTACGCGCGCCAGCCGGGCGATTCCCTCGGCCACCGGAACGGCGTCCAGGTCGGCCTCGGCGAGCCGGGTGGCGGTCGCGTTGAGGGCGGCGGAGGCCAGGGCCTGCAGCAGCCGCTCACGGGTCGGGAAGTACCGGTACAAGGTCGCCCGGGCCACGCCGGCCGCCTCGGCGACATCGTTCATGCTGGGCGGCTCGCCGCCCTCGGCCAGCAGGTCCGCGGTCGCGTCGAGGATCGCTGCGGCGACCCGATCGTGGATAGCTGTGCTCCTGGTCATGAGCCAGAGTTTACACCATTGACCAGATGCTATACAGTAACGTTTCTAGATGAGACATCAGAGTCTCATTTAGAAACTTCTTTAGATCTGAGAACAGGAGACTGACATGGCTGCTCTGGCTCGCTGGTGCTTTCAGCAGCGCACGTGGGTGCTGGTGGCGTGGCTGGCGTTGCTGGTGATCCTGGGGGTGACCGGCCGGGCCGCGGGGGCCGCGTACTCGGACGCCCTCACCTTGCCGGGAACCGGCTCCACCGCCGCGCTGAGCCTGCTGGGTAAGGCGTTCCCCGGGCACGCCGGGGACCAGGACACGATCGTCTGGCGGGCCGGCCAGGGCAGCGTGCGCGCTCCGGCGGTACGGGCCCGGATCACGGCCATGCTGGACAAGGTCGCCGCCGCGCCCGCGGTGGCGTCGGTGATCAGCCCGTACTCGGCGGGCGGCGCCGCCCAGGTCAGCCGGAACGGCACGATCGCCTACGCCACGGTGGTCTTCGATGCCCAGGCGGAGAACGTGCCCGCGTCGGACGTCAACCGCGTCGTTCACCTCGCCGAGGCGGCGCGGGCTCCGGGCGTGCAGGTCGAACTCGGCGGTCCAGCGGTCGAGAATGCGCTGCGGCCATCGGTCGGCATCAGCGCGGTCGTCGGGATCGCGGCCGCGGCGGTCGTGCTGTTCATCGCGTTCGGCTCGCTGCTGGCCATGTTCGTCCCCCTGGCGGTCGCGATCGCCGCGCTGGCCCCGGGCCTGATGGCGGTCGGCCTGGTCTCGCACGCGGTGAGCATTCCCTCGGCCGGCCCGACGCTGGGCATCCTGATTGGGCTGGGCGTCGGCATCGACTACGCGCTGTTCATCGTCACCCGGCACCGCACCGGCCTCAAGGCGGGACTGTCCCCGCTCGACGCGGCGGCCCGTGCCCTGGACACCTCCGGGCGCGCGGTCCTGTTCGCCGGCACGACGGTCTGCATCGCGCTGCTCGGGATGCTCGTGCTGCGCATCAGCTTTATCTCCGGCCTGGGCATCGCCGCGGCTATCACGGTCCTGTTCACGGTGGCCGCCGCCACCACCCTGCTGCCCGCGCTGCTCGGCTTCCTCGGGACGCGGGTCCTGTCCCGCAAGGAACGCCGCCGACTGGCCGCCGACGGACCCGCGGCCGACGGCACATCCGGCACGGGAGCGCGGCTGGCCGCGTTCGTGCAGCGCCACCCCGCCCCGCTGGCCGCCGCGGCCGCAGCCGTGATGCTCATCCTGGCCATCCCGGTGCTCTCGCTGCGGCTGGGCTCCTCCGACGCAGCCAACGACCCCGCCTCCTCCACCACCCACCAGGCCTACGAACTGCTCGCCACCGGCTTCGGTCCCGGCTTCAACGGCCCTCTGCAACTGGTCGGCACCACCACCTCCCCCGCCGACACCGCCGCGTTCACCCGGCTGGCTGACACGCTCAAGACCGAGCCCGGCATCGCCGCGGTCTCCCCGCCCGTCCCCGGCCACGGCGCCGCGCTGATCAGCGTGACACCCACAACCTCGCCCGAGGCCGCG
>WNFF01009816.1_pt1 | contig 10238 bp, 9 predicted proteins | sample 5400441 | NCBI WGS metagenome assembly WNFF01 (sample SAMN13153345, study PRJNA577476) | soil metagenome | isolation source: 120 cm saprolite under Douglas fir tree site 2 hole 3 replicate 1 | place: USA:California | collected 2015-04-18
GCTGGCCGCGCCAAGAAGCCCGTCCTTCTCAAACGCGGCATGTCGGCCACGCTTGACGAATTCCTGATGGCCGCCGAGTACGTCCTCTCCGAGGGCAATTATAACGTGATGCTCTGCGAGCGCGGCGTGCGAACGTTCTCCGATTTTTCACGCAACACGCTCGATCTTGCCGTCGTTCCTGCCGTGAAAAAACGCAGCCATCTCCCCATTTTTGTCGATCCCAGCCACGGCACCGGCAAGCGCCACAAAGTTTTGCCGCTTTCGCGCGCCGCTGTCGCCGTGGGCGCCGATGGCCTGCTCATTGAAGTCCATCACGAGCCGGACAAGGCGCTCTCTGACGGCATGCAATCGCTTCTCCCCGAGGAATTCATCGCCCTTGCGGACGAAATGCGCCAGATCGCCGCCGTCCTTCACCGCATCATCAACTAGCCGTTTCCTCGCCACGCGTCTAGCTCTCGCCAAGCTGTCCTTCCAAGCGGCATGAGACTTCGGCTGGAGGCAATATGGTCTCTCACCGGCCCATCCGGTCGCGCCAAGTACTACGGGAGTACTAAGAAACTGACATAACTCCGAATTCAGGTATTTACCGGATTGGCGGTGGGGACTCCGGATGTTATTTGAAATGAGAGGACAGCTAGTTTCCGGGTTAGCGGCCCGCGACACCCCCACCAGCCGAGCGTCGCAGATTTCCGCCACCGGGCCAGGCTCAGGCCGTATGGCCTTTAAGAGCAGAATCGTCGGACGTATGGAGAAACGATTACCTATCGCGATAGTTGTGCGCCTTGCCGCTGCGCAGGATCAGCCTGCCAACGGCGCGGAGATGACCTATACCGATAACGTCAGTGTTCATGGCGCCCGCGTGGTTTCCACCCGCCCTTGGCAAACTGGCGAAATGGCGCAGGTTACTTCCTTGAAAGATGAAATCACGCTCTCCGGAAAAGTCGTCTATTGCCACAAACTTCAGGACCACCGCTACCTTATCGGTTTGAATTTCCAGGGCCGTCGCGTCACTTGGTCTGCGTACAATACTTACAGTAAGGCCTGACCCCAGCTCACAGGCGAAATTCGCCAGCGGCACCGCGCCAAACGACTCCTCTCGGGCGATTTCCACGTGCTCTGGAGCGAGCCCGGTTGCTTGGTTAGGATTTTCCGGTTTCCAATTTCCAATTTTCGCCCCTGTACCCGGCTGCGCTCCCCAGCACGTCGCATCAGCAGGTCCCAGCCATTCCCCATTGACACGCACAATAAATTGTAAATCGGCTTGTTCTCAACTTGAGCGAGGAGAAGAAAATGAAACCACGGTTAGTTTTCCCGATGGCATTGGCATTGCTCGTGGCCTATCCCATTCTCGCACAGCGCGGCGGGGAGCATGGCGGGGAGCGCGGGCAGAATCCGCCGCGCGCTAATCAGGGCCGCGTTCCGCCCCCGCCTCCAAGACGAGACGATCCGCACTCGAGACCCGAACCCGAACACCACGTGACCGGCCATGTGAATACTTTGCCGCACGTCAACAATGACCACTGGTACGGCCACGACCGTCCAGACGACAGGCGATTCCACACCGACCATCCTTTCGAGCACGGCCGCTTCGAGCATTTCGGCCCATCATATCGCTACCGCGTCGAACGCTTCGATCGCGATCATCACCGCTTCTGGCTGCCGGGTGGTTTCTACTTTGAAGTTGCTGCCTGGGACTGGCCGGTGTGCGCGGATTGGTGCTGGGACTGCGGGGATGATTTCGTGATTTATGAGGATACCGACCACCTAGGTTGGTACTTGCTTTACAACGTGCACACCGGCGTCTACGTCCACGTCAACTACATGGGCACGTAGGGGCGCACATCAGGGCGGAGCCACTGGGGAGAAAAGCCGCTGAATCGCACAAAGAGTGCGCCGTGCGATATGGCACGTTGCATTTAGAAAACACCCGCCCGCAGCAGTCTTTCGGAACAATCCGGGTAGGCGATATCATCTCCTTAAGGATCATTTTTCTTCCAAGAGGAGATATCGTCATGATTGGAACTGTCGCCCGAAACAGGGCTTTCTCTTTGTCAGCGATGTTGATTGCGGCTGTCGGTCTCGTCGCCGCATCCGCCGTTGCGCGGACACCGAACCCGCAAACCGTGTATTCCGGCCCGGGGCGCTATGAGATTGAAAATGTAGCCTCCGGCAAGGTGCTGGACTTGAATCGGCAGGACCAGCGCACCGTGGTGCAGTGGCCGCGAACCCACGCTCAGAGTCAACTGTGGGATATCGTGGACGCCGGGAACGGATATGTTTACATCAAGTCCGCGGTCACTGGGCTAGTCATGGATATTGACGGTGGGCGTGCCCGCGATGGCGCGCGCGTCATCACTTCGCAACCATCAGGCAGCGACAGCCAGCTCTGGAAGGTCGAAGGCCACGGCTCGGCATCGCTTTGGATTTGCCCCATGGGTCGCACGATGACGGCGTCGAATACCAAACCTGGAGCGGGGCCGGCCAGGATAATCAGAGATTCCGCTTTGTGTGGATCAGCGGTCCGGCTCCCGCAAACCCGAACAACTATGGCGCCGATAGCCCGGTGACCGAAGAGAAGCGTTCTTACGACCGGGGCTACCATATGGGTGCCGATGACTTCAAAGCGCGCGTCCGCCGCACCTATGCCCGCCACAAGGGCCAGTACAATCAGCAGTGGGAGGAGGCCTTCATCGAGGGATATTACGATGGCTATGATGCCGCGCGGCCCGATACCAATGTTATGCGCGCGGAGGAGAAGGATTCCTACGATGACGCCTACCGCCTCGGGCAAAAGGATTACCGTGATGGTAGAGAGCCCAGTTATATGCGATATGCGGATCGCTTTAATCCCCGGTTTGAGCCTTTTTTCCGAAGGGGCTATGCGGACGGCTACTACTCGGCTCGTTAGCCTAAAGCCAGGGACGAATTTAGGACTCGCAGGTTTCAAAAACCTAAATCTCCGCACCTTGTTCGCTTTGCGGGCGATGTAGTTCCGTTTTGTCAAACCAACTCGGTCATCCTTCTCCGTCCGACCATGGCCGCCGTCCGTTGCAGGCTGGAAAGCGTGATGCCGCTTTTCAGATTGAGGAGCCGATTCACTTGCCTGCGATGCTCGCTGGGGTCCAAGCGTGTGGCATTTGACGCTGACTGGATACATGGGAGAATTGCAACTCCGGCATGAATCGTCGCAAGAACCTCCGCGTCTACTTTCTTGTTGCGGCGCTGGCCATCGGCGGCGTGGTGCTGCTTCTCCGCGAGCATCGCCCCTCGTTCCTGCGGCCGGACCTGCATCTCTGTGCTTACGTGACCACCGCAGACGGCAACGTCACCGTGGTCGATCTCGTGAAGCTGAAGACCGTGGCGCGCATTCCGGTAGGCCCGGGACTTTCCGGGATGCGCGAGCATCCCACGCGCCCAGAGGTGTATGGCGTCAGCAGCGCTGGCGGGTATGTTTGGATCCTCGATCCGCGCGGCAATCACTTCAGCGGGCAGATCAGCGCGCGCATTGCGGTGGGGCCGCTTCCTTACGCGCTGGATTTTTCGCCTGACGGGAGCCGCATTTATACGACAGCGTCGGGGAACAACACGGTGCTGGCGATTGACGCACGATCGCGGACCATCGTGGCGCGGGCGGCGACCGGGCGCGAACCGGTGCTGGCGCACGTCACACCGGACGGCAAGACCTTGCTGGTGGTGAATCGGCGCGACGGGACGCTCGGCATGCATGATGCGACGACGCTTGCGCTGCGAGGGAGCGTTTCAGTGGTGGCGCAGCCTGAAGACGTGGCCATCTTGCCGGACAGTTCCCTGGCGTTCGTGCTGAGCCGTTCCGAGCGGCGGATCTCCGTGGTGGATCTGCGGCGCGGAGTTCTGGTTACCAATCTGGAGTTGGCAGGCGCGCCTACGGAGATGCTGCTGAAGCCCGATGGCGGCGAGCTGTACGTGATTTCGCCGGAGGCTCACGGCTTGCAGGCCATCAATACTGCAACTCACGAGGTGGGCGATTACATGGTGCTGGGATCGGCGCCCACGCGCGGGGTGCTGAACGGCGATGCCTCTTTGATGTACGTATCGGATACGGCCGCGGGGCGAGTTACGCCGGTGGACATTTTCAATCGGCGCATTGTGCGCGATCCTGGGAAAGGATTTCCCATTCCGGCGGGCGATGCTCCCGGCGCGTTGCGGTTCGATCCCGATTCGCCGGAGACGCTGCTCCTCGTGGTCAGCCAGGGCTCCGGCGACCTGGCGGTGATTCGCGTGCGGACGAATTTTCTGGTCACGATGATCCCCGTGGGGGATCATCCGCAGGAGCTGGCGGTGAAATTGTTTTAGGGTGTGGTTGAAGTTGGGGTGCGGCCAAGTGAGAAACACTGGCAGAAAACGCCCAGAGCAACACTTAAAGTAAAGCTTTAATCAACAGATTCTCGGGCGGAGCGCCGGTCCGGCGACAATTCAAGAAAAACTTTAAGCGGAGCGCAATGGATTCCTGCTACTCCGGTGGCCAGGCGGAATGATCTTCACCGAGGTTTACGTCGAGGTATCCTTCGGCAGGAAGGACGTCGACGGGCAATCCACCGTGCCACAGCGCCACGCCGAGGCGCAGCTTGGTCTGGCCCTTGAGGTCCATCTGGTCCTTGTTGATGGCGACTTCCAGGACGCGTTCGAACGCGGCTTGTGCGACGGTGCTGGGATTCATCAGGCAAACGAGTTTTTTCTCGACGGCGAATTCCAGGAGGTGGCCGCGCTCGAGTTTCACGACAATGGTCACTTCCTCGGCCCCGCCGATGGTGATGCGAAACTCGGGGTCTTCGAGTTCGCCGAGGACTTCGAGGAAGGGGTCGATGCGCACGCAGAAGCGCCCTTGCTCGAATCCGTAGCGCAGTTCGTGCAGATAGAAGACGCGGCCGTGCATGGCGCCGCCGCGGCGCTCCGGCGAATACAGGCCGGCGCCGAGCCATTCGAAATACGATGTGTCCCGGCCATCGATTTTAACATTTAGCAACCCGGTCGGAGCCAGTTGTACGGCATGCTCCGGTTGGCGCTTGATGGGCTTGGCCAATTCCCCGGGAGCCACGTGGCCCAGCGCGAGGTAGATGGCGGTGAGATGCTTTCGATAGAGGGCATCGAATTCAGCGTCGTTGGCGGTGCTGTGTTCGGGGCCGAACCACCAGCACCAGTCGCTGCCCTCGGCGGCGAGCAGCGATTCGTGGGCTTCCTTGAGGGCGGTTTCCGAAGGGGCGTCAGCCCTTCCCTGCTTGCGGGCTTCGCAAGCGCGAGCGAAGGCTTCGCGCGCGTCCCAGAGCAATTCCCATGCGGCCACGTCTTCGGCGTGGCCGATCCAGACGTCAAAATTGGCGTTAATCCAGGAGGCTGGAAAAATTCCGGTGGTGACGGGGATTTCACCGGCGGCGGCAATTGCTTCGGTGGCGGTCAGGGCGCGGAAATCCTGGTCACCCTGAATGCGGGCGTAGAATTCGCGGAGGAAGGCGCGCCCATTACCCGGGTAGTATTCCCAGGCGTTTTCGCCGTCGAGGAAAAGGCAAATGGTGAGCGGCTGATTGCCCTGGACCGATTCGCCGAGATGGCGCATACGATTGTGAAGATCGGCGGCGGCGGATTTGGCGTCCATGCGGCTGTAGACGAAACCAATGAGATCGGACAAGTGGTGATCGCGGAACAACCCGGCGATGGAGTTTCCTGCCAGCTGGACGCGCCAGGGTTTGTATAGACGATCGGCGTTGGCGGGGATGCCATTCCCATCGCGGAAAAATCCGACGTTCAGCGTGCGGCCGAGGACGCCTTCGTCCGTTCCAAACCACTGAAAGCCCTGTTCCGCGGCAATGGCCAGCGCTTGATCGGAAACCGAGCCTTCCGAGGGCCAGAGGCCGACGGGCTGCACGCCGAAAACGCGTTGGTGATAGTCGCGGGCAAGCTGCAATTGTTCGCGCGCGTCTTCGGGATGGCGGTAGGCGCGGCGCGGCAGAGGTGTGCTGGGATTGGCGACGCGCGCGATATCCGAATCGCAGATCAGGGGAAGGATAGGGTGATAGAACGGCGTGGTGCTGATCTCGATCTGGCCGCGCTGCGCGGCCTCACGATACACAGGGAGCACCAGGCCCAGGAATTCGAGCTGTTTTTTTCGCAGGGCGGATTTGTCATTCTCGGTGTAGTCCTTCCCTTTCGTGGAGAGGCGGCTGACGACGGCGTCCGATTGGAACCAGGACTCTTCCATCCAGGCCAACTGCGAAAGCAGTTGCAGGTCGCGCCAATCGCGCGGGGTGAAGGAAACCAGCGCCTGGGCGCCGCCGGCTGGCCGCGACCATTCGAACAATTCGACGAACCGGGGCCAGCGGGACATCAGGCGCTCGTGGTTCAAGTGAAACGCGCGCGCGAGGATTTCCGCCTTGTCCTCGCGGGTCAATTCCTCCACATTCTTGAACGCCAGGGAAAACCAAGGCTCGTTGAAGTTGCCGCTGGCGTACTCCTCGAGTTGCATGCCGAGGGCCGGCACGACGTTGAAGGTGGCATGGAAGTTGGGAAATTCGCGGAGCATGTCGACCATCCCCCAGTAATCCTTCAATGCATGCAGGCGCGTCCACGGAAGGACATAGCGCCCGGTTTCGGGGTCGCGGTACTGCGGCTGATGCATGTGCCACAACACAACCAAATGAACCCGCTTCATTGCTCGTGTCTCTCCCGTGCTAGTCCCGTGACCGGAGGGTGGTGTCCGGCTGACAGTTGAAGGTTGAAGCGGCGGTCCAGGCGCGATTCGACCGAATCGGGCGCGCCCACATATCTTAATGAAGACCCGCTCCTAAGAAAAACTATCACGTAATCGACGGTAAGAGAAACGGAGCAGAACAAATATCGGCGCCCTTTTGCAGGGTGTAAGGCAAGATCTTGGATGAAGTTGCCGTCGGGCGTGCAGTTTACTGTCCTGAAATCGGCGCCGGGCCGGTGCCCCACGCGGTTCGGCAAGTGGTGGATTCATGGGAAATGCTCACCTGTAGTCCCGACATAATTGCAAGCCGGCAACTTTTCTCCAGCGCACGGGTTCGTAGGGTTTAGGGTTGGGTGTGCACATGTAACCCCTTTATTTTGTTGAAGTAATGTAAATTTCTCTATTGCCAAGCGGCCAGGCAAAGAGTAGCTTTCGCGAAGCGGAACGTTGTCGGGTTCTGGTTGTGCAGACTCTTCGTGTCCTAGAACTTCAGGTATTGCAAGCCGGCCCGCAAACCGGGAGGTAACAAATGAAACGCATTTCTGTGTATTTGATTTTCTCATTGGTGTTTCTGGGGCTCCAGGCGAGCACAAAGGCTCAGGACATCCTGGTGCCGGCAGGGACCCTTCTTCGCTGTACGCTTGACGAGCCAAACTTTTCCTCAGCCACTGCCGATATAGGCGACCCCGTGATCTGCCACTTGAACGGCCTCCGGGAATTCGGACAGAATGTTTTTCCCCGGGGAAGCTACCTCGGAGGACACCTGGAGGCGGACAAGGAACCCGGGCACTTCGTCGGTAAGGGCTATCTCAAGCTGGAATTCGACCGCATCGGTTTCCCCAGTTCGGATATCCCTGTTCCCAGCAAGGTAATCGCTGCCAAGGGATACAAAGTGGATCGCCACGGGGACATCGTGGGGCGCGGCCATGCGACGCGAGACACCGTGGAATGGCTCATTCCTCCGCTGTGGCCGTGGAAGATATTAACGTTGCCTGCGCGCGGCCCACGTCCGACCCTGAAAAACGAAGAGCAGATCACTGTCCGCCTGATGGACGATATCCAGATCCCTCGGCTGGTGGCCTCTGGTCAGTCTTATGAAAGGCCCGCCTCTTACGACCGGCCCCGCCCTTCCTATAGGCCGCAGTCTTTTGACCGGCCCCCGGGCTCCGACAGACCGCGATCCTCTGAACCGTTGCAGGCGGTCAGCACCCCGGAAAACAATACCGCCGATGTCAGCTACATCGCTCTGAGCACGGCGACGCAGAAGGACCAGCCAGACGTTTCTGATCCTTCGTCAGCTCAGACCGAGCCATCGGCGCCAAACTCCACGACCATGCGCCAACCATTGCGGATGAAGTGGATCGCCCTCAAGCCCGGCAATGTGTACGCGGTTACGAATTACCGCATCCATCTTGGCAGCGTGACTTATCTGCTTTCAAGCGGCGCCAAGGGGTCAGTAGACATCACGGAAGTCGATTGGCGCAAAACGTCTCACCTGAACGCCGAGCCTATCGCTTCCTCGGTCGCGGTTCGCGCCGCCAGTACCGAAGGTCCAGAGGCATTTGCAGCGCGCCGGTGAGTTCCGCCAATTTGGAGGGTGACGCCGAGAAATTGTCGCGCGAATATCATTTGTCCTTTGGTACTTAGAGAATTTGCCGTCTGGCACGAACTTCCGTAGGTAGAAGACGCGGGCGCCGTACCCAAATTCGTCCTGGCGGTTTGTGTCCGCGTCACCAGCAAATCAACTCACGTTGCCGGGATTAGAGTCGTGTGCGGGAGCGGCGACGCATAGTGTTGTCCGGCGTCATTGCAATGGTGTTCGCTGAGGGTGTTCGCCGATTCGAAGCCTCAAACCTCTGCAAAGGTTTTTATGACTGGGGATTGTGGGGCAGATTGGGCTTGATGCCGAATTGCTTGGAGCCCCAGTCGCAGAGGCCTTCGAGGAGCGGGATCAAGGTCTGGCCGGAGGGGCTGAGCGAATATGTAACCTTGGGCGGAGAAGAGTGAACTGCTGCTCGGTTGACGATGCCATCCTTTTCCAATTCGCGGAGTTGGGCGGTGAGAACCTTTTCGCTGACGCCTCGGAGAAGATCACGCAGTTCGGCGAAGCGCAGCGGACCAAAAGAAAGGCGCCAGACCGCCTGGACTTTCCACTTGCCGCTTAGGACCTTGATGGTGGCCTGCACGGGACAGCCGTGGTGCGTTTTCATGGAGGGACTCCGGGCTTACAAATTTGTGCGTACTTCAACGCGGTAAAGTGTCGTTATACCATGCCCTTGAGGCATAGGGCTCACGCGAGTCGGCCGGAATTCCGCCGGCCACGGCGAGCCGCAGCAAGAAAGCAGGAGCGAGAAAATGATTCTCATCACTGGTGCCAGCGGGAGTGTTGGCAAAGCGGTCTTGCAGGAAGCGATCCGAAAGCAGACCAAGGTCCGCGCCATGTACAGGTCAAAAGAGGAGGCCGCCAAGGCACCCTCGGGATGCGAGCCTGTTCTGGCGGATTATGGAGACAAGCAAAGTCTGCGCAAAGCTCTCGATGGGGTGACCTCCGCGTACGTGGTGTGTTCTCCGATTCCACAACTCGTGGAACTGGAGAGCAATATGCTGGACGCGTGCAAGGAATCCGGCGTTAAGCACGTGGTGCTGAACTCCGCGATGGGGGCGGGAGACTATCCGAAGTCGTTTCCAAGTTGGCACCGCAAGGTGGAAGACAAGCTCAAGGCGACGGGCATGAGCTATACGATCCTGCGGCCGAATGGATTCTTGCAGAATATTGCGACCTACAATGCGCCGAGCATTCGCGCGCAGGGCGCGTTTTACGTGGCAATGGGCGACGCCAAGGTCAGCTATCTGGACGTTGGCGACATTGCGGTTGTCGCCGTCAAGGTGCTTCACGGGGGCGCGCACGCCGGGAAGACCTATGAATTGAATGGGCCGGAAGCGATATCGAACGGTGAGCTAGCCAAGCGCATTTCCAAGGTCGCACGGCGCGCCGTGCATTATGTGGACATTCCGGAATCGGCCCAGCGCGAGGCGATGCTCGGTCTGGGCATGCCCGAGTGGCAGGTGACGGCGCTCCTGGAACTTCAGCAATACTACAAGCAGGGTGGCGGCGCAAAGACGGATTCCCTGCTACAGACTTTGATTGAACGCGCGCCGGTGACGCTGGATCAATATCTGGCGGCCAATGCGCGGGAATTCCGGGATCAGGCCGCGTCCGCCTGAAGAGGGAGAGACACGATGAACTCAGCGGCGGGAGCATCGGAAATCAAGAATCCCAAGACAGACATGACTCAAGCGGAAATGAAGGAATTTATCCGCAATCATTTTGAGGAATTCGTGAACCGGAAGAACCTGCGCATCGGTGAAGCGAATTTTGCGCCCGGGTTTGTAGATCACGGAGCGGATGTGCCCGCAGGGCTGCCTCCAGGACCTGCGGGGGCGATGCAGTACGTGGACGCGGCCCTCAAGAAAGTCCCCGACCTTCGGGTGGCCATCGAAGACATGATCGCCGAGG
>WNFF01005642.1_pt1 | contig 10234 bp, 8 predicted proteins | sample 5400441 | NCBI WGS metagenome assembly WNFF01 (sample SAMN13153345, study PRJNA577476) | soil metagenome | isolation source: 120 cm saprolite under Douglas fir tree site 2 hole 3 replicate 1 | place: USA:California | collected 2015-04-18
CGTTATGGCAGTCGCGCAACAAATTCCAAACGCGGACCGCGGGCGGCATTCAGTTCTTCACGCGATCTGATCAGGAATCGAGCCGTACCGTAGCGTTTTCCGTAGCCGGCGACTATCTGGTCCTGGGCACTCGTGATGATCTGGTGGCCGGCGCTCTGGAACTCTATTCCGGAACTAAAGGCCGCACTATGGCGCAGGAAAGTTGGTACACACAAGCGCTGGCCTCCGCGCCGAAAAATCCGGGCGACCTGCGCATGGTGCTGCACATGGAAAAAGTCGCGGTTACGCCACACTTCCGCACGTACTGGATCCAGCAGAACATCACGCAGATGCAGGGATACCTGAGCGCTGTCTCCGATCTCTATCGTGAAGGCGCCACATATCGCGAAGAGCGCGTAATGCTGGCGAAGAAACCAGCTGAAGACGATGCCGCCTTCACGCAGGCAGCGCAGTCGGTGTCGGGGCTGCTGCCGCTCGTGCCCAGGGAATACGGCTTCTATCAGGCCCGCGCGACGGACGCGAAAGGCAGTCTGGCGGTGCTCCAGCAAAAGATTCTTGCGCCAACCTTCGGTGCAGCCGTGGCAGAAAAGCTGGCGCCGCAGGTGCAACTCGGCAGCGGCGAAATCGGCACGGGATCTGACTTGGAAACTCGTATCGACGTGGAACAGGCGCCTCGCACAGCCAACGAAAGCTCAGCCGCGGGCCTTCTCAAGCAGCTTGAAGCTGCCAGCCCGCAAGCACTGCTCGTGCTGCAGGGCGCGCGGAAAAACAAAGACGGCGTGTTGCTCAATATCCCAACTGTGATGGTGCTGTCTGCATCCGGCAATTGGGACCTGGCCGGCGTGCAAAAGGCGATGCAGGACGTGATTGCACCGGGCATGACCGCGTCGAGTCTTGGGCTGCAGTGGCGCGAAATAAGAGATGCAGGCGGCTACTATGATCTTGACGGGCTCTATCCCGTGCAGATCGCAGTGCGTGGCAAATTGCTCTATGTCTCGAATCAGGCGGAGATGCTGTCGTCAGTCCTGCAGACGAAGCCTGCGGCTTCTCCGGCCCAGCAGGTGAGTTACGCGGCCGGATTCAACCACGCGCGCGAACGGCAAAGCTTCTACGATCTCACCACGGTTGCCGACCGAAGCGCAGTGGCCGCTCGCAGTAATGGAAGCCAGCAACGCGAGCCGCAGTTCTTCTCTGACAACGTGAGCAGCTTCAGCCGCAGCTTCGCGCGCGTTGCTGCGGAAGAGGTCGTCGCCCGCCAGACTAAGAATAGAATGCAGCAGACGGTAACCTATCATTGGTCGCAGTAACGCAATTCAGGATCGCGAGAGCGGCGGCGCTCGGGCTGCTCCTTTGGGGAAGCACGGCGGAGGCTTGCGTTCCCGATCTTCACTCGCAATCTGCCGCGGCTGTCTTGCGGCGGGAGTTTTCCGATCCTGGATTGTCTTTTCTGCTGCTGAATGAAAAAGGAGAAGTCATTGCCCAGCGCTGGCCGTCTCCAGAGCGTGACACTCCGGTAGGCTCGTTGATTAAACCATTCTTGGCCGTAGCTTACGGACGCACGCATGATTCGTTTCCGGTGTTTTATTGTCACGGCAAGAAGACATGCTGGCTGCCACGCGGGCATGGCGAGCTTGGCGTGACCCAGGCAATCGCGGTTTCGTGCAACTCGTACTTTCATCAGCTGCTGGCCGAAGCGGAACCAGGATTCGCGGCGGAAACGTTGCAGGGCTTTGGGTTGACGTCGCAAGATTCCACCGGCCGCGACAAAGCAGAGCTCTTTGAAAAAGGTCTGGGCTGGCAAGCGGCGCCGTTGGCTTTGGTTCATGCGTACTTGGGTTTGCTGAATGGCTCTGGCGACAAACCGGTTGCCGCAGTATTGGACGGAATGGCGCTCTCGGCGAGCAGCGGGACTGCGTCCGCTGTCGACAGCGAGCTACGCCGCATTCGTGCTCTGGCCAAAACGGGAACTGCGCCGTGCATTCATCGCAAGAAAGCGCCGGGCGATGGACTTGCGCTGCTCATGGTTCCTGCTGATCATCCTCGGCTGTTGGTGTTGGTGCGTCTGCACGGAAAGCCGGGGTCGGCGGCGGCTGCGGTCGCGGCGCGCATGATTGGTGCTGTCGAGAAGAGCGGATCGCATCCATGATCAAGCATTGCATGTGCCTTTTCCTGCTAGCGCTGTGTGCGGAAGCCAAAGAGGTTCAGATTGGCGTGCTTGGACTCTTTCATACCAGGGACGTGGTGATATCGGGTATGCCAGGTAAATCGCTGGAGTGCGGCAACAATCAGCAAACGCGAATCGCAGGGCAACAATGGCAGCTTCACTTATTGCGCACGGATATGAGAGTGAGTATCAGCGGGCGCGCCGAGTCTTCCACTTCATTCATTTGTGATGATGGTCACGGTGGGACAACGGAAATCCGCATATCCATTCCAGGAAGGATCACGCGAGTCTATCGTGGCAAACTGAAAATCGCACCGGTAAAGTCGGAGCTACTTATCATCATCACTATGGATTTGGAAACTGCCGTGGCATCCGTGGTCGCGGCGGAGAGTCCCCCGGCTGCACCTGTGGAAGCGCTAAAAGCGCAGGCAGTCGCCGCGCGGTCATTTCTGGTAGCCGGTGGAAAACGCCATCACGATTTCGATTTCTGTGACACCACGCACTGCCAGTTTTTGCGCCAGCCTCCAGCAGAGCAATCCCCGGCCGCGCAAGCTGCAACGGCAACGCGAGGGTTGGTGTTGGCTTATCGCGACCAGCCATTTCCGGCGATGTACAGCGCGAGCTGTGGCGGTCGAACGCACTCGCTGGAAGAACTTGGACTTCCGGTGCGCGACTATCCTTATTTTGCGGTGGAGTGCTCTTATTGTCGCCGGAATCCCGATCGTTGGGTGACGCGCTTGAGCCGCACTGATGCCCAGACGCTTGCGTCCACTGAAACGTCGCGGATCAGTCTGGCCCGTAGGCTCGGATGGAAAGCAGTTCCGAGCAATTCGTACTCCGCGCATGAAGACGAAAATTCTGTTCTTGTGGAAGGCACGGGCGCGGGACACGGCATTGGTCTTTGCCAGCGCGGAGCCGCAGATATGGCACGCAACGGCTCGTCATTCCAGGAAATCCTGAGACACTATTACCCGAACACTGTGGTTAAGCAGATTTAGTTCACGCTATCTCGCGTCTCCGGGAGGCGTGGACGTTTTGGGGACGAGCGTCTGGAAGTATGCATCAAAGAAGTCGAGTCCGGCTTTGTTCATCCTTGCAGGAGAAGAGATCTCGTCTCCGAACTCGATGGACGAATCGTCCGCTGGACTATAAGCCGGCCAATTCGGCAAGCCCGGCCCATTCGGGTTTCCGGTGAAGGCAAAATTCACCCAGTAGCTGCTGACTGCGTCACTCAGTTTCTTGTCTGCTGCTTCCCAGGGGAATGGCCAGAAGAAATTCCCGAAGACGTAAGGGATTTCAGAGCCGTGGAAGGCACGCAGCCGCGAGCTCTGCGGCCCAGGTGGCCGGTGCGTGAAGTAGTAGAGATAAGCTTTGTTGTGTCCGGTGCGTGTGCTCATACGGACCCATGTACGCATCTCCCAGCCGAAGATCTGGTCGCGATAAGCGGCGTGAAAGGCGGCAAGGGCTTCATCGTCAGAGTTCGCGGGATACACCTTCAGAAATTGCTCGGCCAGACTTCCGTAGCGCTGGTGGACGCCGTCAGTAAACGAAGTTGCTTTCATGCTGGCAAGTGGCGCGAGCGAGGTACCCTCGTCGGCGTTGAAACCGGCGATCACTGGAACGTCATTTTGTTTTCCTGCCGCAAAGACGGCGGCTACGTCTTGTGGTACAACCCAACCATCAATGATTGGACGGACAACTTGCTCGCTGCCATTCTTCAGCAACTCTTCCGCACTTCTGGCCCGCAGCGTCTTCACTGCGTCTTTCGCTGCGCCCAGTTTCGCTGCCAGCGATTCCCCTGACTTCTCCGCGGCGGCGAGAGTACGCATGGGCGTAAACGACGCGCCACTCTCTCCGATTGCGCGATGGAAAAGGCCTTTGGCCAGAGGACTCGCCATGAGACAGTTCACGGCCCATGAGCCCGCCGATTCTCCAAAGATGGTCACGCGATTAGGATCGCCGCCAAATGCGGCGACGTTCTTCTGCACCCACTGCAATGCAGCAACCTGATCGAGCAGGGCGTAGTTGCCGGAAGCATGATGTTCCGACTCGGCGGTGAGCTCAGGATGCGCGAAGAAACCAAAGATTCCCAGCCGGTAGTTGATGGTGACCAGCACTACGCCTTTGCGAGCGAACGCTTCGCCATCGTAAGCGCTGGAGCCGCCGTAGCCGCGCGTGAAGCCTCCACCATGAATCCAGACCATCACGGGACGGCGTTCCGTGGCAGCCTTGGCCGCGGTCCACACATTCAGATAGATGCAATCTTCGCTGAGCGTGGGAAGTTTTGCCTGATAGACGGACCCTGCGGGATACGCTGTCTGCCAACAAGCATTTGGTGACTCTGTCGCGGCACGAACGCCCTGCCAGTGGGCCGCCGGCTGCGGCGCCTTCCAGCGAAGCTCCCCTACGGGCGGCGCAGCGTAGGGAATGCCTTTGTAGACGCGGACATCGGCGTTCCTGCCGGTCGCGCCGGAAAGAACGCCCTGCTCCACTCGTACGTTCTGCGCGTCCAGTCTGCTCAGCAGGCCCGAGAAAGAAAATATCGCCAACAGCAAACGCCGCATTGAATCCAGCTCCGATCAATAAGTGTGTTAAGCCGTCAAATCTTTTCACAGATTGCTCCTCTCGGCAAGCCGGGCCGAGGAGCGTTAAGATAGGAGAATGCGGGTGCTGATGATCGGCGGAAATGGTTTTATTGGTCCTGCGGTCGTGGAGCGCTTGCTTAACCTTGGACATGACGTCACTCTATTTCATCGTGGCGCGAAGACCGCTTTTCCGGAACTCAACCACATCACCGGCGACCGCCGTCAGCTCGCCGACTATGCCGATGTCTTCCGCAAGGTGGCTCCGGACGTTGTGCTTGACCTGATCCTAAGCAACGGCCGCCAGGCCCAGGAGCTGATGCGTACGTTCAAAGGTGTGGCGCAGCGCGTGGTGGCGCTCAGCAGCATGGACGTTTACCGGGCCTGCGGAGTGCTGCAAGGACTGGAGCCAGGGCCGATTGAGCCTGTGCCTTTGAAGGAAGATGCGCCGCTGCGGACCAAATCGCAGACCTATCCGCCGCAGGCGACCCAGCGGTTGAAAAACATCTTTACCTGGTTCGACGAGGAGTATGACAAAATTCCCGTGGAGCAGGCGGTCATGAACGAGCTGGAATTGCCGGGAACTATTTTGCGCCTGCCGTTTGTCTATGGACCGCGGGACCCGCTGCATCGCCTCTTTCCGACTATCAAGAGAGTCGACGATGGGCGCAGAGTGATCTTGCTGGATGAAGAAACGGCACAATGGCGTGGTCCGCGCGGGTACGTAGAGAACGTGGCCACCGCGATCACAAGTGCCATTGTCGACCACCGCGCGGCCAATCGCATCTATAACGTGGCTGAGCAGCGGCCATTTACCGAACTTGAATGGACGCAAAGAGTCGCGGAAGCCGCCGGATGGAGCGGCGTAATCAAGGTAGTGCCCGCGGAGAGATCACCTGCGCACCTCAAGTTACCGGGCAACACAAAGCAGCATTGGGTCGCCGATACCAGCCGCATTCGCAGCGAACTCGGCTATTCAGAAACAGTGTCGTTGGAGCAGGCGCTCAGGGCCACGATCGCGTGGGAGCGTGCTAATCCGCCGCGAGAGATAGATCCCAAACAGTTTGACTACGGCGCTGAGGACGCATCTCTGAGCCCCGCCCGCGAGATGCGTCTCGTATAACTAATTCGCCAGTTATCGATTCCGAGCCGCAAACACGTCCAATCCCCGGCCCAATTGCTCCAACGCCTCACGTACTGACTCTGTTGGCATTCCCACACCAATTCTGAAGCGGTCAGGACACTCGAAAAAGTCTCCGGGCACGACCGCGGTATTGAATTCATCACAAAGCAGGGAGCAGAGGTCATTTGCGCTCCCGCGCTTGAGCTTCGGGAATACAACGGTCCCAAAGTCGGGCCAGAAAAATTCCACGTCGTGGCGTGAGGCCAGAAAATCGCGCAGCAGTGTGCGGTTTGCGACAAGCAACGTCTTCATCCGGGAGGAAATCTCCGGGAGCTTCGCAAACGCGACCGCGCTTAGCAGTTCGGTGACATGAGGATAGGTCGAGCCGTGAACATCATTGATGTGCCAGATGCGTTGGGCAATGTGCGGAGGCGTGAGCACCCATCCGCAACGGAGTCCGCTAAGGCCATACGCTTTGGTGAGGCTGTTGGTAATGACGAAGCGTTCCGGATCGATATGAAAAGCCGATCGCGGCTCAGACTCAAACAACATCTCGCGATAAACTTCGTCAACCAGGACGTATGCTCCACTCTTCTGCGCCAGCAGTGCGACCTCCCGCAACACGGAGTCAGAAACCATGGCTCCGCTAGGATTGTGCAGGTTACAGAGAACAATGAGCCGTGTCCGCGGACTCAAGTTGCGCTCAAGATCGTCGAGATCAACGTCGAACTTCTTTGACGCGGGACGCCGAAAGCGCTTGATCTCCAGCCCCAAATAAGTGGCTGCACTAAGCATCGGGTCGTACGCCGGCTGCTCGATCAGGATCTCGTCACCGGGTTCGGTAGTTGCGCTCAGCGCGAGATAGTTGGCCAGTGACGTACCCATGGCGCTGACTACGCACTCCTGCGGCACACGATAACGCTGAGCAATCGCGCGAAGAAGAGGCTCGTAGCCGTAGTTATTCGGTCCGTTGATTTCAAGCTGTTCGAGCTTCACGTCGAGCGCGGACATTGGCAATGACACCATCCCGCTGGTCGCCAGATTGAACCTGGCGGATGATTGCAGCTTGGCCCAATTCATATAGGCAGAGTGCGTTGCGGTCCTTGAGGTCATGCAGCCGGGGTCCTCTTCCACTTCCAAATAAAATATACGGGCACGCCGGAGATCAGTATCGCCATTCCAACGAGCGTGTTTCCAGGATAGCGGTAAATGGTATTGCCTACGACTCCGGCGCATGCCAGACAAAAGAGTGCAGTCGTCACCGGATGTCCTGGCATGCGCAGGGTTGCGCCTTCCGGATTGCGTCTGCGCAGCAGGAAAAGACAACTTGCGGAGAGTCCGAAGAAAATCCAGTCCATCGACGTGACGTAATTGAGAATCTGGCCGTAGCTTCCGGAGAGCAGGATCACCACAGTCCACACGCTCTGCAGAACAATCGCGACTACAGGAACTCGCGTGCGCGGATGCACCCACGCCAGCTGACGAAAGAAGACACCATCTTCCGCCATGGCAAAGTACACCCGCGGCGCCGTGAGAACGCTCTGGCTGAGAAATCCCAGAGTGGAAATGGCGATACCCAGCGCAATAATCGTAGCGCCAGTCGGTCCCATGGCAATGCGCATCACGGCGGATGCGGGAGTCTCTGTCTGCGCGAGTGCTGTCACGCCCAACGCGCGCACGCAAATGAAATTTACGGCGGTGTAAAGCACGGCAACTCCCATCACGCCCAGAACCAGAGCGCGTGGCAGATCGCGTCGCGGATCTTTGAGTTCGCCGGCAACGAAGCAGGCAGTCTGCCATCCACCGTAGGCGAACAGTACGGGGACCATAGCTGCGCCGAAAGCGGAAATCAGTCCCGCAGAGACCGGCTGGTCGAGCACAGGACGAAGGTGAAAGAGCGAAGTCTTGATCCAAAGCCCTCCGGCCACCACCAGCATCAGGATGGCAAATATCTTGATGACCATCAAAACGCTCTGCACCGTGCCGCCAGTGCGCACACCGAGGCAGTTGATGATGGTCAGGACGCTCAGAGTCACGAGCGCAATTTGCCAATCGGCCGCATGGAGGCCGCTCAGTTCCAGGAAATACTTTGCGAACGTAACCGTAACCGCGGCCATTCCGCCGGTCTGAATCACCAGAAGGAGCACCCAGCCGTAGAGAAACGCGAGCAGCGGATGATAGGTCTCTCGCAGGTAAGCGTATTGTCCGCCGACGTGCGGCATGCGGTCTGCGAGTTCGGCGTAAATAAAGGCGCCGGTCAGCGCGATCACTCCGCCCGCGATCCACGCTCCCAAGACCAGCATGGGCGTGTGGACCTGGCGCGCGACCACGTAGGGATTCATGAAAATCCCCGAGCCGACGGTCCCCCCCATGACCAGCATGACGGCGTCGAACAGGCCGAGCCGCCGCGCCAGTGGCCGCGACGCGACTGGCTGCGTTTGTGTGACCGGAGAGTTCAAGCTGTTCACTATTCAGGAAACTGGAACGACAAGTCAAATTTATAATCGGCGCTGGAGGAAATCGCCATTCACGCACTGCTCATTGGTGGTACCCGCAATCTGGGCTTGTCGATCGCCGAACGGTTGCTCGAGAGCGGACATTCGGTCACGGTTTTCAATCGTGGGATCACGCCAGGCGATCTGCCGCACGAAGTCGAGCGCTTGCGTGGCGACCGCGGCAATCCCAAGGATATGCAAAACGCATTCCGCAATCGTACCTTTGACGCCGTGGTTGATACCACTCTCTACACCGGAGCCGACACTGGTCCGACGATCGATGCACTCAAAAGCAAGACCGGTCACTACATCTTCATCAGCACAGGACAGGTGTATCTCATTCGAACGGGAGTCGAGCGCCCGTTTCGCGAAGAAGACTACGAAGGCGAGATCATGGCTGCGCCGCCAGAAGAAAACAGTTCCGACTACAAGAATTGGCTTTATGGCAAGGACAAGCGCGACGCGGAAGATCTGCTTTTTGAAGCTTGGAAGCAGAGCGGCTTCCCAGTAACCTCGCTGCGGCTTCCGATGGTTAACAGCGAGCGCGACCATTATGGCCGCATTCTCGGTTATGTCCGGCGGCTTGAGGATGGCGGTCCGATTCTCGTCCCTGAAGGGAATGGATTGCTTTTGCGCCACGTCTATGGCGAAGATGTGGCCCGAGCGATTGTGTACCTGATCGAATCCGGACGCGGCAAAGGCCAGGCTTTGAATCTCTCTCAGGACGAAACGATTTCGCTTGAGGATTTCCTGGCGCGTGTAGCGGAGATACTTTCAAGCGAGCTCAAAATTATTCGACTTCCGCGCACGAAGCTGGAGTCAGCCGAACTGCTTCCCTGGTGTTCACCTTTCAGTGATCCCTGGATGTCCGCGCTCGACAACGCGCGCAGCAAAACCGAATTCGGCGTCCGTTACACTCCCTTGCAGAAGTACTTGCAAACGATTGTGCTGCACTATAAAAACAATCCAGCACTCGTTACCGACGGCTACAAGATCCGTCAGCAGGAATTGCGAGTTGCAGCGGAGCTGTTGTTTTGAGCGGAACGGCAAAAAGAAATCGCATAAAGTGGGCGCTTTTTGCGCTGGCGCTGCTCGCTTCGTGCAGCAAGCCGACAACGAATCCAAGCGGAGGCGTAACGCTGGGACCCTCGTCCGGTACGAGCAGTGGAGCGAATGCCGGCCCATCTGTCCCCGGAAATGGTGGAGTCACTCTGAGCCCTCCTCCGACCAATGCCGCGGCTTCACCGCAAGTCACTGCTGCCAATGCTTGCGGTCTGTTCACTGCGGCTGACGCACAAACACTCATGGGCGCACTCATGAAACTCTCTGCGGGGAGAAGAGCAGCCGACGTTTGCATGTACGAGGAAGTAGCAGCCAGGCCAAACTCCATGGGTCCGGGCGTGATTTCCCTGACGCTGAACCAGATGCAAACGGTCGGCGACGGCATGGTTGTCACGGTTAGCGATTCCAGGCAAGCCGCTTCCAAGCACATGGTCGAAGTCAGCGGAGTCGGCGACGAGGCCTGGCTTAAAGGTCAGGTCGCGGACGGCAAAATCGCTGTTGGTTCACTAATCGTCCGTAAAGGGAACTGGGCATTTACGCTCGACTCGTCCGTCATGGAATATCGCGTGTCGCTGGATGCGATGAAGGCAACGGCACAGAAGATCGCCAGCCAGTTGAAGTGAAGATCAAAAGAATGCAGGATGCCTCACCGCTACTCCGCCGCTGAAGAAGGCCCGGCTCCGTGCCGCGACTACGGGATGACGATTTTTCTAAATCCTAGTTAGCGGCGACAGCCTCAGACGTTTTGGCCCTCTGGCGCTCAATGTCGCGACCGATGGTCCGCGAGCCTGCCCAGAGCACGAGCGCA
>WNFF01007858.1_pt1 | contig 10234 bp, 6 predicted proteins | sample 5400441 | NCBI WGS metagenome assembly WNFF01 (sample SAMN13153345, study PRJNA577476) | soil metagenome | isolation source: 120 cm saprolite under Douglas fir tree site 2 hole 3 replicate 1 | place: USA:California | collected 2015-04-18
TTCTGTCGGCTCACCACGTAGAGCGCAATGACTGACGCGAGAACGGCCGCAAACAGTGACAGCAAAACGGTCGGCCAATGGTAGGCCACGGGAATCGGTAGGATGAATGCCAGCATCCCAAAGTAATGCATGGACCAAATGCCAGTCCCCATCGCACCGGCTCCGCCCAGCAGCCAAACGGCGCGAGTCCAACCGCCCGCGGCCGTTACGCGACCTGCGAGATCCAGAGCAGCGTACGACGCAAACATGGCGATCAACACCGAAAGCGCCACGAGCGCGTAGTTGTACGAGCCAATCAAGTTCACGGCAGCCATTTGACTCCATCCGGTTGCCACGCGGGAACATCATAGCGCAGTAGCCTCAGCCCGACGGGTCTTAGTGGTCGTGTCTCCGGTTTCAGCGGCAATCGGTGCCGCCGGTCCCGCCTTACCTCTGGCGCGCCTACCTTGCCGCGCGCGGCTTGGGAAGCTTGTAGTCGTCGGTCAAGGTCTTCAAGAAAGCGACAAGGTCATCCTCTTCCTGATCCGTCAACTTAAGGTTGCCGAGTTGTTTCTTGTTGAGGTTGCTGGGATCTTCGGGCGGTGGCCAGCACGTGACTCGTTCTCCGGGGTCTCCTGCCTTGCACTTGGGCAGGACATCGCGCGTGTTGTAAAAGTGCACTACGTCTTTGAGGTTCTTGAAGTAGCCGTTGTGCATGTAGGCCTTCACGAAGTCGGGCGTAGGACGCATATCGACGTTGCGCAGTGTGGGTACCTGGAACTTGGCGTCGAATTTGGGAGCGAGCCCGATCCACCCCGAATCGGGATTCAATTGGCCGCTATCGCTCTGCAGCCTGCGCAGAAAAGATCCGACGCCCGTGTCGTCGTAAGCTTGTCCCGCCGGATTAGCGCGATAGCCACGCCCGTCGGACGCATCTTCGTGGTAATACTGCAGCTGTGGATTCCTCGGGACGCCGAGATTGCTGGCTGTGAAGTCGGTGAACAGCGGTTCTTCACCGGGCCCGCCATCGCGGTGACACTGGTTGCATCCTGCCTTACCGCGGAACAGCGCATTCCCATTCGCTTCATGTGGCGTGAACTTTTCTTTTCCCGCCTGTACATAGTCATACTTGGAAGTGAAAGGACTGACTTCCGGCGAAGCTTCATAGGAGGCAGCGGCCAGTCCGAAGCCGTCATATAAGTGGTCGGCACGCTGCCGGTCTGCCATGCTGAGATGGACCGGGTGTTGATCGTTATTTGATGGCGGACCTGGAGTTGCACAAACTTTCTCGACGTCTGCAGGCCATTGAATGGAAAATGAGTCGGCGCCCCAGACCGCTTCAAATAGCTTTCGATAGGGAGCCTTCGAAAGCCGGTACGCGAGACATGCCGAGTCAGGCAGACCCATTTCTACGGGATTGGTCGGCGGACCCTGAGCTTGTTCGGCGCTGGGACTCTGCAAGCGGTAGCCGCTGGCGCGCATGTCCCAAAAATTTCCACCCACGAAGTCGCCCTGAAGGGCGTTGTAATGGAGCACAGGTGCGAGCGTCGCATACATGTAACTCTGCGGCTTTCTCTGGCTGAATCGCGTTCTGACGGATCCCGGATACGATACTGTACTCATGTTCAGGGATTGAATCGGTCCAGTGAATCCCGTCTCCGGCGTATGGCAGAAACTGCATGCTTCATTCTGATTGACTGAGAGATGCTTATCAAAGAGCATCAGCTTTCCCAGGGTATGGATCTGTCCCTGACGATCAAGCGTGGTCTGGTCCATCTGGCGGAGCGTGTCGGCCTCGATGCGATCGATCTCGGCGACCACCCTGGCAACGTCCTGGTCGAAACCTGGAGGCATCTGACCGCGCACGTCGTGAGTAGCGGCAATGGCTGCTCCATCTCCCCGATATTGGCTACTCGCCAAGAGTAGTAACGCGCCAAGGATTAGAAGCCCAACCAACAAGAGAATAAGGTAAAAGCCCCTCACGCTACGGTCTCGACGAAGAAGTCTTCGATCTGGTTCACTTCTTCATTGCTAAGGCGCAGCTCGCCCGCGCGCATGACTCCCTCCGCCTGCTCCGCGTTCCGGGCCCCGACGATGGCTCCGGTCACAGCGGAATGATGCAGCGTCCACGCAATTGCCACTTCGCCGACTGTACGGTTGTGCCGTTTGGCTACTGTTCGCAAGAGCGCGACCAGGGCCAGGTTGAAAGAAAGATTTGGCTCGGTAAAGTCAGGATGCCCCCTGCGCCAATCGTCCTTGGGCAGTTCGGCCGCACGCTCGCGGGTCATGGCGCCGGTCAGAAGACCGGAAGCCATCGGGGAATACACAATGACCCCAATATCTTTCCTCTGGCAGTAAGGCAAAATCTCGTCTTCGATCTCGCGATGCAGCAGTGAATATGGAGGCTGCAGAGAAGTTACCGGAGCGATGAATTGAGCGCGGCGCAGTTGCTGGACACTAAAGTTGGAAACGCCAATCCAGCGTACCTTGCCTTCGCGCTTCAGGTCGACAAGCGTGGACCAGCCTTCCTCCAGTTCATCTGAGTCCGGATCAGGAGGCCAGTGAATCTGGTAAAGGTCGATCACATCGACGGAGAGGCGGCGGAGGCTGTTCTCGACTTCTTCACGGATCGACTCAGCACTCAGTACTTTGTATACCTCACCTTTGAAACCCCAGCGCAGGCCGCACTTGGTGAAGACGTAGGGCCTCGAACCGCGCCAGTCCTTCAGCGCGCGGCCGACGAGTTCCTCGGAGTGTCCCAGACCGTAGACGGCGGCCGTGTCAATCCAGTTGACGCCGAGTTCGAGCGAGCGATGGATGGCGGCAATGGAGTCGTTGTCGTCCTGCGATCCCCAGGCGAACTGCCAGCCCGAACCGCCAATGGCCCAGGCTCCATAGCCTACGGGAGTGATGTGCAGGTCGGAGTTGCCAAGCTTGCGTGTTTGCATTTCAATCTCCTGTAAAACTTCCTTTGCTGACACTAGAAATGCATTTGCGTTTCCAAACAACATTCAGCCTGGAACAAACCCATTAGATCGTTCTAGTTCACAGCTTTATGTGTGTGTCCCGCTGATAATTCCGCCGGCATCAGGCACGGTTGAAATCCGAACCCTGTCGAAATGTCGACGTTGTGTCAACCGCACGACTCCCATCTGAGTTTCATAAGGCCCTGCCCAGTTAAGTCAACCTGCTGAAAATACGCAGTTAATTCACTTCGCGATTGATTGGAGAGCGGCGTGCCTTTCCTGTCGTGGAGGCACAAACAAAATGCAAGCGACAGAGACATACATCGGATGCGAACCGCGCTTCGAAGTCCGCATCGGCGAAGAGAAGAATCGCGAAATGCACGACGTTCTCTCGCGCTGCCTGCCGTCTTTTTACACGAAGGCCTATCGGCACCTGGGCAATGCGGCCGACGCGGAGGATGCGGTTCAGGATGCACTCCTGTCCGCTTACAAGCACCTCGACCAATTCAGGGGGCAGTCGCAAATGTCGACCTGGTTAACAGCCATTGTCATCAATTGCGCGCGGATGCATTTGCGCAAACGGCCTCGCCAGATCCACCTGTCGCTCGACGAGCGATTCGGGGAGGAGCAGGAATATTCCTTGTCAGAGCGATTGGCGCACAGCGGACCAAGTCCTGAAGATGACTGTCGGAATTCCGAACTCGATAGGCGCCTCACGCAGTTCACAAAGCAGCTTTCGCCTCCATTACGCAACGCATTCCAGCTGCGTGAGTTGGATGGCCTATCCACGAGCGAAGCAGCGCGAATCTTGGGTGTGCCGGACGGAACAGTGAAGGCGCGGGTCTCTCGTGCACGCGCGAAGCTCAGACGATTGATGTGCCGCACGCTCGATATACAGCCTGGTTCGGCATCACCTCGTTCATCAAGATGAGCAGCAGTAAACCTAAGAGTTAAACCACGGACGGCAAAAATGGCGTCCGTCGGTAATTGACGAACCGAAAAGAAATTTTATGTGGATCGTTCGACTAGCATTACGGCGGCCTTACACATTCGTGGTGATGTCGATTCTCATCCTGATCATGGGTGGGCTCGCGATTCTTCGCACCCCAACCGACATCTTTCCGAACATCGACATTCCCGTTGTCAGCATCATCTGGAACTATAACGGTCTCGTCCCTGAGGACATGAGCAACCGGATCGTTACCACTACAGAACGAAATCTTACGACCACCGTCGACAACATCGAACACATCGAGTCGCAGTCACTCTATGGAATTGCCGTTGTTAAAGTGTTCCTGCAGCCGAGCGCAAGCATTCAACAAGGTATTGCACAGATTACCGCGGTTTCTCAGACCCAACTCAGGCAGTTGCCAGCGGGAACGACGCCGCCTCTCATTCTTGCTTATAGCGCATCGAGTGTGCCGGTCCTCCAGTTGGCCCTCTCGGGACAAAATCTGTCGGAGCAGCAACTCAACGACTATGGCTTAAATTTCATTCGCACCCAGATCATCACTGTGCCTGGTGTTTCGGTACCCTATCCCTATGGCGGCAAGCAACGTCAGGTGCAGGTGGATCTGAACACCACCGCATTGCAGTCGAAGGGCCTGTCCGCGCTCGATGTAGTCAATGCGATCAGCGTACAAAACCTGATTCTGCCAACGGGAACGTCCAAGATTGGCTCCAGGGAATACGATGTCTCCATTCCCAACGCAGCGCCGCAGACGATTGCAGACCTGAACCGCATCCCCATCAAGACAATTGGCGGCACCACGATTTACATCAAGGATGTAGCCTGGGTGCGCGATGGCTTTCCACCGCAGACCAATATCGTGCGCGTCAACGGCCAGCGATCAGTATTGCTGACCATCCAAAAAGCGGGGAATGCTTCGACGCTGAACGTGATCTCGGGCATTAAAGCCCTGCTCCCTCAAATTAAGACGACGCTTCCCCCCCAGCTCCAGATCGCACCTCTGAATGATCAGTCGATTTTTGTTCGTGGCGCGATCAGTGGCGTGGTCAGGGAAACGCTGATTGCCGCGTGTCTGACCGCTTTCATGATTCTCACTTTTCTGGGTAGTTGGCGAAGCACCGTGATCATCGCCACCTCAATCCCGCTGGCGATTCTGACCTCCATCATTGCGCTCAGTGCAATCGGAGAAACCATCAATATCATGACGCTCGGTGGACTCGCTCTGGCGGTGGGCATCCTGGTTGATGACGCCACAGTCGAGGTCGAGAATATCAATCGCAATCGGGAGGCCGAGCCAGACAAGGACATGGACGAAGTTGTCCTGGACAGCGCGGCTCAGATCGCGACGCCAGCATTCGTATCCACGCTTTCGATCTGCATCGTGTTTGCTCCCATGTTCCTATTGTCCGGCGTTGCGCGATACCTCTTCGTGCCACTCGCGGAAGCCGTCGTTTTCGCTATGTTGGCTTCCTATTTCCTTTCGCGGACCATCGTCCCGACAATGGCCAAGTACTTGTTGCGGGCAGACAAAACAAAAGAAGCGCGAGACGCGCCCTCCCGAAATCCGCTGGTACGACTGCAGAAGCGTTTTGAGCAAGCCTTTGAAAGATTTCGTCAAAGCTATCGCAGACTGCTGGAAATTTGTCTCCATCACCGGCGTGTCTTTCTGATTGCGTTCTTTGCCAGCTGTCTCGCTTCTCTGGTAATTCTGATTCCCTGGTTGGGCCGCGACTTCTTCCCCAGCGTTGACGCCGGCAGTTTCAAACTTCATATGCGCGCTCCCACCGGAATGCGTATCGAAGAAACGGCCAACCTTTGCGATCAGGTCGAGCAGTCGATTCGAGCGCAGATTCCGGCGAGCGAGGTTCAGAACGTCATTGACAATATTGGCTTGCCCTACAGCGGTATCAATCTCTCGTACAGCAATTCCGCGCCGGTGGGCAGTTCGGACGCCGACATCCTTGTATCTCTGTCCGTCAAGCACCATCCCACGGACAATTACATTCATCAGCTTCGTCTGTCACTCCCGAAACAGTTCCCGGGCGTTTCGTTCGCTTTCTTGCCCGCCGACATGGTCGGGCAGATTCTCAATTTTGGATTGCCCGCACCCATCGACGTTCAGGTCGTAGGCAATGACCTGGAAGCGAACCGGCGCTACGCGGATGTCGTGCTGGCGAAAATGAGATATGTCCCAGGAACAGCCGATCTCAGGATCCAGCAACCTTTCGATCAGCCGTATCTCCGCCTCCGGGTCGAGCGCACGAAAGCTGAACAGCTTGGTTTCACCGCCCATGACATCGCGCAGAATCTCCTGGTATCACTGAGCGGCAGTTTCCAGACCTCCCCCACATTCTGGCTTGACCCCAAAAACCATGTCAGCTATTCAATAGCGACTCAAACGCCGCAATACCGCACCGACACGTTGCAAGCGGTCGAAAACATTCCAATCACCGGCACCAACCCGAGCGCTCCTCCGTCGATCATGGCCAGCCTGGTATCCACGCAGCGGGGAGCGGGAATGGCTGTGGTTTCCGATTACAACGTTGCGCCGGTGATTGACATCTTTGGCGCCGTCACAGGGCGCGATCTCGGTGGTGTGGCCAGCGACATCAACAAGATCATTGATGCCACCCGCCAACAATTGCCGCGCGGTTCTCGAGTCATTGTTCGTGGGCAGGTTCAGACGATGCGGGCCTCCTACATCGGCCTTCTGAGCGGACTGGCGTTCTCGATCGTGCTCGTGTACCTGCTGATCGTAGTCAACTTCCAATCTTGGCTCGATCCATTCATCATGATTTCCGCGCTGCCCGCGGCCCTTGCCGGGATTGCCTGGTTCTTGTTTATAACGCACACCACTCTGAGCGTACCCGCACTCATGGGAGCCATCATGTGTATGGGCGTCGCCACCTCAAACAGCATCTTGGTCGTGAGTTTTGCCACCGAAAAAATGGCGGAAGGAAAAGATTCCCTCAGTGCCGCCCTGGAGGCAGGCTTCACGCGTTTTCGGCCCGTGCTGATGACGGCTCTGGCCATGATTATCGGAATGGTCCCCATGGCTCTCGGACTGGGAGACGGCGGTGAGCAAAATGCCCCTCTCGGACGGGCGGTCATTGGCGGACTGATTTTCGCGACGGTTTCGACGCTTTTCTTTGTTCCAGCATTTTTCAGCGTCCTGCAAAGTTCACGACGGCATCCGGCCCAAACACCACAGGAGCACTAGACACCAAGCCATATGGAGTCAATTATGTTACCGCAAAATCAAACTCAGACTCAGACTGAAGACACGAGACGAATCGGCGAGCACCCACCCCCAATAATCGGGGTGGAAGTGCGGGAACGTTCGCGTTCGCGCAAACACTGGGTTATCCTGGCAATCGTACTGCTCGTGGTTGCCGCCCTCTTGATATGGGGAATCTGGTCACGGGTCAGTGCCAGCACAGCCCTGCGTGCGGAGACGGCTCAAGCCGCTCTGCCGGCAGTGTCGGTCGTGTCGCCAAAACAAACCGCGCCCGCACAGGAGATCATCCTCCCAGGAAATGTACAACCCTTCATCACCTCACCGATCTATGCCCGCACCAATGGGTATCTGAGAAAGTGGTACTTCGACATCGGAGCGCACGTCAAGAAAGGGCAACTGCTCGCTGTGATTGAGACTCCGGAAGTCGACCAGCAACTGGAGCAATCGCTCAGCAATCTCAATACCGCCAAGGCGAATCTCGCGCTATCCGAGATTACCAAGAACCGCTACCAGGGATTGCTGAACAGCAATGCCGTTTCTCAGCAGGACGCCGACAACGCTTCGGGCACCTACAACGCCAATAAGGCAATCGTTGAGGCGAATCAGGCGAACGTCAAACAACTCCAGGCGCTTCAGTCGTTCGAGAAGATCTACGCTCCATTCGATGGAATTGTTACCGCTCGAAACACCGATATCGGCGACCTTATTAATTCCGGTAGCAGCAGCAGTGTGAAAACCGATCTCTTTCACATCGCTCAGCCCGGAAAGTTGAGGGTTTACGTAAACGTCCCCGAGGAATATTCGCAAGGAATCAAAACCGGCATGACTGCAGATCTTAGTCTCGCTGAGTTTCCGGGCCGCAAGTTTCAGGGAAAACTGGTGCGCACTTCCGAGGACATCAATGTGACCACCCGTACCCTGCTGATCGAGATCGATGTGGATAATCCGACGGGCACGCTGCTCACGGGCTCCTATGCGGAGGTCCACCTGGCGGTCCCGACGCAGGCTTCAACCTTCCTGCTTCCAGTCAATGCTCTGTTATTCCGATCGGAAGGTTTACGTGTCGGCATTGTGAAGGACGGGAAAGTCGCGCTCACAGCCGTAACTCCCGGGCACGATTTCGGCAATCAGATAGAGATCGTCGCTGGCCTCAAGGCAGACGACCAGGTCATTATCAACCCGCCCGACTCGATCGTTTCCGGACAGCAAGTCCAAATTGTTCAGGCAACCTTGCCAGGGGATATGAAGTGAAGCGCCCTCGAAAAACGCGGCAAGCGCCTTGGCTGGTCCTGCTCGCCCTGGCAATGTTCCTGTCTACCGGGTGCGTGGTCGGCCCGAAGTACCACACTCCCACCATGCAAGCTCCTCCCGCCTATAAAGAGGTAGGAGACTGGAAGCCCGCGCAGCCTAATGACCAGAATCTTGGGGGTGAGTGGTGGAAGATTTTTCAAGATTCGCAGCTTGATGCGCTGGAACTTCAGGTCAATGTATCGAACCAGAATCTCAAGGCAGCAGAGGCGCAATACCAGCAAGCGCGGGGTGCCCTGCGCTACAACCGCGCCGACTATTATCCGACCGTGACGGCGGGGCTATCAGGGCCAAATTCGATTTTTAATGGCGTCTCTTACAACGACTTTGTGCTGCCATTCACTTTTTCCTATCAGGCGGACGTCTGGGGACGAGTTCGAAAAACGGTGGAATCTTATCGGGAGCAAGCGCAAGCCAGTGCAGCGGATCTGGCGACGGTCAATTTGAGTATGCACGCGGATCTCGCCATTGATTACTTTCAGGCCCGCAGCCTGGATGCTGAGGAACAACTCCTCAACTCTACGGTTAAACAGTACGAGCAGGCTCTGGAATTGAATCAAAGCCGTTTCGACGGCGGGATCGCTTCGGAAGTAGAAGTCGAGCAAGCGAAGACTCAACTGCAGACAACCCGGGCGGCAGCGATTGACGTCGGGGTGCTGCGAGCACAATACGAACACGCGGTCGCGATTCTTGTAGGAAAACCACCCGCCGAGTTCAGCCTTCCCCCGTTGCCCCTCAACGCACCGCCTCCGCGCATTCCTGTAGGCGTGCCCTCGGATCTTCTGGAACGACGCCCGGATATCGCAGCTGCGGAGAGAAGAGTGGCGGCCGCCAATGCCCAGATCGGAGTTGCGAAATCGGCCTACTATCCACTGGTCAACCTCACCGGGTCGGGAGGATTTGAAAGCTCCACCATCACCACCTTGCTCACTGGACCGAGCGGGCTATGGTCGGTGGGACTGTCCGCCTTGGGCACTGTCTTCGACGGGGGAAGACGTCATGCGCTCAACGACCAGGCCCGCGCCGCTTACGACTTTCAGGTCGCTAGCTATCGCGAGAACGTGCTGACCGGATTCCAACAGGTGGAAGACAATCTGGCGGCTGTAAGAATTCTCGAAAATGAGGCCAAGGTCCAAGACGAAGCAGTAGTGGCAGCACAGCGATCGCTCGATCTTTCAATTACTCGCTATAAAGGCGGGGTCACAAGCTACCTGGAAGTGACCACCGCGCAAACTGCCGCGCTCGCAAACGAGGTTACGCAGGTCAATATCTTGGGACGTCGAATGGCGAGCACGGTGTTACTGATTCAGGCCCTCGGCGGCGGATGGGATCGATCGACTCTGCCGGAGCAGCCCGAATGCTGCGGCAAGCTTGTGAGCAGCAATTCCAAGTGATGCTTCATAGCGGCTGGACTGAATGGAACTGACGAATCAGAGTCAGGCGGTACAATCACGAAAATGGAAAAAGGGCCGATCCCCCGCGGTCAGCCCTTGGCCCAAATCAATGTGTTTGGTAGCAAATTGGTAGCACTCGTTTTGGTAGCATTTTGGTAGCAAAACGGGCCGATTTTAGCGGTCTTTGCCGACTCGTCCGTCTTTTAAAGCCTTTGCCGTCAGCAAGATACTGTTTTGTGACTTCCATGGCATGGAAGAGGTCGTCGGTTCGATCCCGACCAGGTCCACCAAAGACTCAACTGCTCACCGCGCCCTGCTTTGCGAGGGTGGTCTTTCCCATAATCCTCAAGGCTTGTGCGTCTCCGCTGGAGCAGGCTGC
>WNFF01018499.1_pt1 | contig 10234 bp, 9 predicted proteins | sample 5400441 | NCBI WGS metagenome assembly WNFF01 (sample SAMN13153345, study PRJNA577476) | soil metagenome | isolation source: 120 cm saprolite under Douglas fir tree site 2 hole 3 replicate 1 | place: USA:California | collected 2015-04-18
CAGCCACGGCGCGGCGCCCTGGCACGTGGTGCCGGCCGACCACAAGCCGGTCGCGCGCGTCATCGTCGCCGAGACGATGATCGCGGCGATGGAGCGGCTCGATCTCGAGTTCCCGAAGGTGGAAGGCGCGGCGCTCAAAGAGCTCCAAAAGGTGCGCGACGCGCTGCTCGCCGAGGCCCCGGCGAAGCCTCGCAAGGCGCGCTAGCCAGTTTCCCGACCGCCGAGCCCCTTGCCCGGCGTGGTCCGAGCCGTTAGAACATCGCCTGCGGCCCCAGGGTTAACGCGGCTTTCACCATTCTTCGCGACCCTGGCAACGCCGTTTCGAGGGCAGGAGCCATGTCGATTCGCTGCGATCTCAGCGCGATCGCCCGGGACATTCCCGGGGCCGCCCTCATTCTTGGGAACCTCCTTCTTACCTGCCCCTGAGGGCCGGCCGGGCTTTTGCGCCTGGGCACTCAGGGGTTGGACTGGATGAACCCCAAGAGCGCCCCGACGGGCGCATTCCGCGAAAAGAAGGACTTTTTCCATGACCGCGCCAACCCAGTCCGAGAAGGACCGCGTCGTCATCTTCGACACCACCTTGCGCGACGGCGAGCAAAGCCCGGGCGCCACCATGACGCACGAGGAGAAGGTCGAGGTCGCCGAGCTGCTCGACCAGATGGGCGTCGACATCATCGAGGCCGGCTTTCCGATCGCCTCGGAGGGCGACTTCCACGCCGTCCACGAGATCGCCAAGCGCGCCAAGAACGCCGTGGTGTGCGGCCTCTCGCGCGCCGCCTTCAAGGACATCGACCGCTGCGCCGAAGCGATCAAGCCGGCCAGGCGCAGCCGCATCCACACCTTCATCTCCACCTCGCCGGTCCACATGAAGTGGAAGCTGCAGATGGAGCCGGAGAAGGTTTTCGAGATGGTGGTCGCCCAGGTCACCCGCGCGCGCAACTACACCGACGATGTCGAGTGGTCGTGCGAGGACGGCACGCGCACCGAGCATGATTTCCTCTTCCGCTGCGTCGAGGCCGCGATCAACGCGGGCGCGACCACCATCAACATCCCCGACACCGTCGGCTACACCGTGCCGGAGGAATATTTCTCGCTCATCAAGATGGTGCGCGAGCGCGTGCCCAATTCCGACAAGGCGCGCTTCTCGGTGCACTGCCACGACGATCTCGGCATGGCGGTGGCGAATTCGCTCGCCGGCGTAAGCGCGGGCGCGCGCCAGATCGAATGCACCATCAACGGCATCGGCGAGCGCGCCGGCAACGCGTCGCTCGAGGAGGTCGTGATGGCGATGCGGGTGAGGAACGATGTGCTGCCGTTCTGGACCGGCGTCGACGCCACCATGCTGACGCGGGCGTCGAAGCTCGTCTCGGCCGCGACCTCGTTCCCGGTGCAGTACAACAAGGCGATCGTCGGCCGTAACGCGTTCGCGCACGAGTCCGGCATCCACCAGGACGGCATGCTCAAGCACACGCAGACCTACGAGATCATGATGCCCGAGAGCGTCGGCGTGAAGCAGACCTCGCTCGTCATGGGCAAGCATTCGGGCCGCCACGCCTTCGTGCACAAGCTCAGGGAGATGGGCTACGAGCTCGCCGCCAACCAGCTGGAGGACGCGTTCGTGCGCTTCAAGGCGCTCGCCGACCGCAAGAAGCACGTCTACGACGAGGACATCGAGGCGCTGGTCGACGAGGAGATCGCGACCGCGCAGGACCGCATCAAGCTGGTCTCGCTGTCGGTGATCGCCGGCACGCGCGGGCCGCAGCGCGCCACCATGAAGCTCGACATCGAGGGCAAGGCGATGATCGAGGAGTGCGAGGGTAACGGCCCGGTCGACGCCACCTTCAACTGCATCAAGGCGCTGGTGCCGCACGAGGCGGTGCTCGAGCTCTACCAGGTGCACGCGGTGACCGAAGGCACCGACGCGCAGGCCGAGGTGTCGGTTCGCCTGTCGGAAAACGGCCGCTCGGTCACCTCCAAGGGCGCCGATCCCGATACGCTCGTTGCCTCCGCCAAGGCCTATCTCGGCGCGCTCAACAAGCTGATGATCCGCCGCCAGCGCGGCAGCCTGGAGCCGCTGGCGGTGGCCGAACGGCGCATCCATTCGACCGACGCCGGCTGACCAGGTGTCAGTGATCGGAAGTCAGTAATCAGCGTTCAGACGCCTCTGATCGCCTGATTACTGACCACTGATTCGTGATCCAAAGTTCCGCTGCCGCAGTGCTGCCAATATTTTGCGCCCTCACGACCATATTTCATCGTTGAGGGGTAATATTAATTGATTACGTGATTGTGGAACAAAGATATTTGTACTTGCGGTCCGCATCTCGCGCCTGTATTCCGCGCAGCGAAGGGGACAACTTGGAGAGATTCATGTGGAAGGCAACGCTCGTGGGCGCAATCGCGCTCGCGACCATCGGCTCTATTTCGGTCTCAACTAGGGGAATCGGATTCAATACTGCGGCGGCGCAGGAGATCGTCGTTACCGAGGGGCAGATCGCCCGCCTGCGGCACGCGTTGCAGCTCACGCCGGCCCAGCTGTCGCGTTGGCACTCGGTCGAGTCGACCCTGCGCTCGCTGGCGCGCCACCAGCAGCAGTACCAGGTGGCTTCGGCTGAAGGCGGCTACGTCGAACGCGCGCAGGCCCGAGTCGCCGGCTATACGGTGACCGCGGTGACCATCCAGCGGCTGCGCGCCGCGGCCCAGCCGCTCATCGCCATGCTCAGCGAAGAGCAGCGCGCGGCCGGCATGTCGATCCTGCAGTCGATGGGCGTGTCGTTCTAAACAAGTTTTGCGTCGAGTACGGGACATGCGCGGGCCGTCGGCCCGCGCATTTGTTTTTACGCCGCGCCCTTCATCTCGCCGCTGCCGGGCGGCGGGATCGGCACGCCTTCGGCGGCGTATTCGTTGAGCTTGTTGCGCAGCGTGCGGATCGAGATGTCGAGAATGTTGGCGGCGTGCGTCCGGTTGCCCAGGCAATGCTTGAGCGTCTCCAGGATGAGGTCGCGCTCGACGTCGGCGACGGTGCGGCCGACCAGCGCGCGCGTCACCGCCTCGGCGGCGAGCGCCGCATGGGCGACCGCGGCGGGTTTGGCCTCATCGAGCCGCAGGCCGTCGGGCGACAGGATCGCGTCGGGCCCGATCTCGTCGCCGCTCGCCATCAGCACGGCGCGGTGGATCGTATTCTCGAGCTCGCGCACGTTGCCCGGCCAGCGCGACAGCGTGAGCTGGCGCTTGGCCTCGCTCGACAGCGGCCGCGCCGGCAGGCCGTTCGCCGCCGCGTAGCGCTTGGCGAAATGCTGAGCGAGCTCCAGCACATCGGCCGGACGCTCGCGCAGGGCGGGGATCTTGAGGTTCACCACGTTGAGCCGGAAAAGCAGATCCTCGCGGAACGTGCCCTCGCGCACCGCTTCGGCGAGGTCGCGGTTCGAGGTTGCGATGATGCGGATGTCCACGGGCACCGGCCGGCTGCCGCCGACGCGATCGATCACCCGCTCCTGGATGCCGCGCAGGAGCTTTGCCTGCAGCCGCACGTCCATCTCGGAGATCTCGTCGAGCAGCAGCGTGCCGCCGGTCGCCTCCTCGAACTTGCCGATGCGGCGCGCGATCGCGCCCGTGAAGGCGCCCTTCTCGTGGCCGAACAGCTCGGACTCGAGGAGCGATTCCGGGATCGCGGCGCAGTTCACGCAAATGAAGGGCGCGCGCGCGCGGTTGGAGCGGGCGTGGACGTGGCGCGCCACCACCTCCTTGCCGGTGCCCGACTCGCCGGTGATCAGCACGGATGCGTCGCTCGGAGCGATCTGCTGCGCGAGCTTGATGACGCGCGCCATGAGCTCGTCGCGATAGACGAGCTCGCGCGTATCGTCCGCGACCGCGGCGAGCACGGCGGCGATCATGTCGGGATCGGGCGGCAGCGGGATGTATTCCTTGGCGCCGGCATGGATCGCCGCGACCGCGGCGCGCGCGTCGTTCTGCGTGCCGCAGGCGACGAGCGGGACGTGGATGCGCTCGGCCTCGAGGCGGAGCACGAGGTCGCGGATGTCGAGCGCGACGTCGACCATCAGGAGATCGGCGCCCTTGCCCGAGCGCAGCACCGCCATGGCCTGGTCGCTGCTCTCCGCGTGGGTCACGGCCGCGCCCTTGTCCATCGCGATCTTGGTCGCAGCGGTGAGCTGGCCCTTCAGGGTTCCGACGATCAGGAGGCGCATGGCTTGGCTCCGTTTGCTTTCTTATCCGTTGTTGCCGGTCGCGCGGCGCGCACGCCGCGTCAGTTCCGCTCCGCCTTGATGATTTCCGTCATGGTCACGCCGAGCTTGTCCTCGACCAGCACGACCTCGCCGCGCGCGACCAGCCGGTTGTTGACGTAGATGTCGATCGCCTCGCCCACCTTGCGGTCGAGCTCGAGCACCGCGCCGGGACCGAGTCGCAAGAGCTCGCCGACATCCATGCGGGCGCGGCCGAGCACCGCCGACACCTTCACCGGAACGTCGAACAGCGCTTCGAGATCGGCGGCGCTTTTTCCGGTCTCCGCGGCGGTCCGGGCATTTCAAGCGGGATGTCGAGGCTCGGCCGCCGGACCGCGACGTAGCGCTCGACGGCTTCGGCGATGGCGGTTTCGGTGGCGGCGCGCTCGCGCTTGAGCCCGCCGTCGGCCCATTCGATGCGGCAGTCGCCGGGCGCGATCTCGGCTTCGGCCATGATCACCAGCCGGCCCTCGAAGCCGCGCGCCTGCGCGAGCTCCTCCAGCCGCTCCTTGGTGGCGGCGTAGATCGAGCCGTTGACCCGCACGACGAGATGCGGCGCCGCGATGAGCTCGCGAAAGCAGGTGTCGGCCAGCTCCGTGATCTCGGCGAGCGGCTCGCGCGCGATCAGCGCCGGCGCGAGCTTGCGGCCGACCGCGAGCGCGACTTCCACCGCTTCCGCCTCGAACTTGTCCTCCACCGCCTTGAGCCGCTGCCCGACCTGGTCGAGCCCGGCCGCGATGCGCTCGAGGGCCTCGGCGAGGCGCCGCTCGGCATCCGCCCTCTCCCGTCCTTCGGTCGCGCTGATGCCGTTGCGATAGCCGCGCGCTTCCGCCTCGGCGAGCGCGGCCTCGTGCTCGGCGTTCGACACCGTCGCCTGCGCCGCCCGCGCCGCCGCGCCGGCGCTGAAGTCCGCATCGAACAGGAATTTGGCGCGCGCCGTCATCGCTTCCTCAATAGACCAGCTCTTCGTCGTTGCGGTTCTTCGCGATCATGATCTCGCCCTTGGCGGCGAGGTCCTTGGCGAGATTGACCAGCATGGCCTGCGCCTCGTCGACGTCGCGCAGGCGCACCGGCCCCATCGCCTGCATGTCGTCGGCCAGCATCTTGGCGGCGCGCGTCGACATGTTGCTGAGGAAGAAGGTGCGCACCGTCTCGTTGGCGCCCTTGAGCGCGATCCCGAGCTTCTCCTTGTCGATGTTGCGCAGCAGCGTCTGCGCCGAGCCGTTGTCGAGCTTCACCAGGTCGTCGAAGGTGAACATCAGGTTCTTGATGCGCTCGGCGCTTTCCCGGTTGGTTTCCTCGAGCGCGGTCATGAAGCGCGTCTCGGTCTGGCGGTCGAAGCCGTTGAAGATTTCGGCCATCACCTCGTGCGCATCGCGCCGGCGCGTCTGCGACAGGTTCGACATGAATTCGGTGCGCAGCGTGCTCTCGACCCGCTCGATCACCTCCTTCTGCACCGCCTCCATCTTGAGCATGCGGTTGACCACTTCGAGCGCGAAATCCTCCGGCAGGATCCCGAGCACGCGCGCGGCGTGCTCGGGCTTGAGCTTGGAGAGGACCACCGCGACCGTCTGCGGGTATTCGTTCTTGAGATAGTTGGCGAGCACCTGCTCCTGGACGTTGGAGAGCTTCTCCCACATGTTGCGTCCGGCCGGCCCGCGGATCTCTTCCATGATGCCGCCGACGCGCTCGGGCGGCAGGTATTGGTGGAGCAGCCGCTCGGTGGCGTCGTAATTGCCCATCAGCGCGCCGGTGGCGGAGAGGCGCGAGACGAACTCGATCAGCAGCCTCTCGACCTGCTCCGCCTCGACCGTGCCGAGCGTCGACATCACGATCGAGAGCTGGCGCAGCTCGTCGTCGTCAAGCAGGCCCCAGACCTTGCCGCCGTACTGCTCGCCGAGCGCGAGCATGAGCACCGCCGCCCGCTCCGGCCCGGTCAGCTCGCGTTTCTTCGGCGTTTCCGCGGCCTGGCGGCTCGCCAGCGCGGCGACCACGCTCTCGATCTCTGGGTTGGGTCTTCCGGTGAATACGGGCATGGCGGATCAGGCCGCTTCGTGCAGCCACTGGCGGAGGATGGAGACGGTCTCGTTCGGATTCTTGTCCGCGAGATCGCCGACCTTCTGCACCGATTGGGCATGCACCTGGCCCTGCACCTGCGCGATCTCGATCATCTTGGTGGTCTGGCTCGGCTTGGCCTGGATCGGCTTGTCCTCGGTGAGCGCCGGCATCGGCGCGCTGGCCGGCAGCGCGGCCTGGTCCGCTTCGCTCATTGGCTGGTCCGGCGTGATGATCCGCCGCACCAGCGGCCGCACGACGAGGAGCAGCACGACGACGCCGAGCAGCAGCATCACGCCGAGCTCGATCGAGCGCATGATGTCGTCCTTGGTGAACTGCAAGTACGAGAGAATGCCGGTCGGCTCGCTGATGGCGTTGGTGGCCGGCATGTCGGCGAAACGCAGGTTGACGATCTCGACCTGGTCGCCGCGCTTCTGGTCGTAGCCGATGGCGCTGCGCACGAGCGCCGCTATGCGATCGATCTCCTCCTTCGGGCGCTCCTGGTAGACCGGCTCGCCCTTGTCGTTCTTGCTGTAGGTGCCGTCGACCAGGACCGCGACCGAGACGCGGTTGACGCGGCCGCCCTCGATCACCTTGGTCTCGGTCGTGCGCGAGATGTCGTAGTTGACGATTTCCTCCGACTTCTTGCTCTGCTCGCGCGCGGTGGCGTTCTGCTGCGCGCCTTGCGCGCCCGGCAGCTCGTTGCCGACCGTGACCTGGCCCTGGTTTTCCGCCGCGCCGGAGCTTTCCTCGCGCGTCTGCGTCGAGCGCACCACCCGGCCTTCCGGATCGAAGCGGTCGGAGGTCTGCGTGATGCGGTTGAAATCGAAATCGGCGGTGAGCTGCACGCGCACCCGGTCGGACCCGACCGCCTTGGAGACGATCGATTCGATCTGCTCGCGCAGGCGCCGTTCGTAGGCGACCTTGCGCTCGTCGGCGTTGGCGCCGCCGCCCGGCTCGGTGTCGACCGCGCCGTCGGCGAGCAGGTGGCCCGCCTCGTCGACGATCGAGACGCGCTGCGGCTTCAATCCGTTGACCGCGGAGGCGATGAGATGGCGGATGGCGCGCACCTGCTGGGCCTCGAGCGCGCCGCGCACCTTGAGCACGATCGAGGCGGACGGCTCGACCTTGTCGCGCGAGAAGAGCGGGCGTTCCGGCATCACCAGGTGGACGCGCGCCGCTTGCACGCGGTCGAGCGCCCGGATCGTGCGGGCGAGCTCGCCTTCGAGCGCGCGCAGGTGATTGATGTTCTGGACGAAGCTCGTGGTGCCGAGCGTGTCGGACTTGTCGAAGATCTCGTAGCCGACGCCCCCGCCCTTGGGCAGGCCGCCTTCGGCGAGCTTCATGCGCAGCCGCGTCACGCGATCCTTGGGCACCATGACGATGGAGCCCTCGTTGCGGATCTCATAGGGAATCGCCTGGCGGTCGAGGTCCTTGACGATCGCGGCGGAATCTTCGACCGAGAGGTCGGTGAAGAGCGGCGTCATCTGCGGAGAGGTGACGCGCAGGATCACCAAGGTGAAGAAGCCGATCAGCGCCGCGGTCACCGCGGCCATGGCGGCGAGGCGCGTCGCCCCGAGCGCTTTGACGAAATCCACCAGACCTTGCACCGGCTTGGCCCTCGAATTGTTCTTTTGCGTCCGTGCGCCGGACGGGCGTCCGACCCGGCAAGTTTTGCCGAGTTCATGGTTTCCATCTGGTTAATGGAACGGGGCGCGGACCCCGCGGCGGGCCGGAAAAATGCGGGCTTTGCTGACGCAGGGTTACCCCAACCGGTCGATTTTACCGGTTCGGCCTCTCCACGCGCGCTCCCTCAGGGTGAGGGCGGAGAGAGGCTGCGGGCTGCCCACAAAAGAGAAGGCCGCCGAAACGGCGACCTTCTGCCCTGCCTATGGCCACATAGGAGCAAGGCGATGCCGGACAGATTGGGGGGCTTGGGGGGTCATCTATCCGACCTTGATCAACGCGATCGCTATTTTCCGGTTCCTGACGGGTGCGAAAATTTTTCAAGGAATTGGCGGCCGCGCCCGACGTACCCCCAAAAGCAAACGCCGGCGCGGCCGCCGGCGTCCAGGACACTTCATCGAAGTCGTTGATCTATTGACGGTATTGCTGAATGCGCGTGGTGCGCAGGCCGGCGAGCCCGTGGCGATCGATGGAGTACTGCCAGGCGAGAAATTCCTCGACCGTGAGCGTATAGCGGCTGCACGCCTCTTCGAGCGACAAAAGGCCGCCTCGCACCGCTGCCACGACTTCGGCCTTGCGGCGGATCACCCAACGCTTGGTGCCCGGCGCCGGCAAATCCGAGATGGTGAGCGGGCTACCGTCGGGCCCGATCACATATTTCACCCTCGGGCGGTGGGGTTCGGTCATGGATACTCTCACGCACTGGACAGACAGAACTGACGAACTGGCCGCGACTGTACGGGCGGCGGCTTAAAATTTGCCTAAGCACAAGTCCAAATTGGGAAAATACTGCCTGGAGAGGGCCGTAGCGCTGGCGTTGCCGTTAGCCCGGATGGAGCGGTAGCGAATCCGGGGCCGCCATCTCCGCGGATGCGGGGGTCCCCGCTACGAGGCTGGACCGGTCAGCCGCCCGGGCGGATGACCCGCTTGATCTGGTTCACCGTGTACGTATTGCCGCCGACCGAGAGGAGTGGCGGGTTCTGGGTGAGGTCGACCGAGTCGACCACGCCGCTCACCTCGGTCGAGACGCCGGTATTCTGGCCGTTCGCGTCCTTGGCGGTCACCGTGATCTTGTAGTCGCCGTCCGGCCAGAGCCGGCCGTCGGTCCCATGCCCGTCCCAGGCAAACTGCTGCGTGCCGGCCTGCACCGTGAAGGAGCCGGTATAGGCGGTCTGGCCGCTCTGGTCCGAGATGACGATGGTGGCGCTCGAGGGCTTCGACACGTTGAAGCTCCAGCTGGCGTGGTGATTGGCGAGCCGCGCGTTGGCGCCATCGACCGAGACCGTGGCGCCGACGAAAGTGAGCGCCTGCGTGGTCTGCGCGGTCTGCTGCAGCGCGACCAGGGCCGTGAGCTGTTCGTTCGCCTTGAGCTGCTGCTCCACCTGCGCGAACGACACGAGCTGCTGGGTGAACTGGTTGGTGTCGAGCGGATCGAGCGGGTTCTGGTTCTTGAGCTGCGTGGTGAGCAACTGGAGGAACGTATTGAAGTTGCCGGCGATCGTCGATTTGTCGATGCCGGTCGCGGTCGCGGCGGCGGTGCTGGCGGGGAGGATGCTGCTGATGGCCATGTCGGTTCCCTTCCTCACACCCGGATGTCGAGCCCGCCGCTCGCGCTGATCACGCGGCTGTAGCCGCGTGCGCTTTCGGGCGGTGGGACGGGGTCGTCGGTCGGCAGGACGATGCGGGCCGTGCGCCCTGCCGCGTTGTCGCCGGTGTTCTGGTTCTGCGCGAAACCCTGGTCGCGCAGCGAGAACTGGAGGCTGTCGCCGCCGGTCTTGAGGCCGGCGTCCTGCAAGGCGCGCTCGAGCTGGGGCGCATCGCGGCGCAGGAGGTCGAGGGTGTCGGAGCGCTCGACCACGAGATGCGAGGTGACGTTGCCCTGACGATCGACGTCGAGGCGCACGTCGATGCGGCCGAGCTCCGGCGGATCGAGGCGGATCTCGAAGCGGTTGGTGCCGCCCTGGAAACGCGCGGCGATCTCGACCGCGACGCCCGCGAGCGGGACGGCAGGCGGCGTCGCCGAGATCCAGGTCGGCGTTGCGGGCGCGTTCGTGAGCGTGCTGACGCCGAGCGGCTGCACGGTCTCGGCGTGCGGCGTCGGTGGTGGCACCGGCGCATTGGCCTGCGGGCGCGCATCGCCGGCGGGCGACACCGGGGCGGGGTCCGTAGCGGCGGCCGAGGCAAGGTTCGCCCGGCGCGGCTCGCTCCGCGGTTCGCCGTCCTGCGTCGGCTGTCCCGTGACGTGAGGTTCC
>WNFF01005644.1_pt1 | contig 10233 bp, 10 predicted proteins | sample 5400441 | NCBI WGS metagenome assembly WNFF01 (sample SAMN13153345, study PRJNA577476) | soil metagenome | isolation source: 120 cm saprolite under Douglas fir tree site 2 hole 3 replicate 1 | place: USA:California | collected 2015-04-18
CGCAACTGCCTCTCCAACATCCGCCCGGAAGGCATGGGCTATGCCGAGGCCGCGGCCAAGCTCGTCTATCTCCTCGGCGAGGCGCGGCGCCGGCGCCTCACCGGCGTCGGGTTGAAGGACGAGGCCGAGTCGTCGCGGCGCGGCATCGCCGACGATAGTGCCGACGGCGCATTGCCGGCGGCGCCGCCGTCATGAACGGCGGGCGAGCCTGCGGCGGTTGCGTCGCCTGCTGCGATGGCTCGCTGCGCATCAAGGTGTTCGAGCACGAGGTCTACCCCGGCAAGCCCTGCCCGTTCTGTTCGGGCCAGGGGTGCACCATCCATGGCCGCCACCCGCGCGATCCGTGTCAGCAATTCGTCTGCGGCTGGCTCGCGGCGACCAGCCCGCTGCCGGAATGGATGCGTCCGGACAAGGCCGGGCTGGTGCTGCTGCCGGCGAATTTCCTGTGGCGCGGGCTGCCCGTCGATGTCGCCGTGCCGACCGGCGCCGGCCCGAAGCAGAAGGCGCTGCGCTGGCTCCAGGATTTCTCGCGCCGCCGCGGGCGCCCGCTGCTCTACCGCCTCGGCGAGGACTGGTACGCCTTCGGCCCGGTCGAGTTCCAGGCGGAGATCAAACAGCGTATCGAGCGCGGCGAGACGCTGTGGCGATGACCGCAAGGCGGCGCAGGTCGCCATGCTGTGTCGCTCGCTCGCGCCGGGTTTCGTTGTCGAGCGAGCCGGGCCCTAGTATAATGCATGAAAATGGGGCGGTCACATTTTGCCGCGCCGCGCGACGCCAGGGAGAGAAGCATGAAGCGGGGGATCGTTGCGGCACTGGCGCTGGCCGGCGCCCTCATGGCGCCGACGCTGGCCGAGGCGCGCTTCTCCTTCACGATCGGCGACAATGTCTATGCCGACGGGCAATGGTTCACCGCCGAGGAATATCAGGAATACAAGGCAACCCATCCCGAGACCGCCCGGCCGGCAAAGCCGGCAGCGCAACAGCCGGTGCAGCCGGCCGCGGCCGCGATCGTCGGCACCGCGCCGGCACCGGCCCCCGCCGCCGCGCCCGACGCACCGGCGCCGCAGAGCATCGCCGCCGTGCCGCCCGCGGCAGCGCCCCCCGCCGCCGCGACGATGGCGACGGCGCTGCGCGCCGCCTCCTGCAAGACGACGAAATATTACGAGGAATTCCCCGGCGAGGCCGAGAAGTTCGACTGCGGCGCGGTCGGTCAACTGACGCGCCAGGAGATGCTCGCGCAGGGCTGGAAGATCGATTTCGTCGAGAAGCTGCCGGCCATCGCCGGGCAGGCGATGCCCAGCGCCTACAAGGTCATCCTGTCGCGCTGACCGCAAAGGAGCGCGGGGCCTCGCCGCGCCGGCGGATTTCCCACATCTCGCGGTACGCCGCCTCGAGCGCGCGGCCCGTGCGCTCGCTGTCGAAGAGCGGCGCCGCCAGCCGCGCCGCCTCGAGCTTGCCGCGAATCGCCGCGAGCCGTGCCGGGTCGCACGCCAGCGCGAGGGCGAGGCGCTCGTAATCCGCGAGCGAGCGGGTGACGAGCTCGTCGAGCCCGACCGCGTGCAGCAGGCTGCCGGCGACGCGCGCGACGAAGCTGCGGCCGCTGCAGGTGACGAGCGGCAAGCCCGCCCATAGCGCGTCGCTGGCGGTGGTGTGCGCATTGACCGGCAGCGTGTCGAGAAAGAGATCGGCGAGACGCTGCCGCGCCAGATGCTGCAGCGGTTTCTGGCGCGGCGCAAAGACGAGTCGCCCGGGATCGATGCCGCGCGCCGCGGCCTCGCGCCGCAGATTCGCCTCCGCCCAGGGGTTGTCCGCGAGCAGCCACAGCACGCTGCCGGGCAGGGCGCCGAGGAGGCGCATCCACACCGCGAACATCTCCGGCGCGATCTTGTAGGTGCCGTTGAAGCAGCAGAAGACGAAGCCGTGCTCGGGCAGGCCGCAGTCGCGCCGCGACGGGATGCGCGCGTCGAGCGCACGCTGCCGGTCGTTCACCTGATAGCAATCGGGGAGGTAGACGAGGCTTTCGCTGAAATGCCGCTGCTCCTGCGGCGGCGCGACGAAGCGGTCGACGATGAGGTAATCGACGGCGTCCGTGCCGAGCGTGCCGGGGTAACCCAGGTAATGCGCCTGCACCGGCGCCGGCCGCCAGGCCAGCACGCCCAGCCGGTTGTCCTCGGTATGGCCTTTGAGGTCGATGAGGATATCGACCTCTTCGGCCCGGATGCGGCGGGCGATGTCGCCGTCGCCCGCTCCCGCCACGTCGACGAAGCGGTCGAAGGCGGCGACGAGTCGCCGGCGCAGCGCGCTGCCGTCGGCGGGACCATAAGAGAAAGCGATGGTCTCGAACTGCGCCCTGTCATGGCGCTCGAACAGCTCGGCCATGAGCCGCGCCGTCGCATGCTCGTGGAAATCCGCCGAGAGATAGCCAAGGCGCAGCTTGTCCGCGGCGGCGACGGGCCGAAGGCCCACGGCCGGCGCGGCGATCCTGCGGCTGGCCCAGTATTGCCGCGCGCAAGCCAACTGCTCCGCCGGATCGTCGCTCACGGCGAGAAGGGCGAATGGCTGGATCGCCGCGTGTTGCGCGCGGACCGCCTCGCGCAGCTGGGCATCGCTGCGCTCGATGCCGCGCCAGTCGCAGATCTGCCGCCGGACCAGCGCGTATTGGCTCAGCGCATTGCCCGAGCGCGGCGCCAGCGCCAACGCCTTCTCATAGCTCGCCAGCGCTTCGTCATAGCGCTTGAGCCCCTTCAGCGCGTTGCCGAGGTTGCTGAGCGCCTCGGCGTAATCCGGCTTGAGCGCGATCGCCCTGTCGTAGCTGGCCACCGCCGCGTCGTGGCGCCGCAGATTGCGCAGCGCATTGCCGAGATTGTTGTGCGACTCGGCGAAATCCGGCGCGAGCGCGAGCGCCTTCTCGAAGGGCGCCACGGCCGCGTCATGGCGGCCACTTTCCGCGAACGCGGCGCCCAGCCCATTGAGCGCCGCCGCATGGTCCGGCTGGAGCGCCAGCGCCCGCTCGAACTGCGCGATGGCGGCATCGAGTCGGCCGAGGCGGCGCAGCGCCTGACCGAGATTGCAGGGGACATCGGCATCGCCGGGCTTGAGCGCCACGGCGCGCTCGAGGCTGGCGAGCGCGGCCTCGAGCTCTCCGGCCGCGAGCTGCGCCGCGCCGAGGTCGTGGCGGGTGTCGCCATCGTCGGGCCGCAGCGCCGCCGCCTGCGCGAGGCTGGCGCGCGCCGCCTCATGCCGGCCGAGCCGCGCCTGCGCCGTGCCCAGATTGCGCCAGGCTTCGAAGGAGCCCGGATTCAGCGCGGCCGCGCGCTCGAACCACGTTGCCGCCTCGTCGACGCGGCCGGCGGCACCCTCGATCATGCCGAGCAGGAAATGGCCGCCGAAATGGTCGGGTTGCTGCCGGAGCAACTCGCCGCAGTGCTCGGCCGCCGCCGCAAGGTCGCCGCGCTTCAGCGAGCCGAGGGCATCGTCCAGGGGGGTGGAAGGCGAGCGCATGCTCTTCGACTCGCATCGCGAATGGGCGCGACACAACCCCTAGCAAGTTCCGCCACCTGTGTCGAACGACGCGACCGTCCCGCCGGAGGCGGCGTCTTCTGACGTGCAGATTGATCGACTGTTGCTTTTGCGCAACTTGCCGGAGTTTTGTTGCGCCTTGGTGGCGGCGTTTTGTTGTTGCACGACTGCAGGTTTCATAAAATTCAAGGCCTTAAGGCATGCCGTATTTGGCATGCCACGAACTTTTACGGGGAGAGCAACGTGATTAGAAAAGAACGGATCTGCTGGGTGTTGCCTTTGCTGCTGGCTTCCAGCGGCGCGGCGTGGGCGGACACGGACGTCACCATCTATGGCTATGCCGACGTGTCGGTGGACGAGGTCAACAACGGCATCAAGTCGCAGCCATTCGTCACCTCGAACTCGTCCTATCTCGGCTTCGGCGCGCAGCACGACATCAACTCGGACCTCAAGATCGTCGGCCAGTTCGAGACGCAAGTGGACATCGCCGCGACGCCCTCGATCAAGGACTCGCTGGGCTACCGCAACAGCTTCCTCGGCTTTGCCAGCAAGAGCTGGGGCGCCATCAAGGGCGGCAAGAGCGACACGCCCTACAAGACCGCGACTGCGTCCTTCGACCCCTTCGCCAACACCATCGGCGACTACAATTCGATCATGGGCAACACCGGCGGCGACAACCGCGCCGAATTCGATCTGCGCGCGCCGCATGCCATCTGGTACGAATCGCCGAAGTTCGGCGCGTTCCAGTTCAATTTCATGTGGTCGCCCGGCCAGAACCCCGCCGGCGACAGCAGCGATTTCCCCTTGGGCGACGTGCTCTGCTCCGGCGCGACACCCGGCTCCTCGGGCAGCGGCCAGGCAGGCGTGCAGAACACCTTCGGCGGCTCGGCCGGCTCAGGCCGCCCATCGCAGACCGGCGGCGCCACCGTCGGCACCGGTTTCGGCGAATGCACCGACGGCGGCTTCGGCGATCTCTACAGCGGCAGCGCCATCTTCAAGCTGGGCGGCTTCCTCGGCATCGCCGCCGCCGAGCTGCACCATGCCGTGAACCGCGAGTCCGACGGCGTACCGAACGCGACCGGTGCGCTCGACGAATTCGGCAACCCGTTCATCGTCGCCACGACGGAATGGGCGGCCAAGATCGGCGCCGGCTACGATTTCGGCCCGGTCAAGCTCTACGCGGTCGGCGAGTATATGCGGAAGACGGGATTACCGGCGGCCTTCAACGAGCGCACCCGCTACGGCGCCTATACCAGCGCGACCTGGCGTTTTCTCCCCAACGACGATCTGAGCTTCGCCTACGGCCACGCCTTCAAGACGCCGGGCAGCCCCGGCGTGCCATCAAACAACCCGGGGGAATGCCCGGCCGGTGTCGCCGGCGCCGACGACGCGGACGACCTCTACTCGATGGGTGTGCGCCACTACTTCACGCCGGCAATCACGGTCTATGCCGTGGCCGCGCTCAACCACAACCATGCCTGCGCCCATTACGGCCTCGGCCAGAGCGGTCACGGCATCGGCTATCTGTCGCGCAACCCGTTCAACGAGACCTTCCCGGGCAAGGACATCATGGGTATCTCCATCGGCTCGACCTTCAAGTTCTAAAGCCGCCGCACACCCCAAGCGCGTGGCAATGGCGGCCCCCTTGCGGGGCCGCCATTTTCTTGCCGGTGTGGTTAGTGGCCGCCACCGCCGCCGCTCAACGCGCTGCTGCTGCCGCTGACGCCGCTTTCGCCGGGCTGCGGGCCGGTATGGATGTCAGCCTCGCCCTGGGTCGGCGGCGCTTGCGTCGGGTTGGCGTAGCTGCCTTGCTGCGCGTTGACGGAATTGGGCGGCGCGCTGCTCGACGGCCCGCTGCCGCGGTGGTGCCAGTTCGAGCACGCCGCGAGAGACGCGAGCAGGGCCGTGGCCAACAACAATCGCTTCATTGCGAACTCCAGCTTGTGGGACTCACAGTCCAACACGAGCGGGCGAGCCGCGTCCCGGAACGCGCGGTGGGCGCACGCGTCGATCCGCGAAGACAACCGCCGGGCGCGCGCTCAAGCTGAAGCCGTGATGCTCGGCGGATCGGCACCGCGAGGATCGCCGCCGCCGCGGGCGGCCACTTGCCCGTCGGCCGGTCGCCCCATAGAGTTGTGCCACAATAACAGGTCTATCGCGCCCGGGCTCCGGCGCGAGGCGAGGGGGAGGAAATCATGCCAGCGAAGCCCGCTTGGTCGATGTTGCTTGGAGCGCTCATGGTGGCCGGCGCTGCTCTCATGGCGCATGCCGCCGCAGCGGCGGAGGTTCGGCATTTTACCTTCGGCTACGATCAGCCGCACACCACCGGCTATGGCATCGCCGCCGATACCTTTGCCAACAAGCTCAAGGAGCTCAGCGACGGAGCCCTGCTCGTTGATCAGTTCCCCGGCGCGCAGCTCGGGCAGGAGCCGCAGATGCTGCAGAAGATCCGCACCGGAGACATCGACTTCATCATTTCTTCCACCGCCAATGCGGCGACGGTGGCACCCGAGGCGGGCGTGATGTCGATCCACTTCATCTTCAAATCCGAGGCCCACCTGCAAAAGGCGATCGCCGATCCCAAGGTGGTTGCCGCGGTGCGCAAGATGGTCAAGGACACGGTGCAGGGCGCCCAAGTGTTGACGGTGATCACGTTGGGCTTGCGCGATTTCTACAGCAAAAAGGAAATCCACGGCATCGCCGACCTCAAGGGCTTGAAGGTCCGGGTGCAGGCGACGCCGACCGAAGACACGCTGTTCCCTGCCTACGGCGCGCAGATCGTCCATATGCCGTTCGGCGACGTCTATACATCGTTGCAGACCGGCGTGGTGGACGTCGCCGAGAACGGCATCAACGTCTACCTCTCGAACAAGCATTACGAGGTCGCGCCGATCATGTCGCTGTCCGAGCACGAGGCCAACAACAGCGTTATCTGGGTCAGCGACAAGGCGTGGAACAGCTTCTCCGACGAGCAGAAGAAGTGGGTTCAGGCGGCCGCCGACGAGACCGGGCGCACGCAGCCGGCCAAGGCGTTCGCGCTTGAGCACGAGTCGACCGCCAAGCTGGAGAAGATCGGGGTGAAATTCGTCAAGAACGTGGACAAGTCCGGCTTCATCAAGGTCGCCGAGCCGATCCAGGACAGAATCGCGAAAGAGCTCGGCCCCCATGCCGTCGAAATTCTCGGCCTCGTCCGGGCGGTGCAGTAGCCGTCCCCCGCGGCCGTGCTGATGCGCAACGCGGCGGTGCCCGCACCGGCGTTGCGTGCCGCCTCGTGCGATGCCGTGACAGCGCAATGAAGCAGCCGAATAGCCTCGTCCTGCAGGAGCGGCGGCATTTGAAATGGCCTGCCTTCGACGTCATCGAGGCCGTGACCATGTTTCTCTGCGGAGTCTGCCTGGTCGGCTTCACCACCTCCGTGTTCTTCGACGTGCTGACCCGCACGATCGGCGCCCCCTGGCTCTGGCTCCAGGAGGTTACCAGCACCTTCTTCGTCTATGGCATCTTTATCGGCGCGGCGGCGGCGACGCGCCGGAACGACCATCTCTATCTCTCGGCGATCACCGAGACGATGAGCGGCACGCTCCGGCTCGCCGTCGAGACCTTCAACCGCCTCGTTGTACTCGCGGTCGGCGGGTGCATGACGTATTTCGGCAGCATCAATTTCGTGCAGGGCTTCGGCAGCTTCCGCATGCCGTCGATGACGCCGATCGCCTCGCTCTACGCCGCGATCCCGATCTCCGGCGCGCTCATCGTGCTGTTCACCATCGAGCAGATCGTCAACGGCTGGCGCAACGGCTTCCCGGAGCCGGGCGGCGAGCGCCACGAGATGCATTTCGAGTAAGCGCCGGCGATGGGCAATGGATGGATCCTGCTGATGATGGGCGCCCTGTTCCTCGGGCTGGGATATCTCGGCGTGCCCGTCGCCTTCAGCCTGATGGCGGGCGTCATCGTCGCCACCTTGCTGACGCCGATCAGTCTGCCCTCGATCATGGGCCAACTCTTCAATGGGGTCGATTCCGAGGCGCTGCTCGCCGTGCCGTTCTTCCTGCTCGTCGGCGAGCTCATGACTTCCGCGAATGTCGTCGGCCGCATGATCGACTTCTCGCAGGCGCTCATCGGGCATCTTCGCGGCGGTCTTGCCCAGGTGGTGACGCTGTTCAGCATGTTCTTCTCCGGCATTTCGGGATCGTCCTCGGCGGACGTCGCGGTTCTCAGCCGCACGCTGGCGCGGTCGATGGAGGAAGAAGGCTACGACCGCGGCTTCACCGCGGCGCTGATCGCGTCCGCCTCGACGATGGCGAACCTGATCCCGCCCAGCATCATGGCGGTGGTTTACGGTGCCACCGGCAACGTCTCTATCGCCGGATTGTTTCTCGGCGGCGTCGTACCGGGTGTCCTCGTCGGCGTCGGGCTGATGATCTACAGCTATTTCTTCGGCCCGGTCGGACGCATGAAACGTCGCTCTTCGCTGCTTGCGATCGCCGGTGCCGCAAGGGAAGCGGCGCTGCCCCTGGTCATCCCCGTCATCATCATGGGGGGTATCCTCACCGGCTGGTTCACGCCCACCGAGGCGGGGATGATCGCGGTCGTCTATATCCTGCTGGTGCTCATCCCGTGCCTCAATTGGCGTCATATCCGCCAGCTGCCCTTCGACTTCGTGCGCGCCGGCCTGCTCTACTCCATCCCGCTCATCACCGTGGCGGCGGCCTCGGCGTTCGGCTGGATGCTGGCCTATCTGCACGGCCCGGACGCCGTCTCGGACTGGATCTCGTCCGCGGCCGGCACCGATCCCTTGACCATCATGTTCCTGCTGGTTGCTGCCTTCGTGATCATCGGCGATTTCGTCGATGCCATCCCGGCGATCATCATCTTCATGCCGATCATCAACAGGCTGACCGAACTCGGCGGCATCAACCCCGTGCATATGGGTGTCGTCATCATCGTGACGCTGGCCTTCGGCCTGATCACGCCGCCCTACGGACTGGCCCTGCTGATGGCGGCGAAGTTCATCAACGTGCGCTTCTCGGTGGCACTGGTGAGGTCGTTGCCCCTCTACGTCGTCTTTTTCGCCACCATCGCCTTCAGCATCTTCTTCCCGGACGTCGTGCTGTGGCTGCCGAAGCACGTCTTGCCCGAGTCGGTCGGATGCTTCAAGTCGCCGACCGGCGCCGGTTACATCTGCCCGGGTTGACCGTGCGCAGCGCCAGCGCCGGCTGGCGAAGGCGCGGAGCGACGGGCGCCGCGCGGCAACCTGACCGGGCGATGTGCTATGGTGCGCGGGCGGAGGGGGCGGTTTATGATTGGCTACAAGAGCCTCGGCGGTGGCGAGCACAACGTGCTGATGCTGCATGGTTGGTTCGGCGACGAGACGAGCTTCGCGCCGATGCAGGACGCGCTCAGCCTCGGCGAGTTCACCTACGCCGTCATGGCCTATCGCGGCTACGGCGCGTCGCGCCAGCAGCGCGGCGACTATTCGATCGCCGAGATCGCCGCCGACGCGCTCGACCTCGCCGACGCGCTCGAATGGGACACGTTCAGCCTGGTCGGCCATTCGATGGGCGGCATGGCGGCGCAGCGCGTGCTGGCCGATGCACCGCAGCGCGTGCGCAAGATCGTCGCCATCACGCCGGTGCCGGCTTCGGGCGTGCCGTTCGATCCCGAGACCTGGAAGCTTTTCGATGGCGCCGCCAAGAGCCTCGACAACCGCCGCGCCATCATCGATTTCTCGACCGGCGGCCGGCTGTCGCGGAGCTGGATCGACCGCATCGCCCGCCACTCCGCCGAGGGCGCCACGGTCGAGGCGTTTGCCGCCTATCTGCAGAGCTGGGCCAAGACCGATTTCAGCGCGGCCATCAAGGGCAACCCGGTGCCGATCAAGGTCATCGTCGGCGCGCATGACCAGGCGCTCACCGCCGAGATCATGCGCGCGACCTATCTCGCCTCCTATCCCAATGCCGAGCTCGAAGTGATGGCCAATGCCGGCCATTACCCCATGAACGAGACGCCGGTGGCGCTCGCCACCAGCATCGAGGCCTTCCTGCGCCGGTGATGGCCGGCCGCGATCGGCTTACGAGACCGCGTCGCCGGGCCGGACACAGCGGGCGTGGCGCTGCGGCGCGTAGTCGATGAAGATCTCGGCGGGCGCGTCCGTCACGGCGAAGAGGCGCTCGACGCGGGGCAGGGGCTTGGTCTTGGCCGATTTGAGCGCGTCGAGGATCTCGCCCTGCGTGCTCTCGCCCGCGTCCTCGAGCGCCACCGGCTTCTGCAGGAAGAGCTGGACGCGCAAATGCGGATGCGGGCGGTCGAGATCGAGACCGGCGGAGCAATGCTGGCCGTAGCGCCCAACGAAGAGGCGAACCGCGTCGGATGTGTTCACCCCGGCGGCATGGGCTTTCGCCAGCGCCGCCTCGGGGAGCACGACCAGGACGGCGGACGCGCCCAGCGTGATCGCCGGCGTCCCGGTCCTGCCGACGGCCTCGTCGCGCCACGCCTGCTCCAGCCAATCGGCGGCATGGGCCGGTGCGGCGAGGAGGGCGGCGGCGAAGAGATACCTGACGATGCCGGCCATGGCGGGTCCCTGATGCTGTTCGCTCGCTCTCGCTTCAACGTCCCTCGTCCTTGGCCGTCGCGTCGGCGTCGCCGCGGTGCCGAACGATTTTACGGCCCTTGCGGTCCTCTGTCCCCGAATGCGCCCGTCCTTTTTTTGACATACCC
>WNFF01005649.1_pt1 | contig 10228 bp, 14 predicted proteins | sample 5400441 | NCBI WGS metagenome assembly WNFF01 (sample SAMN13153345, study PRJNA577476) | soil metagenome | isolation source: 120 cm saprolite under Douglas fir tree site 2 hole 3 replicate 1 | place: USA:California | collected 2015-04-18
AGCGAATGTTCACGTTGGAATCGTGAATCGAAGCGAGCAGTATCTGCAATGCACGCTCCGGCTGGACTCCGCGATTGCCTAGCAGAGCTATGTCCCAGAGCGCGTTGGCGCGCGGCCCCTGCTCTCCGACATGCGCGTCTGGCTCGAGCCGGTCGACCGTAGACGAACTCTTTCCCAAGTTGCGGCATGCGAGATCGATTTCGATCGCCGCCGCCCGCACGCGTAGATCGTCGGAGTTGAGGGCGTCGTGAACAGCGAATTCAGCGATTGGTCGAGCTTGATCTTTCCCCGCCAGCTGTCCACGCGCGTGGCGATTTGGTCGTTGGCCCCGCGGTAGTGATTGATCGACCGCTCCAACAGCAGCTGCGCCTGGCTCTGCGGGGTCATCTTGTCCAGGCCTTCGATCTCATGTTCCGACAAAACGTTGGCCGAAGCCGGTTCCGGTTTCCCCTGCACGCTGAGAAGTTGCGCGATCTCTTCCCAGGCTGCGCGGGCCCTGCCCGTGCCCATCAAGAGCACTCCCAGCGAGACGCCGGCGACGGCCACCGTTATCACTTATCACCCGCCAACTGCGGCCGCGAGTGTCGGCCTTTCCAGGAGAAAACGAGTCTGTCCCCTGCTGGATTGGGCCTGGCTGAAGCTGCGGATCGGGATCGTTACTCACAGGAAGAGTATATGAGAGCCGGGAAGGGCGGGAAAGATTACCGCAGTGGCTCCCTGGTAACCGGCCGAGACCCGGGCTGTAAACTGGGCCAACAAAAGAAAAGGGGACTGCGGGGGATTCACGTTCTCTCAATGCCGGAACTCGCTTTCCCTTTACAATGGGTGTGAATTTTCATCATCTTCACATGAGGAGCTTCGCATGCAACGAAAAGCGAGTGCAATGTGGAAGGGTGGTCTTAAAGACGGGCAAGGGACGGTCTCGTCCACCAGCGGCGTTCTTTCGAACACGCCCTATTCGTTTAAGACGCGGTTTGAAGACACTCCGGGGACAAATCCGGAAGAGCTGATTGCAGCGGCGCATGCGGCATGCTTTTCGATGGCGCTGTCGGCGCAACTGGGAGGCGCGAATCTGACGCCGGAGAGCATCAGCACGACCGCCACGCTCACTATGGAGAAACAAGATGCGGGCTGGACCATCACGGCCGTGCATCTGGATGTGGTCGCGAAGGTACCGGGCGCGAGCGCTGAAGCCTTTAGCACGGCCGCGCAAAGTGCTAAGGCGGGCTGCCCGGTGTCGAAGGTGCTTAACGCGAAGATTACGATGGATGCGAAGCTGGGGTAGAGGTTTTTGCCGGGCCCCCGCGGCGGCGGCTGCTTTCCCGTAGAGACGCGGCTTGCCGCGTCTCCTTGGACGGGGCAAGCCCCGCCTCTACAGATGGAAGAATGGAGCCCAACGCCTAGCTTTGCGAGCGCAACACTTGGCGCAGCTTGTGATTGATTTTTACCGCTTCCTGCGAGGCCTGTTCGATCAGTTCGACCCAGCGGCGTGAGTTCTCAGGCGGCCCTGCCTGCAAAATCAGGTAGGTTGCTTGCACGATGGTTTCGAGCGCGTTGCTGAGATCGTGCGCCAGCGTGCGGAGTTCCCTCGCCAGTTCCGCGGGGATTTTATCGGAGCCATTTTCCATCGTCTTGGGGCGGCGAGACGCCTTGCAAATGGCGGAGCGCAGCGAAGCTTATGACGTTGCGCTCGTTTGACAGCCGGGCGCCAGCCAGTAGATATTAGTGTAGTCGCCCTTAAGAAGGGGCCCTGCCGATTTTTTCTTTTTTATGCGGATGTGGCGGAACTGGCAGACGCGCTAGGTTCAGGACCTAGTGGCCGCAAGGTCGTGGAGGTTCAAGTCCTCTCATCCGCACCAAAAACAGCATTTAGCTCTTAGCTTCTGGCTCGTAGCTCGCGGCCCGTAGCTTTCGCCTCGAAACTATATTCGTTGCGGGGCGCCACGTCCGCGCTTCTCACGCACCAGCAGACAGCCGGTGCGTGCTGCGGCTTTGCGCAATGCCGTACTGGCGGATCTTGTAGAGCAAAGCTTTGTAGCTGATCTGCAACCGCGCCGCGGCTTGTTTGCGATTCCAGTTCGTCTCTTCCAGGGCCCGGGCGATGGCTTCGGCTTCCGCTTCATCTTTGGCGTTACGCGATAGCGACTTCAAGCCGCCTGCGGATTCAGCACTCGCGACCGCGCTTCTGCCGTCGGCGTGCGTTCCTCCTCCGCCGTCGGGCCGGGGCTGCAACTCGGATACGGCGAGTGTTTCGTCTCCCAAAACCAGGTAGCGCTTGATGAAGTTACTCAGTTCACGAAGGTTGCCCGGCCAGGAATGCCGCAAGCAGGCCTCCATCAACGGGGGCGAGAGTGGCAACGGGGAACGGGCGTAGGACTCCGACATGCGCGACATGAAATGCTTCAGCAGGATCGGGATTTCTTCCTTGCGCTCGCGCAGCGGGGGCAGGGACAGAGTGAAGGCATTGAGGCGGTAATACAGGTCCTCACGCAGACGCTTGGTGGCCAGCGCTTCGGGAATGTTGATGTTGGTGGCGGCCAGGATGCGGACGTCGACTTTGACCACGGTGCGGCCGCCCAGGCGGGAGAAAGTTTGGTCCTGGAGGACATGTAGCAATTTGGCCTGCAGCAGCGGCGGCATTTCGCCGATTTCGTCGAGCAGGATAGTGCCTTTGTTGCACAGCTCGAACTTGCCAGGCTTGGCGTGCGTGGCGCCCGTGAAGGCTCCCGCTTCATACCCGAACAGTTCGCTTTCGAGCAGGTCGGCGGGCACAGCCGCACAGTTCACTTTGAGGAAGGTGCGGTGGGCGCGCGGCGAAAGTTTGTGGATCAGGCGCGCGAGCACTTCCTTGCCGGTACCACTCTCACCGAGCAGGAGGACCGGGATGTCAACGTTGGCGACGAGTGCGGCCTGCGAGCGAATCTTCTTCATTGCCGGGCTGGCAGCGATGAAGAACACGTCGTCGCAAAGTTCTTCGACTTCGCCCGCATAGCTCTCACCCTTGGCCGTGCCGACGCACTGTCCAATGACCGCGTCGAGTTCCGCTTTCTGGAACGGCTTGGTCAGATAATCGATCGCCCCGAGGCGCATGGCTTGCACGACTTTGCGAGTGTCGTTCACGCAGGAGAGCATGACGACTTTCAATCCGGGCTTGAGTTGGCGGAGTTGTTCTAGAGTCTGTAACCCGTCGATGCCGGGCATGAGTAGATCGAGCAATACCAGGTCGGGCTGCAGCCCTTTCTGGACGCGCTCGACCGCTTCTTCGCCGGTGCTGGCGGTTTGAACTTTGTGCTCATCCACTTCCAGCAGCGTGCGGATATAGCGCAGCATCCCCGGTTCGTCATCCACCAGCAGGATGTTGGCGGCTTCGCTCATTTCGTTCCTCGTGACGCACTGCTCGGAATTGGGTTCAACGGAATAAGAAAAGAAAACTTGCAGCCTGCGCCCGGTTCGCTTTCGACCCAGATCTTGCCGTTCATGCCTTGCAAAAGGCGGCGGGCGATGGCGAGTCCCAAGCCCATGCCCTCGGCCGATTCGCTGCCCGGCAGTCTGAAGAAATCATCGAAGATTTCCAGGTGAAACTCCGGCCGAATTCCCGGGCCGGTATCGGCAACGCTCACTTTGACTGCGTTCGGCCCGGTCGTCGGTTGACGGCGGCGCTCTCCATTGGCTGCGGACTTGCTCATGCTGCGACGTTCCCACATATGCGGTTCGGCGTGCAACCACACGGTGCCGCCCTGCGGTGTGTACTTGGATGCATTGTCCAGAAGATTGGAAATCACGCGCTGGATCTTCGGCAAATCGAATGCAAATGGCGTCAGTTTGTCGTTCGCCAGAAAATACAGGGCGAGACCGCGCTCCTGAAACCGGCCCGACCACAGCCGGCAAACTTCGGAGAGGCAGGCGTTCATGTCGCCTTCCACGAACTGCATTCGCAGTTCGCCGGTTTCGAGCACGCTGAAGGTCAGGAAATCCTGAATGAAGTGCTGCAAGCGTTGTCCGCTGGAAAACATATCGCCCATGACTTCGCGCTGACGCTCATTGAGCGGTCCGAGCTTCTGACTCTGCAGCAGTTCAATGTAGCCGTTGAGGATCGCCAAGGGCGTCTTGAGGTCGTGCGCGGCAGAGGCCAGAGCGTTCGTGGTCTTGCGGAAACGATCGCGCAATTGTTCGAGATCGCGTGCCATGTCGTCCCCCGGACTGGGCACGGAAGCTTGAGCCGCCATGGGTAACGGCAGACCATCTTTCGGACTTTTGCCAGTGGGGGCAGCGGCTGGGCTTTTGTCTGACATCGAAGCCATCGAGAACCAATGTAACGCCAATGTTGGGGAGGGAACTCTACTACCGTCAGAGCGCGGGGATATTTTTGATCCTATGTCAGGTTTACCAGACTGTCAATTGGAAACGGCCCAAACAAGGCACTGAAGCGAAAAACGTTGCACTTTTGTGGTATGACCAACAGTCATTATAGACTCCCGAGGCAGTGGAATTACTTCGGTAATCTCCCTGTTGGTGGCGAGGTTTGGAGTGATTCCGGGAGGCTCAACTCCTCTCCGAAGTTTGGCCCCTAAGGTGCGGTCCTTAAGGCGCTAATACCTCTTTAGCGGTGGGACAGACACGTGCCTCATGGTTTATCTAAGAAGGAAGAACGCAAGTGGGCACGGTTGCAGCTCGCCATTCCGATTTTTATCCGCACTCGCGACCGAAACGGCAAGGATTCCCTGGAGTTTGCCACGGCCATCAACGTATCTGCCGGGGGTGCTTTGGTGGTAGTTCGCCGTTCTTTGCCCAAATCGGCACTGATCTCGCTGGAGATTCCGAGTGCTCCAATCGGCCCCGACAACGGCTTGAAGGCCTCTCCACGGATCATGCAAGCGAAGACGGTGTGGATCGCTCACTTGGATGACTACCATCTTCTAGGTCTGAAGTTCGCCCGCCCCCTCAGCACCAACGTCGCGGCGGTTCCCGGTAAGCGTTTAAGAAAAACGAGTTCCGCAGTGTGAACTATTTTTCCCTTCCCAAGCCTGCCCTAGAATGGCACTTTGGTGCCATGCCCCTTGTTCTTGCTCCCGGGATACCATCACTCTAAGCCATTCATAAGTTGAGCGGTTAACGGAGATCTCCCAGAACGCTCTGCTCTCTTCCCGGGTTTGGTGCTCGGGATGCACTTTTAGTGCATGCGGGTGACACTCACCGCGGCGGGCATTCAGTCTTTATGACGACACTTTCGGTAAGTCCTCTGGCGCAATCGCTCGGCGAGGTTCCCCCTGATGACATCATTTTTGGCCACTCTGAGGCCATGCAGGCGGTTCGTTCGCGGCTGGGCAAAGTGGCCGCCGCCAACGTTCCGGTCCTGATCACCGGCGAGAGCGGCACCGGGAAAGACATCATTGCCCGCCTCATCCATGGGCTCTCTCCGTGGAAAACCGGGCCGTATGTAAAGGTAAACTGCCCGGCGATTCCCGGGACGCTGCTGGAAAGCGAACTGTTCGGCTACGAAAAAGGAGCTTTTACAGGCGCCTTTGGTTCGAAGCCAGGACGGGTCGAATTGGCCCACCGCGGGACATTGTTTCTTGACGAGATTTCTGAGCTTGACCCCTCCCTGCAATCGAAGCTCTTGCAACTTTTGCAGGATGGGCAGTTCTGCCGGATCGGCGCCCAGGAAGACAAGAAGGTCGAGGTGCGGGTGGTGTGCGCCACCAACCGCCATTTGGAATCGGAGATCGAATCGGGGAGTTTCCGCCAGGATCTTTACTACCGCATCAACGTGGTGAATCTGCACATGCCGGCGCTGCGGGAGCGCCGTGGCGATATTGAAGATTTGTGCGCCTACTTCCTCGAATACTACAACCGCAAGTTCAACTGTCGAGCTCGGCCTTTGTCGGGTGAAGTGTTGGCGGTGCTGCAGAAATATCACTGGCCGGGAAACATCCGCGAACTGGAAAACCTGATCAAGCGCTACGTGATCCTGGGCCATGAGGAAGTGATCACCAACGACCTGGTGGCACGCGAGCCAGACTTTTTCAATCCAGAAGTCTCGTTCGACGGGCCGATCTCTCTGAAGAAAATGACGCGCCAGTGCGTGCGCGAACTCGAGCGCAAGGTCATCCTAAAGGTGCTGCAGCAGCACCACTGGAACCGGAAGCAGGCGGCACGCACGCTGGGCATCAGCTATCGAGCCTTGCTTTACAAGATCCGCGATGCCGGCTTGCCCTCGAACCGTGCCCTGCGCCTGCGGCAGGCGGAGAAGAACAGCAACAACGGCAACAACGGCAATTCAAACAGCGGTGGGGCCGCCGACTAAAACCGCGTTAAGGCATCCGGTGATCGGATCATCGGGCTATCGGGTCATCTCTCCCCGCCCACGCTTCCAATCATCCGATGACCAGGTGACCCGATGCTTTTTCAACCGCGGAGTCTTTCCTCCAGGCCGCGAAGTGCCGCGCTCCACTCGTTCAACCCCTCCGCCTCGAGCCACAGGTCTTTCAGTTCGGAGTTGGTTCGCACCCTTTCCACCGCGCGGCGTGCGAGGTCGAGCAAATCCAGCGGGTCAGGGGCCTTGTTCTTACTCGCCCAGTCCAAAACTTCCTGCGGCGTCGCGTGCGACACCACACCATCTCCCGAGGCAACCAGCGCCGCGACAACTTCGGCGGCCGCGACTGCAATGCTGCTCTCCGGCGCTAAGATATAACCATCCCGATCGGCGGCGTGGGCGAGTATCCGCCTCAGGTCTTCGATTCGCAGGGATTTGAGCCGGCCCAGGAAATCGTGCGCGTCCTCGTTTTCTAAGCTGCCTGTTCCCCACCCAGCCATGAAACCTCCCGGCCGAATTATAGAATGCGCGGCCTGCCGGAACGGGCGGCTCCAGAACGTGCGGGGATATCTCTTGACTTTAGTATCGTGTATTGATACACTTTACACATGCTGAAGAGCTATCGGCACAAAGGCGTCAAGCAGTTTGCCGAAACCGGCTCGAAGGCTGGCATTCAGAACACGCAAACCGACTCAGAAGGCTGCTCTCCGCTCTGGATACAGCCACCTGCCCGGCCAACATGAATGCGCCAGGCTACGCCCTGCACCCACTCAAGGGCGACCTGGAGGGCACTGGGCCGTGCGGGTGAGCGGGAAGTGGCGGCTCACGTTTGCGTTCGAGGGCGAGGACGCGATTCTCGTCGATTACCAGGATTACCACTAGGAGCTAAGCATGCTTTTCAATCCATCCCATCCCGGCGAGGTCCTGAAGGATTACCTGGGCGACATGACTGTGAAGGAGGCGGCCAGGCGCCTCGGGGTGACGCGGCCGAATCTCTCCCGGATACTCAACGGCCGCGCCGGCATTTCAGCGGCGATGAGCGTGCGGCTTGCCAAGGCGATGCCGTACACGTCTCCCGAGTTTTGGCTGAAGATGCAGCTCAATTACGATCTTTCGAAGGCTCAGAAAAACAGGCAGCCCAAAATCAAACCGTTTCCAGCCCGGCCGCAAAGGAGCTTGCCTCAACCCTGAGTTGACATCCTCGCCGAGGACGGCCAGCACTTCGATTGTGCACGGCAGCAGCAGATGGAGATATTGGTAACGAAACCGGGAACGCGCATCCGACGGGGCCGGTGCGAGGGTTGCCCGCATTACACGAGACGGTCGTGATTGGCCCCGCTTGTGCCCAACGCCTAGCACGCGCGTGCCATTCTTCTCGTGGCGGAAGGGCCTTACGCTGTGGCTGCGCGGCACCTCTGAGGGAGGGGCTGTTCACTCTTCCGCCCCACGACTCAGACCGGGTTGTGGGGCGGTTCTTGTTGTTGATCGGCCCGCCATGACGCGCGCACGAGATTCAGGGGAACACGATTCCATTCCCGCACGGGGAGGCTAAAACGGAGTCGCATCGCAGGTCCCGACTATCTGGTCTGCTGGCAGTCCCTACGCTGCCTTTTTCGCAGCGGTGGACAGCTCCTTTTCCGGGCGAGGCGTGGGCCCGGAGTTCCGAGGCTATGCAAATCAAGAAGCACACTACACTGACCTCAAACAGATTCCGCTTCGTTAGACTCATCGCCAAGAACAGCCTGGTTGCAATGTTAAGTTGCATCAAACCTCCACATACCAACGCGATCCAACCGACGTAGTAGGTAACCCTTCCAATCAACTGCAGACGAACGACGTGGCTCATTGTGAAACCCTCCTCAGAAGAGATCATTAATGCGCTATCGCAGATCGAACAGCTTCAAGTAGCGCCTCGGGAGAACATTCCCGGGAGGAGGGGGACAAAGATGGAATCCTGCACTGAGGTGCCTATGTCCGGCGCTATGCGGAAAACGACCCTGACAACCTCCGTTATGTCTCGACTCGCTGGGCGAGTGTGTGAATCGATACGGAAGCCGCCCAAGAAATAATCTCTTGTATTATATGATAAGACATGGTATAGTTCACGCATTATGACCAACACAGAAAAAACCATCAGCTTCCGTGCCGACTCCGAAAAGATTGATGCGCTCGATTCGCTTGCCGTAGCACAGGACCGTCCCCGCAGCTATCTCATCAATGAGGCCATCACTAATTACATCCAGCTGCACGCCTACCAGGATGCGCTCGTGCGCAAGGGACTTGAAGATATGCGGAAAGGCCGTGTTGTCCGCCACGACGAGGTTGTAAATCGGCTCAAGAGGGCAGGGCGCGCACGCCGATGATTGAATGGACGGAACAGGCGACTCGGCACCTGGATCAGGCACACGACTACATCACTCTATCCAACAGCGAGGAGGTTGCAGCTCGGGTCATCATGCATATCGCCTCCAGCGTTCAGCAGCTCGCCACATTCCCCATGTCAGGGAGACCGGGCCGTGTCCGCGGCACCCGTGAGTTGGTCATTTCGAATTCTCCCTTTGTCGTAGCGTATAGCATCGAGAAAGAACGTATCGTGATCCTCGCCATCTACCACGGTGCGCAGCGCCTCAAATCCCTAGCGTCAGGGTTCGGGCTTCAGGCCTAAAGCCCGCTGCCCTTAAGCTTCAGAAACCAGTCGACCGCCCGATGCAGATCCCGGCTGGCGTCCGCGTAATATCGCGGCGAGAATTCCGCCAGCGCCTGCGACGTCCCTCTGAAGTCCTGCCCCCTTGTTCGAACCAGAGTCTCGAGATGCTCGATTTCGACTTCGACAAGCTTCACGACCATCTGCCATTGCAACCTGGGATCACACACGACCTTTGGGGTTTCGGGATGCTCGGGGTCCCCCTGGTGGAGGTCCATAGCAGGGAATTTCCCAAATCTCTCTTTCATCGCGGCGGAATGCTCGGCAGCCAAAATCGCGGTGGTGCTCATACCCCTCCATTCGATCAGACGGTTGTAACAATTAGATCCGAAACCCTTGATGAGCGATTCCTTCAGAGGGCCGTCTTGCTCGAGGTGAAGGAGTCCGTAGTCGGCCACGTCTGCGCGTAGTCGTCTGAGAAAACGCAGCCCCTCCTGCAGCGATCGGTAATCGGTCGCATACCATTGTTCCATCCGGATGGTGTCTCTTCCACCCGCTGCTTCAACCTTGGGCTCTTTCTTTAAGCTCACCTGCAAAGCTACGGTGCGGCTCTCGATTCGGAGCGCCATCTTGCACCGCCAAGAGCAACAGACGATCTTCTCGGCCGCGATCTGCTGTAAGGGCGTGGCTGGCGCGAACTGCTGCAACAGGCTATCGCGCAGAACCTCGAACTCAGGCCGATCTTCCTCACCGAGCTGTAGCTCTTTTGCGAAGAAGCCGTGTTTGAGAGAGTTCATTCGCGCACGGAGTTTGCCGGCGCCAGTTTTTGGTCCGGTAGACTTGCGGGCATTTGCCCCATTTGCGGCTATCGTCTTGTCCGTCACAGTCTTCTTGATCATCGTCAGCTCCTCGTCCCCCGCTCTAGTGCAGAACCCGCTCTGCGCCTGTTGCAGAATCGTGAACTAGTTCCAAGAAACTGCCATCGCGAAGCACTTCCCCGCTGGTCGGAACCAATTCGCATTTGTCATTGCGCGCCTTCCCGGGAATTTTCGTGGCGCCTTCACGTAGCTCCTTGTGGGCCATAGTCTCCCTCGCAGATAAAATCCCTAACCGATCAGTGAACCTGCCCCAGAAATGTGGGGTGATCGGCCAGGTTCCAGCGCAGTACAACTACTCTTCAGGATCGATACGATTCAGCGACTATCGAGATATTCTCAGGATTTGATACTCGTTCACAGACTATCGAGATACGTTCGAGACAATACTTCTCA
>WNFF01006802.1_pt1 | contig 10227 bp, 8 predicted proteins | sample 5400441 | NCBI WGS metagenome assembly WNFF01 (sample SAMN13153345, study PRJNA577476) | soil metagenome | isolation source: 120 cm saprolite under Douglas fir tree site 2 hole 3 replicate 1 | place: USA:California | collected 2015-04-18
CGACCAATGTTTGACAGCCTTTCCCAGGGATTGCAGGCCTCTGAAGAAGCTTCCAAGTGAGTATCTCAAGCAGTTATATTACGACTCAGTACTATTCACTCCCGAGGACATGAGGCATCTGGTCGCTGTAGTCGGCGCCAGCCAAGTCGTCATGGGAACGGACTATCCGGCTCTGTGGAATCGCACTCCTTTAGATCGTATTCTCGCCGTCCCGGGGTTGAGCGACGAGGAGCGCGTAGCGATGTTCAGCGGCACCTTGACCAGGCTGCTCAAGATTAATGTTTGAGCCGATCCTCCTGATCGCCCCGAGAAAGATGCACACGTCTTCTGCAACCCCGTCCCGAGCACCACCCCCGCGGCGCTCCCTAATATTGCCGCCACTGCCGGAGGCTTGGGTGCCATGAAAAGGGCAGGGATGGAGGATGAACCGTCAATGGCCACGCTTTCCAGAAGAGAGATGCTCTTGACTCCGGCGTTGTTGACCGCCACGCGCGCTGTCTCTGCCGTCCCCGCTAAAAGAAAGATGACGCTCGCCATTCACCAGAACACCTCTGCCGGGGCGGGTTACCGCAAGTCGCTGGAAGGCTGGTCTCGCGCGGGGATCAAATATGTTGAAATCACCAATACGCTGCTGGACGAGTTTCTGAAAACCGACGACCTGCCGGCCGCCCGCCGGGTGCTCACCGACCTGGGACTGACAGCCGTTCACGCCGCGACTGGCGTGACGGGTCTTTGGGAACCTAATCTCAATCGCTCCACCTCGCTCGAGAATCTGAAGAAGCGCTGCGAGATGTTCGCGAGCATGGGCCTGAACCAGGTTTACGCTTCCACCGCCACCACTCAGAAAGTCACTCTGGACGACTACAAAACAGGCGTGGACAACATGCACGATGCGGGGGAAGTTGCCAAGCAATTCAACATGTCGCTCAGGATCGAATTCCTGCGAACGTCGACATTTATCTCCACGCTGACGACGCTGCTCAAGATGACGCGCGCGGCGGCGCATCCGAACCTTGCGCCTATGTTGGACTGCTATCACTTCTGGTCCGGCCTCAACAAGCTCGAGGATCTCGATCTGATTCGACCCGGTGAAATTGGCCACGTGCACTTTCAGGATGTCCCCGATATGCCGCGGGAATTGTTGGATCTCACAACCCGGATCATCCCCGGCGACGGAGTTAGTCCCCTAATCCGAATTCTTGATAAGCTTGCGGACAAGGGATATGCCGGTCCCCTCTCGGTGGAACTCTTCCTGCCGAAATTCCAACAAGGCGATCCCTTTGAGGTCGCCCGCGAAATCCGTCAGAAATCCGAAGCGGTCATGCGTCAGGCTCGCGTGATGTAAACGCGGATACCGGAAAGCGGAAAATTAGTCACGAAATCGGAGCTGTTCACGTCGACGATCCGTAACTCCCGCCGATGGCACTTCCCACCGGTAACATAACGCTGGGCCGACCCGGGTATTTTCTGCGCTAACGATGGAAGATTGTCTCTCGCTTGACATCATCGGCAACTTCGCGTAACAAGAAGGCAACGGGCTGGAGATCGCCAAGAGACGGACCATCAACATCTAGGCTGTTTCCTGCAGTGGGGAAAGGGAATCGATTCCGGCTAGCTTTGAAATTGGACAGATCAGGCTGCTTCGCTTCGAGCGATACCTTGATGCGATTGGTCTTACGAGATCTATGCGGAGGTTAGCGATGAGTTTTTCTCATAGATTCGCCGGTCTGTTCCTCGCGGCAGTTGCAATCGCGTTCCCGATAGCACTCGCGGCTCAGGAATCCGCGCCTGCGACCCCTCCAAAACGCATCGCTCTAAGACCCGTGCTGAACGAGCAGCAGAAGAGGGGCGAAGCATTGTTTGTCCAAAATTGTCCTTTGTGCCATGTACCTTCCAATCAAAAGAAGAGGCTCGGAATCCAAGGGCCGGTTCTTCAGGGCCTGTTCACCGAAGACACCGACGAAGACGCCCTGCATCAGGTCATTCAACAAGGGATTCCCGAAAAGATGCCAGGTTTCCGATATGCTCTGGAGCCAAAGCAAATCGACGACCTCATTGCGTTCTTGAAAGCCGGAGCATATTTAAGAACTCCGGGTGGCGGCAACTGAACGGAGGTGTTGTCATGCGCCGACTGCTTTCTCGGTCCCGAATTCTCGGTTTGCTTGGCCTATTGGCGTGTGCCGGACTGTCGGCGACCCAAGTCGCGTCCTTACCCAGCACCGGACTGGTGGGCACAGTAAGGTCCTCGGAAGGGAAACCGCTGGAGGGAGTTCCCGTCTCGGCCAAGGCCCAAGGTTCGACGATTACCACGTCGGTGTACACGAACCAGAACGGGGAGTATTACTTCCCGCCACTTCTTGATGGCCAGTACCGGATATGGGCGCAGGCGGTGGGGTTTGAGCTAGCCCGCTCCGAACAGATGGTTTCTTCTGGCAAGAAGATTCAACAAGACTTCGCTCTCAAGCCCTTCAAGGACGCCTGGAAACAGCTCTCGGATGCGGAATGGTTTGCCAGCCTGCCTGACGACACTGCGGAAGATAGAAAAATGAAGAGAGTCCTTCTTTATAATTGCGGCACCTGTCATAACTCAGGATTCGTGTTGGAAAAGCGCTTTGATAAGGCCGGATGGGAAATAATACTAAACCGCATGTCGAAGATCTCCGGTTCCTACGACCCGCCCGACGGACCAGATTGCTGCGGCGGAGTAATCGCCCCCAATCACGACGAGGTCCCTGGTGGCGGCAAATTCGCCAAGCCTATGTTGGATGACGAGGGCAAGCCGATTGGGGCTGAACGCCGAGTCCTCGAATTCTACAAGAAGGACATAATCGAATACCTGGCGCGGGTCCGTGGACCAGAACCGTTTCCATTAAAGCTCAAACCATTTCCGCGGGCCACCGGTGAGGCCGCCGACATCGTGGTTACTGAGTACGACGTCCCTATGAAGGATGGCCGTACGTTGGGCAGACTCGATCCCAAGACGGGTCACATTACACAATTCAGATTGAACGGAGATAGCAGCACGGTCCGCAACGATAGCCCTGAGTACCCCGGCAACGAATTCAGGGATGGCAGCGATTGGTCCAGGGGTCTACGGGTCGGTTACCAAGAACATGGTCAACACGATCTGGCAGTGGGCAAGGATGGCTTCATTTATCTTCCCCCCGGCATAGGGGTTGGCTTGGATCCGCAAGGCAACGTCTGGTACGGGAACGATATGGCCATCAAATTTGACATCGAAACGGAAAGTCTCACGCCTTTCCCGCTTCCAAAAGGATGGCCAATATTCAACAATGGAAAAGACGTTGATTCCAAAGGTATTTTTTGGGCCGCGGAATCAAACGGCACTTATCGGTTGAATCCCAAGACCGGGGAATATACCGAATTCAAGTCAAAGACTCCACTAGGAAGACCCTACGGTTTGACGATAGATTCCGAGGATAACGCTTGGATCGCGCAAATTGCTGTTGATAAGGTGGGCTACGTCGATAGCCGCACCGGCGAAGTTGGCGAAGTCGTGTTGCCCCCTATAGACGATGAGGAGATCAGCGCAAGGGATCGCGAGGTTGGCAGGGGCTGGTCAATGAACGAGCCGCTTTATGCGAAAGGCCCCCGGAGATTGCGCGGCGATAGAAAAGGCGATTCCGTGTGGGTCGCGGAATATTTCGCAAGCAGGCTGGCGAAAATCAATATCCACACCAAGAAGCTCACCGAATATAAGCTGCCTGGCTGGTATCGCTACGCCTATGCATACGAACCGGTGATAGATAAGAACCACATCGTTTGGTTTAGCATGGGAAACGCCGACGCACTCGGTAAATTCAATCCGGTCACGGAAAAATTCACTTTCTACCCGGTACCAACGCGCGGCATTAACGGCCGGCACATCGACGTGGACAATAACCCCGATGTGCCGGAAGTTTGGCTCCCCTATGATGCGGCCGGCAAGGTTGCGCGGGTGCAATTCCGAACGAGCCCCGCGCATTGAGCAGCCCGTCCTTCGCCAAAAGTCTCTCCGCTTGTGATTTCAACAGCATAGGGCGTTGCCGTCCACAGGCGAAATGCGATAACAAGTTCACAGGATAGGTGCCGTCGGAGTCCTGGTAGGCGCATTTCTTCGGTCTTCCATGCTCGTCGAATCCCTTCTTCCCAAGTTGCAAGGAAATGCGAATGAGGGACGCATTAACTGGTTGGATTTTTGAGAGATACGAGTTGATTGGTGGGCCCGCCAGGATTTGAACCTGGGACCGACGGATTATGAGTCCGCTGCTCTAACCAGCTGAGCTACAGGCCCCACGTGAGCATGCTCTGATCTTACATCAATTTGTGAGAGCTGCATCGGTGATTGAGAACCGCCCTGAAAACAGAACGTCGCAAAACTTTGTATGCTGGCTGGGTGTGTTGCGCAAAGGCCTCACCCGTTCCATGCAACCGCGAGCGCTATGGTGCGCCCCCGCTGCGTAGCTCACCCTGTCCAAACGGAAGATAGAACGAGGCGATCAGGAATTTTTCATGCACGCGTGTGTGCATGCGCCACTAGCGAATCCCCGGAGTGTTCACTCGGACTCTATAAATACTTGTCCGCGCCGCAATGTAGAGAGTCTTGTTATCCGGACCTCCAAACGCGACGTTGGCTACGAACTCGGGTGTGCGAATCGTGCCCAGATGCTTGCCGTCCGGCGACAAAACCCAGATGCCGCCCGGCCCGGATTCATAAATGTTTCCCTTCGTGTCCACCTTCAGGCCATCGGTAATTCCGGGAGCAGGATCTGAATTCATGTCAATCAGCATTTGGCTGTTCGTGAGGGTATCGTCGGCTTGCACGCCATAGCGTCTCAGGTACCTGTTCTGACTGCCGTTCGCATAGAGATATTTTTCATCCGGAGAGAAGGCTAGACCGTTCGGCGTCGGGATGTCCTTAATCGCGAGCGTTACCTTGCCGTCCTTCCACATGAAAATCCCAGCGAAGTCCAACTCCTTCTGGGGATCTTTGTCCCTGCCCCGCAGGCCGCCAAACCCATCGGTGAAGTAGATTGCGCCGTCCTTCTTGACGACGAGGTCGTTCGTGCCGCCGAATCGTTTTCCTTCATAGCGGTCGGCCAGGACGGTGCGTTTCCCATCCTTCTCAATCCGGTCGATGGACCGGCCCGTCCAAGTGGCGATCACGAGTCTGCCCTGGCGGTCCAGCGCAAGTCCGTTCGACCCGATCATGAAGAACACATCTTTCCGGTTTGTGTCCGGTTGCGGCATACCCACGCGCCAGATGTCGTAACCCGTGTAGCCGCTATGGTCCAGATAAAGGGAAACTTTTCCCTCGGGCGTCACCTTGTAGATCACGTTGGCGTACATGTCGCTCAACAAGAGATATCCGCTCTTGCCCTCGTCTACCCACACGACGCCCTCGGTAAATCCGAAATCATTTTTAACCAGGTCAAGTTTGGCGTCGGCGGAGACAAGCGAATCGAGCGCCGGGTCCAACCTGACAACGGCAGGTTGATCGCCCGGCAATTGCGCGTGCAAGGAACTCACCGCGAGCAACGCGATCAACAGAACATACAGCGCGGTTTTTTTCATCTTTACCTCGACCGGATGGGGCTGCGTCAGACGACTTGCTGATGGCGCAGAATTCTTAGCTTACAGACTTGGCGTTGTCAAGCGGAGGGCGCTCGTGGTACTAGGCCAGTTTGGCAGTAGCACAGCCACTCTTGGCTGTGCGCCGCGTCGCGCTCTGTACAAAAGGACTGCACAGGCAGGAGTGCCTGTGCTACCAAAGCCCAATTATCCCATTACCGCGCTCGTGGGGACGTGACATCCGCAGCCGGTTGTGGCTGCATCATTCCCTGCGCCGCAACCAATTCGCGCGCCGGGGCGCGCATGGAAGGCCACTTGCGCGCAAAGACTATGCCGCCAGCGAGGCTAGCAAGGCCTCCCAGCGCCACAGTGATCGGGGCGCCGATACGATCCGCCAGCGCTCCGGCGGCCAGCGAACCAAGCGGAGTCATTCCCAGAAACATCATCGAGTACAGTGACATCACACGCCCGCGCAGTTGGTCCGGCACCATGGCCTGTATCAAAGTGTTAGACGCCGCAAACTGCATCATCATGGTGAAGCCGGCCAGCGTCAGCGCCGCGAAGGAGACCCAATACCATCGCGACGCGCCGAAGAGAGTCAGTGAGGCGCCCAATCCAATTGCCGAGTAGGCCACGATATTTCCGAGGCCGCGCAATTCCTCCCGCATCGCGAGCGCCAGCGCGCCAAACATCGCGCCCAATCCCACGGCGCCCATCAGGTCTCCGTAGGCCGAAGCCCCACCGTGCAGAATCCGGTCGGCGAAGATTGGCATCAGAACGCTGAAGGGCAGCGCCATGAAGCTCACAACCGCCACCAGAAGCAGTAGCGTCCGGATCGGCAGGGCGTGGCGAACGAAACGGAATCCCTCGCGCAGTTTTTCGATTGGCGAGCTGCCGTCGTGGGCCGCCAGAGATTTTTCAATGCGCATCATCAGCAGGCCCGCGATCACGGCGATATAACTCACCCCATTCAGGAAGAAGCACCAGCCCTCGCCTACCTTTGCGACCAGTAGGCCGGCGACCGCCGGTCCGGCCACGCGCGCGCCGTTGAACATTGTCGAGTTAAGTGCAATCGCGTTTAGCAAATCCTCGCGTCCCACCATCTCGATTAGAAACGACTGCCTTGCGGGCACATCGAACGCGTTCACCACGCCCAGCAGCGTCGCCAACACGATGATTTCCCACACGCGTATGCGTCCGGTGAGAGTGAGCGCCGCCAGCGCGAACCCCAGCAACATCGATGCTCCTTGCGTGGCAATTACCACGCGCTGGCGGGGCCACCGGTCGGCAGCCAAGCCGCCAATCGGCGACAACAGAAGGATAGGTATCTGCCCCACGAAGCCGAGCAATCCGAGGAGCACCGAGGAGCCGGTAAGCCGGTAAATGAGCCAGGATTGCGCAATGGTCTGCATCCAGGTGCCGACCAGGGAGATCAATTGGCCCCCGAAGAACAGACGGAAATTGCGGTGTTTCAGCGATCGAAATACTGCGGCGATCCGGCCTTGTCCGGAAGGACTGGGCGCGGGGCTTCTTGTGGGTTGAACTTCTTCCGCAGGTGGAATTAAATCTGCCATATTTTATTGTGCCACATATTCGGGTGCGCGCTCTGCTTGCCCGCATTTATCACAAGAACTCTGTGGAAGTAGTCGACGTGTCTTACCCTAAGCAGGTCCGGCGCAGTCCAGTAGCACAGGCTTCAGCCGGTGTGGTTTTGATCTTCGCACGAGCGAAAAAGCCCACAGACTAAAGGCTGTGCTACTAGAGGCGATCAAACACCGGACCGAAATTCGATTCAGCAAGCTCAAATGCCAGAGCAGATCCGTCACGCGCTCGCGAGAAATTCGTTCGAGAGAAGAGCACACCCGAGTATTGTATCGCAGGCCCCCCTCAGGATCCCCCCGATGTGCGTAGATACCTGCTACGCCGCGCACGCCGGGGTAACTGGTTTGGTCTGCCTGAAACCGCACATCTCTTCTCTTGGTGAAAGCTCATCTTGGAATGTGATAAAAGCAACGGGCGCAATGAACGATCACCCCAATGTATCTGACGTGGGGCAGCGAGCCCGCCGCCGCATCGCATGGCGGCTTCTGCCTTTTCTTTTCATTCTTTACTTCATTGCGTATCTCGACCGGGTCAATGTGGGTTTTGCTGGCCTCGAAATGTCTCACAACCTGGGTTTCACCGATCGGGTATTCGGTTTTGGCGCGGGTATTTTTTTTGCAGGCTACTTTCTGTTTGAGATTCCGGGCGCGCTCATCGTGGAACGCTGGAGTGCCCGGCGCTGGATTGCCCGCATCCTGATTACCTGGGGGCTCGTCACCATACTGGTCTCCTTGGTTCATACGCCGATGCAGTTTTACGGAGCCCGTTTTCTTTTGGGTCTTGCGGAAGCAGGCTTTTTCCCCGGCATCATCGTTTATCTGACGCATTGGTTCCGGCATGAGGATCGCGCCAGGGCGGGCGCGCTGTTCATGACGGCGATTCCTGTAGCAAACGTCCTAGGCTCGCCGCTGGCCGGTCTGCTGCTGGAGGTGCATTGGCTCGGAATTCCTGGATGGCGATGGTTGTTCATCGTGGAAGGAATTCCTGCCGTGCTTCTCGGCATTCTTACGTTGCTCTGCCTAACCGATTGGCCTCGCCAAGCCGGTTGGTTGCCCGCGGATGAACAGGAATGGATCGTGGGCGAGCTTCAGCGCGAGAGGGAAACAAAGGCTGCGGCGGGCGCATGGACGGTAAGTCAGGCGCTCGGCAGCCGCAATGTGATTCTGCTCGCATCAGTTTACTTTTTCGCACTCGTCGGACTTTATGGATTCAATTTCTGGTTTCCGACGATCCTCAAACGCGCAACAGGCCTCCCAAATCTGACGGTGACCTTGATTGCGGCGTTGCCCTACCTATTGGGCGTCGTTGTAATGCTCTGGAACGGGTGGCACTCAGACCGCACAGGGGAACGCCGCTGGCACACGAGCTCGATCTTGTTTTTCTGCGGCGCGTTTATGGCTCTCGCTGTCGGTTTCCAGGCCAATCTTTGGCTCGGTCTCGGCTTGCTGATCCTTTCAGGCGCATGCACGACAGCTTTCATGCCTAGCTTCTGGCAACTGCCCACGGCCATGCTGAGTGAATCGGCAGCGGCCGCGTCCATTGGCCTCATCAACTCCGTCGGCGGCCTGGGGGGATTTGTCGGCCCTTATTTTGTTGGCTATCTGCGTACCCTTACAGGTTCGTTCAGCTTCAGCCTAGTATTCCTGGTTGCGGCACTCTTTCTCTCCGCAGCTCTGGTGTTAACTCTAAGAATTAAAAGGACTTGAGGCACGAAAGGGCAGAAGCCGGTAAACGTGTCGCAGGGCGTGGAGAACCGCTCCTTCACAGCGTTAAGAGTCTGTGTGGCAACGCGGTTCTTGAGCTCTTTTGTAGAGCCCGCCTTCAGGCGGGCACTCTAGATTCAAGCACATGCTCACCCAAAGGTGAGCGCTACAGGGGGCTGGCGCGGAGTTGTCACAAAGACTCTTATGGCTGTTCCGATCTCATATTGTGCGTCTACGCAACTTCGCCAAGTTCGAGCCTTGCTCCGGGTTCACCGTTCAGATAATCTCGGTGCTTGTGAAGAAACCCGCTCGCAAAGGTCCTCTACAAGTTTGTCTACTATCGCCGCACCCGTTGGTGCTCAGCGAATTCGAGCGCGTGCTCGTGAATCCCGCGTTCAAGCTTGTCTCGCGGCATCTCGAATCGACACTCGGACCAGATTTGCGCCATTTGCAGGTTCCGCGCGCGGTTATTTACGTAGTGGACTCATCGGAAACCTATTCGCTGCTTCAGCTGGGGGCCAAAGGGCTGCTCACGTATGACGAAGCGCGAGAGCAGTTGCCGCACGCATTGCCGCTGGTCGCAAGCGGTGGCTTCTGGGTTCCGCGCGCCGTGCTTTCGGCGTTCGTCGATTCGATCTTGGGTGGCTCTCGCAGCCGCCGCCTGAAAGCCGATACGTCGGCCGACTTGAGCCGCCGTGAACAGGAAGTTTTGAACTCACTGCTCGAAAATCTGGCCAACAAAGAGATCGGAAACAAGCTCAACATCTCCGAACGCACCGTAAAGTTCCACGTTTCTAACTTATTGAGTAAGTTCGGAGTCCGCCGCCGAGCCGACCTCATCCTGCTTTGTTATCAAAAGCGCAGCGCTGCCCCGTAATTCCGCCGCTATCGATGCCGCTGTTTTGCCTCCGAGATTAGCGGCTGGGGCACACTGGGGTATGGAGCGGTTGTTGTGGGATGGGGAAAGTTGTTATAGTCGGCGTTCCAGACGCTGGAGAAAACTCTTACAGGAGCGCAAAAGACTTCCATGCCAACCGATCGCAGACCGGAATATTTCAAGGGCTCTCAGCTCCGCGTCGGGATTATTGGATGCGGGTACGTGGGGCTGCCTCTCGGGCTGCGGTTTGCGGAAGCTGGACACCGCGTTACAGGGTTTGACACCGACCCGGTTAAAGTCGAGAAGCTGAACCGCGGCCAGACCTACATCCAACACATTCCGCAGAACAAGATTCAACAGTTCGTGCAGTCCAGGCATTTCGGCGCCACGACGGACTTTTCGCGGTTGGCGGAAATGGACGCGGTCCTGATCTGCGTGCCGACGCCGCTCGATCAGCGGCGCGAGCCGGACCTG
>WNFF01007684.1_pt1 | contig 10223 bp, 8 predicted proteins | sample 5400441 | NCBI WGS metagenome assembly WNFF01 (sample SAMN13153345, study PRJNA577476) | soil metagenome | isolation source: 120 cm saprolite under Douglas fir tree site 2 hole 3 replicate 1 | place: USA:California | collected 2015-04-18
CTGCTGGACCGAAGAGCTGCCGGGCGGTGTGCGTGTAGCCGCGCTCGCCGTGGTGAACGCCTTCGGCGACATCCGCGATCCGGAGTCCGGCAAAATCCTCGGCGGGGCGCGCCGGGCAGAAGACTCCCGCGAATTCGCGGATACGGCCGCAGCAATGCGCAGCGGCACAGTTCGCAAGCGTTTCAGCGACCCGAATACCGTGCTGGTGGCTGTGGCGACTAACGCGGGGCTCGGCCGCATCGAGGCGCAGCGGATGGCGGTGATGGCCGCGGCAGGGATGGCGCGGGTGATCTCGCCAGCGCACACGACGTTTGATGGCGATGTGGTGTTTGCGCTTTCGATCGGCGACGCTCGAGCCGATGTCAACGCGCTCGGCGCCGCTGCAGCGGAGGCCGTGGCGCGAGCAATCGTCCGCAGCGTCACCCAGGCGCGGTCCGCCGGCGGGGTGCTGGCTGCAGGAGGCTAGAAGCCGGAAGCTAGAAGCCGGAAGCTAGAAGCCTGAAGATGTACCTTATTCTGCGCCCCGACCCCTCGGGAGGAAGAGTCCCTCCGAACGGAGAGATCTTTCGGGCCGACTCTGTCGGCCCTCAGGATGACATCGTGGCTGTCCTGTGCCTGACTTCTGCCGGCCAAGCACTGCAAACTAAGACCTGCCAACTGAAAACTGAGCGCTGAAACCCTGCTTTGCGTTATGCTCCACGCCCATGCATGACCTGAACTATTTCCGCGATCACCTCGAGCGTTTCGAGCAGATGGCGCGTCACCGCGGCGTCGAGCTCGACCTCGATGGATTCCGCGGGCTCGACCGCGAGCGCCGCGACTTGATCACTGCCGCCGAACGCCTGAAGGCGGAGCGCAACAAGGCCAGCGATGAGATCGCCCGTCTAAAAAAGTCCGGCCAGGACGCCTCCGGACTGATCGCCGAGATGAAGCGCGTCTCCGAGGAGATCAAGCAGGATGACGAGCGCATCGCGCAGCTCGACGAGCGCCTGCGAGTGTTCCTGCTGACGATCCCGAACCTTCCGCATGCGAGCGTCCCGGTCGGAGCGAGCGCGGAGGACAACGTCGAAGTGCGCCGCTGGGGCGCGCCGCCGAAGTTTGACTTTCCGCCGCGGCCGCACTGGGAGGTAGGCGAGCGCGCCGGCATCCTCGACCTGCCCCGAGCGGCGAAGATCGCCGGAACGCGGTTTGCGCTCTACCGCGGCGCCGGGGCGCGCCTGGAGCGGGCGCTGGCGAACTTCTTTCTCGATGTGCACACGCAGCAGCACGGCTATGAGGAGATCCTGCCGCCGTTCGCCGCCAACAGCGCCTCGCTCACCGGCACGGGTCACCTGCCGAAATTTGCCGACGACATGTTCCATCTGGAGGGCACCGACCTGTGGATGACGCCCACCGCCGAGGTCCAGCTCACCAACCTCTTCCGCGACGAGACGCTCGACGCCGAATCGCTGCCCATCAAAGTCTGCGCGTGGACGGCCTGCTTCCGCTCGGAAGCCGGTGCGGCCGGCAAGGACACCCGCGGCATCGCCCGGCAACACCAGTTCCAGAAGGTGGAGCTGTTCAAGTTCACCCGGCCCGAGGAGAGTTACCGGGAGCTCGAATCGCTGGTGAGCGACGCCGAAGCGATCCTCCAGCGCCTGGGCCTGCACTACCGGGTCGTTGAGCTCTCAACCGCCGACATCGGCTTCGCCGCGGCGAAAACGTACGACCTCGAGGTATGGCTGCCGTCGGCCGGCGGGTTCAAGGAAATTTCCTCGTGCTCGAACTGCGAGGCGTTTCAGGCGCGTCGCGCCGGCATCCGCTACAAGCCCAAGGGCGGCAAGAGCGACTTCGTGCACACGCTGAACGGCTCGGGACTGGCTGTCGGCCGCACCTGGCTGGCGCTGGTGGAGAATTACCAGCAGCAGGCCGGGTCCATCGTCATCCCTGAGGCCCTGCGTCCTTATATGGGCGCCGACCACATCGCCGTTTCTGCCCACACAACAGCCTAGGGACTGCCCCTGCCGCGGCCGACGATACTTGGATTCATGGTATCTCTTTCTAAATCAATTAGATAGCTGACCAGATACGGCGCCTTAGTCTGGCGCCGGGGCGGCCGACGGCCGAGGACTTGGCCCAGTTTTCATTGACACCGCTTTTCGGGGTTGACTAAACTTTGCATTTCGCGCAAGTTACATCGCGCACCAATGGGGCTGGCCTGGCGCGGCGGGTCGAGCCGTCAGAAAGCGCAGAGGGCGGCGTGGCGTTTCTGGCTCGCATCGCACAGATCCTGCTGTGGCTGGTGATAGCCACATGGCTGGCGCGACGACTGGTGAACCTGTTCGCCTCGCGTGCGCCCAAGGCGGAGCATCCGCCCGGGCCGCCGGCTCCCAAGCAGCTCCACCGCGACCCCTGGTGCGGCACGCACGTTTCCGCAGAAATCTCGCATCCCCTGGAGCAAGCGGGCCAGACAGTCCACTTCTGCTCGGCCGAATGCCGCGAGCGCTATCGCGCCTCGCAGCAGCGTGCGGCCAGCGGATAACCGAAGGAGAAAACACCGATGGCCACGGTTGCAAAAGCCGCTCCCCAGCCGCTGATCCCGCGGATGGCGCCGCGGGAGGACTTGAACCCGTTCCGCATCTCGCAGATCCAGTTCGATCTCGCTGCGGAGTATCTGAAGCTCGATCCCGGCCTGCGGCAAGTGCTGCGCACGCCCAAGCGCGTGCTGGAAGTTTCCATCCCGACAAAGATGGACAACGGGCAGTTGAAGGTGTTCACCGGCTACCGCGTGCAGCACAACATCGCCCGCGGGCCGTCGAAGGGCGGCATCCGCTACCACCCCAATGTCACCCTCGATGAAGTGAAGGCGCTGGCGGCCTGGATGACCTGGAAGACGGCCACGGTGAACATCCCCTACGGCGGCGGCAAGGGCGGGGTGATCTGCGACCCCAAGCGGATGTCGAAGGCCGAGCTGGAGCGCATGACGCGGCGGTATGCCAGCGAGATCCTGCCCATCATCGGGCCGGAGCGCGACATCCCCGCGCCAGACGTGTATACCGATGCGCAGACGATGGCCTGGATCATGGACACCTACTCGATGACCGTGGGCTACTCCGCGCTGGGTGTGGTCACTGGCAAGCCGATCTCGCTCGGCGGGTCGCTCGGGCGGAACGAGGCCACGGCGCGCGGCTGCCTGTTTGTGGTCGAGGAGGCGTGCAAGATCAAGAAGTTCCCGCTGCGCGGCGGGACCGTCGCCATCCAGGGCTTCGGCAACGCCGGAGCGATTGCGGCGCGGCTGTTCGCCGAGAAGAAGGCGAAGATTGTGGCCATCAGCGATTCCCGCGGCGGCGTGCACAACTCCCGAGGCATCGATCCGCTCAAGGCCATCCGCTACAAGGAGCGGTCCGGCACCGTCGTCGGGATGCCCGGGGCGTCGCGCCTGTCGAACGACGACTTGCTGACGCTGAAGTGCGACATCCTGATTCCGGCGGCGCTGGAAAATTCCATCACGCTGCACAACGTCGACCAGATCAAGGCAAAAATCGTTGCTGAGGCCGCGAACGGCCCCACCACGCCCCACGCCGATGAAGTCCTGGCCCGCAAGGGCATCTTCATGCTGCCCGACATATTGGCGAACGCCGGCGGCGTGACCGTGAGCTATTTCGAGTGGGCGCAGGACCTGCAAGGCTACTTTTGGCAGGAGAACGAAGTGAACTCCCGGCTCGAGATGGTGATGAAGCGCGCGTTCCAGGACGTCCATGAGACCATGCGCAAGTATCACACGCACATGCGCGCCGCAGCGTATATCCTGGCCGTAGGGCGCGTCTCCGAGGCTACGCTGGTCCGCGGCCTGTTCCCGTAGTTCCCTGCGCCTTACTTGCCGAAGGCAAGAAGGATTCCGGCTTTCCGTTGCTGCCCGGTCGGGCCCGTTCTGCGGAGCGGCTTCGACCGGGCTTCGATTTTCTTGCCGAAGCGGTCGCTGCGAAACTTTGCTGCGCCGCTGTGTGCTCCGGAGAACAAAAATATTTCTTGCGTTGCAGCGAACAAGACGCGTACATTTCAACTGCCGGCTCAGTCGCGATGGCGATTGAAGCCGGCCCCGTTTTCTGCGGGAGCTTCGCGCGAAATCCCGCGCCATCCGGTGCGGGACGGAGGACAGCGAGTCTTGAGCAACCACATCAATCCGGCCCCGCCGATCATCCTCACCATCGCGGGCTTCGATCCTTCGGGTGGCGCGGGCATCGCCGCCGACTTGAAGACGTTTGCGGCGCACAACTGCTACGGCATCGCCGCGGTCACCGCGCTAACCGTGCAGTCCACCCAAGGCGTCCAGAGCATGCACCCTACACCGGCAGCAACGCTGCGCGCGCAACTCGATACGCTCGCCGACGACGTGACCATCTCCGCGGTGAAGATCGGCATGCTGGGCAGCAAGTCGAACGCCGCCGTGGTGGCGGAGTTTCTCGACCGCGGGCAATTCGCGCACGTGGTGCTCGACCCGGTGGTGAAGGCCAGCGCCGGCGGCGCCGACCTGCTGGATGCGGCCGGGGTGAAGTTCCTGGCCGAAGAGTTGATGAAGCGAGCGACGGTGGTCACGCCCAACATCGCCGAAGCCGAGCTGCTTGCCGGCATGGAGATCCATGACGTGGCCGCGATGGAGACGGCCGCAAGGAAGCTCGTGGAACGCGGCGCGCGCGCGGTGGTGGTGAAAGGTGGGCACATGGAAAAAGCGATTGACGTGCTGTTTGACGGCGCTGAGGTGCTGTCGCTCGGCGGCGACCGCCTCAAGAGCGAGCACACGCACGGCTCGGGCTGCACGTTTGCCTCAGCAATCGCCGCGCAGCTTGCTTGCGCCCGGCCGCTGGCCGACGCGGTGCTTCTGGCAAAGGCCTACGTCGCCAAGGCGATTGAGAAAGGCTTTGCCATCGGCAAAGGCCCCGGACCGCTCGACCATTTCTATCGCATCCATCATGAGCCGCCGCCGCGGGGCGTCCACGAAGTGCCACAGCACGGCATGCATCCCGCCGCCGAGCCCACCGCGCGCTAGACCCTCCGTTCGGAAGCCACAGAAGCGCCGAAGACACGGAGGATTCTGTCCACAGAGGCTTGCTCTTTCTGGTTTCTCTGCGACTCTTCGAGGCTAGCGGCGGAAGACGACACGGCCGCCGACAATTGTGACCATCGGCGCGCCGCGGAAGCTGCGGCCATCAAACGGTGTGTTCCGCGAACGGCTGGCGGATTCTGCGGCGCGGAACGTCCAGGTGTGGTCCACGGAGAACAGCGTGAGGTCGGCCGGCTCGCCCGCCGCGATCATCCGCGGGACGCCGAGCACCCGCGCCGGGCCCGTGGTGAACAGTTCAACCAGCCGCGGCAGCTCGAGAGCGTTCCGGTGAACGAGCTCGAGCGCGAGCGAGAGTGCTGTTTCAAAGCCAGTGACTCCGAACGGCGCGCGGTCGAACTCAACATCTTTTAGCGCGGGCTCGTGCGGCGCATGATCGGTGGCGATGGCGTCCACCGTGCCGTCAGCGAGCCCCGCGAGCAGCGCTTCGCGGTCCTCCCGCGAGCCGAGCGGCGGGTTCATCTTGAAGCGTGTGTCGTAGCCGACGTCCTCATCGGTGAGCGTGAAGTGGTGCGGGGTAACCTCGCAGGTCACCGGCAGGCCGCGCTGCCGAGCGGCGCGCACCAGTTCGAGCGAAGTGCGGGTTGAGAGGTGCGCGACGTGCAGCCGACAGCCGGTCAGCTCCGCCACCTGGATGTCGCGGGCCACCGCGATGGATTCTGCCGCCGCAGGCATACTGTGCAGGCCGAGCCGCACCGACTGGCGCCCTTCGCGCATCACTGCCCCCGCGACGAGCGAAGCGTCTTCGCAATGGTCAATCACCGTCAGGTCGAGCGAGCGACAGTAGTCCATCACGTGGCGCAGCAGCCGCGCTGTGGCGATGGGCCGGCCGTCGTCGCTGACGGCGACGATGCCAGCCTCCCTCATCGCGGCAATTTCCGCCAGCGCCTCGCCCTTGCTCCCGGCCGACGCCGCGCCGATGGGCCAGACGCGCACGCTGCCCGCCGCCTGCGCTCGCTCCAGGATTGCCCGGGTCACCGAGGCGTTGTCGTTCACCGGCTTGGTGTTCGGCATCGGGCAGACGGCGGTGAAGCCCCCGCGAGCGGCTGCGGCGGTGCCCGTGGCAATGGTCTCCGAGGATTCATCGCCGGGTTCGCGCAGGTGGCAGTGCAGGTCAATGAAACCGGGTGCGACGATCAGCCCGGTCGCGTCGATAAACTCGAGTGATCCGGCCGGACGCGCCGCGAGCGAGCGCGCGACCTCGGCCGCAGGACCCACCTGCGTGATGCGGTCGCCGTCGAGCAGGACGTCAAGCGCCGCGTCGGTGCGGCTCGCCGGGTCGATCACGCGTCCATTCTTAATGTGCAGCATCAGCGGCGTCCTCGGAATCGGCCGAAGCTGTTCCGATGAGCAGGAACAGCAGGGCCATGCGCACGGCCAGGCCGTTGGTCACTTGTTCGAGCACGCACGACTGCGGCCCGTCGGCCACGGCGGGGTCAATCTCGAGTCCCCGGATCATGGGGCCGGGGTGAAGCACCAGCGCGTCCGGCCGAGCGAGGCCGAGTCGCTTAGGCGTGAGCTGGTAGAGCAGGATGTACTCCTCGAGCGGCAGGGCGGGCTCGTGCAGGCGCTCCTGCTGCACCCGCAGGACGATGATCACGTCGGCCCCCTCGAGGGCTTCCTCGACTCGGGCGACGCGCCGCACCGAATACCCGAGACACTCGAGCTCCCGGGGCAGCCACATCGCCGGGCCACACAGCGTGAAGCGGCAGCCGAATTTTCCGAGCAGGTGGAGGTTCGAGCGCGCGACGCGGCTATGCAGGATGTCGCCGAGGATGGTTACGTTTAGCCCCATGAGCGCGCTCTTGCGGTCGCGGATGGTCAGCGCATCGAGCAGGGCCTGCGTGGGGTGCTCGTGGGTGCCGTCGCCGGCGTTGATCACCGGAATCTCCAGCCGCCCGGCGACAAATTCGGGAGCTCCCGAGGCGCTATGCCGCATCACGATGCAGTCGGGCTTCATGGCGTCGAGCGTGCGCACGGTATCGAGCAGCGATTCGCCCTTGCGCAGGCTCGAGACCTCGGCCTGCAGGTTCATCGTATCGGCGCCCAGGCGCGCCGCAGCAGTGGCAAAACTGATGCGCGTGCGCGTCGAGGGCTCGAAGAACGCCAGCGCCACGGTCTTGCCTCGCAGCGTGGCCAGCTTCTTGAGCGGGTGGCGCTGAATATCCTGAAAGGACTTGGACTGGTCAAGGAGAAAAGCGATCTGCTCGGCGCTGAGCGGTTCGATGCCGAGCATGTGGCGGAAGCGTTGCGGCACAACGGTCCTCGGACAAGGGGCCCGGCGCGTCGCTCCCGAAGCAAAAGCCGCCGGCTCAGGAGACGCGTTCGACGAGCATCACGCGTTCTTCACGGTCCACCTCGTTCAGGCGGACTTCGATGATTTCGGTATCGCTGGTCTGGACGTTCCGGCCCACGAAGGCGGCTTCGATGGGCAACTCGCGGTGGCCGCGGTCAATCAGAACACAGAGGCGGATGCTTCGCGGGCGGCCCAGGTCGAACAGGCCGTTCATCGCCGCCCGGATGGTGCGGCCGGTGTAGAGCACGTCGTCGGTCAGGATCAGGTCTTTATCGTCCACGGGGAAAGCGATGTCGCTGGACTGCAGCACTGGCTGCGGCGCCACCTTCGAGAGGTCGTCGCGATAGAGCGTGATGTCGAGCGTGCCCACCGGCACCTCTACGCCGTCAATCCCGCGCATGGCCTGGGCGATGCGCTGCGCCAGCGGCACGCCGCGGCGCCGGATACCGATCAGCGCCAGGTTCGCCGTGCCGCCGCTCTTCTCCACAATTTCGTGCGCCAGCCGCTGCACCGTGCGGTCAATCTCGGTGGCGGACATCAACTGCGACTTTTCGACGACGCGCATCGGGCGAACATCCTAGCACAGAGCTTGCCGCCGCCGAAGCCTCGCGACGCGCCATCGCCCCGGTCAACGAGGCGGCGCGCCCGTGCTACACTGCGGCGGCACCGAAGGAGACTCGCGAATGAAATTGCGCATCAGACGTGCGACGGCTCAGGCGCTGTGCGCTGCCCTGCTGGTCTCGGTGGTTTCGCCGGCGCAGACGCGGCAGCAGCCCCGCCGGCCGAAGCTTGTGGTCCTGCTGGTGGTGGACCAGATGCGCGCCGACTACGTGGACAAGTTCAGCCAGCAGTGGACCGGCGGCCTGCATCGACTGCTCGAGCATGGCGCGTGGTTCCGCCAGGCCACCTACCCCTATTGGAGCACGCGGACTTGCGTGGGGCACGCGACGATCTCCACCGGCAGCTTCCCCGCCACCCACGGCATCATCGGGAATATCTGGTGGGACCGCGAAACGGGCAAGCAGGTTGCCTGCACTGAGGATTCGAAGGTGAACTCGATCAGCTACGGCGCGCCGGGCGAAGCAGGCAACAGCGCGGCGCGCCTGCTGGCGCGCTCCTTTGCCGATGAGTTGGGCGCGCAGTCGAGCGCCCCGGTCCGCGTCGCCAGTTTTTCGCTCAAGTCGCGCAGCGCTATCATGCTCGCCGGGCATCGCGGCGCCGCGGTCACCTGGTTCGGCGAGAAAATTCCTGCCTGGATGACCTCGACGTCCTTTGCGACCGCCCCGGTACCTTTTATCGCGGAATACGTGAAGGGGCATCCGGTGGAGGCCGATCTCCGCAAGGTCTGGGAGCGCGCCCTGCCGGAGAATGCTTACCTATACACCGATGACGCACCGGGCGAGAGACCTCCCCGGGGATGGACGCCGAAGTTTCCGCATGTGCTCAGGGGCGAGAAGCCCGACGAAACCTTCTATGTGCTGTGGGCGACGAGTCCCTTCGCGGATGCCTACCTGGGAGGGATGGCGCAGGCCGCGGTGGACGCGCTTCATCTCGGCAATGGAAGCGGGACGGACTTCCTGGCGGTGAGTTTTTCTTCGCTCGATCTGGTCGGGCACCAGTTCGGCCCGTTCAGCCATGAGGTGCAGGACATGCTCGTGCGCCTCGATGCGACCCTTGGCGCGCTGCTCGATCACCTGGACCGCGCCGTTGGGCCGAATAAGTATGTCGTCGCTCTGTCGGCTGACCACGGCGTGGCACCCATCCCTGAACAGATGCCGCCGGGCGAGCAGGATGCCGGTCGGGTCTCGATCGGCGAGGTAGTGAGGCGCGTGGAGAAGGCCCTCGAGCCGCTGCTGGGCTCGGGCCAGCACGTGGCGGGGCTGGTGGGCAACGATTTCTACTTTGCGCCGAGTGTTTCTGCAAAGCTCCTTGCTAACCCCGCGGCGATGCAGGCAGCCATCGAGGCGATTCTCTCCGTGCCCGGCGTGGCGCGGGTCTTCCGGGGCGATGAGCTGCTCGAGCGAACTGCCACCGACGATCCTCTCCGGCGCGCGGCGTCACTCAGCGGCTTCCCTGGCCGGAGCGGAGACCTCATTGTCTTGCAAAAACCGTACTGGCTGATGGAGTGGGCTCCGAAAGACATGGCTGCCGGTGTCGGCACCGATCACGGCACCGCCTATGCCTACGATACTCGTGTGCCGGTGCTCTTGATGGGCTTCGGCGTTCGCCCCGGCGAATACCTCACCGCAGTGACCCCGGCGGACATTGCGCCCACGCTAGCCTTTCTGTGTGGCGTCACTTTGGCGCGCGTTGACGGCCGCGTCTTGACGGAAGCCTTGGCTATTCCACCGGTGGCACCGGCAAAGACGATGCCCAAGCGCTGAGCGGATTTTCCACAGCCAGTGCTGGCTCTAGGCCGTTCGCTTCGTGCTAGACTACGCGCAGTGAGCCGGCCGGGTGCAGTTGACCTGAGCGTGCATGTCGGCGCGCTGCGCCTCGCCAATCCCATCCTCGCCGCCAGCGGCACCTTCGGCTACGGAATCGAGTTCGCTCACCTGGTGGACCTCAATCAATTGGGCGGCATCGTGGTCAAGGGCCTTTCGCTTGAGCCGATGAATGGCGCGCCTGCGCCCCGCTTGTGCGAGACCTCGGGCGGGATGCTCAACGCCGTGGGGCTGCAAAATGTCGGCGTGCGCGCCTTCGTGGCTGAAAAGTTGCCCGCGCTGCGCGCCTACCGCACCGCCATCGTCACCAACGTCTTCGGGCACACCGTCAAGGAGTATGTCGAGGTTATCCGCGTCTTGGAGGACGCCGAGGGCCTGGCAGCTT
>WNFF01005661.1_pt1 | contig 10222 bp, 6 predicted proteins | sample 5400441 | NCBI WGS metagenome assembly WNFF01 (sample SAMN13153345, study PRJNA577476) | soil metagenome | isolation source: 120 cm saprolite under Douglas fir tree site 2 hole 3 replicate 1 | place: USA:California | collected 2015-04-18
TCGACGCGGCCCAAGAAGAAGCGCGTCAGCAATTCAATCGCATGGCGAAGGGAAGATTCAGTGATCGAACCTGGAGCTCGCTCTGCGTGAAATGAATCTCAGCCAGCATCAAGGATTCGTGACCGCAGTCGGCCGGCGCGTGGATCGCCGGAAAACGGCGGAGAACGTCTACGGCACTCTCGGCTCGATTCTTAACCTCGGACGAAAGTGGGGCTACGCGATTCCGAACGTCGAGAAGCGAGACATCGTGTTCCCTGCCGACAAAAAACCTCAACCGCAGATATATTTCTTCGACGCGGACACTGCCGCGCGCGTGATTAACGTCGCCCCCTATCCCTACAAACTCATGCTTCTCATCGCCGCGGTTTGCGGCCTACGCATAGGCGAGGTGACCCCTCTAAAAGTCGGTAGCCTCGACTTCAAGCGGAAACTCATCCACATCATCGGCGCCCTGGACTACGCCACTCGAAAGGAAAGCACTCCGAAGAGTGACAATAGCGCGCTCCGGTGTGCATGTCCGAGCTGCTCACCAAACACTTGCACGATTGGCTCACAAAACACTACAAGCCGAACGTGGACGGCTATCTCTTCACCAATTCCAAAGGAAAGCCCTACCTGTCCGACAACGTTGTGAAATACGGCGTTCATCGGGCGATGGCGAAACTTGGGATTGAAACCGCGAAAGGCGTTCACGTTGGGATTCACTGCTTCCGGCACGGCGTAACTTCGGAGCTGCTCGAATCAGGCACTCCGATTCATGTTGTCACCCGGCTCATGCGTCACGCTGATTCGAACGTGACGCTGGAGCACTACGCGCACATCGTTGGCGATGCCGAGCGCGTCGCGGCTGAGAAGTTCTCTCAGAGAATCGGGCAGAACATCACTCAATTGGAGTCAGACTCCGAATTGGAGTCAACTTCAGCAGTTAAAACGGCGTAAAGAAAGGACTTGGCGGAAGCGTGTGGGAGTCGAACCCACCATTCGACCCGCGAAGGACCGAATCACCGGCTTTGAAGGCCGGGAAAGTCACCGGACTCTTTTCGCCTCCGGGAAGAGTATAACTTGGGATTGGTCGAGACGCAGAAATGGGCCCCCTTCGGAAGGCGTTTCCTAGAAAATCGCCGCGGGGCACACTTGCCTGAGGAATCAGGAGCGTTGAGAAGCTAAAGCGTCGGCTTGCTGGGTGCGGATCAGGGCGGCCACGAGGTCGTAAAGCGCCGGGCTGGTACAAACTTCGTAATAGGGATGCGTCGTCGCACCGCCGATTTTGCCGTCAGGAAGCAGTTGACGCGCGAACCCTTGGCGTAGAACGAGCAGTTCCACAGACTCGCCGAGCGGTACTTCCCCGTAGTAGAGAGTGACGCTTTGCTTTCCCCATGGCATGTCGAGCTTGGTTTCGATGGATTCGAGCGAAATTTCCTCGGAGAGTTTCTGAAAGCCTTCGTCGTTCAGCTCTATGCCGTTGTGGTTGTAGCGCACCAGGAACTCGTCCAACTCTTCCGCCGAAGCTCCTTCCATGGTGTTCAAAAACTGGAATACGGAAAAGTGGCTCTTCTGTTTGGCGAGCATGCGCTTCGCCAGCTTGGCGCAGCCGGAAAGCCGATCGGAGAGATTCAAGGCTTTTGAAATCATGATGCGCGAATCTCCGTCGGTCCAGTAAGTGGGAGCCGAGCCTTGAAACGCGACTCCCAGGCCCAGTTCGAGAGCGGGAAGATCCGCGGACGAGGCGCGTTCATTGTAAGAATTGCAGACCTGAAGGATCTGGCGCGAAAGGATGCAGGCTTTGGCCACCGGCCGGGCATAAGCGATTGTCGATTCTGTTTCGAAAATGGCGAGGATGATGGCGTCGCCCTCGATGAAGACTTTCTTCGCCGCATAGCGGTCCAGCAGCTTCTTGACGGGCTCGTGCAGATTCAAACTGAAGTGAGAGGCGGGGTTCAGCCCGCGCGAGAGCAGATCCTGGGTCATACGGGTGGAGCCGCGGACGTCGGACTTGATGATCACGTGAGAGATCACATGATCCTGGTCTGGGCGGGCTTCTTCCGGCAGCACGCACTCGTACAGACGGTTGTTTAGGCGGGAAAGCTCGCGTGCCGTTTCAGTAGTTACCAGATTGACGCGCTCCATGCCGGTAGTAAGGTGCTCGGCGTCGCGCAGGTCCCTTCGAAGACGCAAGAAGTCGCCGGCAAATCGCAGCACGAGAGTCTGCATCTCCTCGCGAGAATAGCGGCGAATCTTCCGGGAAAGCTCCTCGATGGTTTTGAGGGACAATTTCTTCGCGGGCACTTGCTTGATGACTTGCTCGACCTGTTTGAGCTCGTCCTTCGAAACGAGGGCCTTGCGCAACTGCTGCAAGTGCAGGGGCGGGCAGTAATCCGACGCAATAGGACGGATTTCGTAACTCGCGAGGACGTGATAAAGGATTTCGTGCTGTTCGAGCCGGTCGAGCAGCCGTGAAAGCAAGCGGGCGCGCGTCTGCGCCTCTCCCTCTCCCGCGGAACTGGCGTCGAACAGCCGTTTGGCGTTTTCCGGCTCGTTCAGGTATTCACCGAGCCTTCCGGCATGATCCTTCACATAAAAATCAAGCTTTTGCCTGGCGGCGTCAATCTGCGGATCCAGCTCTTCCAGCTTGAGTTCCTGATGCCTGAGCCGTAGTTCAACGTCATTGAGAGACGCTTTGAGATCGGCCGGATCACCGGAACTCAGGAACTTTGTGAGGAAGCCGTCGCCCCGGTCCAGGCGCTTGCGTGTGTTTTCACGCTGCTCCTCAAGATTGGCAATCTCCGCCCGAATTGCCTGCACCGCATCGAGAAGTTCGGTATGGGCCTGGATGGCTTCCGTATGCGCGGGGTCATGGCTGAGCCTGACGCCAGCCTCGCGTAGGAATTCCTGGAAGAGCGTGTCCATAGCTTCAAAGCGGTCCGGGTCACGGACATAGTTGCCGAGCAGGACGTAGTGTTCGAGAAAGAAAACGTCGTCCTTGCCGCCGTCAAGGAAAATCAGGCGGTTCTTGCAAAGCTCATAGTAGGGAGCGAAGTCCTCGCCAAACAGGGCGCGGCGAGCTTTGGAGATCACGTTGTCTTCCACATCGCTGACAATCTGCGCTACCTGCTGCCCAACGCGGCGGAGGACGCTCCTGCGCGCGGATTGCAATTCAGACAATCGCGCTTTGATGACGTGCGCCTGCTGGCTCCGCTCGAAATGTTCGCCGCGCTTGCGAATCCATTCCTTGCCTTCGAGGATCAGGTTGGCAAATTGATTGCCCATTTCAAAGGTCAGGAATTTAAGCAGCGCCAGCCGGAAGAGCAGGTCGATCTCAATATTCTTGTGATATTTGGCTTGGGTCAGGGAACTTTGCAGGAGTTCGGAGAGCAGCTTGCGAAAAGCAGAGCTGTCCGGTCCTCGCGTGGCGCGAAGTTCGATCCCGGGAAGATAGGTGGTGCTGGTGTGCTGGCGAATGACGTCGAAGACATACTCGCGGCCGGCCTGGACGAACTTAGGGCTCAGGAATACGTCATGGTGGATGTTATCCACCCCAATCGCGAGCGACCCCATGGGAAGGGTAACGTTGTAGCTCTTGAGTTCGGTGCGTGCCTCTTCGGCTGCGCCAAGCGTTAGGAGTTCGTTGGACATCAATTTTAGCCAGATTGGCCTATTTTTACGTTAGCAGCCGAAGCCGGGCTGGGCAACAAATCCGGACGGGTCCGTAACCAGAGAGTTAGGACAGTATCCGGATAAGCAATCCTGCAAAAAACTACAGGACGGTAATCCGGCGGGCGTCGCCACCAAGGTGCTCCAGGCGGATGCGGATTAGAGGCCAGGGAGACTCGAGGGGGAAGCGCTCGGACCACTCGAGAATGGCTATGGAGGGAGCGGAGAACATGTCCTCCATGCCGAGGGTCTCAAAATCGTGGAAAGTTTCGATGCGGTAGAGGTCAGCGTGGTAGACCTTGGCGGGCTTGCCGTAAACGTGAACGAGGGTGAATGTGGGGCTGGTGACCTCGTCTTCGCTGGCGGCGCCCAGGCCGGAGACGATGCCCTTCGTTAGCGTGGTCTTGCCGCTGCCGAGGTCGCCGGTGAGAAGTACTAACATCGGAGGCTTGAGGCGCTCGGAGAATTCCCTGCCCCATTGCGTGGTTTCTTCCGAGGAATGGGTGATGATTTCTTCAGACACGGCCCTGGAGCTCCCGGATGAGGCTCGCGCGCGCCGATGGCAGAGCTGCCGCAATTTCTCCCGCCGCGACGCCCGATAGGTCCGCGTACCGGCCCAGCATAACCGCAGCGCTACCGTGCAGGTAGACGCCAAGTGCCAGGACACGAAGCCAATCCTGGGTGCCGAATTGTGCCGTCATCGCCGCGAGCAGGCCTGTAAGCACGTCGCCGGAGCCACCCTTGGCCAAACCAGCGTTGCCAGTCGTGTTTACGAATACTTTCCCTTCCGGAGATGCGAGGACAGTGTGAAAGCCCTTCAGGACGACGTAGGCGTTCCAGCGGCGCGCAGCGTCCACGGCGGTCTTGACCCGATCCTGTTGCACGGACGCGGAAGAAGTACCGAGCAAGCGCGCCATCTCACCGGGGTGCGGCGTCATGCAAAGAAACTGGCTCTTCCTTCGGTGGAGCGCATCCGGCCCCGGAGCGAATGCGTTCAAGCCATCAGCATCGAGAACAATGGGAAGCGAACTATGCTGCACGAGGTGTCTCGTGAATTGCTGGGTTTCAGGATGTGTTCCCATCCCAGGCCCCAAAGCAAGAACGGTCTTCCTTTCCATGTGTTGGGAGAAATGGTCTTCGGAAAGATTGGCTAGGGCTATCGTTCCGGCAGGAGTCGATGCGAGCGGCTCCGTCATGTATTCAGGTTGTCCGGCGGCTACGACGGACTGAACTAGGTCGGGGGTTGCGACGGTGACCAAGCCCGCGCCTCCGCGAAGCGCAGCTTGACCAGAAAGAATCGCGGCGCCGGATTTTCCAAGTGACCCGGCGAGCAGAAGTACATGGCCAAATGAACCCTTGTGTGAATCTGCCGCGCGGACGAGAGGCATTTCCTGGAATTCATCGGGGCCGGACCAGCGGAGCGCTCCCTGGCCTACTTCCTCGACCAGTGTTTTCGGTGAACCGATCGAACGAACGAGGATTTGGCCAGTGCACGCCGCATCTCTGGAGACGAGTTGGCCCACTTTAGGAGCCGTGAACGTGATAGTAAGGTGCGCCCAGAGAACCGGTCCCGCTGCCGCCTGCCCGTCTGAGGGCAATCCTGACGGACTGTCCACAGCGAGAATCAGAGCGGGCCAAACTCGCGTGGCGTTTCTCGACAGCTGATTGAGCCTCTCGATTGCCCGCGCGGCCAAGCCGGTCGCGGCCCCTCGCAATCCTGTGCCCAGCAGGGCGTCCACGATTACGTGCGACTTCGCCACCTCTGGCCAGACACGCTCCCAAGCGGAGGCATCCGTGACCTCTACAATTTCATTTGTGAGCTTTAGCCATCGTTCGAGATTCGCCGCCGCATCTCCCTGGAGATCTTCGCGCTTCGCGAAGAGGCAGACGCGAGGATCTAGACGCGTCTCTTTCAATAAACGAGCAGCAACCAGGCCGTCACCGCCGTTATTGCCCTTGCCGCATAGGACCGTAATTCGCTGCGCTTGAACGCTGGAGAATTCCTGCAGAACGGCATCGGCGACGCACTTTCCAGCGGCTTCCATCAATTGCAGGCTGGGGATGCCGTGACGCTCGGTGGTAAGCCGGTCGACTTCACGCATTTCGGCGGCGGTGAGAGCTTTCATGGGAAGGTTAAGGCGCGATCACAGCATCCAACCGCCGCTGACGTTGACGACCTGTCCGGTGACGTATTCGGCTTCTTCGGAAGCGAAGAAAGCGACTGTCGCGGCGACATCTTCCACCGTCGGCGGGCGGCCGATCGGGAAGCGTGCATCGCGAATCTTGCGGGCTTCTTCGAGCGTCAGCTCATTTTCATCAATGCTCGAGGGGTTGACCACGTTCACGGTGATGCCGTTCTTGGCTTCTTCGAGTGCCAGTGAACGCGATAACGCCACGACCGCAGCCTTGGACGCGGCGTAAGCCGAGATCTTCGCCTGGCCAAAGGCGCGCTCCGCTCCGACCGCTCCCATATTGATAATGCGGCCCCACCGCGCCTTGCGCATGAGCGGCAACGCGGCGCGGCACATGTACAAAACCGTATACAAATTCGACGTGAAGATGCCTTGCCAGTCTTCGAGCGACGATTCCCCAAGCGTACCCCAGCGGAAATCGCCCACGTTGTTGACGATGACGTCCAGCCGCCCAAAGCGATCAACCACCGTCTTGATCAACTGATCGCAGCGCCCCGCATCCGTGATATCCGTTTCCACCGCCACACAATCCACTCCGCTGGCCTGCAACTGGCGTAGCGTCTGCTGCGCCGCAACTTTATTGGAACGGTAGGCGATGGCCATGCGCGCGCCATCCTGCGCCAGCCGCAAAGCTAGTCCGCGGCCTATGCCTCTGCTCCCGCCCGTCACCAGCGCTACCCGATTACGAAGCGACATTCTTCTCCCCGATGAAATCTCTTGGAAAGATTTTCAGTATAACTTAGCCGCCACAGAGGTACTACCGGAGCCGTGCCACGATTACGGTCATGTCATCAGCCTGCTCGGGAGTGCCGGCCCACTCTTCCGCTGCCGCCATTAAGGATTCCGCGACCATCAGGGGCGTGGCGCCTTGCACGTGGATGGCGGCTTCCTGCAAACGGCGAATCCCAAACTCTTCACCGTAGACGTTTTCCGGCTCAATCAAGCCATCACTGTAGCCAATCAAGAGCGACTCAGGTCCTACCGTCATTGATCCTTCCTCGTAGACGTAATCTTCCATGACCCCGAGGACCATCCCGCCTTTGTCCAATTGCTCGGAGGTTCCTTTGCAGATCAAAAAAGCAGGCAGATGGCCCGCGTTCGTATAGCGCAAAGTTCGCGTGGCGCTGTCATAGACGGCGATGAAGAAAGTTGCGAACCGGTCATCGCCCGTATTGCGCACCAGGTGCTTGTTCAGACGCGAAACCAGCTCTGCCATGCTCAAGCGTTCGCTGCCATCGGAAAGCATCTGGCTGCGCAACGCCGCCTGCAGGCTGGCCATGAGCAAAGCCGCCGAAATTCCCTTCCCCGAAATATCGGCGATGGCAATGGCAATATGCGTCGGGCTCAATTCTATGAAGTCGTAGTAGTCTCCGCTGACGGACCGCGCGGCTTTGCAAATGGCTTCGATTTCAACGCCCGGCACGGATGGCAACGTACTCGGGAACAGCTGGTTTTGCACTTCGCGGGCGATGGAAATCTCATTCTCCAGACGCCGGCGCTTGTTTTCCTCTTCGATCAGCTGGCTGATCGAACCGGTCATGCGATTGAACGATTCGCCCAGTTCGCCCAGTTGGTCGCGCCGCTCAATTTGCACGCGATGCGAAAAATCCATGGCCTGCACATACTGCGTGCCGCGGTAGAGGTCGGCCACAGCCCGCGTAATCCTGCGCGTAAGTACGATTCCAGTGGCAAACGCTGCGGTCTCGACGAGAACGAAAACGATGAATAGCAGTATGAAAAAAATGAAATAAGAGTCACGGAGTTCGCCGAGCGACGTAAAAATCCGCCCATTCAACCGGGATGGGCGCGCAGTGGAAGCGATGAATACGGGGCGCACCTGTTCCACCCTGCCATCGGGCCCGACATACACCGAATCGAGCCTGGAGACTACGTCCACGGGGCTATCAATCCAGAACATCGCCGGCTGAAGCGTCCGATTCGTCGCCACAATCGGCTGTGCCACCACGTACTGCGTGTCCCCAGAGGTGTATTTCAGCCCTGACTTTGCGCCTCCCGTATCGCGCTCCATCAAATTCAACTGGATCCCGCCGAGGTCCGGCGCGACAGTAGCCAGGAAATAAGGGTCCACCGGTACGCGGAGGGTGACGACGCGCTCGCCTTTGCGGTCCGGAATAATCCGCAGGCTCACGATCGCAAGCTTGTCGCCTTCTTGCAATAAACCCGCGAACGCCCTCTTCCCCGCCGGAATCACTTTTCCCGCAAGCGTATGCGCCTTCGAGAAACCTATGCTCAAACCGGGAAGTTCGCGGTCGTGAACCGCCTGCGACTGCGCCGCAAGAATACCCTCCGAGTCGCTTTCGGTAACGCCTGGCGGGAGCGTCTGATGTGCGATCGCGATGTGCTCCGAGATATCCGCGAGCATGTCGATGCGTTTATGAATGTCCTCGTAGAGCAGGTAGGCGCCCAATTGGGAATAGAGGATGCGCGCGGCCAGCACAACCAGCGTCACGATCGATAAAATCGGAACCGCGGCAATAAACAGGTATGCCACAATCAGGCGATTGCGCAGACTCCAAAGCAGCCTGTTTCTCCACCAGCCTATAAACCGGAACAAAAGATAGAAGCCCGCCAGCACGGCCAGATATTTCAAGAAGCTGAAAAAGCCCCCGCTGAATCCAAAAATTCCGGCCAGCAATCCTCCGGCCGCCACGGCAGTCGAAACCAGATCGGGCCAGGTGAGGCGGCTCCAAACCTCTTTTAAGTTGGCGCGGAAGGATGTCATCGTGCCGTCAACGGAAACAATACTCTACCTGAATCGGCCGAACGAATGCAGGGCGAGCGTCTGACATTAGGTACGCAGGCCTAGCGCCGGATCAACTCGGCCCGCGGAGTAAGGGCCTTACTGTTGTTGTGCGTTGCTGACGCGACTGTGGTAACGGCTGTAAGTAAAATAAATCACCAGTCCGATGATCAGCCAAATGATGAGGCGGGCCCAGTTCACCCACCCAAGCTTGTACATCATGTAGCCGTTGAACAGGATTCCAAGGACCGGCACGACCGGCACCCACGGTGTACGGAAGGGGCGCGCTTGATCAGGATTGGTGTTGCGCAGAATCATGACGGCGATGCATACAATCACGAAGGCCAGCAGCGTCCCGATGTTAACCATCTTTCCGATGTCATCAATGGGCGTCACGCTGCCAACGATCGCCGCCAGCAAACCAACAAGCATGGTGTTTTTGTACGGCGTGCGAAATTTCGGATGGATGGCCGCGAAGAACTTCTTCGGCAGCAGGCCGTCGTTGGCCATCGAATAAAGCACGCGCGTTTGGCCAAGAAGCATAACCAACATCACGCTCGTCAGCCCCGCCAACGCGCCCAGCGTGACGATATGGGAGGCCGTCGACAGTCCGCGGTCCAGGAACGCCCGCGCAATCGGCGCTTCGATGTTCACGTCCTGCCAGTGCACCATGCCCGTGAGCACCCCGGCGACCGAGATGTAGAGAACCGTGCAGATCAACAGGGAAACTATGATCCCGATAGGCAAGTCCCGCTGCGGATTCTTCGCTTCCTGCGCGGTCGTGGAAACCGCATCAAACCCTATGTAGGCAAAAAAAACATACGCCGCTCCCGCTCCAACTCCGGCAAATCCCATGGGCGCGAACGTGGACCAGTCATGGCCCCAATTGGAAAAATCGACGTAGCGGATTCCCAGGCCGATGACGAATAGAACCACGGAGACTTTGATTGCCACGATGGTGGAATTGAAGCGCGCGCTCTCCTTGATGCCAATGACCAGGACCGCCGTGATGATAAGAGCGATCAAAAATGCAGGTAGATTGAAGCCGATTTCCGAGCCAAATATCGTCGGCGCATTGAGCAACGCGTGCGATTGCTGCACCAATTCCGGCGACTGCGCTTTAATGATGGCATCGACCTTGTCGAGAAAGGCTTGAGTGCCCGGCCGAAGCATGGCATCCGAGGCCTGCGCCATCTGCCGTGCAACCATCTTCGTAGCGGTGCTTAATCCCGTCCAATGGTCATAGGCAAGCCACAATGGCATTTTGATGTGGAAAATATTCAACAGCTCGATGAAGTGGTTCGACCAGCCCGATGAAACCGTGCTTGCGCCCATGGCGTACTCGAGCGTGAGGTCCCAGCCGATGATCCAGGCGAATAATTCGCCGAGGGTGGCGTACGCATAGGTGTAAGCGCTGCCAGCCAGCGGAATCATGGCGGCAAACTCCGCGTAGCACAGCGCCGCAAACGCACAGCCCAGCCCGGAGAGCACAAACGAGAGCATCAAGCCCGGCCCGGCATAGTGCGCGCCCAGTCCGGAAAACACAAATATGCCCGCACCGATGACCGCCCCCACGCCCAGTGCCGTCAGTTGAAAGGGACCGAGTGTGCGTTTCAGG
>WNFF01005669.1_pt1 | contig 10218 bp, 10 predicted proteins | sample 5400441 | NCBI WGS metagenome assembly WNFF01 (sample SAMN13153345, study PRJNA577476) | soil metagenome | isolation source: 120 cm saprolite under Douglas fir tree site 2 hole 3 replicate 1 | place: USA:California | collected 2015-04-18
TCAACTTGCAGGAGGTGCGAGCGAAAACCATCCAGGTGCTTACAGACAGGAGAAACGAACAGCATGATGAGAAAAAGTAGAAGGCAGACGTATGTTTGTTCCTTTTGCGGCAAACAGCAAGACCAGGTCCAGCGTCTCATTGCCGGGCCCGGAGGTGTCTATGTCTGTGACGAATGTGTCGCTGCAATAAGCACAGGACCTGAAGAACCACAGGAGGAGAGTGGGTTGCGCTGCTCGTTCTGTGGTAAAAAACAGAGGCAGGTGCATCACCTGACCGTTGGCCCTAATGGAGTGAATATTTGCAGTGATTGTATTGCTCTTTGCCAGGAGATCATAGCTGAAGAGCAACCTCACCAGCGCTAGGTGCAAGAGTTTCTTGTTTGCTAACATAGACGGGCCAGGAGCGTATCAGGCTATTTGTCTGCGCATCGTCAGGGCGCTCAATATGATCATCAACACCATGAAGATGAGCAACGCGGCCAATTCCCAGGCTATTCCCGCAAGATCAGCGCCCTTAAGCATTACTGCTCGCAACGCTTCATTTGCGTAGGTCAGGGGCAAAATGTAGGAGATTGGACGCAATATTGCTGGTAGCTGGTCTATTGGCCAGAAGACACCTGACAAAAAGATCTGTACTCCAAAGACTAAAGGGATGAACTGCACAATCTGAAACTCATTTTGTGCGAAAGCCGAAAGGAAGATACCAAGGTTGATACTGCCAATGGTAAGCAGCGCCGTAACCAGGAAGACCAATGACAGGTTGCCGCTATAATGGACCCTTAAAGCAAAGATCACAAAGAGCAATATCATCAGTGATTGCACGAGCGCAAAAAGCAAAAATCCTAAGATATAGCCAATAACAAGCTCTGTACGGGTCATTGGCGAAGCCATTACACGTTCAATCGTCCCCTGTGAGCGCTCACGGAGAAAGGCAATCGAGGTAAGAATGAACACGAAGAAGAACGAGAAGATACCGATAAATACGGGCGCAATCGAATCGTTAAAGGTGTACTGAGGACCACCATGCAGGTACTGCGGGTTACTTATGGTAAATGGTAGAGAACTACCCAAAACAGGAGGAATAGCCTGTCCCTGCCCTGTTTGAGCCTGCTGTGCCTTCAGTACCGAGAGCGCCACTCCCAACTGGTGAGTAAATGCTCCGGTTAGATCACGCATAGCGTTTGCCACGTTTGGGTCAGAACCTTCGAGTACAATCTGTACCGAGGGGCTTTGGCCTGAAAACACTTGTTGAGTGAAATCTGGTGGGAAAATAATCGCGGCATCGGCATTTCCCTTGGTAAGTGTATCATTTACCTGGTTGGCGTTGATGTAGTTGACGTTTAATTTATCTTTTCCAGGAAGCAGGTTCGTAATGAGTGTATTGATCCGATCGCTTCCTGTGCCTGAGGGCGGGACTATTGCTAACGTATGCACACTGCTAGTATTGGTAAGTACCAGGAAGAGGAGCGTCATAATCACCACAGGTACAATAAAGATGAGCACAAGGGTACGTTTATCGCGAAACACTTGCCGGATGATGCGACTGGCGAGGGCAGTTATACGCGCAAAGTTCATTTTTACACCTCCTGGCGACTGGCATAATACAGATATGCTTCTTCCATATTGTCCTGACCGGACTGGCGCAGCAATTCCTGCGGACTATCCTGAGCAAGCAATATACCATTGCGCATAAGGCCGAGACGCGCACAACGCGTTGCTTCATCGAGTTGATGCGTGGAGACTACTATGGTGACTCCTTCTTTATTCAATTGAGCAAAATAGTCCCAGAACGCACGACGCAATTCAGGATCAACTCCCACAGTTGGTTCATCCAACAAAGCAAGGCTGGGATGATGTACGAGAGCACAAGCAAGCGAGAGACGCTGCCTCATGCCGCCACTAAAGTGTCCAACAACATCATTTACGCGGTCAGCCAGATCCACCCGTTCTAGCATCTCCATAATGCGCTGTTTCTGTTCTATGCCACGCAGGCCATAGACATTGCAGAAAAACTGCATATTTTCTCTGGCCGTCAAGTCAAGGTACAGAGCGCTCAGTTGCGTCATATACCCTATGTGTGCCGCAACTTTGTGACTTGGTATGCGCTCATTCATAATATGAATCGTGCCACTCGTGGGAAGTATAAGTCCCACTAGCATACGAATGAGCGTTGTCTTGCCAGAACCATTGGGACCAATCAAGCCGAATGTCTCGCCAGCACGAATGTTCATAGTAAGATTATTAACAGCTCGCAGTTTGCCAAACTGCTTAACGAGTTGATTGATAACCACCATCGGTTCGCCATTTGCAGGCTTCTGCAATTCTTGCTGCTTACGTGTACCAGGAATAACTTCCGTCATATAACGCTCCTCGAACTTAACTGACCTACCGATTCATGTGAGATAGGTAAAAATGCCTTATCTTGGTAAGATGCCCTGAAGGACTGTCTCGCTGACAACTTCAGCAATCTGTTCATGGGTATACTCCAATGCAGTTGGATCACGTAAAATTTGACGACGTAGAACAAAACCGAAGACGGAGCCTACCATGACCTGAGCAGTCAGTACCCCATCAACACGTCGTAAAGCACCTTTTTCCATCTGTGCTTCAAAATACTTTCCTAAAAATTCCAACAACCGTTGGATCATGGAGAAGATGATTGGCGCCACCTCAGTGTTATGAACTACTTCGGGTAGTAGCATGCGCACCAATTGAATTAACTTCTCACTCTCGATGATACTCAATGCACGTAGTATGAGCATGCGCAGGAAGATCTCCGGCGACAATTCAAATACCTGTGGAGGTAACGTAGTAATTAACTGCGCAGGTGAACGTGTCTCGATAATCGTCTTGAGTAAGTCTTCTTTACTTTCAAAGTAGTAGTAGATCAACCCAGGGGTGATGCCCGCCTCGCGAGCGATATCCTTATTTGTTGCTCTGCTAAAGCCTTTTTGGGCAAATACTTGCATTGCTGCATCAATGATCTGGTCGCGTCGATCTTCGACAACTTTGGGCGTTCGGGCCATGCTTACACGTCCATTTCCAGCCTTGCTATTGACACCATTCAGTTAATTTAATTAACTGACCGATTAATAACTATTATAACAAGAGAGATGAAGAAAGTCAAGCATATGAACAACCACGAAAGGCACTGCCAATTAAGAAACTAAAGCATATTGAGGAACTTCCAAAACGCGTGCTAACAATCGTAATTGATATGGTTGAGGGTCCTCGCGACCACTTTCAAGGTGTGAGATAGTATCGCGACGGATGCCTGTCATTGATGCGAGTTGTCCAATGCTCAGACCTTTACGTTGTCGAAGAATGCGCAGATGGGGCAAGCCATGGGGTTTTATAGTTCTTTCTTTTGAAGCGTGTTGTTTCATAGTAACCTCTCCTTTGAGGCTTCTTGACTAGCTTTTCCAGCGACATTGCTGGAACTGTTTCGTGCGTAAGAGCATTTTTGCAAGTAGCCGAAAGCGTTTCAGCTTCTTATTAAGCATACCAGAAGAATGATTGAGTGTCCAGTGCATAGGGCGGAGGTCCCAGCACATGTAAATGAGCCTAGCGCACTCGCCGACGCCAGGCTCATTTATACACTTTTCGGAAACATTCACAGACTCTGATCAGGGCTTGTTATAATACGTGAAAGCCAATTAATGTCCGTGCGTTCCAACTTGAGGAGTTACTGACTGATCAGAGGATACACTAAAGTAATACGCACTATCAGGGTTGTCATCAGTGAAAATTCTCATGGGATCATGTGCGAAAGGATCAAGTACATCGTAAAGATTGGCTTGCGTAACGTATGTCATATCACCCATCATGAGCGTATAGCGATTGACAGGAATCGTTTGAAAGGATTGAGCAAGATTCCATAGATCCTTCTCACCGATACCATCGTTTTGATCACCTGCAATCCAGAAAAGTACACCATTCTGTTGGTAAATCAACTCGCTACGTCCACCATATAACCACCTATTTTGATACTTGCCAAACCACTGCCACTGGCCGTTTATAAAGATAGCCGCTGGTTGTCCATACCGGTCGACCTGTATGGGATGTACAGCTTTATCCAGGACTACGGGCAGCACTTCTTCATTCGGCAACATTTCACGTATTACAATCTGACCTGTTCCCTTTGGCTTGACTCCGGTAAGGCTATAGACTAACTCGATTATGGGACCATTAGACCACGATTGCTCTGTTCCATGATAGAGATAAATGGATTCGAGGTTATAGTTGCGAGGCATTGATTGCGGCCAGTATATCTTAAAATGCAGTTGTTGTTGTGCCGTTAAGAGTGTTATCTGCCTGGGTTGATTGTTCGCGTTATTGTGTGTGGACTTATGCTGATGCGGGAACGTACGCACGCCTTTTGGATAGGTAGTTACTTGATACACACCACCGCGAGAGCCATGCAGCAAGACAGCCATCCCAGCAGCAAATGAAGGAGCCGTAAAAGCAACCGTAACGAGCATAATGAGCGTCAATGCGACGACTGAGACAAGCAGCGAACCGCGAGCGTAGATATTGCTCAGGCCAGTAATGAAGGCATCGAAAGCCGAGCGTGGGGCATGGAATAGTCTACGGCGCAGCTTGAGACGGCGAAAGACACGCGCACGAGTCCTATGTTCAAATCCAGGTTCAACTGAACGGAAGAGTTGGTCTTCTGACGCTAGTAGAGTTTGCACAAAGTATGGAGGCAATTCCTCTTGTTCAGGTGAGAAGATCGAATTCAATTCATGCACAAAGACCAGGTCATCCTCGCCAAAATCGGGTGGGACTTCCTGCTCAAGTGCAGCGAGTGAGAGAAGATCATTGCTCTCATTATTCAGTTGTTCGTCAAATTCGCTCATACTCATGTGTATGCTCCTTGAGCGCCTCACGTAAGCTTTTCCGCGCTCGCCAGAGCCGTGTATCGACAGCGTGACGAGTTAGCCCTGTCTTCGCCGCCAACTCTTCGGTACTGGCAAACTTAAAGTATCGCTGGTAAATCAAATAGCGGTCAAGCTCAGGCAACGTCGCCAAGGCCAGGCGCAATTCTTCGCGCCTTTCACTCTGTTCCATCAGAGTTTCCATACTGGATTCGGGGTGTGGAGGAAGAGTAACACGATTTTCATAATCATGTCCTCCCCATCCAGAAGTTCTTCCATTATTACTTCCATCTGAAGTAGTCCACTGGCGGATCTCATCCGCCGATTGTAAGTTATGAGTTTGACGTCGACATAATTGGCGTCGGCGATCCAGGGCGATATACTTCGCCCGCATCGTAAGCCAAGTGCGTAGCGTTCCCCGTAAAGGATCGAAGGTATCGATCTCCTGCCAGACAGCAATGAAGAGATCATTTACACACTCTTCGGCATCCTGGGAAACTCCGATCCCATCCAGTACCAAACGAATAAAGTAGAACACTTCTCGTGAATACCGTGAGATGAGTGTTTCCAAAGCCTCGGGATCACGCTGTTGCAACCTTTGTGCCAGGTCTTCATCCGACCAGTTTTGCCGCACCATGATTGCTCCTTCAGATCTGGGCACGTCTCTCTACCGAATTTCACCGCTGGCCACCCTCCAGCGTACAGCATCTGTAAGAATGCTGTATTGACAAGTAGAACCAAAGTATAGAGACATACCGGACCGGTGGTGCACATGCCCTCGTCCTGAAAGATATACGCTGTTTAGAACTGCAATCTCTCAAATTAAAATATCGTAGATAAGTGAAAATCAAATATGAACGAAGGTCTCTACAATTTTGCTTGAAAGAACGTTAAAAGTCAAGTTCTTTTGTATACACTTCGAGGGTTCCTACAAAAACCTTACAATGTCCTTACAAGACCTTCGGTTCGGCCCCACTTGTGGGGAAGTAGGGGAATAGCGGAGTCACCCTGCTTCTGTCTACAGAAGCGTGTTATAATGGCCTCAACAGGTCATCACGAATGGGAGGAAATAGTATGACATTCTCAATTGTGGCACGCGATCTCCAGAAAGGCGAGTTAGGAATTGCGGTTCAGTCCAAATTTCTAGCAGTGGGAGCAGTCGTACCATGGGCAAAGGCAGGTGTTGGAGCAATTGCCACACAATCCTGGGCTAACACATCATACGGACCGCTTGGATTGGACCTTCTGGAAAACGGATTGCCAGCCAACGAGGTATTAGCGGAATTGACCCGCAACGATGAGAGTCGAGCAGAGCGCCAGGTAGGTATTATCGGCGTTACTGGCACACCTGCCACCTATACAGGCGAGGAGTGTTTTCCCTGGGCCGGAGGCCACATTGGAGAACATTATGCATGCCAGGGCAATATTCTGGTGGGAGAGGATACCGTGCTCGCAATGGCACGCACATTCGAAGAGACGGCTGGACATCTTTGCGATCGCCTGGTTACGGCCCTGGCAGCAGGTCAGGAAGCAGGAGGAGACAGCCGCGGCCAACAATCGGCAGCCCTGTTTGTCGTGCGTGAAAGAGGTGGATATGAAGGATTCAATGATCGCTTTATCGATTTAAGAGTAGATGACCATATGCAACCTATCGATGAACTACAGCGTATTCTGCAATTGCATAAACTTTACTTATTTCCGACAGAACCGGATGATATCCTGGTCATTGACCACGAACTAGCAGTAGAATTACAAGAACGCTTGACTATAAGTGGTGACTATCAGGGCAATATCACAGGCTCGTATGACGAGAGTACACGCGACGCTTTTCGGAAATTTAGCGGACGTGAAAACATGGAAGAACGCTGGTTCGAGGATGCACATATTGATCGCGTTGTGCTTGAGTTTATGCGCCAAAAATTGCGAAAGTGATCAATATGTTCCCTATTCATGTGGGGGCGCAGGTCAAGAGTCACATCGACCCGAACTCTTATCACACGTTTAGCATAGGAATCTTCGAAACCGTCCAGCGATCGTTGGGACTGGCTACCTCAAACTGTACCATAGAGATAGCATCGGTAGGACAACGTACAATGCACAGGCCACAACGAATACACTTCTCTTCGTCGATAATCATATCGGCGCCACCTCGCCAGGATTCTGTTCCCTGGTGCATAGGATCACCCTTGACCACTCGTGAGAGGCCTTCCATGCTGATGCAGTCATAAGGACAAATGTCTACACAACCAGAGCAGAGAATACAAATTGAGGGATCAATCATAATATTCAACTGACATTGCAGACAGCGCCGTGCCTGCTCCACAGCCTGTTCAGGGGTATATCCCGTTTCGGTCTCACGGGTATTGCTATAACGTTCTTTGAGTGGAAGGGCAGGAATAAACTCGAATGGTATGGATTCGTAATCATCAACCATGCCACGCTGGTAGTCGGGTAGTTCTATTTCCTCTGCTGACTCGGCAGGTGAATCCTCACCGCCAAGATAACGGTTCATTGCGTTTGCAGCATCACGCCCATCACCAATGGCTGAAATCAGGTTGCGCGAACCATCAGTATAATCGCCGCCAGCAAAAAGCCCTGGATAACTGGTCATCCAGGTTTCGTTATCTCTGAGGGGAACGCCGGTACGTTTGTTGACTTCGAGTTTCAGTTCATCAGTCTGCATCCAGGAAGGATCACTATATTGACCGAAAGCAGGGATAATAGTGTCGGCTTCAATCACAAACTCAGTGCCGGGAATTGGTATAGGACGGCGACGACCACTCGCATCGGGATCACCAAGCTTATTGCGTATGAGCTTGAGTCCGCTAGCGTGTATTCCATCTGTACTCAAGACCTCAAGCTGAGTAACAAGATACTGGAATTCGACATGCTCCATCATCGCCTCATCAACTTCATACTCATCGGATCCCATCTCTTCCTTTGAACGGCGATAAAGTACATAGACTTTTTCTGCACCAAAGCGTATTGAGGTTCGACAGCAGTCCATAGCGGTGAAACCACCACCCAACACAATAACCCGTTTGCCAATAAAAGCAGGCTCACCAAAATTGGTCTTCGACAACAATTTTATGCCATCCTCAACGCCTTTGAGATCAGCACCGGGAATGATCTTGTTATCGGGTCCTGTCATTGGATTCGAGATGTAGCAACCTCCAGCAACGAAGACAGCATCGTAGTTCTTGAGCAGGTTGGTGAGCATCACATCACGTCCAACGCGTGTATTGTAGTGCACCTCGACGCCAATATCATCCATGTATTCGTTGCACTCTTCATACGTGACGGTGCGAGGCAGGCGCCAAACGGGGATACCGTTCACCATAACCCCACCAGCGACAGGATCAGATTCGTAAATTGTAGCCGGATAACCCATCTCACGTAGATCACGCGCACAGGCTAAACCAGCGGAACCCGCACCTACAATAGCCACTTTCTTCTCTTTAGTAATGGGTGGTCGCTCCGCGCGATGGCGATATTCGCGGTGATCGGCAGCAGCACGTTTCAACCAGCAAATGGCGATAGGCTTGCCGTCAATTTTGTTACGACGACAGACCGGTTCACAAGGACGCGCACAAGTACGACCAAGAACGCCTGGCACAATGTTGCATTTGCGGTTCAGCAGATAAGCTTCGTCGAAGCGCGCTTGAGAGATCAAACCAATATAGGTAGCAACGTCGGTATGGGCGGGACATCCCACCTGGCAGGGAATATTCGTCTGATACCAGTCAGGCGTAGTCATAATTGATTGGTATCGCGGTTCCAACTCACTATCTGGATCAATCATACAGTAATCCTTTCCTGGGCATCCACTTTATTGTGCAATCAAGTCAGTTCCAAGATTGTGGAGCAGGGAGTTTTTTATGATAGCCTGATTACTAATATTTCCCTTGCATAAAGCCTATGCTTTGGGGGAGATACATTTCTGTTGATTTGTTCTATATGCACCTGTGGGTGCATTTTCTTATCAAATTATAGCATAGACGATAATGGTGTTGCCAAAATCCGTGATACATTATTGTTCGGGAGAGAAGATATCCTGTGTACCTCCTATTGTGGCTATCAGACCAGCCAGGAGGGCTGTGCGAGGAGCAACACTCCTAAGTACAAGATATTCATCCGGGCTATGGTCGCGTCCACCAATAGGTCCAAGCCCATCAAGCGCAGGAACGCCATGGTTGGTGGCATAACATGCATCTGAAGCTCCTCCGGTCAATACATGATTTATAGAAAAGCCGAGCAAGTTAGCGATGTGCTGCGCCTGGTGCGCTAATTTCAGGCTTTCGGAAGTTTGCACCATAGGGGCTTTCATATCTGGCGCACGCTCTAACGTCAATTCTACACTGGCTACACGCTTCTGCATCATCAGTTCATGAAAGCATTTCTCTGTGGCAATCCTATCTTCGTCAAGCAGGAAGCGCAGATCAAATTGAGCCTGAGCGAAATCAGGTACGACATTGGGCATAGTACCACCAGACATGACGCCTGCATTGACGGTGATTCCTTCACGCCAACCAGTTAGATTCTGAAATTGCAGTATCTGATGAGCCATTTCAATAACTGCATTACGCCCTTTCTCTGGTTCAACACCTGCATGAGCTGCACGACCAAGTGCGGTAAGCTTATACCAGGTGTGACCCTTGCGGGCGCTCACAATATCGCCGTTTGAACGTGCCGCTTCTAAAACTAACGCTCCCTGAGCATTCTCGCATGCTGATTGCATGATGTCCTGGCAATGACGCGTATTAATTTCCTCGTCAGAGACACAGAGAAAACGAATCTCACCAAATGCGCGATAGTTCATTGCAACCAGTGCTTCAATGGCATAAATGGCAGAGAGAATACCACCTTTCATATCACTCACGCCTGGACCATAAACAATATCGCCATCAACCTGTACAGGGCGAGAAGCGGCAATGCCAACAGGATAGACTGTATCCATGTGACCTAGAAGTAAGACGTTGGCACCTCCCATACCGTGTAACGTACCGAGCAGGTCATTGCCCCAGGATTGACGCTCAATGATCGTTGCATGCATTCCCAGGCCACGCATACGTGCTGCCAGGAAGAGTGCCATCTCGTCCAATCCGGGCTTATGATAGCTATATGAGTCTATCGAGCAGAGTTCACGTAGTTCTTCGATATATTGCGACAGGCGTTCCCGAGTATATGCCTCTACACCTGCGACCAGGGTTTGTAAGTCCATGATATTGCCTCCATCGGTATTTACTCTGTATGAGAGGATAGAGGAGAAAGCAACATTCGTCAAGGGATAGTTTGTCTAGTGTTTAATTTCCATCGCCGCTCACAATGCGATATACTCAAA
>WNFF01016695.1_pt1 | contig 10218 bp, 9 predicted proteins | sample 5400441 | NCBI WGS metagenome assembly WNFF01 (sample SAMN13153345, study PRJNA577476) | soil metagenome | isolation source: 120 cm saprolite under Douglas fir tree site 2 hole 3 replicate 1 | place: USA:California | collected 2015-04-18
TTCTCTCCTAGCCGTTTCTGCCGGATGAGCGCATACTCTCCGCGCAATTTTTCACCGAACAGCAGAAAACGGAGCGCTCCGCGTTTCAGTTGTTTGTGTATCTGCTCCTGCATGGCTTCTTTGGTTTCCCCCGCCAGGGGTCGGTATCTTCCCTGATCCCAGACGATGACTTCCCCCGCTCCATAGGAGCCCTCTGCGATCACCCCCTCGAAGGTTCGATACTCCAGGGGGTGGTCTTCCACCATGATCGCCAGCCGTTTCTCTTGCGGGTTGAGCGAGGGGCCTTTGGGCACCGCCCAACTTTTCAAAACGCCATCGAGTTCCAGCCGAACATCGTAATGGAGGCGGGAAGTCCGGTGCTTTTGCACGACGAAGACGAGAGGGCTTTCCATGTTTCACCTCCCTTCAGGTTCTTGTTTTTCTGGACACTGTCGCTTCTTTTGCGATAGGTCTGAGTTCATCAGAGACGCTCCAACCAGGTCTTGGAGATACCGAACCGCTAGGCGAGGTGCTGATCTCCCTGCAGGACTGGTGCGAAAAGATCGCCCAGTCGCCCGACCCGCTCGATCACCACCTGCGGCGTCAGGGAAGACTGGTGAATGGTGCCAGCATCCAGTTCTGCCCAGGTGAGCGGCGTGGAGACCGTCGGGTGAGCCGGGTTGGCACGCAGCGTGTAGGGGGACGCCGTGTTGCGCCCGACGCTGTTCTGCGCGTAGTCGATAGTCACGCGACCTCCCTGGTGCGTCGCCCCGTGGGCGAGGACCATCAGGTCGGGGTAGCTCGACGCGAACTGCTGTCCCACGGCTTTGACCCAGCCGCGTACGCGTTCGAAGGTGTGACCGGCCCCTAACGGTACAAAGATGTGCAGACCGCGTCCACCGCTGGTTTTGGGATATCCACTGACCCCTGCTTGTTCGAGTGCGTCGTGCAGCCACAGCGCCGCTTCCCGCACGGCATCAAAAGACGCTGTCTCGCCGGGATCCAGATCAAAAATGGCCAGATCGGGTTGCGTGAGATCCGGCAGGTGGGAACCCCACAGGTGGAATTCGATAGCCCCCTGGTTAGCGAACCAGAGCAGGCCCGCCGCCGAGTCGAGCAGTGGCAAAGGAATCGGGTGGCCGACCGTCTTTGGTCGGTATGGCACCCGCCGGAGCCAATTGGGTGCATCCTCAGGACAGTCGCGCAGGTAGTAAGAGGCTCCATCGACTCCGTGCGGGAACACGCGCAGCGTCACCGGGCGGTCTTTGAAATAGGGGAGCGCGACCGGCGCGATCTGCCGGTAATAGCGCAGCAGGTCGCCTTTGGTGAAGCCCGTCTTCGGCCAGTAGACTCTCTCCAGGTGCGATACCTGGAGCGCCTGGCCGTCGAGTTGCCACATTTCAAATGAGGCGTTCATACGGGTGTCCTTCTTCCTCTTGTTCTTACTCTAGCAGATTTCACGCTTCTCCTCTCAATGTGCGCTCTCACGGACACGTGTGCATGGCAAGAGATGCAGGCGAGCGTGAACTCATCTTCTCTGTGAGCAAGCACATCGGTATCAATCGGTCTGTCAAAGCGCTTGCACACATGATTGCGTACTTCTCTCATGCTATTGTACCATTGGCTCTTTCGATCTTTGCGGTTGGGAAGACACGAGAGAAGAGATCAGAGCCATCCGCTTTGCAAAGGGTCCCTGCGCATGGAACATTCCGCTCCAGCAGAGCATCAGGTAGACCAGAGCCTGGCAATGGCTGCGCGAAGGGTTTCCTGCACCTGCCGGAGGGCCGCATCATCCTGGTAGCGTTGTCTGGGCCAAAAGAAGCCTTTGAGGCCATCCTTGCGATGGCGGGGCACGAGGTGGATATGCACATGGGGGACGCTCTGGCTGACACGGTTGTTGATGGCGACAAACGTTCCATCGGCCTGTAAGCCATCTTCAATGGCCCGTTCCAGCAGTTGCGCGTTCTGGAACAAGAGCCCGACAAGGGATGCGGGAAGATCGGCGAGCGTCTCGAAATGCTCCCTCGGCACTAACAGGCAGTGTCCGGGGAAAAGAGGCCTGCGATCCAAAAAGGCCAGGGAGACGCTATCTTCAAAGACCATAGAGGCCTTTTCCTCGCCGCGGATGATGTGACAGAACGCGCACGTTGTGCTGGCGTGTGGTTCGCCGACAAGAGAATCTGGCATACGTACCCCCTTTTTTTCGTGAAGAACGTCCATGAGTGTTGAGAGATAATAAACCTGTCCGACGCATTGCCTCACGGAAGAATCTTACTTTGACAGCAGAGGATGCCTCATGGGAAATCTTACTTTCCTGGGTGTTTTCTGACCCATTGACTCATGGAAGATGGGTCATGCACTCAGCAAGCCCCCCAGAAATACCAAGGAGTCTGAGGAGCGCAGCTCCTCAGCGGGGGTCCAGGGGGCCGGCCCCCTGGCCTCAGCGGAGCGCGCCGACAGCCCTAGCGCGGAGGGATGGAGAGAGTTTCAGAGAGAGGAAGGGAACGCATCGCAATGCATGGTTCCCTTCCTCTCGTCTCGCAATCAGGCCTCTACGAGTTCGGCGTGCAATTCTGGAGCCGGGGATTGCCCGTTCACCGCTTCTTCACCCCACTGGTCATCGAAGGTGACCAGGAGGCGTGCGCGCAGCTTGCCCAGACCCCTCTGTAAGGTGCGGACCTGCGTGGGTCGATAGCGCCCAGGGGAGAGCTCTTCCAACTTGTGGAAGATGTCTACCCCCGTGAGGGCTGGATTGGCGAGCAACCAGGACGTGACCTGCTCCCACTCGCCCTCGAAGGGGTCCTTGCGTGTGCGCCAGTCACGAGGTCGTCCACTTTTTTGATACTTTCTTTTCCGCTGCTGTTTGAGCAGCGACGGAGGAGTCCCAGGAATGCCATCGGCAGGAACATGTCCCTGGGTACACTGTTTGACCGAAAACTGGAGCGGCGAAGCAGGAGCAGGGCTGCTTGGTGAGGGCGTGACCGCATGCCGCCACAGCGCCTTCTGTAAGTGTTCGAGCTGTTGCAGCAAGTGGAGCGGGTCCAGCGCCTCTGTGATCCGCTGTAACTCGTGCTGCTTTTTTGGGGATACGGTCCCAGAGGCAAGCAGTCGTTGCATCGGGGTTTGCGCTTGATCGTAGGTACGGTGCATCTTACTGCCTTCTCGCTGCTTCGCCTGGAGTTTCATTGATGGCTGGAAACAATTCACATACACGCGCAGGGCTCGGTAGAGTTCGGTCAGCTGTCGGTACGCGAGTTCTCCCGTGAAACGATCATAGCCAACCACTTGCCGGACAATCTGTCCATTCTTCTGCTCCACGTAGCACTGATCGGTGCTTCGTCGGGGACGTCCCCTGGTGAAGGTGATCTGTGCTTGCTGACAAAAAGCCAGCAGTTCCAGGTTAATAAACTCTCCTCCGTTATCGGTGTCGAGCCCCAGGATGGGAAAAGGAAGCAGAGGCTTCGCTCGCTTGAGTGCAGCTACTACGGCTGACTCTCCGCGACCCAGCAAGGGCAAGCATTCCGTCCATCCAGTGGCAATATCCGTCAGGGTCAAGGTGTAGAGGTAAGAGCCATCTGCCTGGGTGCCACAATGGGCCACCAGGTCAGCTTCCAGAAAGCCTGGTTTGGCTTCATTCCAATCCTGGAAGGTGCGAACGGGAATCTGCTTCTTCAGCAGCGTTCCTGATCTGGTGGTCGAGATCCCATGCCGCTCTTGCTTGCGGTACGGTCGGAGAATCCGATCTGCGGTCGCCGGACTCATCGCGAGGAGCTGCATGCGGCACTCCTGGCTCAGGTGGAGATGTCCATGCCGCTCCAGCGACTCAACCAGTGTTGGCAGGAAGGGGATCAGCCGCTTGGCGCAGATGTGGTTGGCCGCCGACCACGCCAGGTGCAGCGCCTGTTGTACCTCTGGTCCGTAATGGGGTGGCCGTGGACGCTCGATCGCCAGCTTGGGTGCCACAGGATGCCTCAGGAGTCCGATGGCATACTTGCGTGCATAACCTGTAGCTGCGACAAACTCATCGAGAATGACCGTTTTCAGTGCTGGTGATGCCTCTCTGTATCGAGGCGCAATCTGGAGTAACAACTCTCTTTTGGATCGAAAACTCAAGTGTGACCTCACTTTACCCGCCGCTGTGAACTAGCTTCGGGTTACATTACTGGTGAGGCAAGCACCTCGTCAAGAGTAAGATCTTCGGTGAGTCAATTCGCATACCGACGTAATTGGCGTTTCTTGTTCAGCTTTTCTGGAATGTTCCCAGAAAGCCTTTTTCGGCCAAAGTAATCGCCATTTGATGCGAGAGGTAGTTGACTTTCAACATAATATTACGACACAGCAGATGTGCCAGGTGCCAAGAAGAACCTCCTCAGGAAATGTGAAGCTTCCTGAAAGTGGAGGCAGGCGCACCGGCTAAATGATGCAACGCTCTCTCTCGACTCGATTGGGAAGAAGGAGGAATATCCCGTGGAATTTGCCAGCCTTGCGTACACCTTTGAGGAACTCGAACGGACCAGCTCCCGTCTGGCTCTGATCGGGCTTTTAACGCAGCTGTTTCGCTCGATCGAATCTCCAGATGAACTAGAACAGGTCTGCTACCTGGTCCAGGGGAGGGTCGCGCCGTTCTTTGAGGCGCTGGAGATGGGAATGGCGGAGAAAACCGTGGCTAGATCCATTGCCATGGCCTATAACGCTACTTTAGAGCACATTGCAGCGCTTTACGCTGAGCTCGGTGATATGGGACTGGTCGCAGGGAAAGTTAATAGCGAAGCAGGACATATCCCCCATGTCCTGAGTGTCGACAAGGTGTTTCTTGGGTTGAGAGCCATCGCGCAGACGGCCGGGAAAGGAGCGGTTGAACAAAAGATTGCGAGACTTACCGACTTGCTCACGCGCGTTGACAGCGTGTCTGCCAAATATGTCGTGCGCATCCTGCTGGGGAACCTGCGACTGGGCATCGGCGACGCGACAGTGCTCGATGCATTGGCGACAGCCAGATGGAACGAGGCCAAGAAGCGCAAACTGTTAGAGGGAGCCTACCATAAGACCTCGGACCTGGGGCTCATCGCACGGACGCTCTGGGAACATCCCGATGAGGAAGAGGCGCAGCGCGCAGTGTCAGCCCTGGATGTGCAGGTCGGCAAACCGATCCACTCGCAACTCGCGGAACGGCTTCCTACCGCTGAGGCCATCATGGCGAAAATGGGGACGGTGGTGGCGCAGTATAAGTACGACGGCTTGCGAGCGCAGATCCACAAGGATGGGCAGCGGGTGACCATCTTCTCGCGCAACCTGGAAGACCAATCGCACATGTTCCCAGAAATCATCGCGGGAACCCTCAAGCAGGTCCAGGCGGAGAGCGCCATCCTGGACGCGGAGACCCTGGCCTACAACGCCACCTCGGAGGAATTCCTGCCCTTTCAGGAAACGACCCGCAGGCGGCGCAAACACGGGATCGAGGCCATGGCCGAGCAGCTGCCGCTGAAGGCCTTCGTGTTTGACATCCTCTACAAAGACGGGGTATCGCTCCTGGATACCCCGCTGGTGGACCGCCTGAAGATTCTCGAGGAGATCATGCACCCGGCGGACGACACCCTCATGCTCACCGAAAGCCACACCGTGAGCGATGCCAGCGTGCTCACCCTCCTCTTTGATGAAGCGATTAGCAAGGGATTGGAAGGCCTGGTGGTGAAAAAGCTGGAGAGCCGGTACGAAGCGGGTGCGCGAAATTTCAACTGGGTGAAGCTCAAGCGCCACTCTGCTGGAGCCCTGAACGACACCATCGACTGCGTCCTGCTGGGGTATCTCTTTGGACGCGGCAAGCGTGCGGCATTTGGTGCGGGTTCCCTTCTGGTGGGGGTGTATGATCCCGAACGGGACCTGTTCGTCACGGTGACCAAAATCGGCACAGGGTTAAGCGATGAACAGTGGCGCAGTATCCGGGAGCGCACGAAAGGACTGGAAGTCGATCACCGGCCAGCCCGTGTCTCCTCCCTGATCGAGCCGAGCGTGTGGGTCGAGCCGCAACTCGTCCTCGAAGTGCTGGCCGACGAGATCACGCGCTCGCCGACCCATACGGCTGGGAAAGTTGGAGGAGAGCCGGGCTATGCGCTGCGCTTTCCGCGGCTGGTCGCCTTTCGTGAGCAAGACAAGAAGCCGGAGGATGCGACGACCGTGGAGGAGCTCATCGAAATGTACAAAAGTCAAGGTAGGAAATAAGCGGACTTCTCATCGCTGGCGCAGGTGCGAGCGCTGGCCGATCGACTGACTGGCGAACAGGAACACATCGTTGTGTTGGTCAATAATGCCGGCATTTGTTGACACGGGTCGGAAAGGAGTGAAGAGCTACTCGATACGCGGTGGCCCCTGCTGAATGCGCCTGCGCAGTTCCTCGATGGGAGGGAAGGACCAGCGGCTCTCGGTCCACCAGGTCGCTCCTGCCTCGGCATAGGGGCGCACGATCGCTCTGGCCCGCTCGCGGTCCTCGCCAGGCGTCTCTCCCTCCTGGACTATCTCGAAGGGTGTGGTCTGGCTGCGATGCTCCTCAATATAGGCTTTCATCGCCCGGATATCCTCTGGGGTGATCGAGGCTTCCGCATCCCCACCAGTGATTTTGTGGGGAAGGAGCCCGTCATAGCGCAGCACCCGCCGCATCGATTGCTGGCTCGGCCAGGCTCCCACCACCCAGATGGGGATGCGCGGTGACTGGATTGGTTTGGGTAAAAACGTCATTTCCTCGATGTGATAGTGTTTCCCATCAAAGCTGAACGGCTTTCCGCTCCACAAGCCCGTCAGGATCTCCAGGCTTTCATCCAGCAATTCAGCCCGCTGCTTGCGATCCGTGATCTCCCCAACCTTCGTAAAGCCTCCATCTTCGAGTGCACCCAACCCGACCGGCAGGATGAGCCGCCCGTGGGAGAGGTGATCCAGCGTCACGGTCTCGCGGGCCAGTTTCCATGGGCGCCGCCGCGAGGGGGGCGTGAGGATCAAGCCGAGGCGCACCCGCTCCGTACGCAGCGCCAAAGCAGCTAACACGATCCACGGATCATACATCGGTCTGGCTTCCTTGATATAGATCCCATCCCAGTAAAAGACGCCATCCCATCCGGCCACTTCCGCCTCGTGAGCCAGTTCGGCAAGCGTGTGAATATCGCCGTGGGGAAGAATGAAGACGCCATATCGATTATTGTGTAACGGGTACTGCCTCTTTCAATGGTGGATAATTCAGCCTTCGCTCCTCATCGCTTGACAATCCCTCTTGACCCTGTTTATCCTTCCTTTTAAACTTCCATTCTCCTACTGTCAAGCAGAGAGAGGATCCTTATGACCTTTCATGTGTTCTTGCTCCTGCTCTTGTTCTTCCTCATGTTCGCTCTCGCGGGGCTTTGTTCCCTTTGCTGGCCCTATCATTGTCCTGCCCATTCGGCAGCTACAGCCAAACGCACCTCGATCCTACGTCTCCTCAAGCCACGCTCCCCACGCGATTGCCCCGCCTGTCGCCTCTCCTGCACCATCTCGGCGGGTGTGGGACCTGCCCCTGCGTCTGTGCGCCCCTGGCGCGAGGTCAAAAGCCGGCGGGGGGCACCCAAGCGGGTGAACACCGAGGGCTTCGCCTGTCCCAACCACCGGTGCCCGTACTCTGGCATCACAGATGCTCACGTTCATGCCTTGGTCGGGGATGGCACACATGGTCGCGCTGAGCAGATCCAGACCTTTCGTTGTCAAGCCTGCCACACCACGTTCACTGCTCGGCGCCATACCCCCTTGTACCGCCTGAAAACCCCCTCTCGTCAGGTCGCAGTGGTGCTGACTACGCTCGCTGAAGGGCTAGATCCTTCCGCCGCTGAACGTGTCTTCGGCTACCGGCAAGCCACGATCACTGTCTGGCTGACTCGCGCTGGCGAGCATGCTCAGACGTTGCACGAGCGCTCCTTCAACAATCTCCGGCTCCCACACCTCCAGCTGGACGAACTGCGCACGAGGCTACGTAGCTACCAACAGGTACTCTGGCTCTGGCTGGCAATCGACCCCCTCACGAAGATCCTTCCTGTACTCCAGCTGGGACCCCGCACGCAAAACGCGGCGCATCTGGTTATCCACTCCCTGCGACAGCTCCTGGCCCCCGACTGCCTGCCGATCTTCACGAGTGATGGCCTAAACGTGTACTTCTATGCCCTCACAGCCCATTTTGGACACTGGCTCGCGGTGAGCCGTCGAGGGCGGCAAGTGCGCCAGTGGCAGGTGGCAGCAGACTTACTGTACGGCCAGGTGAAAAAAAGCTACCGGCGGCGCAAGCTGGTGCGGGTCACCCACGTGATGCGCCTTGGAACTAGCGCAACTCTCAAGGTCGCGAGGCCTCGGACTGGGCCTCTCCGGACGGCTGAACACTGCTTTTATCGAGCGAGTGAATCTAACCGTCCGTCACGGTGTGGCAGCTCTAGCACGTCGCACCTGGGCCACGGCTCAGCAGGCTCCACAACTCCTGGTCCACCTCGAGTGGTGGCGAGCCTACTATCATTTTGTGCGTCCTCACGCATCGCTCCGGGTGGCCCTCGTGCAGCCGCGAGAGGGGGGTGGGAAGCTGATGGCGCAACGCTACCGGCAACGTACCCCAGCTATGGCAGCCGGAAGAACCAACCGACAATGGACAGCGCGGGACGTGCTCTGTTATCCCTTGCCCCCGGTACCATCCTTACCCATTTGAGAGCCACTGAAGTGAGAAGACGCCCCGCAAAATGGCCGTGGGCGGCTCGGTGAAGATGAAAACAGGTTGGGTGGGGAGCGACAGGATGAAGTGGCCTGCCTGGATGGTCACATGAGAAGAAAGCCAGCCCGAAATGCGTTCGCAGGGGTTGATCGAATTATCCACCATATCCAATGGCTGTACCAAACTCAACAATTGATAGCCTCACATCTTGTTTTGGCAGAAGATAGCGGAATCGCTGAGCGTCCGATCATCCCCAAGACACCCTGCGTGACAGGCAAACACGAGCAACCACTTTCTCTCTTTCATATATCTTTGTTTTCCTCCTGCAAGCCGCATATTTAAGAACGGATATTCGAAGTAGCCAGCACAGGTTGCTCGATCAAACGGATATTGGAGGGGATGACCAGATCGTGCGAGCCGTGCCAGGCGGCCCCATCGACTTGCATGACGATGAAGAACTTCGCGAACGCCTGGCTGACATGCGGAAGTCAACAGATTCATCATGGCGGTGGAAGCGATCCCAGCAAGATGAGCGAGACCAGGTCGCCAGTGACCGGCGCGACGGCAGCGAAGACATAGATCGACTCCCGGATCAACTGAGCCGGCACATGCGGCCGGATGCCAGGAGGGGCCCAACAGCGCCCAGGCCGTCCGATGCGACCAAAGCGCCCCTCATCCTGCGCTAGGATCAGTACGGGGCGTTCGTCGTCGGCTTCCCGCGTCGCGACTGCTGTCTCAACCTGCGGCGCAAAGTTTTTTTAAACTGCTCTTGAGCCTGCGGATCGGCCTGGGGATGGCGCGGGCGCGGCATCAGCTTGCGCCAGCCGTGTCGGGCGAGCAGCCGGTAGATCGTGCTATCATCGACCTCGTGCCCCACCCGGGCTTCAAACGCGCGCCAGATCTCTTCCGTCGTGGCCAACTCTCCCCGCTCCGCTCCCTCAAAGAACGGCGTGAGAAACGCTCGCTCTTCTTCCAGGCTCAGATACCACTCCTTCGGCCTCCCTTGCCCGCTGTCTCCACTGCCGCTACCCCCAGCCGGTTGTAGCTCGAGATCACCGCGTGGACGGTCGCTTTGGAGACCCCACAGTGTCGCGCAATCTCCTCAGCTTTGCCAGGCTCCACCAGCGCGTTATACATGATCAGCCAGCGTTGGCGATACAACGGACGCGGATCGGTGCTCATGCGTTTCTTGACTTCTTCTACCGTCAAATGCGTTGCCGCTCGTGTGATCCTGGCCATATCCTCTCCCTTTCTGCTTGCTTCTTCACCTCCTTTATTCTATCACAGCATGCGATTTAGTATGAGTCGCCCTGGACCCCTTCCCCATGTGTCGGGCGTTACCCCAATCATTTGGGTACTATGAGTCCTCTGTCGCCATGAGCCTCTCAGCTTGTAGGCGATCCCATTGTCTCGCACCATTGCTCGTCCGTACGTAGGCTTCCCGTTCGCCGGATTCCCTTCTCATTGAAGGTAGTCGGAGGAGGGTATCTTCTTCTCCCAGGAAAGACGTCTGGGGAAGACTCCTCTGTATG
>WNFF01005673.1_pt1 | contig 10216 bp, 6 predicted proteins | sample 5400441 | NCBI WGS metagenome assembly WNFF01 (sample SAMN13153345, study PRJNA577476) | soil metagenome | isolation source: 120 cm saprolite under Douglas fir tree site 2 hole 3 replicate 1 | place: USA:California | collected 2015-04-18
GGGCGAGCGGTGGCGCGGGTGCGCGTGTGTCGCCTGGGAGATAGGGCGCGACGTGCGGCCGGAGCGCCATCTCCGCCGGAAGCATCCGCAGCCCGGGTGGCATCGGCACCATTGGCCAGCCGAGCGTGTCCGCTGCGGCGCCCGACGCCCCGGTCGCGTGGTCGTGGATCAACGCTGGTTGCCCCATCGCGCCGATCGAAAATTCGAGCAGGTCCGGCGGGAAGAGCCGCGTGCTCGGCGATTGCCCGCGGAGCACGATCCGGCCACGCGGCTCGCGGCCGTGCGGATCGCGCTCGGCCGTGATGAGGATGACGAACTTGTCCAAGTCGATCGCCGGTAGCGTGGTGCGGCCGTTCCCCACGGCCCCGAGCCTCACCACGGGATCCATCTGCGGCGGAGCGGCCCAGGCGACATACTGCGTGGAGCCCGAGCGTCCGAGCTCGGCGGGCCGGAGGCCGCGGAGGAACACGATGGGCACGGCGCGCGATCGGCCGTCCGCCGTGACACTGACCGTGAACGGCCCCGGCGGCGGGGAAAGCTCGATGCGCCCGACAACGCCGGCGATGCCCGGCGCCGGCACCAGCTCGATGCAATAGAGGTCGCGGCTCGGCCCGAGCGGTGCCGGAGGATCGCACGGGCGTCCCTGCGCGAGGGAGGCGCCTGCCCCCGCGGCGAGGAGGAGGAGCACCGAGCGCGCGGCACGCCTAGGTAGCATGCTCGCCGTCAGGGGAGCCCGAATACAAGCACCGTCGCCGACCCCGGATGCTGGCCCACCCAGGACGACCCCGGCTGGCCAGACATCGCGGCCACGTACTGCTTGCCGTTCACCGCATAGGTGACAATCCCGCCGCCCATCGGGCCGCCGGTGTTGAACCGGTAGCGCACGACGCCCGAGCGGGCGTCGAGCACGAGAAAATCGCCCGTGAGCTCGCCCGTGAACACGACGCCGCCGGCAGTCGTCGTGACGGCCGCCAGGAGCGGCGCGGGGGATCGGTAGCGCCAGCGCACCGTTCCGCGCGTCGCATCAACCGCGGTGAGCCATCCGCGGGCCGTAGCCAGGGAGTCCCAGATCACCCTCCCGCCCATATACAGTTGGCCCGGGACGTAGCGCACGGTGTCGGCCGCGATGAACGTCGAGCACCGATCGACCGCGTTGACGTACAGAAGATTCGTGAGGGGATTGTAGGCGGGTCCGTTCCATTGGACGCCCCCCAACCCCCCAGGGCAGGCATGCACCCCGCTGGTCGTAACCGGAGCGTCCGTGTTCTCCCGCGTCGTCACGGGCACTTCATACAGCCGTTCGCGCGTATCTCGGTCGAGCACTCGCAGCAACCCGTCCTTCCCAACAGTCGCCACGAGGTCGCGGCGCCGATTGGCCACCGCCGTCCGAAATAGCGGGCTGGCGTGCGTCAGGTCCCAGTCGTGGTGGTCGCTCGGCACTATTTGCGCCGTCCACCGCGGCACCCCGCTTCGCGCGTCGAGTACGACGACCGAGTTGGTGTAGAGGCTCGTTCCTGGTCGAGCGGCGACGGAGAGATCGGGAGAGGGGTTGCCCGTGGCGACGAACAGCAGCCCGCGCTCACGGTCGAGCGACATGGGAGTCCACACGGCGCCGCCGCCGAACAGCACGTGTTGGGGGTTCGGCCAAGTCTCCGAACCCGGCTCGCCGGGCGCAGGGATGACCCGGAAACGCCACACCGGTGTCCCGTCCTTCAACCGGAATGCGCCCACCCAACCGCGCATCCCGTGCTCGCTGCCGGCGGGCCCGATCAGCACGAGATCCTCGAAGAGGAGCGGTGGCATCGCGAACGTCTCGCCGTGCGCTGGATCCGCGACTTGTCGGGCCCACAGGAGAGCGCCAGTGGCCGCGTCGAGCGCCACGAGCCAGCCGTCGGACGTGCCGCGCACCACGAAGCCGTCCTTCAGCGCAACACCGCGATTCCTGGGCGAAATCTCGCGGTCCTTCGGCTCCCAGACACTCTTCCACCGCGGCCGGCAGGTCGTCCCGTCGAGGGCGATCGTCGCGTGGAGCGTCGTGATGTACATGGTGCCGTCGTAGACAATCGGGTTCGTCTGGAAGGTGCCGGGGTCGCCCACCTGGTACACACAAACCGGGCGAAGCTGCGGTGCTGTCCGTGACGTGATCTCGGCCAGCGGCGAATACCGCTGGCCGGAGTAGTCGTGCGTCGCGTACAACCAATCCCGACCGTTGGCTTGCGCCGTGTCGAGCTCTCCCTGGGTCGGCGTGCTGAGCGTCGGCGAGCGGCCGGTCACGATCTCGGTCGTGCGCTTCGCCGCACTGTCCACGGACGGCTCCGCGCCAGCGAGCCTGACACCCTGCAACTGACTACGCTCCGCGTTGAGCTCTTGGCGTCCGGCTGGATATCGATTGCGCTGCATGACGTAGGCGAGCACCGCCAGGTAGTCGCTCGGCTCGAGGGAGCCCGGCGCGTCCTTGGGCATCGTCGTCCGCAGGACATAATACAGGTCGTCGAGCGTCAGCCCGGGCCTTCCCCAAGTGCGGGCGAACGAGGCACCCACGAGCGCCACCGCGCCCGCGCCACTAAGGTCCGCTCCGTGGCATTGGCTGCACCGCCGCGTGTATACGGCTTGTCCTCGAGCGGCCTGGTCGACGGTGTACACGCCCTCGGGCTGCTGTGCCTGCCCGGCTGCCGCGCTCAGTCCAAAGATGAGGCCGAGAATCGACTGGCGCATGTTCGCTGTCTGGGGATTCAGGGTCCGCTCCGGAGTGGAGTACCGGGGTATAGTATATACGGAACAGCCCCGTCTCCTCCCAGAACGCGCCTGGATGACCTCACCTACCCGCAACCACCACCGGCGTGGCCCCGAGACCCTGTTCGCCGCAACCCTGACGGTGCTGTTTGTCATCGCCCAACTGACGGATCAGTGGGTCTTCCACCACTTCGCCTACGCCGGGATCTACGAGCGGGGCTGGGGTCGTCTGTTGCGGATAGTCGGCTATCTCCCAACCTGGGCGCTCGTGGGACTTGCGCTCGTCTTACATGACTGGGTCCCGCGGGTGCGGCGCACGCTCGGCCGGGCGAGTCGCCGCGGCTTGCTGCTCTTCTTGTCCGCCGCCATCGCGGGAGCAGCGGCCGAGGGTCTCAAACTCGCATTCCGGCGCGAGCGGCCCAGCCTGACGGACGGCGTCCACATGTTCCGGCCCTGGCACGATCAACCCTTCTCAACCGCCCAGCTCGGGCTGCCGAGTAGCGAGGCGGCAGTGGCGTTCGCCGCGGCGGCCATGCTGGCCCGGCTGTTTCCCGAATCCCGGGTGTTGTGGTATGGCCTCGCGCTGGGGTGCGCCCTGACCCGGGTGGCGAGCGGCGCCCACTTCCTGAGCGACGTCGCGTTGGCCGCGTTGGTGGGCTACGTCGTCACCTTGACCCTGTGGCCGCGCCCCTTCGCGGAACCGACGCCCTGACTCGAGTTCCGAGGGTGCTGTCGCTCTTGCTCGTGGCTTCCCTCCCCCTGCGCGGCCTGGGGGCGCAGGCCGTGGACTCCGCTCCTCCCGCGCGGGTCGCGGCGCGACAATGGTACCGGGACGCGAAGTTCGGGATGTTCATCCACTGGGGGGTCTACAGCCTGCTCGGCCAGGGCGAATGGGTGATGCAGAACCGCGAGGTCCCGGTCGGGGCATACGAGTGGCTCGCCTCGACCTTCAATCCCGTGAAGTTCGACGCCCGGGCGTGGGTGTCGCTCGCGAAGGCCGCGGGGATGCGCTACATCACGATCACCGCGCGGCACCACGATGGCTTCTCCATGTTCGCCACCAGGGCGACCCGGTACAACATCGTCGACTGGACGCCCTTCAAGCGCGATCCGCTGAAGGAGCTAGCGGACGAGTGCCAGCGGCAGGGTCTCAAGCTCTTCTTCTATTACTCGCAGCTCGACTGGCACCATCCGGACTACTGGCCGCGGGGCCGGACCGGACAGAAGACCGGCCGGCCCGAGAGCGGCGACTGGAACCGCTACCTGGACTTCATGGACAGCCAGCTGACCGAGCTGTTCACCAACTACGGCCCCATCGGCGGGACTTGGTTCGACGGGATGTGGGACAAGCCCGATGCCGACTGGCGGCTGCCGCACACGTACACCCTGATCCACCGCCTGCAGCCGGCGGCGCTCATCGTGCCGAATCACCACCGGGCGCCGCTACCCGGCGAAGACGTGCAGACCTTCGAGCAGGACCTGCCAGGCGCCAACACGGCCGGCTTCAACACCGAGCAGATCGGCCAGCTGCCGCTCGAGACGTCGCTGACGATGAACGACTCATGGGGCTTCAACATCACCGATCGCCGCTACAAGTCGGTGCCCGAGCTGATCCGCTATCTGGTCAGGGCAGCGGGCCGCGACGCCAACTTGCTCCTCAACGTCGGACCACGCCCCGACGGCACGGTTCCGCCTGAGGCCGAGGAGCGGCTGCGGGAGGTCGGCCGCTGGCTCGCCACCTACGGAGCCTCGATCTATGGAACGCGCCGCGGGCCCATCCCGCCACGGGACTGGGGCGTGACCACGGCGCGCGGCGATACCGTCTTCGTCCACGTGCTCGACTGGCCCGACCGCATGCTCGCGCTCCCGCCGCTGGCGGCGCCGGTAGTCGGAGCGAGGATGTTCGCCACCGGGAAACGGGTGGAGGTGAGACAGTCCGAGGCCGGCGTCGCGCTCACCCTCCCCGAGGACGCGGGCGAGGCGTACACTCCGGATCGCGTGGTCGTGCTGACGCTTGGGGCTCAGCCCCGGTAGACGGGTGAGGAGCCCAAGATCAGTCGACCCTAGCGTGAGCGGGCGTCGCTCTCAGAGGCGACAACGTAGACAAGCTCACTCGCATGCCCCACCTTACGAGCGGCGGCCAGCGGTGTAAGCGCCCACAGCGTGGCGTACTGCGCGGGGACAACAATCATGGCGAGATCGGCGACGGCAAATAGGATTCGGTGCGGGACAGCGGCGCTGGTTGTTGCGTGTTCGTCGCTGGCAAGTTGCAATCGACCGCATAGGACCGAAGGAGAGCAACTGGCCCGCACCTATTGTGCCGCCTGCCACGTTTTTCCTGAACCGGGGTTATTGGACAAGAAGACCTGGCAATCAGGCGTCTTACCGGCAATGGCGGCACGACTGGGCGTTAGTACCGAGTCATCATTCAGCGAAGCGCTCGGGAATCCGTACATGACCGTCCTTACGAAGGCGGTGTCAGCTGAAGACTGGGGACAAATTGTCCGGTATTATCGCGAATACAGCCCCGACACATTGCCTTATCAGTCCTTGCCAGCTCAACCGCAGCTTGATCCGGATTTCTTCAAAACAGGTCCCCTCGTTCCACGCCTGCAAAGCAGCGGGATCATAACGCTGCTGAAGACCGATCAGGCCCATGAGCGAATCTTTGTCGGCGAGGCCGGCACGAACAAGCTGCGAATCTTTGACTGGAACCGCCATCTGCTTTCGACACTGACGCTGGGCAGTCCCCCGACAGGCCTGATTGTTGAGAAAGAGCACGTCCTCGTGCTGGAATCGGGCATCCTCGATCCCAATGATGAGCCCAAGGGCAGCCTCGTCCAATATGATTTTGCCGGTGCTGATTCCCTGCAATTCGGCAGAATCCTGATCGACTCGCTGTTCCGGCCGGTCTATGTCGAGGAATTTGACTTTGCTGGGCATGGCGTGAACGACTTTCTCATCTGCGAATTCGGCAACAACCGTGGGCGACTGAGTCTGTATAGGTACGATGGCTCCAAGTACAAGCGGCAGGTATTGGATCCTGGTCCAGGCGCGATCCGGACCGAAATACGAGACATGACCGGGGACGGGTATCCAGACATCGTGGCGTTGTTCGCACAGGGGGATGAACGGATTGTGCTGTTTGCCAATGATGGGAAAGGAAACTTTCCGGGACCGCACCGCATCTTGGCGCGCTTTCCGCCGATCTATGGCTCGATGTACTTCTCCCTGCATGATTTTAAGGGCGACGGCAAGCTGGATATCTTGTATGTGAATGGCGACAATTTTGACTATTCCCGTGTCTTAAAGCCGTACCATGGAATCAGGATCCTGGAGAATGATGGCAAAAATAACTTTCACGAACGCTATTTTTTCCCGGTGTATGGAGCTGCCCAGGCGGTGGTGGCGGATTTTGCCGGGAACGGTCGTCTCGATATTCTGACCACCAGCAATTTTCCTGATTCTGAAAGACATCCCGAGCGGGCTATCATGTTTCTTGAAAATATCGGTCTGTATCAATTCAAGCCCTATGCGTTTACCATAGCCTCCGCCAATCAGTGGTGTCTGATGGCAACGGGTGATTTGAATAAAGACGGTCGGCTGGATGTCATCATTGGCGCCATGAGTCTGGGAAATATTGCCAACGCTCAGCGGAGGTTCGGCAGACAAACATTGGAAACCGAGAAAGATCCGATCCTGTTCTTTGAGAATAGAATGCCGGTGAGGTCAAACGAAAGAATCCACTGAGTGCAGCGGCCTTACGGTCTGCGCCTCCCGGGCCCGTTGCCATCTGGGCCCATCGCTCGCCGAATACTGAGGTGGCACATCGTAGTCGGGCGGCTCAAGGACCGGTGCCTTGCACTAGCTTTGGTGTGGTTCATTTCCTTGGCGATCTTCGCGCGGGCGACGTACCCAGCCATTATCTGACCGCCTGGATACCTACCAGACGGTCGCATCTGTAACGTGGCGGTCGCTGGTGTTCGACGAACCTCCGGAGCTCCCGAGGCAGGACTCGAGCCTGCGACCCGTCGACTGTCCAGCTGTCCCGATTCCCGCACCCCGCAAGAGACCTCGCGACTTAGCGCGTAGGAAATCGGCGAGGAAATCCCGAAACGCGCCCGCATTCACCGGTGGCGGACCGTACCCAGACCGTACCCAGCGAACACGAGCGCGACTCGCGAAGTACGCACCGCCGTCGCTAGCCGCAATGGGTAACGGCGTGCTAACCGCATGAGGATGTCCCCGCGTGGTCATTGACTGGCCTCCCGATTACGGGGGAGGCGGCAAGAAGGCTTCGATCGTGAAGGGGTAGGCAGTGTCCTGTTCGCCCGCGCTCGCGAGGCCGGGCGTTGTCCAGAACGCCACTCGTTGGAGGCGTGAGTTCTGCGCTGCTTGCGTGGCGAACGCCCGACCATACCGAAGGCGGACGATCGAGTCGGCCAGATAATACGTCTCGGCAACCCCATATATGCGTGGTGCCCCGAGTGTCGGTAGCGTTGCGTCGGCATCGTCCAAGATGCGTTGCAAGACTTGATCGTAAGGTGTGCTGCCCTGTTCCAAGTAGCAGGAGAGCTCGATCCGTGATGGGACGGGAAGCCCGTGGTCCACCATGAATCTCAAAGCGCGGTAGACCCAAAACATCGAACGATGGCCGTTGACGATCTGGTAGTACGAATCGACGAAGCTGTTGTCGAACACGGCGTACTGGTGTCCATCGATCGCGAAGTAGACGGACGGCTGCAGCCCTGCAGCGGATACGACGGACACGAAGCGCGGATAGTTGTTGGTAAGGAACCAACCCTCGTTCGGATTGCCGTTGGGCTCGCCCGGCGCGGGGACGAGGACTTCTCCCTTGAAGAAGATCGTGCCAACGACCCGGACGCTATCGGGTCGCGTCACGTCGCTGACGGCCGCAACGACCTTGTCCGTTGTGGTGGCGACGCGGCTCATAAATGCGGAGGCGCTGATGTCCTTGTTGTAACCGAGTCCCGTCGTTGGCGACCCGATGGTGTAGTCGGCTTCGCCGAGCCAGGCGAACGTGATGTCCAGGCGCAGCCGACTGCCGCCTGCCCCTCGGATCGCCGCAACATCCTGAGCGTAGGCCCGAAGGTTGCTCGCCTCCTGGTCGCTCATCGGAAAGTGCGCCCGGTACGTTTCGCCAAAATCGTCCGCGCCCGGTGACGTCACGAACCAGATGATCGTGTTGATGAACGTCGCGCCGCGGTCAGCCATCCCTTGGAGCTGGGCTTGGACGCTCTGGCGCACGGCTGCCTGGTTGTAAGTCGTGACGAACGATGTGTGCAGATTGTCAGTGCCATAGGCATGGTAGGCCACGCCGACATCGTAGCCCGGGATTTGGCCGACCGGGATGAGCGTGGCGGACGCGGAGGCCGATGCATCGGCGATCGCCGTGGCGGTGATCGTTATCGTCGCGCCGTTCGAGGGGAGCGTGGCCGGAGCCGTGTAGGTTGCGGGTGCCCCGCTCGCCGTCGACGCGGGCGATATCGTACCGCAGGAGGCGACCGCGCAGGCCACCATCCAGAGAACACCCCGATTGCTGGTGTCCTTGCTAACGGTCCCCGTGACTTGCAGCGTGGCGCCCGCTTGCACGACGGCCGTCCTGGGGGCGACGGCAATCGCGATGACCGGCCGCGCCTCCGTCGGCGAGTGCTGCTCCCCACACGCGAGGAGCGATAGCCCGCCGACGAGGAGCGGCGACCTTCACGGGACGGAACATCCGATCGTGCCGTTCAGCAGTCTTCACCATCCAAATCGTTCGTGGCGTAGTCTTTGGCGAAGCGCCCGGCGCACGTTTTCAGGCAGGGTCGTCTCGGTCCTCGCCGTGCTCTGTACGCGCGCTGCGCTGAGACCCGCCGCGTCTTCGGCCGAGTTCGGGATGGCCAAGAACGCTGGTGTGTCGCCGCTGCGTGGATCGAAGGCTTGGCCAACGATCTCTCCACGCTGATTGATGTCGGCGCCGGCAATCAGAGAGAAGCTAGGACCAGATGCAACGAGGGTGTTCAGGTCCACGATGACCCCGTTCTGCCAAAGGACGGCTCTGCAGTTGGCGTTGACATCGCATGACGTTCCGACCACGACGCCTTGTTCATCAATTCCGGAGGCAAAGCTCTGGATGTCTCCGGGCAACGGGCCGAGATCAGTCATCGTGCCGTTCTCCCACAAGAAAGCGTGCTCAATCACGTCACCGGCCAAATGGGAAAAGCCGATCACTTGACCGCGGTTGTTGATAGCCAGCGCGACGTTGTCCAACGCGCCGCCGAGGCTGCCCAAGTTCGTCACGGAGCCGCCTTCCCAGAGAACGGCGTGCGCCGAGCGACCGGGATCTACTGGTCCGCACGAAAGTGAGGCGCCAACCAGCTGACCTCTGTCGTTAATCGCAACCGCGACCGCGACACGGTCCCCAGGCAGCGGTGGGAGTTCGTGGAGCTCGCCAGCCGTCGGTCCCCAGACGACGGCTTCAAAGTCGAGTACCTGAGGCGCGACGCAGGTCGGGTTGTGAACCGCGGTTTCCGCAACGCCCACCACCTGGCTCCGGTTGTTCACACCGTAAGCTTGAGCGTTGTTGCCACCCAGCGTCGGGAGCGCGCTCATCACGCCGTCCCGCCATAGGAACCCTAGACAAATCAGTCCACTGTTGAAGCCGGGTGGGCCGGCAAAACCGCAAAAGTTCTCGTGGAGCGGATCGGGAACGGACGTCTCGGCCTGTCCCGCAATCTCGCCACGGTTGCTCTTGGCCAACGGGCCGGGCGCCTTGCGCCGTAGCGACGCTGGGCATCACGCCCGCGAGTGCGAGCACGAGGAGAATCACAGAACGAGACGAGGATTGGCAACGCACCGGGCACTCCAGCGGAGGACGCTAGAATCTAGCTCGCGCAATGCCGGATCGCCGGTGCGGGAGGTGAACGGAAGCCCTGTCCAAGAACCGTCGCGACCAGCGTAAACGGAAACGATGGTATCAGCGTTACAGTCGATCGGGCGGACGTCCGCGCCTGCGAGCCCGAGCTGGTCGGCGCTTCCGAGATCCTACACTAGGGACAGCTGGCAGTCCTGCTCCCCGTGCCCGTCCGGAACGTCGTCGCGATGCGCCGCAACGGGGTAGTCGGAGTCACCGGGGAGGAGCCGGCGAAGGCCGTCCCCAAGCCAACCATGAGCACCCACTGCGGCGACCCGGTCGTGAGCCCGTGACCACCATCGACGGTGAGCAGGAGCGGTCCGGCAAGCGGGTGGCTTACACCGAGGCCGATCACGCGGCTCAGCGGATGCGTCGAATCCGCGGTGCCCACGTCGACCCCAACGGACCCGGTCCAGGTCCAGCCGGGAGTGACTTCGTAACCCGCCTCGAGGTGGAGCGTCGTGGCTTTGGGGGCGTTGAGCGAGGACTGGGACGAGACACCCGTGATGCTGCGACTCGCGTCGCCCCAGAGGTGGGCGCGGCCGGGGGATACCCCGGCGCCCACGT
>WNFF01006772.1_pt1 | contig 10216 bp, 9 predicted proteins | sample 5400441 | NCBI WGS metagenome assembly WNFF01 (sample SAMN13153345, study PRJNA577476) | soil metagenome | isolation source: 120 cm saprolite under Douglas fir tree site 2 hole 3 replicate 1 | place: USA:California | collected 2015-04-18
ACATCTGCTGCCTGCCTTCCTGCCGCGGCAGCTGCCCACGGCGATCTCCGCGGCTCCATCCTACGGTTGGGCTTGCGGTACCGGTGAGTGCACCGCATTCGCCATATGATCCACGGCCGTGGGCAAAGCGGGCCATGCTAAGCGCCAATTAGCCCGGGCGGACACCGCAGCATCGTGCCGCCGAGCGACCGCTTGGGGAAGCCTAGCTGAGGTTCGGCGGTTCCGGGCGGCGGCAACGATGCGCTCCGTAGCCTGCGGAAACCGGTCACCAGCGGACATCAGGGCTATCAGTCGAAATACCGGCGTTGAGCCCGCCGCGGTGGATGAGGTCGCTGATGATCCCAGGCCGCGCCATCTGCTGCAGATCCGGACGCGGCTCGCAGGGGTCGACGCCGGGACACTGGACCTTTCCGGCCCGAATGGGCCTGCAGCGGGGTGCGCCGGCCGGGCCAGGGCGCGGACACTGGCGGCAACGGCGTGGCCGCCGGTGGCAGCTCGACCGCGACGGGGACTGCCCGCGTTCAGCGGCGCGCGTCAGGGCGGAGCCGCAACGATCTCGCGGAATTCGGACTCGGTGAAGGCCTGCCGGGTCTCGGTCGTGACGTTGCCGATGCTGCCGGCCGGGACGGAGACCTTCGCGGCAGTCGGCAACCTCGCGGCCCACTCGCGCAAACTCGGGACCCCGGAATCGCGCAGCGGTGGAAATCACTCATGGCCATCTAGTCCAGCGGCTCCACCCGGTAGTCCCCGCCGTCTTCGATCAGCAGCGCCCCTTCGCCCTTGCCCAGTGGCGGGACGACCCGGCCGGCGAGCCCCAGCACGGCGGCCTCGTTGGTGGGGCTGTGACCCACCACCAGCGCCCGGCCGCCCTCCGGCAGCCCGTCAACCACCTGCTGCAGCGCCGAGGCGAGCAGCGCCGACTCTTGCCGTCCGGGTCGATGGCCCGGATGGCATCCAAGTCTGCGCCCTTCCCCGCCGCCTTGGCCGCGTCCCGCCAGCGGTCCTCCACCGAGGACCGCAACCCCGTCGCCGGGGTGATCGGCATGTCGTCCTGGCCGGCCGCGTGCCGCAAGATTTCCAGCATCTGGGTGGCGCGCGCCGCGCCGGTGGACACGAACGCGGCGTAGGGCGGGTGCAGCCGGTCCCGGCCGATCATCTCAGCCTGTGCGGCTCCCTGCGCTGAAAGGTGGTCGCCGTCGTTGTCGGAATGCCGCCTCAGCTCTACGTACCGCATGAGCCCGTCCTGCCCCGCTGTAGCGCCGTCATGCTCGCCCGTACCGGAACCATCCAAGCCAGGGATCTGCTACCAGCTGTGTAAAGTGACGCGCCTCACGATGAGCTGCAGGACAGCCGCTCGCGGACTCACACACCGTGATCAACCTCGGTGGACGGAGAGACGCGCAATCCCGCCGATCCGGGCGGCTGCCCGTTCAGTCGCCATGGCCATCGGCGCCGCACGGAAAGATCGTTATGAACGCCAGGCTAGTTGGTGAGCGCCGGCGCGCAGCACGTGTGGAGTCGAACCGGTCGCGCCGATGAGCGCCTGTCGAGCCTCGTGAGCCGAGCGAGGTGTCAAGTGGCGCTTGCCCGGGTTTACCGGCGTGGCTTGCCGGGCGTCGCGTGTGATCGGTGGTCTTCGTATCGTAGGGGATCTTGCGCAAACGGATGCGCGTGTCTTCGGCGCGGCCCGCGGTGTCAGGACGTGGCGGATCCGGCCTGTTGCCTGCGGAGGACGTATCGCTGGACCTTGCCGCTGGGGGTTTTGGGTAGCGCGTCAACGAAATGCGCGCGGCGCGGGTAGGCGTGCGCGGCGAACTTGTCCTTGACCAGCTGCTGGAGTTCGCCTGCGAGCTCCCCGGTGCCCTGGCTCGGGTCGCGGAGCACCACGAAGGCCTCGACGACCTCGCCGCGCAGCTGGTCCGGCACGCCGATGACCGCGGCCTCGATCACCTGGTCGTGGGTCACCAGCACGCTTTCGACATCGAAGGGCCCGATCCGGTAACCCGCCATGATGATCACGTCGTCGTCGCGGGCCGAGAAGAAGTAGTGCCCGTCCGCGTCCGCGTATCCGGCGTCGCCGGTCAGATACCAGCGCCCGCCGGGGGTAAAACGCCCGGTGGTGTCCGTGTCGGCGTGGTATCCGGTGAAGTGCGCCAGGGGGCTGGCGGTCATGTCGACAGCGATCCGCCCGGGCGTCCCCGCAGGGGCAGGCTCATCGCGGTCATCGCGAAGGACGGCGCAGCTGAAGCCGGGCAGCGGCTGGCCCATGGAGCCGGGCCGGACCTCCGAACGCACGTCGGCGTGCCACCCGTTGACGATGAGCATGCCGTGCTCGGTCTGGCCATAGTGATCACGCACTTCTGCGCCGAGCGCGTCCTTGGACCATGCCACGATGTCGGGTGTGAGCGGCTCACCCGCCGAGGAAGCCCGCCGCAGCCGGTAACCCGCAGGCTGATCGCCGCTGGCGCGCAGCGCACGGTAGATGGTCGGTGCAGCCGCGAAATTGGTTACGCCGAATCGCTGGAGCACCTGCCAGGTCAACGTGGCGGAGAATCCGGCGTGGAGCAGGATGCTGCGCATCCCGGCGGCCATCGGCCCGAGGATCGCGTAGTACAGGCCATAGGCCCAGCCCGGGTCGGCCGCGTTCCAGTAGACATCCTCTGGCTGCACGTCCAGGCCGTACTCCATGTAGCAGCAGATTCCCGCCAGTGCCCGGACCGGAACCGGCACCCCCTTCGGGGCGCCGGTGGTGCCACTGGTGAAGATCAGCACCAGCAGTGCCGCAGGCCCTACTGCCACCGGCGGCGCCTCCGGGCCGGCGCCGCCACTGGCCATCATCTCGGCGAGAGGCACATCACCCGGGCGGGGGCGACCGCCGCTGACGATGCGCCAGGGCGGCTCGGCGGGCATGCCGCTGCCGGGCTCCAGCTTGGCTCGCTGGTCCTCGTCGGCCACGACCACCTTGGCGCCGCTCCTGGCCAGCCGGAAGGCGATGGCCGGAGGCGCGAACGCGGTGAACAGCGGCACGTGAACAGCGCCCCGGCGCCAGATCCCCAGCAGCGCAACCACCAGCTCGGCCGACTTGCCCATCAGCGTCGCGACCGCGTCGCCCGGCCCCACTCCCAAACTGGCCAGCCCCGCAGCAAACCGCGCCGACAGGTCGCCGAGCTCCCCGAATGTCAGGTCCCGGTGGGACAGATCGGGCTCAGCAACGGTAAAGGCCACCGCTTCGCCCCGGTGGCGATCGCACAACAGCGCACCCGGGCAGGCGTCCGGTGATCCGTACTCGGCCACAAGCTCAGCCACCCGCCGTCCCGCTGCCGCCCTGTCCATGAGGTCCCCCCATCTCGCCACACCAGCGCACAATAGAGAAAGTCAGACCAACTGTGAAAGTAATAGACCAAATGTAAAATCCGCCGGCCAAAGCCGCCAGATCACGCACGCTGAGGTCCGGGCACCGCGACACCCGCACGGCACGGGGCGCGGGCCAAGTCGAGCGGGATCTGGCCATCGGCAGCCGGAAGGGTTGGCTCGCCGCATCGACGTCCAGCTCGGCCCCGATGGCGATCTCCAGACGAGTCTTACCGCGGCGAGCCGGCGATCAGCACCGGGCTATGTGATAGATGGCATCACGCTAAGTGACACAGAAGATCGAGGGGAGCACGCGCCAACCCGCCGATCTGTAGGTCGGCGGCAGAAGGCGGTTTGGTCGCGATGGAGATCCAGATCCGGATGTTCCGTGCGACCGCAACGCGCGGTGCTGGCCGCCCGTGAGATCCCCGAGATTCCCGTCCGGCTATGACCTGGACAACCCGGCACGCCACTGTGACAAGCGTCTGCGGTACTGCCCACGACCCCAGCACGCGAAATTCCGGCGCAGCTGGACGTATCACCCCGCTCAAACCTGCCTCCGTCATGGCAGATACGCCCGATGACCGTCCTCGCTCTCGAATGGAGGCGGACAAGATCATGTTGCCTGATACGAAGAACGCCCCACCGGCCGCAACAGTCCAAGCTTATAAGGCGGGGACTGCTGTCCCGCGGCCGCCGGACAGCAAGAAGGTCGCTGCTGGCTGGTGGCTCGCGGCGATTGTATCGGTCGCGGCAGCTGCAGTGGTGAGCGTTGTGGTTGCCCGGGGGACAAACGCCAATACGGCACATCGGGCAGCTGCGGCAGCGGCCGCGCTGCTCGTGGTGGCGGCGCTGGCCGTCTTGGCCCAGGTGATCCTCCTCTGGTATCAGTCACGGATGATCAGCGCGACTGGGGCCGCGCCGGCCGAGCCAACGCTCGCTTTTCGGCGCCGGGGGCTGAAGGCGGCCGTCATCGGGCAAGATGGCAGGGCCTCTACGAGCAAGACTCAGGTAGTGCTCTGGACCGGAGCGGTGGTGTGGGCGCTCGTCGATCTGCTCCTGCTCGCACGGGCGTACCCCGTCGGAAACCTGTTCACCAACGCGGTGACGAAGAACTGGCGCCCGGAATATCTGGTCTTGCTCGGCTTGCCGGTAGCGGCGGCGACAACCGCGAAGGCCGTCGTGGCGGGCAGCAATTCCGGTCACGGCCCCATTGCCGCTAGTTCCTCCTCCGCAATGGCGGACAGTCTTAACCTCGACCGCATCTATGTGCGTGATCCCGTTCCGTCGGGGGTCTGGGGGCTCGTGGCCGGGGTGGCGGAACTCCTCACCGGCGATGACGGTGCGGTCGCCTGGGCAGACTTGCAGTACGTCGTTTTCACAACGATCACGCTTGTCTATTTTGCGATCCAGCTTTTGGCTCGGCCTGCGGACGGACTGCCTCCGGTGCCGGCCGCGCTCCTGACGTTGATGGGCGTTTCCGCCACTGCCTACGCTGCGAACAAGATCGTCAACACCCAAGCAGCAGCAGTGCCTAGTGGCGCGGATTCTGCCTTAGAAGCCATCAGCGCTCCGATGAGCCAGGGCCTAGGACGCATACCACGCGGCACGAGCGCACCTCGCCACGATCCGTTACGCTCCAGCCGTCGATCCGGTGAATCGCGTGGGCCGAGAACACCCGAAACAGGCCGTTCTGTACCGCTCAGCCGCGGCAAGTCAACCATCGCGAAGCTAGCGAATAATCGGCACATCGGCGCATGTGAGAGCCTTCGTTACCTGTTCAACTGGTCACTGCGCGTGATGGCCCTGTCTGGCATTGGGCTGGTGCCAGGACGCGCTGGCCGGCGGTGGCAATGCCGTCACCGTCCGCTGTCCGGTCGGGGCTGGTGCCGCGCTGCTTGTCCAGAGTCCAGGCTTGCTGGCCGAACTGGTCGGTAGGGTGCGGTCCCATGGGCCGTAGAGTCGAGAAGGTTATGCTCGGCGCCGGCTCGCGTGATCCGCCGCTAACGCCTGCAGCGCCGCCGGCCTGCTGACCGGCGGCGCTGCGAGAGGTGGTCGCGGCACTGCCGCTTGGCCGCGGTCCGGCTACATCGCCAGCGTGCTGTCCGGTAGGTCTTCACGGCGCACGCGGATGGTGATGACCGTGACGATGAGCGCGAGTACCGTTGCTGCGGCGCCCATGGTTAGCGCGGTAGTGACCCCGCTGGACAGCGCGTGATCGTAGATCGGGCTGCCCGGCCCGGCGGCGGGGTGCCCGGCGAGGTTGTGGCCGGCTGCGCCATGGCTGAGTGAGTCTTTGACATGTCTGTTGACCACGGTCCACGCCACGCTGCCGATCACTGCCAGGCCAACCGCGCCGCCGATCTGCTGGCCGGCGTTGAACATGCTGGAGGCGACACCGGAGTGCTCATCGGCTATCCCGGCGACCAGGGTCATGGTGAGCGGGACAAAGATCAACCCGGCGGCGGCGGCGAAGACGATCAGCGGCAGGCCGACGCCGGTCAGGTAGTGGCTGTGCTCATGAACGCGGGACAGCCAGAGCATTCCGACGGGAGCGAGCAGGGCGCCGATGGTCATGGGCACCCGTGCGCCAATGCGCGGCACCAGTTTGGAGCAGATCCCGGCCACCACGATGAACGCGGCGACGAACGGCAGGTAGGCAAGGCCGCCGCGCAGCGCGCTGTATCCCCAGACGACCTGGGTGAACAGCGTGAGGAAGAAGAACATGCCGAAGAAGGTCGAGGCCAGGCAGAGCAGGATCAGGTAGACGCCCGCCCGGTTCCGGTCAGCGAAGATCCACAATGGCAGCAGCGGCTGCTTCGACCGCGCCTCGATGACCACGAACGCGGCGATCGCCACAGCGGCCCCGGCCAGGGCGACCACGGTGGCCATGTCTGTCCAGTGGGAGACGCCGTCGGGCCCGGTGGCGCCGCGGGTGAGGCCGTAGATGAGCAGCGCGAATCCGGCCGTGCCGGTGATGGCACCGGGAAGGTCCCAGCGCCGCGGGTAGCGCTGCGACTCCGGTATCGCGAACCGGGCGCCGAAGGCGAGCAGCACGCCGATCGGCACGTTGACGAAGAACACCCATCGCCAGGACGCGTAGGTGGTCAGCAGCCCGCCGGCCACTACGCCGACGCCGCCGCCCAAACCGGTCATCGCCGCGTACATGCCCAGTGCCCGGGTGCGGAGCTTCCCTTCGGGGAAGGTCACCGCGATCAGCGACAGGCCGGCGGGCGCGGCGACTGCGGCGCCGACGCCCTGCAGCACCCGGGCGGTGATCAGTAGCCACGAATGGGTGGCGAAGCCGCCGAGCAGCGACGCGAGGGTAAAGAACAGGATCCCAGCGCTGAACATGCGCCGCCGGCCGAGAATGTCGCCGGCCCGCCCGCCGAGCATCAGGAGCCCGCCGAAGGTGACGGCATATCCGGTCACCACCCATTCCAGGCCGGTACCGGAGAAGTGCAGTGCCTGCTGGATGTGCGGCAGGGCGGTGTTGACGATCAGTTCATCGAGCACCAGCATCAGCTGGGCCATGGAGATCACCACGAGGGCGAGCCCCAGGTGCCGGGATCTGGCCGGGACGGCAGCGTCGAACTGCGCGCCGGTCGGCTGGACCTCGGTGATATCGGCAGCCATGGGATGTTCCTCCCTTGAGAAGGGCGTAGTGGGCTAGCGCCATGGCTGGTGTAGTCACGGCGTCGTGCGTAGGTGATGGTGGGTGCGAGGGCTCAGTAGCCGGAAGCGGCGACACGCCAGGGCGGTCCGGCGCCCGCCCCTGGCACGCTAGGGGCGCTAGCCAGGAACTCCCTTGCTGCGCGAGAACACGCTGACGAGGTTCCCCGCGGGGTCCCTGAAGATCATCGAGCGGTTCCCCCAGGGTTGGGTGGTCGGCAACATGACCCATGCCACGCCTAGCGCCGCGATGCGCTCGTACTCCGCGTCCACGTCGTCAGCCATGAAGTCGAGGATGATCTCGTCCCGGGGCTGCTGACCCTCAGGTCTGGTCGCCTGGTCTTCGCAGTACTCGGTGAAGCGGCACTTGGAGAAGCCGACCGACATCGGTCCGGCCTGGACCTCGACGTAGTACTCGTTGAGCGCCACCGGCGTCCCGACCAGACTGGCGTAGAACCCGGCCAGTCGTTCGACATCGTCGGTCACGATGCGGGTCTGGACCAGTTTCATGTCAGCTCTCCGCACCGCTGGTGGCCGCCCGGTGGCGGGCGCCGGCCGGGTCGGACCTGGGTATGTCTGCCGGGATGTCGAGCTCAGTCCCCGCGTAGTTGAGGAAGTAGGAGGTGAAGACGGTCAGGCCCAGGTAGGCGAATGCCTCGGCAAGCTGCTCGCCGCTCCAGCCGCTGCCGGTGGCCCTGGCCCAGGCAAGGTCGCTGACATGCCCGGAGTTCGCCGCGGCCTCCCGCACCACGCCGATCAGCGCGTCAGTCTTCTCCTCGCCCAGGTCCTTGCTCGCAACAAGCGCCTCCACCTGGTCCCGGTGCCAGCCAGACCGCAGCGCGAGCATCGAGATTATGGCCAGCGCGTACTCGCTGCCGTCGTGGACCGCCGCGGCGAGCATGAGCGCAGAACGCATGGGTGCCTCCAGCGTCCCGTGCCTGGCCGTCGCCCTCCTGATCGACACGTAAGCCTCGAGGACGGCCGGCGAATGTGCCATCTGCGCGTGCAGGTTGAGCGGCCGTCCCGTCGGTGAGAACTGGACCATTTCCGCCAGCAGGGACCGCGCGGCCGCCGGGGCGTCCTCGATGCTGTGGCTCGGTATGCGGGTCATGAATCCCCCTTCATCGCCGGAATGCCACGCCCGGGGAGAGCTGCGGCACGTCACAGGCAAGGACGACATGCGAAGCGGGATAGTGACACCAGGGCCTCGGGCCGCCGCGTTGTCACAATGCGCAGGGCTGCGTCGTCCAGTAATAAGAGCCACATGCGCGGGACTGCGCCGGGCAGGCATGCGCAGGGCGGTCCGCAGCGGGCACGCGGCGGGCCGATCTCAGAGAGGACGCGGCATGCACGGTGAACAGGACGGCGGGAAGATCAGCCAGGCCTACCACGATCACCGTCCATACCTCGTTGATCTCGCATTCCGGATGCTGGGGGACATCGGCGCGGCCGAAGACATCGTGCAGGACGCGTTCACGCGCCTGATGGCCACCAGGCGCGGTGAGATCGAGGACGAGCGCGGATGGCTGATCGTGGTGACCAGCCGCCTGTGCCTGGACCAGATCAAGTCTGCCCGCTCGCGCCGGGAGCGCGCCCACGACGCCACCGAGATCGAGTTCGTCGCGCAGCCCCGGTCAGGCCTGGCCGATCCAGCCGACCGGGTCACCTTCGACGACGGAGTCAGGCTCGCCCTGCTCGTGGTGCTGCAACAGCTCAGCCCGGCCGAGCGAGTCGTCTTCGTGCTGCACGACATCTTCCAGATGCCGTTCGACACCGTCGCCGAGACAGTGGGTCGCACTGCTCCGGCCTGCCGCCAGCTCGCCAGCCGGGCCAGGCAGAAGATAGCCGCAGGCCCGGGCAGCGCCCGCTTCGGCATTGCTTCGGCCGAGCACCGGCTGGTCACCGAGAAGTTCATCGCCGCATGCTCAAACGGCGACCTCAGCGGCCTGCTTGAGGTGCTGGCTCCGGATGCCTGGGGCGATGTCGATCTCGGTCCGGGGGTCACCGGATTCGCTGGGGTCTTTAGAGGCGCGAATCGTGTCGCGAGGAACCTGCTGCGCTTCTGGGGCCAGGGCGCAACGCTTGTCTCTCTTCCGGTCGGCGGTCAGCCCGCGGTGCTTGCCTTCACCGGCCGGGAACTGGCCGGCGTGCTGGTCTTCACCATGCGCGGCGAGCTAATTCAGGCGATCCACGTCATCGGCGACCCCCGCAAGCTGGACTTCCTCAGCTCGCTGCTCACGCCTCCGGCCTAGGAGGGCCGCCGGCTGCATTCGGCATGTCACATTGCCCGCGCGGCACTCGTCCTAGGTAATGAAGGGCCCCGACGGGCCCGGCCCTAAAGGAGGCCCACGATGTCCGCACTACCCGGAGAGGAAACACCCGTCCTCCAGCCATATCCCAGCAACGGCAGGCCCGCCGCAGCAGATCCCGGGACGCCACCCCACACCCGCGGGAACGCCCTTCGCCTCGGGCCACGCACCAGGCAGCTGATCAGATCCATCGCCCGCGTGGTCAATCCCCTGGTGCTGCAGATCGCCGGCAGCCGGCACATGCCCGTCGTCGGGATCATCCACCACCGCGGCCGCAAGACCGGCCGCCCCTACGCCACGCCACTGGGCATCCGCCCAGCCACCGCCGGCGGGTAGGTGATGCCGCTCACCTTCGGCGAATCGGCGGGCTGGTACCGCAACATCGCCGCAGCAGGTGGGTGCATCATCACCTGGCGCGGCGCCGACCACACGGTGACCAGCCCAGTGATCGTTGACCGCGCTACGGCGCTGCCCGCCTTCCCCCGATACGAACAACTCGCGCTGCGGGCGATCGGGATCAACCAGTTCGTCTGGCTTCGCCCCGAGCCGGTCTCGCACGAGAGCAACCTCACCAGCCCACTCCAGTGACGCCGTGGCCAGACGGCCGGGTATGCCAGTCTGGCCGAAAGCTCGCAGTGGCGAGCTGGACCGCCGAGGGGCTCACCAGCGTGACGACGCCCAAACTGGATGATCTGTGCGCGGCCACCGGGGCGGTCGGCACATCTCTCAGCCGTTCCGATTCGGCGCTACCAGGCGAGGATTCAGCACTGCGTGATAGTTGACTCTGCGTGATGGCCATCGTCTCGGCCGGAGGGCCGCCGTCGGACGGATCCCGGTAGTGCGGGGCTGTCGCCGCTGGGCATGGTTTCGGCCCGGTGCGGTGA
>WNFF01005675.1_pt1 | contig 10214 bp, 13 predicted proteins | sample 5400441 | NCBI WGS metagenome assembly WNFF01 (sample SAMN13153345, study PRJNA577476) | soil metagenome | isolation source: 120 cm saprolite under Douglas fir tree site 2 hole 3 replicate 1 | place: USA:California | collected 2015-04-18
CGCGAGGAGATTTTCGGCCCCTGCGCGCACATCGCGCCCTTCGACAAAGAGGAGGAAGCGATCGCCATGGCGAACGACACGCCCTACGGTCTCGCCTCCACGGTCTGGACCACCAACCTCGCGCGCGGCCACCGCGTCGCGCAGGCCATGGAAGTCGGCATCTCCTGGGTGAACTGCTGGTTCCTGCGCGACCTGCGCACGCCCTTCGGCGGGGCCAAGCACTCGGGCATCGGCCGCGAGGGCGGGCTGCACTCGCTGAACTTCTATTCCGAACCGACCAACGTCTGCATCAAACTGTGAGCGCCGCCCCGCCGTGCTGAAACCACTCGACTTCCGGAAATGGATCGAGGAGCACCGGCATCTGCTCAAGCCGCCGGTCGGCAACGCGCAGATCTGGCAGGACACGGATTTCATCGTCACCGTCGTGGGCGGGCCGAACCAGCGCACCGACTACCACGACGATCCCTACGAGGAATTCTTCTACCAGTTTAAGGGCAACGCCTTTCTCAACGTCATGGAGAATGGAAAGCCCGGGCGATTCGAACTGAAGGAAGGTGCGATCTTCCTTATGCCGCCGCATGTGCGGCATTCGCCGCAACGGCCGGAAGCCGGAAGCGTCTGCCTGGTGATCGAGCGCACCCGCCCCGAGGGTGTCAAAGACGGATTCGAGTGGTATTGCCAGAAGTGCCACGACCTCCTGCACCGCGTAGAGGTGCAACTGAAGAGCATCGTTGAAGACCTCCCGCCGCTCTTCGAGCGGTTCTATTCGAGCAAGGAGCTGCGCACTTGCGGAAAGTGCGGCGCCGTCCATCCGGGCGCGGGTTGACCCGGTGATCTCCCCGCGTGTCGATGAGCACCGCCAGGCGGCCCTTCGCGCCGGGCTCAACTACGTCACCGACGGCGTCGAAGGCATCCGGCGCGAGCGCGCCGGGAAGGGCTGGGCTTTCTACGCGCCGGACGGCACGCGTATCACGAGCAAGACCGAGCGCAAGCGAATCAACTCCCTGGTGATTCCGCCCGCCTGGACGGAGGTCTGGATCTCCCCGGATCCCGATGGTCATATCCAGGCGACCGCGCGCGACGCCCGCGGCCGCAAGCAGTACCGCTACCACCCCCTGTACCGCGAGGCGCGCGACAAGTCGAAGTTCGGCCGCATGCTCGAGTTCAGCGAAATCCTCCCCGAAATCCGCGAGCGCGTGGAACGCGATTTGCGCGCGCGGGATCTCACCCGGCGCCAGATCCTCGCCACCGTGGTGATGCTGCTCGACAAGACCCTCATCCGCGTGGGCAACGACGAGTACGCGCGCGAGAACCGCTCCTTCGGGCTCACCACGCTGCGCGGACGGCACGTCGAGATCAAGGGCGCAAAAATGCGCTTCAGCTTCCGCGGCAAGAGCGGGGTCGATCACACGGTGTCGATCACCGACCGGCGCCTCGCGCGCATCATCCAGCAATGCCAGGATCTGCCGGGGTACGAGCTTTTCAAATACATCGACCCCTCCGGCAAGCGTCAGACCATCTCGTCGGACGACGTGAACGCCTATCTTCGCGAGATCACCGGCCGGGACATCACGGCGAAGGACTTCCGAACCTGGGCAGGCACGATGCTCGCGGCGAGGGAGCTGTTCCTGCTGGGGCCGGCGAAGAGCCAGCGCGAAGCCGAGCGCAACATGATCCGCGCGATCGACGCCGTGGCCAAGCGCCTCGGCAACACGCGCACCGTGTGCCGCAAGTATTACGTTCACCCCGGACTCGTGCGCGCCTATCTCCAGGGCCTCACCGCGCCGCTCTCTTCCGCTCCGCCGACGAAAAAAGCGCGCCGCGAGCATCCCACCGCCGCGCTCAGGCGCGAGGAGGTCGCGGTATTGCAGTTTTTGCAGGAAGATGCGGCGGAGGCTTGAACCGGACTCTTTCGTGCCGTTCGCACACAGAATCGCAAGGCGGGAGGATCTGCCGCAGATCGTCGACATCTACAACTCGACGATACCGTCGCGCCTTGTCACTGCGGACACCGAGCCGGTGTCCGTGGAAAGCCGGGTTCGCTGGTTCAACGAGCATTCAGCGGATTTTCGTCCCCTGTGGGTGACCGAGTTGCACGGGCACGTTGCGGGATGGCTGAGTTTCTCGTCTTTCTACGGGCGCCCAGCTTATGACAAGACCGCGGAGATCAGCGTCTACGTTGACGAGGCGCACCGAAAGCAGGGCCTCGGCTCGTACCTCCTCACTGAAGCACTGGCTCACGCACCCTCTCTCAAGCTCGATACGCTGCTGGGGTTCATCTTCGGCCACAACCTGCCCAGCTTGGTGTTGTTCGAGAAATTCGGTTTTCAGCGCTGGGGTGTGTTGCCCAAAGTGGCGGCGCTGGATAAGATTGAACGCGACCTCGTTATCGTTGGACGGCGCATATGATGGTTGCCGTGCGCAAGGCTGAGCCAAGAGACGCCGAGGCGGCAGCCGCGGTATTGCGCCGCTCGATCACCGAATTGTGCACGCTCGACCACCACGGCGACGCCGACACGCTTGCCAAATGGCTCTCGAACAAGACCCCTCGAGACTTTCTCTCGTGGCTGGCGGCGGAAGATAATCTCTGCGTCGTCGCGGAAACAAACAAGCAAATAATGGGGGTTGGACTTCTTCATCGGGGCGGCGAAGTACGGCTTTGTTATCTCGCTCCAGGGGCGCAGGGACAGGGTTTGGGCAAAGCGATTCTTGGCGCGCTCGAAGAGAAGGCGAGGGAGTGGGGCTTGAGAAGGCTTCACCTCGAGAGCACCGTCTCAGCACGCCCGTTCTATGAAAGAGTCGGGTATCGGCCGGCGGGCGCCGCGAAACCGGGTTTTGGAATATCGCACTGCCACCCATACGAGAAGAAGCTGCAACCTGACCCCGGGCCGGAGCCGACCGCCTTCGGCAGCGGCTCAACACGATGTTAAGCAGTCAAGGGAGATCATCATGCGGGCGTTCGTTCCACCCTTCTTCTGCGCCTTGGTGCTGATCCCGGCCTCGATTCTTGCCGGCGAACCGCCTTCGCAAAAGCGCTACTCCCTTAAACAGGACGAGCCCAGCACCGGGACGCACGTCAGCCGAGAGCGAATTGTCGGGTCAACTCCGCTCGACAAGCGCTACTCAGAGCTCACGCGCGAGCAGCAGGACGCCTTCAAGTCACAGTATGAACAGATGGCGGAAAACGATGAACCACCGTTCCCTATCGACGGGCTTGGACCCCTCTACAAAGCCATTGCGGAGGTTCATAAACAGTTACTGCGCACGCGCTTCGGTCTCGGGGTTAATGGCCTGCTGGCCCTTCACGTACAGGTCGATAGCCAAGGCAGGGCCACATCGGTTTCCGCGTACCGCTCACCCGATCCTGAAATGACCAAATACGCCGCGGCGGTTGCCATGCTCACAAAGTACAAACCGGCTGTGTGCGGTGGTCAGCCATGTGCAATGATATTTCCCATTCGCATCGAGCTTATGAGCAGGCGTTGACCGTGCCATGGTCCGAGTCCTTGCAGTTGTCGCTCTCGTATGGGTGGCACTGCTGCCGCCCTTGTTCACGAACGGTGCCTGCACCGCCGAGTTCGATCGTGAGGCTTCCCAGCTTGCGGTGAACCGAAAGTCACTCGCATCGCCGACGCTTGCCCAAGCGTACTGGAGCTCCAGGCAGCTCCCATTCTCGATGGTTTCTTCGGAGCAGTGTCGTCGCGCCAAGCCTAGATTCGTGGAGGTGTGCGGCTCGGGTGTTCTTGTCTATGCAGTCGTCCCGGTGCAGAACCGTATCTGTCGTTTCTATCGGGACGATGGAATCAGAATCCAACTACAATACGACGACCACAATCGCCTGACCCGCATGATCACGGACATGAATCCGTTCACGTCTTTGCCCTTGTCATGGCTCGGCGTTACCTTGCACTGGGGGCGGTAGGAGAACTGCGCGGATGCTAAAGGTCTACGGGGATCTGCAGTCGGGGAACTGCTACAAGGTCAAGTTGCTGCTCGTCCAGTTGGGGCGGCCGCACGAGTGGGTGCACGTCGACATTCTGGAAAAGCAAACCCGCACGCCGGACTTTCTGTCGAAGAACCCGAACGGCAAGATTCCTCTTCTCGAGATCGAGGAAGGGGTCTATCTGCCGGAATCCGATGCCATCCTCAATTATCTGGCGGAGGGAACGCCCTTCCTGCCTGCCGAGCGCCTCCTTCGCGCGCAGGTCCTGCAGTGGCTCTTCTTCGAGCAGTACAGCCACGAGCCCTATATCGCGGTGGCGCGCTTCATCATTCGTTTCCTCGGTCGCCCGGAGAAATTCGAGTCCAAGCTCCAGGAGAAGATGGCCCCCGGGTACGCCGCGCTGCAGGTGATGGAGAAGCACCTGGCCAACCGCCGGTTCTTCGTAGCCGAGCGCTACACGATCGCCGACATCGGGCTCTATGCCTACACGCATGTCGCCCACGAAGGAGGCTTCGAGCTTTCGCCCTACCCTGCCGTGCAAGCATGGCTCGAGCGCGTCAGGAGTCAGCCCGGCCACATCACCATGAGGGGCGAATAGCATGCGGCGCCGAGAGATGCGGGTGCATTACAGGTCGGCAAAGTCCTTACCGAAAGCCGAGGTGCTGAATCTGTACCGGTCGGTCCGATGGTCTGCGGCAAAGAAGCCGGTTCATCTCATGCGCGCGCTCAAGCGGTCGCATTCCGTCGTCACAGCCTGGGTCAAAGGCTCGCTCGTGGGCCTGGGGAACGCCATTTCGGACGGAAGCCTGGTCGTGTACTACCCGCATCTGCTGGTGTCGCCCGAGTTCCAGGGTCGCGGCATTGGACGGCAGCTGATGAAACGGCTGATGAAGCGATATCGCGGATTTCACCAGCACATCCTGGTCGCCGAGGGGAAGGCGGTTTCTTTCTACGGCAAGTGCGGATTCAAGCGCGCGGGCAAGACCGCTTCGATGTGGGTGTTCAGGGGCCGAGAACATGGATAGCGGACAGAAGGGTTTCCGTAAGCAAGCGTTCAAAGGAGTCTGCCGATGAAAGTGACAAGAAACCTCGGAATGCTGTTGTTGGCCGCCTGGCTCGTCATGACAGGGCTGATACCGCTGCTCAATCTCAGCTTCTCCGGACTGGGCACGGTGATGGCCATCCTCGCCATCGCAGCCGGCGTATTGATCGTCGTGGGTCGATAGCGAGACCGACGCAGTCCGCTCGTGCGCAATGGTTGACCCGCCCTACTTCGCCTCTCGCCTCGCTTTCGAGTACCACTCGAGTATCTCCTCGCCGTTCCAGTGCAGCACGCCCTTGAATTTGGCGATGGCATCGTAGACCTGCTCGAGGTACTTGATCCGAAACGGCTGGCCGCTGATATAGGGATGGATGGCGATCGCCATGATCTTCGGCCGCTCGGCGCCTTCCTTGTACAGGCGCTCGAAGCAGTCGATGCACTTCTGCGTCCAGTACGCGGCCTCGTGGTGCTGCACGATCATCATGGGAATGTCGTTGCATTCCACCGTGTAGGGCAGCGTGACGAGAGGTCCGTTCGCCGTTGAAATCATGGTGGGCTCGTCGTCGTAGACCCAGTCGCCTATGTACTTGATGCCGGCGGCGGTGAGGTGCTCGGGCGTGTCGTAAGTTTCGGTCAGCCCGGGCCCCAGCCAACCGACCGGCCGCTTGCCGGTGAATTGCTCGATGGTGTCAAGAGATCGCCGGATCATTCCCGGCTGATCCTTTTCGTTGTGGATCGGGCCCTGCTCGTAGCTGTGCCCCATAAATTCCCAGCCCGCGTCCTTGCACGCCTGCGCGACGCGCGGGTAATCGACGCACACGCGCGCGTTGATCGCGACGGTCGGCCGGATACGCAGCCGCTCGTAGAGTGCGTGAAAGCGCCAGAACCCCACGCGCATTCCGTACTCGTGCCAACTCCAGTTCGGTACGTCGGGCAGGAGCGGCGCCCCGGTCGGCGCCGGCAGCACCTGCCGCGCCATCGGCTTCCCGATATCCCAGACTTCTAGATTGACGATGGTCCAGACGACGATGCGCTTGCCGGCGGGAAGCTCGAGCTTCGGCCGGTCGACGATGGCGGAGTATGCGACCCGGTCTCGTGGGATTGTCATCTGACTTTCTTCTTGGTCTTTTTCCTGGATGGACGCGATTTTTGTTTTGCTTCCCTCTTCGGCGCAGCGGGCAACTCGAGCTTCAGCATGCGGATGGCGTTGCCGAAATATACTTTGCGCCGGTCGTCTTCCCTGAGCTTCAACGAATCGATCGTCTTGATGATCTCGCGGATGAAAAGCGGCCCGCCTTCCGGATCGAAGGGGCAGTCGGTGCCGAAGAGCACGTGATCCGCGCCGAAGAAATCCAGGCCGCAGCGGGTCGCCGATTTCGAGCCGTTCACCGAGGTATCGGCGTAGAACATCCTGAAGTAGTCGACCGGGCGCTTGGCCATGCGCTTCAAGATGACGGTGTAGTCCTCATCCGAAGTCCGGGTGCCCAGCTGATCCATGCCGTAGCCGATACGCGCGTCGAAGAACGGCGCCATCGCGCCGAGGTGGTGCGTGATGATCTTCAGATTGGGGAGCTTCTCCATCATTCCCGAGAACACCAGCCGCGCCATAAAAGCGCTGGTCTCGTAGGGCCAGCCGAACAGCCAGTAGATCTCGTACTTGGATTTGCTCTCGCCCGCGTAGTCGGCGAATTTCGCGGTGCGCGTCGGGTGCACCCAGACCGGCAGGTCGTACTTGTTCGCCATGCGCTCGAAGATCGGATAGAACTCCGGCTCGTCGAGCGGCCGGCCGTTCACGTTGGTGAAGATCTGGATGCCCTTCGCGCCGAGCTTCTCGATCGCGCGATCCATCTCGCGCAGCGCCTCGGGGACGTTGTTCATCGGGAGCGAAGCGACGAAGGCCGGAAAATAGTCCCGGTGCCTGGCGACGATCTCCGCCATGCCGTCGTTCGCCAGGCGCGCGAGCTCCGGCGATTTGTCGTGCGGCGCGAGGAACTCGATCGCCGGAAGCGACAAGGTGAGGACCTGCCTGTAACCCGGAAAGCGCTCCATCATGCGCAGGCGCGCTTCCAGGTCCCACAGCACCGGGATGTGGAGCCAGCGCTTTATCTGCGCGCCGAGCGTGGGGCTTTGCTCCGCGATCGCCCTTATCTGCTCGAAAAATGCCGGCGGAAAGATGTGCGGGAAGATGTCGAGCTTGAGATTCGGGTTCATTAGAGCCTGGGGTTGGATTCGCGAGCAAGGGATTGTGCCTGAAATCGGTCTGTTCCAGATCGCGCGTCTAGGCGCCGCCCTCCAGCCGGTCGATGAAGCTCGCCATCGCCTCGAGGACGACGGCGGGCTGGTCGCGGTGCGGGGAGTGCCGGCAGCCGGCGAGGCGCAGCAGCTCGATCGGACCGCCGGTCTGCCCGGCGATCGCCTCGAGCTGCGCCATCGTCCCGTATTCGTCGTCGAAGCCCTGGATCGCGAGCACCGGACAATGTATCCGCGGCAGCACCTCCTCGATGCTCCAGCTCCTGAAGTCCGGATCGAGCCAGATGTCGTTCCATCCCCAGAATGTCTTCGCCGCGTCGGCATGATAGCGTCCGAGCTTCTGCGCGAGGTCCGTCTCCTCGAAGGCCGTCTTCGCCTCCGCGATGCTCTTCACGCTGATGTCTTCGACGAAAACATGCGGCGCCATAACGACCAGCCCCTTGACGCGGTGGTTCATCGCCGCGTGGATGAGCGCGATCGAACCGCCGTCGGAATGCCCGACGAGAACCGGGTCGCCGACCCCGAGCCGCTCGAGCAGCTCCGGCAGGACCTCGAGCGCTTCGACATGCATGTAGTCGACCGCGCGCGGCCCGCGCAGCACTTCGGACTGGCCGTAGCCGTAGCGCGAGTAGACCACCGCGGCGCAGCCGGTTGCCGCAGCCGCCTTCCGCGGGAAGTCGCGCCACATCGCGACCGAGCCCAGGCCTTCGTGGAGAAAGACCAAACTGGGCGCATCTCGATTCGCGCCGGGAATTTTCTGAACTTCGAGCTTGCGGCCTTGAACGGTGACGAACGAATGATCTGCTTGCGCGGACAAACTCGGGCTTCTCTTCTCTATGGGTCCCCGCCAGTTTATCGAAACCGCGTCGGCTTTCGCTAGAGCTTGAGCGGTTTCCAATACCCGGTCAGCTCGAGATAACCCCGCCCGGCCACCTTCTCCCCTTGCCGCGCCCGCACCGCGCCTTCCCAATAGATCGTGCCGGTGCTCGAGCGCGCGTCGAGCTCCTGATCCTCCATGAGTGGCTCGATCTCCAGGGTCAGGGCGCCGGCTTGCACCCGCACCGAAACCGGATACTCGGTTCCGGTCCGGGGCGAGCGCCAGTGCCCGAGCGTCTCGAACTGCACCTCTCCCGGCTTGAAGCTGCGCACGCGGCCGTCGGCGTTCCGCAGAGCCCCGCCCGCCCACAAACTGCCGCCGTCCCTCGCGCGCATCCGGAAAACCATAAGCGCCCCGCCGCCGGCAAGATTGATTCCTATCCAGTCCCAGCCGGCCGCTCCTTCCGCCAAGGCCTCGCTCGACCATTCGTGATCGAGCCAGGCCTCTCCCGAGACTTCCAGCTCGCGCGCGCCGATGACGACGCTGCCCGTGACCGCGAGGTGCGGCAGGCTGTAGTAGTAGCTCGCCTGCGCCGGGTTCGGCCCTTTGCGGCTGAAACCGCGCTCGCCCTGGAGCAGCACCGCTTGTTTCGCCTCGAACCGGAGGCTGTAGCGGAATTCGCGCGCCGTCACCTCCGCCGCGTAACTGCTCCCTGTCTGCTCGAGCGACCAGTCTTCGATCACGACCTCTGTGCGGCCTTCCTGGGCCTGGGCGAGCCCGAATCCCTCGCGCGCGGCGCGCTGATCGTGCAGCAGCTTTCCCGCACCCGGATCGGCGAGTGCCGCGTGCGCGAAAAGCAACTGCCGCGGCGCGAACCGGCTCGAAACATCTTCGGCGACGCGCGGCCGGTTGCGAAAAAAAGTGATCTGCACGCCGAGCTCCTCGCCGCCGGCCGCCTTGAGCCAGCCGGTGATGTACCACCACTCGCTGCGGAACTGCGGATGGCTGCCGTGGTCGCGCGGGAACTGCAGGGCCACGCCCTGGCGCACCGGCGGATACTCACCCTGACCGTGGACGAACACGGGGCACAAGGCGAGCACCAGCGCGAGCGCGAACCTCACCAGTCTTCCTTCACCGCCCGTACGGCCTCCCCGCTCATCGCCCGCCGCCCGCTCGCGATCGCCGTGAATGTCGCCAGCACGAGCATCACCGCCACGAATTCGGCCAGAAGCTGCCAGGGCAGGTGCAGCTCCATGCCCCAGTGGAACGATTGCAGGTTCACGACGTGGATAAGCACCAGGCTGATCACCCAGCCGAGCGAAAGGCCCACGGCGAGACCCAGGGCGCTCACCAACAGCCCTTGCGCGGCGAGCATGGCGCCGATTTGTCGCCTTGTCATTCCGATGTGGCGCAACACACCGAACTCTCGCCGCCGCGCGAGCACCAGCGCGCCGAAGCTCGAGGAAAGCCCGAAGAGGCCGATCACCACGGCCACCGCCTCGAGCGCATAGGTCACGGCGAAGGTACGGTCGAAGATCTTGAGCGAGACTTCGCGGATCTCCCCGGGGCCGCTGATCTCCAGGTTCGTGCCGCCGGCGACGCGCGCTTCGATTTCGCGCGCCATGCTCGCCGGGTCCGCGCCCGGGGCGAGCCACAGCGCGGCGTCGTTGGCATAGGCGTCGCCGGTGTGGCGAAGGTACTCGTAGCGCTCGATCAGCACCGCGCCCTGCTGGCGCGCGTAATCCCGCCAGATGCCGGCGACGGTGAAGCGCGCGTGCCGCCCGCCGAGCGGAAGCTCGATGACGGCGCCCGGCTTCCAGCCGTAGATATCGGAGGCGACCTCGCTCACCCATGCCGCGGGTGGATCACCCGGTTTGAGCGGGTGCGCCGCGCCCAGCAGAGGCGGCACCCTGCCCTCGGCTTCGACCACCCGGGCGAGAAGCACGAGAGGCGGCCTGTCCGGAGCGACGATCAGGCGCTGGCTGCGCAGGAGCTCCACGCGGCGAGCGCCGGGCAGCGCCGCGATCGTCCGCTGATCGGCGGGCGAGAGAAAGGCCGTGTCGGATCCCGGGCCCGCGCGCACATAGAGATCGGCGGGCAACATACGCTCCAGCCACTCGTCCAGCGACTGGCGGAAGGAGGCGACCATGATCGCCATCGAC
>WNFF01007477.1_pt1 | contig 10214 bp, 13 predicted proteins | sample 5400441 | NCBI WGS metagenome assembly WNFF01 (sample SAMN13153345, study PRJNA577476) | soil metagenome | isolation source: 120 cm saprolite under Douglas fir tree site 2 hole 3 replicate 1 | place: USA:California | collected 2015-04-18
AACAGTACGTTACGGCTTGATTGGTTGCAGGGACACGCAACACCCGATTCTTGCGATGGTTGAAAAGGTCATTCCACGATTCGCGGCATAGAACCGTTGCCCTCCGAAGGCGGTATTTGCTGATCGAATTATGCTTGATTTTCAATGGCTTGGCTGTTCGCCGCGGCGGGCGTGTCTTGGTGGTGTCCCGGAAATGGGAATAGCCGATTTCACGGCTGCCGCGGCGTTCGCGGCGCGCGTCCCCAAAGAACTTGGCGCAGATGTGGGGCCGGACGACATCTTTGTCGAAACGTAGTATTGCCTCAACGCTCGGCAGATAAATTCAGAACACCCTGCCCGGATCGAATTTTATGCCGGCTCCGCGTAGTTCGCGAGCAAGTTCTGCTCGCCATCCGGTGTTCGTGCCATAAGAAACATAAACTACTGCTTCGAAGTCAGACGGCCGCTCAACATTTCCGCTGACGAGGGCGCACACCTTGTCGGGACCGAGGAGGCCAATAAAATATCCCAGCTCAAAAATTACGTTCTGTCTCGCCCGAGGTCTGAGCGTGTCCTCTGACAATCCGCCGATATCGTCAGGAGTTATTAGAACGACCGCGAAAGTCGCCTCCGAAGCCACTTCAACGAACTTGGTCGTAAGGGTTCTGCCTCGGTTAGTCTGCTCGTGCAAAATTACGGCATCGAGTTCAAGCTGGGCGATAAAGCGTGCAACGTCATTTTTCGTTGCATCGTCGCGACCGTGAACGATGAATACCTTGGGTTTGGAGCCGGGTGCCATCACTCTATCTGTCCTCGTGGGTGCCACAGGGGCTGCCGGTGTGTTGACTATCTCGCTTCGCGGATTTTGGTTCGGAAGTTCGGCCAACGGCACAAGGAAACCCTCTGACAGTGCATAGCCATCGCGCGCCAGGTTTTCCCAAAATTGACGTCGCGTCGCATCATCAACATCGTACATAACACCTTCTGGATATTGAGCGTCCAACCTGGCCGCGCTCAGAACGATTTCGTGTGCCAGGGTGTTCCCGTTGGCTGTTGCTTCATCTGGGTTGTTAACGGCGTACTCGCCGAGGCTAATGGCCCTCGCCTGCCTGCTACCTTTGTCGCGACCTGCTTTGATGCCGCTGACGCCTAATTCCAAAATGAATGCGTCAAAGTCGGCATGCGACAACTTCTTATGCATCGTGCTCGCGCGTAAAATAGTCTGGCGAGAAAATCGATACTCCGCTGGCGGCCTTTTACGAGCCGAAATCAAGAGTCCGGCCGTAGTCATGACCTCGACAAGATTGACATCCTTTAAGGCCCAGTGACTCCTGTAGACTTCGGATTTTGAGCCGATATCCAGATTTCCGAGCAACTTGGTCATTAGAATATGAGTGATCCAGCCGAGGCGCGCCGCGCGATCGCGCGGCATCTCGTATGCGAACAACACGGGATACGACTTCAACTCAGCTAGAATGTTATCGTCGAGCGAATTAAAGCGCTCCGCGATGGCCTTGTCGGTGTGTTCCAGAAATCGATCACGCTCCACATCAGCAGTGCCACTGTCCCATTTGTCATCGGCACCGTGCATCAGCAAGTTATACATTCGACCTCAGGTGATTTTACATCGCGAATCCAGGTGCAACCTAAGAGGTACGAGGGGGTAACGTCTAGCGGCTTGGGCGAATTTGGCCCGATATCCGCTGCCCGGTACGCGCGTGTACGAGGCGTGGGACGGGTTTTGGGGCTCGGATGGCCCAAAATAGCGCCCCGAGGCTGGACGAGGCTTGTCTTATCGACATCGGGCGTGCAAGCACGGACTGGGATTTCATGTACCCAGAGGACACGGCTCCTGGGAGGGCGAAAGCAAAGAGGAAGCGGAAGGGCGACGCTTCCTAGCCGGTGGTTGCTCGGCAAGGACGAAACCACGTGCCATTTCAGGTGAATTATGTTCGATTATTTATTGGGGTTGTTGAAGGCCGTCTCCTGGTCTGGCGTAACAAGCATTGTTTTTGGTGCGGCGATAGGCGCTATCGTTTCGTATGCCCTTCAAAAAAATTCCTTTGCTGAAGCGCGGCGGCAGAAGGAGAAAGACAGGTTTGAGCTTCGAAAGGCTTTAGGCTTTTCGCTACTTTACAAAATGATTCAGATATCCTCGGAACTGAACAATTCGGCTGTAGCTATCAGTGGCTCAATCGAAGCTGGCCGCAGAGCGGGATTGGTTGACTTATATCAGGTTGTACAGCCCCCAGTGCCCATCGCAGATAAGGTGAAGTTTTCACCCGAAGAGATGGCGCTTATGCTGTCGATCGATTCGAAGCTATTCAATCAAATCGCCGCCCTTGATAATCTACACAACAGTACTGTCAGTCTTTTTGAAATCTATCTTTCGCGTCGCACTGCTGTCTTTGAAAGATTTGGAGCAACCATGGTGGGTAACATCGGTACCACCGGGCTAACGGAGTCTGAAAAGAACTGGCTTGCGCCAAGGGCAGTAGAGCTAAACGGGATCGCTCAGGCGATGTTTCAGCAAGCTACAAGCGGCGCAAAATTAACATGGGCAGCACTTGAGAACCTTCGTAAGATGCTCGAACGAGATTTCGGGCTAAAGCAGAGGCTTGAAAGAGACCCAAATGTTGAGGTTATGACCTAGTCCGTAAGCTCGCGCCGTGCGGTGAGGGCGGCCTCCAAAACGTGCAGCGCTCTTCATTTCAGTTGCATGTATCGTCTAAAGGGCTCCGCAAACCACTGAATATCGAATTTCGTATTCCTAGTCATGGTCTTTAAGTGCTCGACGACGTCGGGGCCAAATAGAAAGCTGGCCTCAATGTAGAGACTTTTAAAGTCGTAATCAGGGCTTGTGCCAGCCCTTTCTGACCAGATTTCTTCATAGTATGAAACGGCTTTCAGATATAAAGCAAAGCGCCTGTCGAAAAGATCTTGCTTACGCTTGAGCTCGTTAGTCCGCCATTGAAGCCATGCGATGACACCACCAGCGATAGCGATAGCTGGTACAAGCAGAGCACTTAGGGCCTGCACCCAGTCGCTTAGTACTACTGTCATCGGAGATGCCCCGTAGCTAATCAAAAGAGTGACGGCCCTCTATACTCTTGTGGCGTCTTGATGCCAAAGCCTTGCGGGCCATATGTTCGTGCCGCGTTCAGATTCGGCGCACAGGTTTGGAATCTCGTCAACCATTGCCGCTTGATTGGGAAGCGCTTCACAAGAAATTCCGCCATTGGCCGATGCACCCAGGCATCGATCGCTGTCTCAGTCACTGCCAGCAAAGCGCAGGCGAGAAATATTCCGCTGACTCCCCGAGCACGAGGAAGACGCGGGCCGGACATCAGGGAATATTATCTCGTCTGCTACCACCGATCCCATACGGCTTGTTCAAGAAGAACTCTCGGTTGCCGAGCGCCGCTTCGGCGTATTGATCAATAGAAACGATGATTGCTTGGACGTGCTGGTAGCACCAGCCCTCGCGCGGTGCTAACTGCCGAACCTCGGCGAGTGCTTTGATCCACGGCGGGTTGTCGGCATTGTCGTCGTACCATTTTAGGGGCTCGGGCATATCACCACCGACGCCCGCCCAGCACTTTCCCTTTGAACGGACTATAGGCTCGGTGGAGTGCACGGCGTGCGGAAGTCAGGCGTATTATATCGAATTGGTACACGCGAAGGAGGGTTCGGTCAGAGTCGAGTGCGAGTGCGGCGAAACCCAAACCATTTAGGCTCAGCGACGAAGCGGCTGTAATGGTTGTGGAGCGAGGGGGCGGGTCATCGACGATGAATCGGGCCAACTGGCAACGGGAGGAGCCCGAAGTTCAACGGAAGGCGGCAGCCTTCAATCGATGGCACGAGCCGGATGATGCGAGAGTATCAAGTCCGGATCTGTGAGAGTTGCGCCTTGCAAGCGCGTTGAAGTCTGCCGTCTGGGATGGCGGCCGCGGCAAAGCCTAGCGAGCAGCCGCGAACCGAGTCTTGCGTGGCGTCCGGTAACGGCCGTTGCGAAGCGTAGACAGGGAGGTTTTAGGCCGGAATGAAGTGAACGGGAAAATAGCCCCGAAATCGATCGTGATCGGAGTAGCCGACCCTGTCTCTCAAAGGGGAAGGCAGAATCAAAGACCGCGTCTTCGCGCCGGAGGTGCTCCCGGGGTTCGTACCGCCAGCATGCAACCAAAGGAAGCAACGTGAACAAGGGAGATCCATCCGGTTCAAACGAAAGTTTGTAGGGCCCGACAAGCCGCCAAGGTGAGGGAGGCCTGACGACCGAGTGGAAGTCATACTGACTGATAGTACTCCGAGGACGGGAGAGCCGGCCACATGGGGAAGCGGTCAGCGGCAGGTGAAGTGTTCTTGGGCAACATGGGCTCCATTCAACGGGAGACACGGCCTTCTATGCAAAGAGAAGATCAGCTGACCATGGAAACGAAACTTGAACAAATAGCAGCGAAAGCTCGATGTGAACCAAAACTCCGCTTCACGTCGCTGGCTCATCACATCACGCGCGAACGGGTGCGGAAGAATCTGTTGCAGATTCCGAAGTGGTCGGCCGCTGGGGTGGATGGACAGACGGTGGAGGCGGCGAAGAAGAGCTTCGATGGATGGATAGAGCTGATGCTCCAGTCCATTCACCGCCAAGGATATAGAGCGCCGGATATTCGGCGGGTCTATATTCCCAAACCCGGCAAGACGGAAAAGCGGCCACTTGGCGTGCCGACTGTCGCCGACCGGGCGCTCCAGCGCAGCACGGCCGAAGTGTTGTCTGCCATCTATGAGCAGGACTTTCTGCCCTGCTCATTCGGTGGCCGGCCAAAGCTCAGCGCTCATCATGCTCTGGCGACCCTCAATGAGGTCATCGCCGGCGGCAAGATGGGCTGGGTGCTGGAGGCGGATCTGAAGAACTTCTTCGGGAGTCTCAATCATGATTGGGTGCTCCGGTTCGTCGCGCATCGAGTCGGTGATCCACGCCTGATCAGTTTGATCCGGCGCTGGCTGAAAGCGGGTGTCTTGGAAGATGGAAAGGTCCATCCGAACGAGGAAGGAAGGAACACCGCAAGGGGGATCGATCAGCGTACTTTTGAGCAACCTTTATCTGCATTATGTGCTCGACCTCTGGTTTGAACGCATAGTGAAGAGCCGGTTGCGGGGCGAAGCCCGGCTGGTGCGCTATATCGATGACTTTGTGATCTGCTTCCAATATCGATCGGACGCCGTTCGTGTTCAGGACGCCTTACGCCTTCGGTTGGGAAAGTTCGGCCTCACTCTTGAGCCGACCAAGACCAAATTGGTCGAGTTTGGTCGGTTCGCGCAGCGACACGCGAGCAAACGCGGCAGAAAGCACCCGGAAACCATCTACTTCCTGGGGCTGACGCTGTATTGCACGCGAAACCTGAAAGGCAACTTCAAGGTTGGGATGCGCACCGAGAAATCTCGGCTGCGGCGCAGCCTTTTGTCGCTGCAGGAGCTCATGTGGCGAATACGACATCACACGATCGGTGACCAGGTCGGCGAAATCAATGCCTTCCTACGCGGCCACTATGCCTATTACGGTGTCGCCGGGAATCTTCGGTGTCTCGTGAAGGTGTACCGCGCCGTGGAGCGTTACTGGCGGCGGATGTTGCGCAGCCGCAGCTGGGCTGGGCGACGATTGACCTGGGAGAACTACCACCAGATCAAAGCAAGGACGCCGTTACTGAAACCAAAGCTGCGCCTCTCATACGCGGAGTTGCAGGCTCTTGCAGTGCTGTGAAACACCTGCCGAAGAGCGTAGTGCGGTAAATCCGCACGCTACGTTCTGTGGGAACTGGAGGCGGGCGACCGCCTCCAGTGACCCGGTGGCGGAGCCGCGAGGCTCCCCTCTATCCCGATCATTGGACCCGTACCGGACTTGAGAAGCTGAAACCGAACGCCGCTCTCACGGTCCCCTCACTCTGACCCGACGTGTGACTTTAGTCACAGAAAGATATCCCGCTCGGGATTATTGTGATCGTTGGCTCGGATGATAGGGTCGGCTCATTGCTGATTTGGAATTTCCTGATGCGCGACGTTAGGGCCATCGTTTTAGCATTTTGGGCCGCCCTGCTTTTCAATGGGCCCGCATTCGCTGAGAAGCGGGTTGCGCTGGTGATGGGCAATTCCACCTATCAAAACGTGAACCGGCTTGCCAACCCGGCGAACGACTCCGGCGCAATGTCGGAAACGCTTAAGAACGCCGGCTTCGACGTCGTTGACCTCAGGCGAGATCTAAAAGTCGCTGAGATGCGCCGGGCTCTGCGCGATTTTTCCGACGAGGTTCGCGATGCCGATGTGGCCGTGGTCTACTACGCCGGACACGGCATGGAGATCGACGGCATCAACTATTTGATCCCGGTGGATGCCGTGCTTGAGCGAGATATCGATGCGTTTGACGAAGCGGTCCCGCTGGATCGCATCTTGACCGTCATTGAGCCCGCAAAACTGCTTCGGCTAGTGATTTTGGATGCGTGCCGAGATAATCCCTTCAATCAGACCATGAAGCGCACCATTGGATCGCGGGCCGTCGGACGAGGTTTGGCCAAAGTCGAGCCCACCAGTCCCAATACCTTAATCGCGTTTGCGGCCAGAGCAGGTTCGACTGCATCTGACGGCGACAGCAAGAACAGTCCGTTCACCGCGGCTCTCGTCAAATATCTGCCCAAGCCCGGCCTCGATCTGCGCAAGGCATTTGGCTTTGCTCGTGACGATGTTTTGAAGGCTACCAATAACAAGCAGGAGCCGTTCGTCTATGGCTCGCTTGGTGGCGACGATGTCGCGCTCGTTCCCGCCCCGGCCGTCGTGACGCCCGCGAGTCCTGCCCCCGATCCAAATTCGGCCATCAGGCGCGACTATGAACTAGCCCTGCAACTAGGGACCAAAGCTGTTTGGGACGCTTTTATCACCAACTATCCAATCGGGTTCTACACGGAGCTGGCGAAAGCGCAGCGAAACAAGGTCGCCGCTGAGGAAGCTCGTGTTGCAGCTACAGAGAAAGCCAAAGCGGCTCAGGAAGAACAGACCCGTCTTGCCATCGAAGGTGCCAAGGCGGCGGAGCAAGCAAAGGCTGCCTCGCAGGCAAAGGCTGCGGAGCAAGCTCGCGTCGCTGCTGAGCTTGCTAAGAAGGCCGAAGAGGCAAAGGTCGCCGAAGCCGAACGTGCCGAGGCCTTCGCGCAGGCCAAGGCGGCCGACGATGCCCGGACGGCAGCGGATAAGCTTAATAATGCTGATAAAGCCAAGGCCGCCGAAGAGGCAAAGTTGGCGTCTGCAAAAGTGAAGGATGACCAAATCATCGGACCAGTTGCCACGTTAGCACCAACTGACGATGCGGTATCAAGAACGCCCAATCCCGAGCAGCCCGCCTCGGCTGACATCCCTCGTCTGCTTCAAGCCGAACTGCGTCGGGTCGGCTGCAATACTGGTGCCGCAGATGGTAATTGGAACGCCGCAGCGCAAAAGGCTCTGGGCTTATTCAACAAGAGCGCTCAAACGAAGTTCGAGGTGAACGTCGCAAGTCTCGACGCGCTCGACGCGGTTCGCAGCAAGACCACGCGAGTATGTCCACTTATCTGCGATCATGGCTACAAGGCCGATGGCGACAATTGCGCCGAGATCACATGCCGCGCAGGCTTTGCAATTGGCGACGACAACGCTTGCGAACGCATCGAAGTGAAGAAGCACAAAAAGCCGGTTGGGAAGCTTGACGCTGCCATTGCGCCCGAGGCAAAATTGCCGCCTGCCTCACGGAGTATCCCGTCATCTTCATTGCCCTCGGGAAGATTACAAGGCGAGCCTCCGCATGGCACAATTCCGTACGGATCGGTGGTTGTCGTTCAAAGCGCAGCTTGCGGTAGAGGGCAGGTTTTACAAATAATTGGCGGTGACAATAGTAGAGGTATCGATCGTCAGCGACGATGCGTTGCCGCGAAGTAATGGGATGCGTTCGCTTTCAATGGCCGCCGCGATATACGCGACCAAACGCAAGTTGTTTAACGCGATCGAAAGTTGTGCGCTAAGTAGCGGGCGGCTTTGAGTCCACCCCTTGCAATATGAGTAAATCGACATCGCTTTTTCGCTGGCTTTACGTTGGTCTCAGCAGGAAGATAATGAGCAGACGGGGGACAAAAGTTCTGGGGTGCTTTTTTGGACTGGTCCCGATGTCCTCCCGGGCTCAGGCCGGAACCGTCCTCATCACCGAGCAGGAAGCGAGCCTGCCCCCCGAACGCGTTGTTGTCGGCTCACGCGGTATTACGCGCGGGCCGCGCATTGAGCTGGTTCAGCCGGGCGAAACGGCGTATTCGCCCATGCACTTCCAGCTCAGATTTCAATCGTTCGGCGGAGCCGGGATCAATACCGAATCGCTTCACGTGGTTTATCTGAAGACCCGGAAATCGATATCACGCCGCGCGTCGCGCGGTTTGCGCAACCCGTAGGCATCGACATTCCTGATGCGGAAATACCGGCCGGCGAACATTACATTCGCGTCGAGGTGGCGGATTCGGACGGAAGAACCGTAAGCTCGGTTTTTGTCTTGAAAGTCGTTCCGTGACCGGGGGCTTTATGCTCTGTCCTTTCTGTGCTCAGGAAAATGGCGAGCCAGTTCTTGTTTGCCGGGCATGTCACCGTGACATCGTCATACCCCCGTCGCTAAAGGCCGAACACCGGGAGCTTTCGCTCAAGCGCGACTTGCTGCGTGCCGAGCTTGATAACGTAAAGACCAGACTCCGTGCCGGCCGTCGCTGGTTCGGACTCCAGCCGCCCGGACCCAAGCCATAATGGAATGTCCGTTCTGCATTGAAACCATCAAGGATGAATCGCTCGTTTGCAAGAACTGCACGCGCGTTGCACTGCAACGGGAACTGAACCGTGCGCGCATGAGACTTGCGATGATGGAAACGCCAGGTCGCTTCCTGCTGGCGCATGTAGCCGTCTTCATTATGCTCCCGAGCATCCTGCTGATGGCCGCGCATTTTCTGGTAACGTTCGGACTCGATATTTCGCCGGTCTACCTGCGAGTTGCGTCGGTATTGATCTCGCTTCCTTTCGGATTTGCACTCGCCATTACCAAGAGCATCGGTTTTCGCGGCGCGATGGCATTTGGATTTGCCATAGCTGCGCTGAGCATCCCCGGCATGCTTGCGGTAACGGCCCATCTCGACAATATCGAAGTCTTGCCATCGAACTGGCAGGAGTGGCGGGAAGTCCTTGAATGCGCGACGAGCATCGCGCTGGCGTTTGCCACAGGCAATATTATGGCAACCTTGTTGTTCCAGGTCTTGCCACGCTCGTTCTCGTCGAGGGGTGAGCCGAACGCGGCTGCTTACTGGATCGCCTGCTTGCTGGGTCAGCACGTCGGCAAAGAAGCGCTGCGACGCCGGGCCCGGTTTCTTCAGGATATCCTGCGGACGGCCGGGCCGCTGATTGGATTTGTCGCAACGGCATCCGGATCAATCTACGCCGGCTTGAAGGGCTAGGTTGCGGACGGAGCGTCGGTTTCTCAGGTTGAGGAATGTCTCTTCCTGTTGAGGGTTTCGGATGCCGGCCGATCGCAGCGATGCGGCTTGCACCGTGGCCGGCGTCCGAAAGCCTTCAATGAACCCGCGGGAAATGGCAGGCGGTGGCGCCGCGAGCGCCGAGCGCTATGGAGGTTTGCGCACGACGGAGGTGCGTGAGGGCAACCGACGCCGATGAGTGTGTTGGCTGACGACGTTGCGGCGCACGATTGGTCCGTCACAGGTGCGGGAATCTGCGGTAAGCCAGGAAGATCGATGGCGACGTTGACGTGGCAAAGGGATATTTGCACGAGCGCCGCCGTGGCGGATCGAGGGCCGGCGAGGAAGAACGGCATTTTGAATCTGTGAGGTGGGGAACGTGATCATGACGTATCGATCCTGATCACGGTTGGCGGCGGCGGTCTGTATTGCGGTGTCGAGCCGCGGTTGAAGGTCTCGATGATGTTCATGCGACCGCCGCAATACGGGCACGGGTGGGTCGCCTGGTCGGTTGCCGGGGCACTATCGGGAGGCTGCGGCTGGTGCGCGGTTTGCACAGGTGCCACAGTAGCGATCAGCTGACGTGCCCGCGCGATGGTCTCGGTCTTGGTGCCGCTGGCTAGCAGACCGCAGTGCCTTATCCGGTGGAATCCGTTAGGCAGGACATGCATCAGGAACCGCCTGATGAACTCGTCCGGCTTGAGCGTCATGGTCTTGTAGCGGCCG
>WNFF01016798.1_pt1 | contig 10213 bp, 9 predicted proteins | sample 5400441 | NCBI WGS metagenome assembly WNFF01 (sample SAMN13153345, study PRJNA577476) | soil metagenome | isolation source: 120 cm saprolite under Douglas fir tree site 2 hole 3 replicate 1 | place: USA:California | collected 2015-04-18
TCCGAGCGGTAGAAAAGCCAGCGGAGCTACCACAAGATCGAATTGCGGCGGATAGGTCCATGGCAGGAAGTACACGCTACCGTTGGGGTCAAGCTGCTGTTGCATTGGGAGCATCGTGGCAAAGTAATAGGCCTGCTCAATATTGCCCCGCCAGACCATTTGCGCGGCGATGTAGAAGCCATCGAAATCGTGGAGGCTTCGATTTTCCGCCTCGGATCCCCAACGAGAGAACCACGCTGTCTTCACGATCAGCATTACGGCGAGCAGAAAGAGAATGAATCGAAGGTACATAGTACGCTTCGAGGCTGAGGATTGAGCGAGTTCAATCGTCGTTACGAACATCCCCACGACCTTCATTGAGCAATTGTTTTGCCCGAAATATCTACGTCAATTGATAGCAGGCGGGCGCCCCGTTGCCAACTGTAACCGGTGCGCGGCTCTCGTAATCACGTATCAGAATGCGCCAGGTGAGCCAAAGGATCGTGACGAGTGCCAGGCCCGCAACGGACAGTGCGTCACGGATCATCTCAAGAGGCATGTCCGAGCCATACTCCGCCGAGAACCTGCTTGCCTGCGCCATGCCAAACACGCCTGTAATAAAGCTCAGGCCGTAGATGGCGAGCCTCTCGCGCTCGGTACCCAACCGTAAAATATCGGCCAGCAACAATGCGATGCCAATCCCGAAAATCGGCAGGTCGTAGTCATAGGCGTAAGGACTGATCAACACAGATGCGATCGCGGTCAAGCCGAGGGCGTGCCGTGGCGCGAAGCCGCGACGGATCGCAAGCCACACGACCGCAAGGGCGACCATGGCGGTAACTGCCTGTCCGGCAAATGCAGCCCACGCCGGAAACCCGAAACTGCGGAGCGCCGCATAGGACGAGATCATCCGGTGAGTCGGATAAAGGCCCGACTCAAGAAAGATCCGGGACTCCTGCACGCCTTCGAAAAACGCGGTCCAAACCCCAGGCCCGAGCAGGACCGTCGCAACCGCCGAGGTCACTACCACAGTGGCGGCGGCGACCAGAACCGCCTTCCAGCGCCGGGCGACAAACGTGTAAAGGGCGAAGGCTACCGCGAGATGAGGCTTGATGACCATCAGCCCAAGCGACAGTCCAGCCAGCGACTGGCGCCTTTGCATATTAAGACAAACAAGACCGATCAGCGTTCCCGTAAGAAATCCATTTTGTCCGCAACTGATCGTGACGGCGAGTGCGGGAAAAAGCATAAGCAGGACGAGAGCGAAGCAGTCACCTGCTATATGCCTCAACGTTGCCAAATAAAGTGCAAGCGTTGCAGTGGTAAACAAAAAGTAAGCCGTTCCGAGCGGCAGACCAGCGAGCGGAGCTACCAAAAGATCGAATTGCGGCGGATAGGTCCATGGCAAGAAGGCCACCTTGTCCGGGAGGGCAAGTAGTTGCTGCATCGGGATCATCGTAGCAAAGTGATAGGCCTGCTCAATATTGCCCCGCCAGACCATCTGCGCGGCGATGTAGAAGCCATCGAAATCGTTGAGGGCTCGCTCCGCCCCGAATCCCCAGCGGGCGTACCACGCCGCCTTCGCGATCAGCATCACGGCGAGGAGAAAAAGAATGGATCGAAGGTATATGCTGCGCTTCGAGCCTGAGGATTGAGCGAGTTCAATCGTCTTTGCGAACATCCCCATGACCTTCTTAAGGAATTGTATTGCCCGAAATATCTCAATCCATTGATAACAAGCGTGGCGCCGTATCGCCAACTGTATCCGAAAACATGATTACATAATTGCTTCCCTGCACCAGAGGCCTGATTTAGTTAAAGATTATCGTGGAGGACTGATTAAAATGCCGATCGGCGGTCCAGGTCTCCGCTTCCGTCCGATGAATCAATCGGCGGTCCCTGGTTCAGCAGGCGGCCCGGCTTCTCGATTGGGAAATTAACGTCGCCCCATCACCCGGCTATTTTGGAGGCAGCGCGCCTTGCCGATAGAAATGAAAACAGCGCAACATAGCCACAGGCAACGCCAAACCACAGCGTACCCACACGAATGGTGAGGGTCACGGCTGCGGCCTGCCCCACTGTCAATCCGACCGTCGTGAGCAGAACGCCCATCAACGCTTCCGTTCCGCCGACGCCGCCGGGAATGAGCGAGATTGCTCCCAGGAGACTGGCGAAGGTGAAAATGAAGACGGCTTGCTCGATCGTAAAATCGGGAGCGAACGAAACAGCGCAGAGATACAGTGCAAGGCACTCCATGATCCACCCCGCACAACTGATGACGAGGCTGATGAAGAATGGTGCCGGCTTAAACAAATCAGATGTATTTCTTACAATCTGCCGCAACATCACGAACAACCGAGGTTTGACCCGCAGCAAACCATAGGCCCAGCCAATCAGCCGGATCAGCAAGGCAGGCCACATCAGCAGCGCACAACCGGCCAGAAATACCGCACTGATGGCTGCGGCAGCGACGGCGTATCCCGTGAATGCGCGCAGACTGAGTAGCCCGAGCAGAACGGAGGCAATCACATCCCCTCCCCGGTCCGCAATCAGCACCGGCAGCGTCTTGCGATAAGGCAGGTTATGTCTGGTCCGCAGCATCCAGGCCCTGATGAATTCTCCGACCTTGCCGGGGGTGACTGCCATGGCGCCGCCTGCCAGATAGATTTCAACCAGGCTCGGAAATGGAACATCAAGACTGCGTCTCGAAAGCAAGTATCTAAAGCGCACAATCCTGCAGGCATAATTGCAGGATGCCAAAGCCATAACGCTGACTGTCGTCAGCAGACCCATTCTTTCGAGCGCATCGACAACTCCGCGGGAATCCGTCGCCACCGCCATCAACGAGAAGGCGGCGATGGTGACCGCAATAATGATCAGGGAATAATATTCGCTCCGGCGAAGCAGCCCGCGAACGTCATCGCGATCAAGAGCCGGCTTCATTGTGGACCGGCTTTTTTCAAGACCAGCTCTTTTAGCTCAGCGAGTCCTTCGGCGAGCTGAACCCTTGGCTGCCAATTCAGCAATTCCTGGGTCTTGCTGATGTCCGCCAGCGTTTGCAGCGCGTCGCCTTTCCTGCGCGAAGTAACAACCTGATTTTTGGAAATCATATCGGCCAGCGACCTGATCGACTCGTTGGCTCCGCTGCCGACATTGAGAACCAGATCATGGTGATTGCTTTCATAGGCAGCAATGTTGCAGTCGGCGACGTCTCGTACGTGGATGAAGTCTCGACGCTGGTCGCCGCTGCCATGTATCTCGAGGGGTAGTCCATCCCGCCAGCGCTTGAGAAAGATGCCGAGGACCAATGCATACGCCCCGGTCTCCGGCTGACGAGGGCCATATACGTTGAAATATCTCAACACCACCATTTGAAGACCGAAGGCCCGATCGAACAACCGGGCATATTCCTCGCCTACGTATTTGCTGAGGCTATAGAAGTTCAGGAATTCGCCGCGCATGTCTTCGCGATGGGGCACCGGCTGATTGCCGTAGAAGGTCGAGGAGCCGCTATAAACCATCTTGCGGACCCCGGCGTCCCGGGCAGCGATGAGCACATTCTGAGTCCCAAGGATATTATCTTGCGTACAACTCTCGATGGCCTCCAGCGAGGGGCCGGCGCGCGACATGGCAGCCGCATGAAACAAGCCGGAAACGCCCTCGCTAGCACCGCGGCAATCCCTGATGTTCTGAATGTCTCCCTCGATGAATTCCGCGCCGTCAGGCACCCATTCGCGGCGACCAAATGACAGGTTATCGAGAACCCGGACCCTGTATCCCCTCTGCAGAAGGCGTTCACTGAGGTGGCTTCCTATGAACCCGGCTCCGCCCGTGACCAGCACGAGATCGCTCATCTTGACCCGCTCCCCATCAGCATAATCGCCCACTTAAGACCAAACTGGTGAACGGAATCTAACACTCGAATCCCTTTGCTTCTGTATCGGGCCAGCGTCCCTGGGTCTGGAGGCCTGCGCAACGGGCATTTTGCTTCTGTCTTGGCGAGCCGATCGGCAACTCTAGCTTGATTCTATCTTAGCGGGATCGATCGAAAGAATGCCAAGTCGTCAATCGAATTGACCCCCCGCGCCTCGCGGGCGTCCGTCACGACCAGGCGGCGAACATTCCAGCCACGCCCAGCGAGAAACGGCAAAAACGGCAGGAAGTTTATCTCTCCGGTCGCCTCCCCAAGCGATGCCTGTGACAGGTACGCATCCCAGGCCGGTTTCAACCCGGGCACAGACAAGACAAATGTCCCGATGTCGTTCCAGCCGTTCGGCGCGCAGGCGTCGCCTTCTCGTGACTGTCGAACGGCGATCAGCCTGTCCTCGGCACCGAAAACATATTCGACATACGGTTGGGAGAGCGACGCAACAGGCAGGACGATTGTCTTGGGCGCCGCCGCATGCAGCGATAGCGCGCCGGACAGCGTTTGCGGCGAAACGAAAACCTGATCCCCCCAGATGACGAGAAGACTTTCCGCGCCGGACCAATGGTCAGAGCACCCGAAAACAGCGTCGCCCATTCCAATGGGCGTCGGTTGCACGCTGGTCGAGATGCGATCCTTTCTCGGATCGTCGTTCAGGGCTGCGCGAAACACTGGCTCACCGTCGGGGGAAAGCACGACATGCACGCGATCAACAACCGCCAGGAGCTTATCCCGAAGCACCGACCAAATCGTCTCATCGTCATTCAACGGCGCAAGAATCTTGGGACGATCAAGTCCAAGACGAGTGCCTCGTCCGGCCGCCGGAATGACCGCATACGATCTTGACGTCACATAGCCACCGAGTTGTTGGCGATCGCCGCATGCAACTTCGTCAAATCTGAAAAAAAGCCATCGACGATCGACTCAATCTCCGGATTGTTCACGCCGGCGACCGAAAGATTTGCAGCCCGGGCGGCGATCACGCCTGATTCCGCGTCTTCGAATACGATCGATTCCGGCTTGGCCAACCCATGCCGTTGCAGACACAGGAGGAAAGGATCCGGAGAAGGCTTGCCCCTTTTCACATCATCGGCGGAGACAATGCCTTCGAAAACATCGAGAAAGTCCAGCGCGGTCAAGGCCGCCCGAACGGTGGGACCCGATCCTGAGGTGACAAGAAACAATCTGTGGCCTTCGCTCGCGCTCTCTCGCAAAAGCTCGCGCGCGCCAGGCAAAGCAGATAGCCGACCGTTATTGACGAAGTCCCGGTAGCGAGTTTGCTTTTCAACGCTAAGCCGCCGCACCTCGGTTTCGTCGACAATACCAAGCCGTCGAAATGCATCCGATGTTAGAAGCCCCCTCAATGGTTCGTACGAGAAGCTGGAAAGAAGAGTAGGCCTCTCCTGCCGCAATACATCATAAAACGCTTCGGCATGAAGCGGCCCCGAATCAACAAGGGTGCCATCGAAATCGAACAGGAAATTGCGAAAATGCGCGAGGTCTATCATTCTCAACTCATCAATCCGACAAGATTTAACAATCCCCGTTTCAAACGCCACCGCGAATCCGTGAAGCCTTTGAATGTGCGATAGCGGACAGGGAGTTCGGCGATCTCGACATAGTTGGCGATGAGACTTTTCGACAGCGACGCCGGAGTCAGCCTGCCGGAATCCTTAAGTTGAGAAAGACATTTTACATGTTTGCGCCGGTAGACCCGGAATCCCGTCAGTGGATCGGAAAAAATTACTCCAAATCGCATGGCGAATAATGTCGTCAATAAGAAAGCTCCCGTACGGCTGAACCAAAACACTAGGTTTCTTTCGCCATAAGCCGCCCTCAGGGACGAATTGAACTGGCGTCGACTTTGCGTCCTCGATCCGTACACCGCCCCGAAGACGCTATCGCGAAGTGCCGCGACAGTGGTTTTGACATCGCGAAAGCGATATTCGCCATCACCTGTGAGGGTCACAAGATAATCGGTATCGCTTTGGTTGACCCAACTCATAACCTCGCTGACTTCGGGAAATGATCCAGCAAAATGTGTAGTCTCGATCGAGATGCCGGGTGGCAATGTTTTTTTCTCGAATGGCAGGTCATTGAAACGAAGGCGCACCTCGGAAAAGTCCGACCAGTCGATCTCAAGAAACTCCTCGACAAGCGCCTGCCCCGCCGATGATCGATGGAACAAGTCGACGAAGATTCGAAGAATTTCCGAGCCAGTGCATAGCCGTTGTGCACCTTGGGCGGATCACCGAGACCAAATTCGCCCGTTATCAGCGATGCGCCGCGGTATGCCTCCGCTTTCACAAGCTTATCGTCCGTAAACCGGAGCGCGTTAACCCGAGTGCCCGGATTGTTAATGAAAACGTGAGTGATTACCTGATGCTGGTTTTCGGGATCTCTGGCGTAGTTGAGTGCCTGGTCGATGAGAATCTCGATCGTCCATTTCTGGATATCGTTGTCGGGCTCGAGATTCGTAACAAACGCCTTCACCTTTGCCGGCGCGCGCCGCAGCGCGTCGGCAGCAATACGATAACTCGGGAGCAACGATGAATGCTGGGTCCCAGGTCCATAAACGATAATATCAGCTTGCTCGATGGCGGACCTGGCTTCTGACGAAAGCTCAATAGGTGCTTCGCGCTGCTTGAGCCATGATATTTTTTCAGCCAGGGAGCAGTCAGCCACCGCACTCCATTCGTCCGGCAAGATGGCTGACGTCAGAAAGAAGGTTTCGACGATCGGGACCTCTGTTTGTACGCCGACAACGTCTGCTTCGCGCGGCAGCAGCTGGCCATCTGCCTTTAGCCCGGCCAGAATCCTGTTTTCGCCATTGCTTACATTCACGAGCACCGCTTGAGAATCGACCAGCCGGCTCATCTCCCTCGCTGCTGCGTTGAAGTTCCGGCCATTCTCCAAATATGCGCCGGCGAATATCAGATTTCCCACCGAACAGTCGCGAAAATCGAATGGCTCCAGGGAATTCTGAGCGTAGCTTAGGAAGACCCCCAAATAGCGACGGACACCTGCTACGGTCGGCGGATAGAGCTTTTTGACAAGCTCAGCGAACCGCGGGTCCAGCTTTTCATAGCTCTCAGTCTCGACAAAGATGCGTAACGCAGATTCTTCGGCCGGGCCGAACTCCCTTGGAAGCCGCAACTCGATGAGATTTCTCAGCGCGTACTGCTGATCGGAATACACATCCAGCAAATAGGAAAGATTCTTGCGAAAATCGGATGGCCCCAACATTCCAGGAATAAACTTGCGCAGTGCTCCTGTTGAGAGCCCATCATCGTAAGCATTCACCAATAACGTCAGCTCGACGTTTGATCGCCTGAGAAACTCTCGAATGATGGTTGCGCTGCCGCGCCCTCCACAAAATAGCGCAACCTTGATCTGTTCAACGCCTGGCGCCGCCGTCATCATGAAGATCCACGCTATTTCAAAGGTTGCTGCAGGACACCAAGTCGGATCAGTAGCCGACGAAAACCCAGATAGCAGACGAACAGCAAGCGGTGGATCGAGCCTCTGACGAGCCTCATGCTGCTGGTCCCGGTAGTTCGCGGACGATGAACTATCTCGACCTCCGTCATGGCGATCCCCGCTTCAAGAAGCCTGCCCGTGATTTCGGTCGAATAATTCATTCCCCTGGCTTCGAGGTTTAGAGAACGAACCAGCGGTCCGCTGACGAGCTTGCACGCCGAGTTGAAGTCCTTGAGGCGGGTGCCGTAGACCAGATTACTTGCGATTCCGCTCGACCACGTGCCGAAACGGGCGAAGGTCGAATCCTTTTTCTTTCGGATTCCGATCGCGGCCAATGTTTCATCCCTACGGAGCCCTGACAGAAGCAAAGAGAGGTTCTCGATAGGAAATTGACCGTCCGAGTCGATCAACATCACCCAATCCAGCCGTGTTGTCTTGATAGCTGCCGTCAAGGCCGCGGCGGCACCTTGATTCTGCGTAAAGTCGACCAGCCGCAACTCCGGATTCGTGTTGGCTAGTTCCCGAAGTATCTCTCCGGTGTTGTCACTACTGCCGTCGTTACAAATGACGATTTCAAAATCGCGGATATCTGGCGACTTGCGAAGAAACCCTATCCACGAATCCACCACATGGCGGATACCAGCTTCCTCGTTGTATGCCGGAGCCGCAACTGACAATAGAATACTGTCATTCGGCGCCGGCTGGGACGTCAGCAATGTGCGTTCTCCGGCTTTGCTTGAAACTTCGCCCATGCCGATCGTCACATGAAAAACTTCAACAGTCGCAAGGCACCTTGTTTCCACGCAACACGGTGGCTTGTTCCGGACTGCTTGGCCATTTCCTTGCCGTACTCAAGGTACCAGCTGTACGTGCTGATAAGCGCCTGCCGATTGGAGAAATTCGGTGACCACCCTAAATCTTGCTTTGCCTTATCGATCGAGACGAACGAATCCTGGTCGGCGGTGTCGTAAACCCACCGGTAAACGGGGGACAGATGCAGCGATTCCAACACGGCAAGAGCAGTCTTGGCTGGACGAGACGGAACGTGAAGAATTCGACTTCCGGTCGCCGCGTAGTCAAGCAGTCCACCGAGGTCTTCGTTTACAGTTCCAAATTCTGCCGCACCAATGTTGTAGACTTCCTTATCACGCCCGTTGAGCGCAGCGAGATAGACCGCGTCGACAAGGTCGCGAACCTCAAGCAACTGGAACCGGTTGGTACCATCGCCAAGGACGGGAATCCGCTTGCCGGAGTCGATCCAGTCGAAGAGGACCTGGAAAATACCCAGGCGACCGGTCCCGATGAAGCTCTTTGGTCGAATACGTACCGTCTCGACGCTCGACGCCACACAATACTGCTCTGCCCTCGCCTTTGCTATTCCGTAAAAGCCCATCGGATCCAGCTGCGCGGTCTCGTAGAGCGGGTGAACCTTCGGCATTCCGTAGATTGCCGTTGTTCCAATGTAGACGACCCGCCGCACCCCGGTGCGTGCCGCCGCTTCCAGTACCAACCGGGTGCCTTCCGCGTTTACCGAATCGATTTCCTTGGGATCAGCCAATGCGAGTGCAGCCGCGGCGTGAACAACGAAATCGACACCCTGCATCGCCCGGTAAACCGCACCGGTGTCTCGGATGTCCGCCATAATTGTATTTAGCCCCGGCAACGCCTCTTCCGGGGGAAACGGCATAATGTCCAATGACGCAACACTCTGCCCGCGCTTAAGCAATCCTTGACACAAATGGATGCCAAGAAATCCAGCGCCACCAGTTACCAGCCACCGATACTGTTTAGGCTCAGACACGGCCCCTCCAATAGTGTCAACGGTCGTCCCCTGAAGCCGGAACGGTTACGCATCTCATGCAGCAAAAAATTTAACCTTCAATTAGCTCCAATTAGTTCAATTAAAACAATAATTTAAATTGGCGGATAGGCGCGAGGATTTTCCCTTCTTCCCCAATACGCATCACATGCTGGGCTTCCGCAGACGACGCCAACCGCGGACGGTTATTGCTGGAATAAGGTTGGTGCCACGCTGGATTGTCGTATCGCGACCGCGCTATTGTGGCGCTCGCTGCGTCCGTACAGCCAGGTTTTTTACCGCCGCTCGCAACCCGGCGCGCAGTTCCACTGCTGGCGTTCCATTCCCCTGTAGATACTGACGAGCTTGGTTTGGGCGGGTGTTGGCGCGTCGTCGGCGTTGGTAGCCGCGGCGTCGGCGATGCTGCGCAGCGCCAGCGATAGCGTGCCCATTTGGCGCGAGCGGGCCAGTGTTTCAGCCTGCTCAGGCTTCAGTTCCAGGGTGGCGGTCTTGCCGACCACCGAGTTCTGACCGTCCTTTTCCTTGGGCACTTGATCGATGGCAAGAACGCGCACACTGCGCAGGACGACCTCCGAGCGAACGACGTCGCCGGATCCGCTGCTCTTTTCGCGCCTGGAGAGAATGACGTCGACCCGGTCGTTAGGCAGAATAAACCCGCCGGCGCCGGTTTCCGGCGAAATTTCAGTCGAAACGGCACGCATTCCCGTCGGCAACACCGCCGCCATGAAGCCCGAGCCGTTGGCTTTGACCAGCTTCGGCTCGCGGATCGGCTCGCCGGCGATGAAGGGCGAGCGTGCGATCGAACCCGCAATCTGTGTCGTCGCGTCCGGGCGATCGCTGCGCCTGATAAAACTGCCACTCGCCGCGGTTGCCGGCCATGGCTGCCACAGCAGGTCATCAGAAGTAACCGTCTTGCCGAGGCCAATGTCCGATTTCGCGACCAGGACATCCACGGTCGGCGTTTGTTGTACTACGCCCACCGCAGCGGGCGCCGTATTGCTTGCGAGATA
>WNFF01005676.1_pt1 | contig 10212 bp, 7 predicted proteins | sample 5400441 | NCBI WGS metagenome assembly WNFF01 (sample SAMN13153345, study PRJNA577476) | soil metagenome | isolation source: 120 cm saprolite under Douglas fir tree site 2 hole 3 replicate 1 | place: USA:California | collected 2015-04-18
ACGACATATCTGACAGGGATGATTACGAGCCTAATCTCTGCGGAAGCTGAACAATACGCTTCTGAAATGGTTGCTCCAGTTGTAAGCGCTCCCGATCCAAAGATAAGCCTTCTCTCCGGAGTCTGGATCGCTTTTGTCCTGGGCGCTGGGACGGGAGCGGCGATGGTCCTTCATTTTGGCGCGGTCGGGATGCTCGGTGCCGCGCTGCTTTTGATCCCACTCGCACTGCGCGAGGTGCAATCTTGACGAAGGCGCGACAGAACGAGATGACGCGCTGCCCAGCTGAGACGCGGCATTTGTTCCTCCATGGTCTCACGCTGTCTATCTTATGCATGATCACCTACTGGTTGATCACGCGCATGCTGGCGCACATGCTCTCGGTCTCCCGAGACGACGATCTGCTCGGAGGCATGTGGGCCGTGGTCGCTACGGTATTTGTGTATCGCTACAGCTACGAAGAGAGTGTAGGCGCTGCTTTATCCCGAATGGGCGCAACTTCACTGAGCTTTGCCCTTTGTTTTACCTATCTCCTCTTTTTCCCATTCCACTTCTGGGGAATGGCCACGCTGATTGGGGTCGGGGCCGTCGCGATGTCTTTACTCGGCCGACCGGACGACGTAATCACCACAGGAATCACGACTGCGGTCGTGATGGTCGTCGCCGCCATAAGCCCGGATCATGCGTGGAAAGAGCCCATCCTACGGATGGTGGACACGATTGTTGGAGTCGCCGTTGGAGTGCTTGGCGCGTGGATCAGTCTGAAGCCAGGTCACACCGGGAGTACAGCGGCCTGAAAATGGCCGATAAGAAATATGCGAAGGTTAGCCGACAAACTCGTTTTACTAATGTGGGCTGCGTTGTGCCTCTTTGCGGTTCGCGCTGACGCCCAGACTGCGTTGGGAGAAACGCTTAGTGGCCCGGACAGTCATGAGACCGGTCAAGGCCCTCACGGACATCTGTTGGGAGACTGGGGTGGCGAGCGATCCCGTCTGCTAGAACGCGGCGTGCGATTCGACTTCCAGTACATCAGCGACTCTCTCTGGAACATAAAGAGTGAGCAGAAAGAGCGATTCGCGAGTTGGAATCGGTTCCGGGGAACCGTGGATATCGATTTCGGTGCGCTGGTCGGTCAACGCGGATTGTATTTTCATGCGACAGCGCTCTGGCAGGGCGGCGGCGATCTGGGAGCATATCTTGGTCTCCTCACCAGCCCCAGCGGGATGTCCAGCGCGAATACTTGTCGCCTCGATTCATGGTGGATCGAGAAGCGATGGCTCGATGACCGTATCACTGCACGCGTGGGTCAGTTTGCGGGTCAAGATTTCTACGGAGCCCAGCATTACGCGGCGTCTTTCATCTTCGAGCCGATGGGATATGCGTTGGGCAATCTGTTCACAGACTTCGAGTCCTTCGATCCTCCATCGACTCCAGCGTTTGAATTGCGTGTCGTGCCGATTCACAACTTCTATGTGAAATCGATGGTTGAGGCAGAAGACCGCGAACCTTTTGTTCATAACCAAAGCGGACTAGTTCCACAGTTTCGTGGAGTGCCCGTAAGCGTTTCGGAAATCGGATTCACACCTGGCAAGAAAGCGTCGTCGGTGAGAGCTTTCGATAACGTCGAGAGCCGCAAAGGATACTCGGGACTCTATCAGTTTGGCGCTTCCTACAATCCGGGAAAGTTCACGTCACCGACGAGTGCTACACCGCGATCAGGCAACTACCTTTTGTACTGGATGGCGAGCCAGGCCCTGTGGCGCGTTGATCCGAAAGGGGCAAGGGGATTGGACGCTACTTTTGCCTATGACTGGAGCCCGCCAGATGTTAACCGGAATAACAGGCTGCTCACTGCGGGAGTCCGATTCAACGAGCCGCTGCCTCTGCGTATTCACAACACGATGTCGCTGGGTTATGTTCGAAACAGCTTGAGCCCGCAGTTCCTCCCACCCGGCATCCCTCATTGGAAGACCGAGCACGGCGTTGAATTCAACACGCTTCTGGACCCCTTGCCGATGCTCCTTGTGCAGCCCGTCATTCAGTACTACGCCAACGTGGGTGGACGAGCGCAGCGCGCCGTAGTTTTCGGATTCAGAACCAAGGTGGAGTTCTAGAGATGTTTTTGCGGCGGTTTGAAGGAGGTCTTCTGTGAACATCGGCGGATTATTCGGAGCGCTAACTCCCGTCTTCTTTGTCCTCGCGCTCGGTTACCTCGCTGGGAAGCGCAACGCCTTCGATGCGGACCAGTCCGCGGGCTTGAGCAAACTTGCGCTTACATTTGCTTTGCCCGCGTCTCTGTTTGTCAGCATGACCGACATTCGGAAGGATCTTCTGTTGGAGCAGGGTCGTCTTGTTCTAGCACTCATTCTTTCCCATGCCGGACTTTTCGTGGTTGCCTGGCTGCTCCTGCGGCTTGTGAAGTCGCTCGGTGGGACGGCCTCCATCATCTATGCCCTCATGCTCGCGACGTCCGCTACCCCAGTTTTTGGCCTAGCCGTTCTCGAACCACTTTTAGGCCCGACCAGCGGGGGGGCCGTGGGACTCGTAGCCCTGGCAATCAACCTAACGGTGCCACCGGCCGTTGTCTTGCTGGAGATGGATGCAGCAACGAAGTATCAGCAGGTCGGCAAGGATCCTTCGAAGCCGAGCGCCATCGTAACAGGACTGAATGCCGGCTTGAAATCACCACTCTTGTGGGCACCGATCCTTGGAATCGCCATTGTCCTTTTTAGCATTCACCTGCCAGCCGTGGTAGCCAGCTGTTTCGAGCTGATTGGCTCGGCCACTTCTGGGGTAGCGGTTTTTGCGGTAGGTCTCGTCCTGGCGGCTCATCCGGTTCGCCTTTCACGTGCCGTATTGGCCGGTTCGCTCGCTCGTGTCACGGTGCAATCTGCGGTTCTGTTCGCCCTACTGCATCTCTTGCATGTTGTTAGTCCATTCGCACGTGAGGCGCTGGTGTGCTGTAGTTTTCCCCTGGCAACCGTGGTTGTGCTATTTGCGGCCCGGTACAAAGCAGTGGAGTCAGAAGCCGCTTCTATGCTTCTTGTCTCGACGCTCGCTTTGGTGATTACGGTACCAGCGATCCTCTGGTTGAGCCATTGACTTATGAACGATTGGTTAAGAAAAGGAATAACTGTATGCCACAACTGAGCTGCGCATTGTCCCTAGCCTATGGGGGAAAAACCAATATGAATACCCTCGGTCACAACAAGTGCCCTGGGTACGGCACGTTGTTGTGTTTGATCTGCTTGATGTTGGCCAGTATGGCGGGCTGCTCGAAGTCCACGCTGGCCGCGAAACCGCAACCGGCAGATGTTGAGGTCGTCGATGTGGAGCAGAAGGATGTTCCGATTTACGGCCAATGGATCGGAACCTTGGACGGATTCGTGAACGCGAATGTTAAGGCGCAGGTGACCGGCTATCTGCTCAGGCAGGACTACAAGGAAGGCTCTTTCGTCAAGAAGGGCAAGTTGCTCTTCCAGATTGATCCCCGGCCCTTTCAGGCAACGCTGGACCAGGCCAAGGCACAATTAACCCAAGCCAAAGCGCAGCTCGTCAATGCCGAAGCCAATCAACGGAAAAGTCAGCTCGATGTGGAGAGGTACACCCCGCTCGCGAAAGAGCAAGCCGCCACCCAGCAAGATCTTGACAACGCCGTCCAGACTAACTTTGCAAACCAGGCTTCGGTGGAAACCTCCAAAGCTCAGATTCAGGCGGCGGAAGCTGCCGTCGAAACTGCCCAGATCAATCTCAATTTCACCAGGGTCGTCTCACCTATTGATGGTATTGCGGGCTTGGCACTGAACCAGGTCGGCGACTTGGTCAGCACGAGCAGCAGCTCACCCATCACTACGGTTTCGACGGTTGACCCCATCAAGGTCTATTTCACTCCGAGCGAACAGGAATACCTCGCCTTCAACAGGCAATTTCCCACCATTGCCAGCCGTGAAGCGGAGGAAAAGCGTTTACCCATCGAGCTGATTCTGGCGGACGGCACTACTTATGAGCACGAGGGCAGAGTCGAGTTTGCGAACCGGCAGGTGGATCAGAACACGGGTACGATCCGGATCGCCGCGCTGTTTCCCAATCCTGGAAATATTCTACGTCCCGGAGGATACGGGCAGGTCCGCGCAATTACCAGAATCCAAAGCGGCGCGCTGCTTCTCCCCCAGCGCGCGGTCAGCGAAGTACAGGGCAGCTATCAGGTCGCCGTGCTCGACAGCGAGAACAAAGTGAGCGTCCGCAACGTGAAGGTTGGCGACCGAGTCGGCAACATGTGGATTATTACCGACGGGCTGAAACCGGGCGAGCGCGTGATCGCCGAGGGCGTGCAGAAGGTCGGTCCAGGCGTGCGGGTGAACCCCAAGCCGTTTGCCGCGCAGAGCACTGCGGAGAAGGGAAGATAGACAATGTCAAAGTTTTTCATTAATCGTCCCATCGTGGCAATGGTGATCGCGATTCTCACCGTGATCATCGGCGCGGTGACCATCGCAACCCTTCCGGTTGCGCAGTTTCCGAATATCGTCCCACCCGAGGTGCAGATACAAGCCACTTATGTCGGCGCAGACGCGCAGACCCTTGAGCAATCCGTTGCCACCCCGATCGAGCAGCAGATGAGCGGCGTGGACAACATGAACTACATGTATTCATTGAACGCCACGGCGAATGGTCAAACGACCATGATCGTTGACTTTGACGTGAAAACGGATCCGAATCAGGACCTGATTCTCACCCAGATGCGCGAGACGCAAGCCGCATCTCAGCTGCCCGCCGATGTCAACAATTACGGGATCACCGTCCAGAAATCTGTAACGTCCCCGCTCATGCTGATCAGCCTGTACTCGCCTCACGGTACCTATGACGCAGGGTTCCTGTCGAACTACGGTTTTATCAATCTCCATGACCCGCTCACGCGCTCCCCTGGTATCGGTATCGTCCAGATTTTCGGCGCTGGTCAGTACGCGATGCGGATGTGGGTAAAGCCAGACCAGTTGGCCAAGCTGGGTATCACCGTCACTGATATCACTAACGCAATCCAGGCGCAGAACACGGTGAATCCAGCGGGTCAGGTTGGTGGCGAGCCCGTGCCCAAAGGTCAGGAATACACGTACGCGGTGCGCGCGCAAGGCCGGCTGGTATCGCCCGAGCAATTCGGCCAGATCGTGTTGCGTGAGACGTCAGATGGCGGGATCGTGCGAGTCAAAGATGTGGCTCGGGTGGAATTGGGGGCCCAAGACTATAGCACTCTCAGCCGACTGAATGGGAAGCCGGGTGCCATTATCGCGGTCTATCAGTTGCCCGGCTCCAATGCTGTTGCGGCCGCCGACGGTGTGAAGAAGCTGATGGCCGAAATGAAGCAGCGCTTCCCTCAGGATATGGATTACGTCGTATCGCTCGATACTACGAAGGCCGTTACCGCAGGTATTCAGGAAATCGTCCTTACCCTCCTGATCGCAATCGCGCTGGTCGCCATCGTCGTTTACATCTTTTTGCAGGGCTGGCGCGCGACGTTAATTCCAATGCTGGCCGTGCCGGTTGCCCTGGTTGGCGCGTTCGTGTTCTTTCCGCTGTTCGGTTTCTCCATTAACACGTTGTCGCTTCTCGGCCTCGTACTCGCCATTGGCTTGGTTGTTGACGATGCCATCGTTGTGGTAGAAGCGGTTGAACGCCATATTGACGAAGGTCTCGCTCCCAAGGACGCGGCACTAAAAGCCATGCAGGAGATCTCCGGCCCAGTCATCGGTATCGCGCTGGTGCTGTCGGCGGTGTTTATACCGACCGCCCTCGTCCCAGGAATCACGGGCCGTCTTTATCAGCAGTTCGCAGTGACCATTGCGGTTTCCGTAATCCTGTCGGCGTTCAACGCGCTCAGCCTCAGCCCGGCCCTTGCTGCGCTGCTGCTCCGCCCAGAGACGGAAAGCCACGGGCCGCTGAGAAAGTTTTTCGATTGGTTCAACCGCCTTTTCGAACGCGCCACAGCGACTTATGTTAGTTGGTGCGGTATGTTGATCCGCAAAAGCGCAGTCGCGCTAGTACTCTTGGCAGTGTTTGGTGTGGGGGCAATTTTCTTTAGCAACAGGGTGCCGGGCAGCTTCCTGCCAGACGAAGACCAGGGTTATTTCTTTGTTAACCTCCAGCTCCCGAACGCTGCTTCCCTGCAGCGTACCGATGAAGTTGCGAAGAAAGTCGAGAAAATCCTGTCCCAAACACCGGGAGTGCAGTACACGACCAGCGTCGTCGGCTTCAGCCTGCTTAGTTTCGTGCGGACCACATACAACGCTTTCTTTTTTGTGACACTGAATCCGTGGGACGATCGCACGACACGAGCAGAGCAATATCAGGAGATCAAGGCACGCCTGAATCAGGAACTGAGCCAGCTTCCACAGGGAGTGGCCTTCGACTTCGCCCCATCGGCGATTCCCGGAGCCGGCACTGCTGGCGGATTCACTTTTGTGCTAGAGGATCGGGCGGGCAAGGACATTCAGTTCCTTGCGGACAACGTGAACAAGTTCATGGCCGCCGCTCGTAAACGCCCCGAGATAGGCTTCGTCGCCACCACATTGCTACCCAGTGTCCCACAGCAATTCGTGAACGTTGACCGCGACAAGGTCATTAAACAAGGTGTGAACGTCGGCGACGTCTACAAGACCATCCAGTCTTTCATGGGTGGTTATTTTGTTAATTACTTCAACCAGTTTGGCCGCCAGTGGCAGGTCTACATCGAGGCGGAAGGAAGTTACCGGACAAAAGCCGACAACGTCGGCCAGTTCTATGTGCGGAACAGCAACGGCGACAACGTGCCGCTCTCCTCGCTGACGAAAGTTGAGGCGCGCTCAGGCCCCGAGTTCACCATGCGCTTCAACGAGTATCGGAGCGCACAGATCAACGGCGCTGCAGCGCCGGGGTATAGCTCTGGCCAGGCCATGGCGGCCTTGGAACAAGTGTTCGCGCAAACCATGCCACGCGAAATGGGCTACGACTACAAAGACATGTCATTTCAAGAAAAGCAGGCGCAGCAAGGCGTGTCGCCAGCAGTGGTCTTCGGTTTCTCGCTGCTCTTTGTTTTTCTAATTCTGGCCGCACTTTATGAGAGCTGGTCACTGCCATTCAGTGTGTTGCTAAGTACACCGGTCGCCGTGTTTGGCGCGTTTGCGGTGTTATGGTTGCGGCGCGTAACGCTCAGCGCTTTCTTGCCGAGCTACATGGTCCAGATCGAAAGCGATGTGTATTCGCAAATCGGGCTGGTCATGCTCATTGGCCTCGCCGCCAAGAACGCGATTCTGATCGTGGAGTTCGCTAAAGATGAATACGAGCAAGGGAAATCGTTAGTCGACGCCGCTCTTGGAGGTGCTCGACTCCGCCTCCGGCCGATTCTCATGACTTCCTTCGCGTTCATTCTCGGCAACGTGCCATTGTGGAGGGCCTCGGGCTCTGGGGCCGTGGCCCGCCAGATCATAGGTACGACTGTGATCGGCGGCATGCTGGCTGCGAGCGCATTCGGCATCTTTCTTATTCCGCCTATCTTCTACTTGGTGGAGAAATGGTCCGGTTCCGCGAAGGGGCAACGTCTGGCACTCGCTGAACCGGGTGGGATCGCAGGTCTAGGAACACCTGCCGCCTCGGAGAGTGACTGAAATGAATTTCCTATCGAAGGGCCAGAAAGAACGGCGGAAAGCGCAGCCGATCGGGAAGCGATTCATCGCCACCATCTTGGCAACAAGTTTTCTGAGCGCTTGCGCAGTCGGACCCAATTACCATAAGCCCGTAGTGCAGGTTCCAACCTCCTATCGTGGCGCGACCCTAGGCCCGGAGGCCCAAGCTCAGGCGGCATCCTACGCCGACCTGCCCTGGTGGCAGGTATTTCAAGATTCTGTCCTGCAGGAGCTAATCCGGACGGCACTAAAGCAGAACTATGACCTGCAACTGGCGACCGAGCGCATCAATGCCGCGCGTGCTCGGCTTACGGTAACGCGCTCGGACCAGTTCCCGCAGGTGAACGCAAGCGGCGTTGCAACCGATGGAAAGTTCTTCAGCGGCGGGTTTCCGGCCAAAACAAAGTACGGCACCTATGCCGCCGATGCGGTATTTCAGTTAGACCTTTTTGGCCAATTGCGACGCGCTACCGAAGCCGCCCGCGCCCAACTGCTGTCCACGGAGTACGCGCAGAAGACGGAGATTTTAACGCTGGTCAGTGATGTGGCGACCGACTACTTTGCGCTCCTCGCACTTGATCTGCAACTTCAAATCACTCGAGACACAGTCAAGACACAGCAGGATGCAGTCAAGCTCACCAGACTGCGACTCGAGCACGGCGTCGCTACGAAGCTCGACGTGCTGCAAGCGCAACAGGTGCTCGATATCGCGAACACACAGATTCCCGATTTGGAAAGACAGATCGGACAGCTGGAAGATGCGCTGAGTATTCTCTTGGGCGACTACCCACACGGCGTTTCACGAGGACGCCCATTAGTAGAGCAACCCATACCGCCCGAAGTACCTGCAGGGCTGTCTTCGTCGCTACTCGCGCGGCGTCCTGACATCTTCGAGGCCGAGCAAAACCTCATCGCCGCGAATGCGGAAATCGGAGTGGCGAAGGCGGCTTTCTTTCCGCAGATTTCTCTCACCGGCTCGGGCGGCGGTGCCGCCGGACGGACTACGGTGTTCTCGACACTAATAAATTCCAATGTCGGTACGTGGTCATACGGTGCGCAGCTGACACAGCCAATTTTCGAGGCTGGCAGACTGCGCGGTAATCTTCGAGTGGCCCAGTCGCAGGAACGACAGCAACTGATCGCCTACAAGCAAGCCATCCAGGGCGCTTTTAGGGATGTTTCAGATGCCCTGATCGGTTATGAGAAGTATCACAAAGTGCGTGTCGAGCAAGAGATCACGGTGAAAGACCTTCAGGACACTGTCGATACATCTCTCATGCGCTATCGTGGGGGCATCGCCACCTATCTCGAAGTCCTCGATGGACAGCGTTCGCTCTTTAGCGCCGAACTCACTTTGGCACAGGCCCGCGGCAATGAGTATCAGAGTCTTGTGCAGTTGTACAAGGCGCTAGGCGGAGGGTGGCAGCACTAGAAAGCCCAGAAGTATTGTGAAGAAACATCGACGATTGACGAACTGACCAGAAGGCACAAGGCACACAATGGGAAGCGCCCCGCTTTGGAGTCAAGAAAATGACCGTGACGGGACTCGCAGTAATCAGATATGCATGATGCGGCATACATCTCGGCGCTATCGGCCCTTGCCGGATCCTTGGTCGGCGGTCTGACATCGGGCATTGCGACTTGGTTGAGCGTACGTGATCAAGCGCGGTCCGGGCGGCGCACCCATGAACTCTCGCAGCGAGACGAGCTCTACAAGGATTTCATCGTTGCGGCATCGAAAATCTATGGCGATGCCATGCTGACCAACGAGCCTCAGATGCAGGACCTTGTCGCCCTCTACTCCATGATCAGCCGGATGCGCGTCCTGTCCTCGGCGCGAACTGTTGCGCGGGCTCAGAGCGTCGTTGAAGCAACGGTCGACACCTACTTCGCACCGAACAAGACTATCGGCGAGCTGCGTGAGCTGATAAAGAGCGGAGCGGGGATCGATCCGCTGAAGGACTTCAGCGAGGCCGCGCGGGAAGAGCTGCAGGCGTTCACCTAGCCATAGAGCGGCGATTTGTCATGGGGTCTTCTCCCACATAGTGGCAGCCACCCACTCATGGCTGGGAATCCAAACCAGAACCAAAGTGCAAGACGTACGTGAAAGAAGTCGGCGGAGGACGCGTCGTTGCCGAACGTTATTGTACGAAATTAAAATATGTCTGTAAACACTTGATACTAAACGAGATAGTGGTGGAGGCGACGGGAGTCGAACTAATCACTATGTTGATAACACGTAAGTTATTGATTCTGTGAAATGCCACAACGGCTAAAAAGGCTCCATTGCCCAATCCATTGTACGTTTATTGTACGAAAATGCTTTTCGCTCTGGAGTCCAACAAACACCACATGGCGGCCACAGTATCGCATAGATTCTCAGGGATGGATCGAAAAAGCATCATCACTTTCGCGCGTTGACGGCGATGAGCCCACTTCAATACCAGAAACAGCTTCGATTAGTTGCGGCGCGAGAACGAATGCTCGCTGAAGGGCTCGATGCCGCGAGCGCGGCGTTCGAAGTCGGCTATGAGAGTGCGAGTCAGTTCAACCGCGAATACAA
>WNFF01013158.1_pt1 | contig 10212 bp, 8 predicted proteins | sample 5400441 | NCBI WGS metagenome assembly WNFF01 (sample SAMN13153345, study PRJNA577476) | soil metagenome | isolation source: 120 cm saprolite under Douglas fir tree site 2 hole 3 replicate 1 | place: USA:California | collected 2015-04-18
AAGTACCGTCACACCCATGAGTTCGAATGCTCCGGGCGTGGCGCTGCCTATCGGAATTTGCCACGGATTGAACTCTGCCCACTCGCCGCCCATCGTGACGGGCGTAAGCAGCGGCATTCGATCGCATCGGTACTCGCGAGGGGCTATCCAGCAGCAAGTGGATCGGCGGCGCCGTGCACGGGGTGAGCGCCCACGGCAAGATTAGGCCGGCGATGATCGCGGTGCCGAGCGGACATCGCAGTTCCGAGGTAGCCCGACTGCGATGAAGGTCTGCTTTGCGCCATTTGCAGTGTCATTCGCACACCAGATGTTATGGAGCGTCGATGTCCGCTCTTCTCAACAGCGGACATCCCCCGCATCGGCCAAAATCTTCAAATTACTTTCGCTGGGACGTAGGCGATCTCGATTGGATCAGGTATGGCCCCGTCTAATCAGGTTTGGCAATCTGACGGTAGAGATCAGCATAGTGGCGTGCCCGATTGTGCCACGCTACATCAACGGTCATGCCATTCTTCTGAATCCTTTGCCAAGCGGGCTTGTTGTGAAACAGCCCTTTGGCGCGGCGAACGGCGCCAGTGAGATTTTCGCTCGTGACTGGCCCGAACTGAATTCCTGTCGCTACACCTGCAGGGATGGTCATCTCGTTGGCGTCGATAACGGTGTCCGCTAGTCCGCCGACGCGCGATACGATAGGAATAGCACCATAGCGCAAGGCGCATAGCTGCGTCAGTCCGCATGGCTCGAAACGCGACGGTACCACGAGCGCATCTGCGCCGGCCTGAATGAGATGAGCCAGATTCTCATCATAGCCGATCAAAACGCCGATCTGATCCGGATAGGATTTGGTGGCAGCAATGTAGCGCGCCTCAAGGTCCCGATCGCCATTTCCGAGCAAAACCAACTGCACACCCTTGCACAAAGCGAGCGGCAGACTCTCCAGGAGCAGATCGAGCCCCTTCTGCCAAGACAAGCGACTGATAACTCCGAGCAAAAATGCATCGGGTGCGAGGGGAAGGTCGAAACGCCTTTGCAACGCGGTTTTATTCGCCGCACGGTCGGCAAGTGTATTTACGCCGAACGGTGATGCGATGCGCGGATCGGTCCCGGGATTCCAGACGGCTATGTCGATACCGTTGAGGATTCCGCTCAACACATCCGATCGTGCGCGCAGTAGCCCATCGAGGCCCATGCCTGCATCAGGCTCCTGAATTTCGACCGCATAGGTCGGCGAAACCGTGGTGATACGATCGGCAAATTGCAGCCCGGCCTTCAAAAAGCCGATCCCACCATAATATTCAACTCCGTCAATCGTGAAGGATTCGGGGGGTAGTCCGATATCCCTCAACATCTCCCGCGGGAATTTTCCCTGATAGGCGAGATTGTGAACTGTCATGATCGTGCCTGGCCGCGGCCGCTCGCTGTAGTGCAAGAAGGCGGGGGTCAGCCCGGCCTGCCAATCGTGCGCGTGCACGACATGAGGCACAAATGCCGGGATTGCGCCTTCGCCGATTTCGGCAGCGGTTCGCCCTAGCGCAGCGAAACGAATGGCGTTGTCGGGCCAGTCAGCGCCGTCGGGCGCAACATAAGGGTTTCCGGGACGCGCAAATAAATGCGGCGCGTCAAGTATGAACAAGTCAAGCTCGGCCATGGAACAGCTCAGCACACGCGCAGGCCCCCCATAAAAATTTGGGAAGCGAAGGACTTCATCTGCCGATTCCAGCTCGTTCAGCACATCCGGATATCCCGGCACCACAGTACGCGCTTCGATCCCTTCCGACTTCAAAGCCTTCGGCAGCGCGCCAGTCACATCGGCGAGGCCGCCAGTCTTGATAAGAGGATAGATCTCTGAAGCAACCGAAAGCACGCGAAGGGGCTTCATGCAGACAGCCTGTCGATCATCGGCTGCGTAATCAGGCAGATTCCTTGCTCGGTGCGGCGAAATCGCTTGGCGTCGCATTCAGGGTCTTCGCCCACCACCAGTCCTTTCGGAATCCGAACACCGCGGTCGATCACCACGTTCTTCAGTCGTGAACCGCGAGCCGCTTCGACATACGGCAGGATCACTGCATTTTCGATTTTGGCAAAGGAGTGAACATGCACACCGGTGAACAACAGGGAACGCCGTATCGCCGCGCCAGATATGATGCATCCTCCGGAGACAAGCGAAGTCACCGCCTCGCCGCGCCGACCACCCCGATCGTGAACGAACTTCGCAGGCGGCGTGATTTCGGCATGGGTCCAGATCGGCCAGGAGCGATCGTAGAGGTCAAGTTCAGGCAAGATGTCGGTAAGATCAATATTGGACGCCCAATAAGCATCTAGCGTTCCCACGTCCCGCCAATAGCTGCGCGCGTCATTATGTGACCGAACGCAAGAGCGGCTGAAATGATGAGCTACGGCGCGCCCATGTTTGACAATATAAGGGATGATATCCTTACCGAAGTCATGACTCGAATTCGGATCTTCTGCATCGCGCCGAAGCTCTTCGAAAAGGAATTCTGAATTGAAAACATAGATTCCCATGCTGGCGAGCGATTTATCGGGCTTGCCCGGCATGGCTGGCGGATCGGTTGGTTTCTCCAGAAACGATTTGATGACGTCGGTATCGTCGATATGCATGATCCCAAAGCCACTGGCCTCGCTGCGTGGCACCTCCTGGCAGCCAATCGTCACGTCCGCGCCCTGCTCGACGTGCTGTTGCAGCATGAGCTCATAATCCATCTTGTAGATGTGATCTCCGGCGAGCAGCACGATAAATTTGGCGTTGTGGGGCTCGATGATGTCGATGTTCTGGTAAACTGCGTCGGCTGTCCCGAGATACCAGTTCTTCTCGGAAATGCGCTGACTGGCCGGCAGAATATCGAAGCTTTCGTTTCGTTCGGGACGAAAAAAATTGTATTGGGTGGCAACCGCGATGCGGCGGATGCCCGAATTCATGGCGTTGGAGAGGGCAAAATCGATAATGCGCGACTTGCCACCAAAATAGACGGCCGGCTTGGCGCGTCGATCCGTCAATTCCAAAAGCCGTGAGCCCCGTCCGCCGGCGAGAACGAAGGCAATGGCATGACGCGCAAGGGGCTCGTTTCCGGCTGGCCGCATGGGCATCCTCCTCCCAGGAGAAAATCAGTTTTTTAATTCTCTAGCGCAGTTCGCATACGATTTCTTCAATCTAGATCAATTTCGAAGCAGCACGCTAGTGCAGGACCGGCTCAATCCCTCGAAAAGCCCCGCGAACCCTGATGAACCAGCCCGCTCCAAAGCCACGAAGATCATATTCTCAAACGGGTGTCCGCTTTGCGCCTGGACATGCAGGCATATCCCGTGAATTGAGCGGCAAAGGGGCCGCTTATTCGGCCCGATTGCCAGTCGTCGTCGACGGCATCGGCCCTGGAAAAATGGGCTCAAGGCCATCAGCAAGCCTCCTCTACGTCTCGACATGAAATTCGACCTGGCAGGTTCATTCCCAAGCCCAATCCGAGAAATCGTTGGCAAACTGGGGTACCTGGCCCCACACGCCCTTCAACTTCTTGTTCGCGATGGTGATCAATTGCGGTTGGTACAGGAAGCCGGCGACGGCGTCGGTCGCGAGCATGTGCTGGGCATCGCCCAACAGCTTGGCGCGATCGGCATCGTTGGCGGCTTCCGTGATCGACTTGTAGAGGGCGTTGAACGCCTCCGATTTGTAGCCGATATAGTAGTTATCCTCCGTGTATTTCACGAGATCGAACGGTTCGACATGGGAGACGATGGTGAGGTCGTAGTTGTGCGGCCCGTTGAACACCGACGACAGCCACTGCGCCCATTCCACATTCTCGATCTTCGCGGTGATGCCGATCTTGGCGAGCTGTGCCGCCAGCACCTCGCCGCCCTGCCGCGCATAAGCCGGTGGCGGAAGTTTCAGGCTCACTTCGAGTGGCGTCGTCACGCCGGCTTCGGCGAGCAGCTTCTTCGCCTTCTCGACATCGAAAGGATTGATATCCGTCGTGTCGATGTAGCCAAGCGAGCCCGGCGTGTAGAAACTGCCGATCGGCACGCCGAAGCCGTCAGCCGCACCCTCAATCATGGCTTTCCGGTCGATTGCGGCGAGGATCGCGCGCCGCACCCGCACGTCGTCAAGCGGCTTCTTCTTGTTGTTGATGGCAACGATGGTTTTGGCCCGCGAGCCGCCGATCTGCACCGCAAATCTCGGATCTGCTTTGAATTGAGCCAGGCTGCGCGCGGCGGCGACACGGGGAAAGGCATCGACGTCGCCCGAAAGCAGCGATGCCACCTGCGCAGACGGATCGCTGATGAAGCGGATCAAGACCTTGGTGAGATGGATCGCCGCCGCGTTGCGGTATCCGGGCCATTTGGTCAATGTGATTGACGACCCTTTCGCCCAGGCAGCTAGCACGTATGGCCCGGTGCCGACCGGCGCCGTGGCATTGGTCGGCGCGCTTTTCGGTTCGACGATCGAGGCTGAGGCCTGCCCGAGCAAGAACGGGAGGTTGGGTTCGGGGTTCTTCATGTTGATCACGACCGTGTCACCGCCCGGCGTAGTGATCTGGGCGATGCTCTGGAACAGGCTCTTGTCCTTGTTGGTGCTGGTCGAGGCCGCCGCGCGCTCGTAGGAGAACTTCACCGCCTCCGCGTTGAACGGTTCGCCATTCTGGAACGTCACGCCCTTGCGCAGCTTGAACGTGTAGGTCTTCAAGTCCGGCGCAGTCTCAAAGCTTTCGGCAAGCAACGGCACAACCGAGCCGTCTTCCCGAACCTTGGTGAGCGTCTCATAGACGTTGTAGAGCGTGACCTCCGCAATGGCCGCGGCGGCCCCGCTGGTGGGATCGAGGCCCGGCGGCTCCAGCGTCATCGCCATCACCACACTGTCTTTTTTGCCCTGGGCCGAGAGCGATTGCGGCAGCAGGCAAAGCGCTGTCATCGCGGCAGCAGCAAGCAGAACGAGCTTCTTTAACATACGAACGCTCCTAAACGGGACGAGCCGATTGGCGCATCAAACTGATATCCATCGCATTAGACTATCACACCTCAACCGCCAAGGGAGGCAGCGCCATGATGGTCTCGGCGTGGTGACAGGCGGAGGTATGGTCGGGACCCACGCTGCGCGCCATCGGCGCGACCGCGCGGCAATGCGCGTCGGCGAACGAGCATCGCCCGGCATAGGCGCAGCCCGTGGGTCCCACCGATTGCGACGCGATTGCCTGCGCGCCGCGGCGTCGCCGCTCGCGCCCCGGACGGATGCGCGGCACGGCTTCCAGCAACGCGCGTGTGTAGGGATGAGCACAACGGCTGAAAAGATCCTGCGGTCTGCCCTGCTCGACGATGCGCCCGAGGTAAATTACCGCGATCTCGTCGCACAGATATTCCACCACCGCGAGGTCGTGGCTGATCAAGACGTAGCTCAATCCGAACTCGTCCTGCAGGTCCTCCAGCAGATTGAGCACCTGCGCCTGCACCGAGACGTCCAACGCGCTGACCGGTTCGTCGGCGACGATCAGTTTTGGCTGCGTGATCAGGGCCCGCGCGACGGCGATGCGTTGGCGCTGGCCGCCGGAGAATTCGTGCGGGAACTTGTCCATATCGGCGTCGCGCAGGCCCACCTGCTTCAGTACTGCGGCGACGCGGGCGCGCTGCTCGGCGCGATCGATGTGGCCGAGCGCGGTGAGCGGTTCGGCGACGATTCGCGCGACTGTCTGGCGCGGATCGAGCGAGCCGTAGGGATCCTGAAACACCATCTGGAAATCGCGCCTTGCGCGGCGAAGCTCACCGGCCGGCAGCCGATGCAGGTCGCGCCCGAGCAACTTAACCGAGCCGGATGTCGGTGTCTCCAGCGCCATCACCGCGCGCGCGAGGGTGGATTTGCCCGAACCGGATTCACCGACCACGCCGAGGCTCTTGCCCGCGGCCAGTTGCACACTGACGCCGTTGAGCGCCAGCACCTGTGCCGCCGCCTGGAACAGGTTTTCACGCGGCAACGTGTATCGCTGCACGAGGTCATCGACCTCCAGAAGCATCGGCTCGGGAGCAACGCCAGCAGTTGTCGTCGTGCTCATGCGGTCACGGCTCCAATCCGGTTCGCCATCGAGACGTCAGTACGCAGGCAGCGCACGGTGTGGCCGGCATTGACCGTGACGGGTGGCGGAAAGATCGCCCGGCAGCGCTCTTCCGCGATATCGCAACGGTCGGCGAAGGCGCAGCCGGAAGGCAGGTCTGCGAGCTCAGGTACAGTGCCGGGAATGGTTTGCAACCGGGTACCTTTCGGCGCGCCGAGCCGCGGTCGCGCGCGCAACAGGCCCTGGCTGTAAGGATGGCCCATGCCAGACAACAGCGCTTCGATCGTCCCGTTCTCCACCACCGTGCCGCCATACATCACCATCATGCGCTGTACATTTTCGGCGATGACGCCGAGATCATGGGAAATCAGGATCATGGACATGCCGCGCTCGGCCATCAGATCGGCGATCAGGTCGAGGATTTGGCCCTGGATGGTGACGTCGAGAGCGGTGGTCGGCTCGTCCGCGATCAGAAGGTCCGGCTCGCAGGCAAGCGCCATGGCGATGGTGATACGCTGGCGCTGGCCGCCGGAAAACTGGTGCGGGTAGGCAGCGGCCCGCTTGGCCGCATCGGGAAGGCCGACGCGGTCGAGTAGTGCAATCGCTTCTCTGTACGCCTGTGCGCGCGAAAACCCCCTGTGCCGGCGCAGCGGGTCGGCGACCTGGCGGCCGACGGTGTGCATGGGATTGAGCGCCGTCATCGGCTCCTGAAAGATCATGCTCACGCGATTACCGCGCAGTTTGCAATAGTCGGCTTCGTCAAGGCCTACCAGTTCCTGACCGTCCAGCCGGACGCTGCCGCTAACCACGGCGCTCTCCGGCAACAGCCCCATCAGCGCCATCGCGGTCACCGACTTGCCGCAACCGGACTCTCCGATCAGGCCAAGGGTCTCGCCCCGCGCCAGCGAAAAGCTGACGCCACGCACCGCGTCGGCCGGGCCACGGCTGGTATTGAGCCGGACGCGCAAATTATCGACTTCGATCAGCGGCTTTCTGTCGGTCATCACCGCTCCCGCGACAGCCGCGGATCGAACAGGTCCCGCAGTCCGTCGCCCAAGAGATTAAGTCCCAGCACAGCGGTCGCAATCGCCAGACCCGGGTAGACCGCAAGCGACGGCGACTGAAACAAAAGGCTCTGCGCGTCATTGAGCATCCGGCCCCAGGATGGTTGCGGCGGCTGGGTGCCGAGCCCGAGATAGGAGAGCGCCGCCTCCGCCAGGATTGCCAACGCGAACTGGATCGTGGCCTGTACGATCAGGATCGAGAGAATATTGGGCAGCACATGCTCGAGGGTGATGCGGAATTTGCCCTTGCCGGAGGCGCGCGCCGCCAACACGAACTCGCGCGCCCAGATCGCGTTGGCGGAGCCACGGGTGATGCGCACAAAAATCGGGATCTGGAAGATACCGATCGCCGTGATCGACGTGACCATGCCCGGCCCTGCCACGGCAGCCAGCATGATCGCCGAAAGCAGCGCCGGAAACGCAAAGGTGAAGTCGCTGAGCCGCATGATCGCCTCCTCGACCCATCCCCTGCGGGCGGCCGCAACAAGCCCGAGCGAGGCGCCGAACAAGAGACCAATGCCCACCGCAATGATGCCGACCACAATCGAGCTTCTGGCGCCCACCAGCAGCAGCGAGACGATATCGCGGCCCAGCGTGTCGGTGCCAAGCCAGTGCAGCGCCGAAGGCGGATTGAGCTTGTGCGCCATGTCGATCTCGTAGGCCGGCCACGGAGTCCAGACCAGCGACAGGAGCGCCGCCGAGATCATCAGCATCGTGAGCACGCCGCCCGCCACGAAGCTGCGGTGACGACGCGCACGTTGCCAGAAACTGTTGCCGGATCGGCGCGACTGCGACAAAGCCGCAGCGTCCGGGGGAGCGGCGTTCGACGGCGTCGCTGCTGCGGGTTGAATGCCGCTCATAATTCGCTGGCTTTGATGCGCGGGTCGATCGCCGCATAGAGCACGTCGACCACGAAATTCACGATCACGACCATCGTCGCCAGCAGCATCACGCAATTGCGGATCACGATGAGATCGCGATTTGAGATCGACTGGAAAATGAGGCGCCCGAGTCCGGGTAGGTAGAAGACATTCTCGATCACGATCGCCCCCGCAAGCAGGTTGGCGAATTGCAGCCCCATCAGCGTCATGACCGGGATCATCGCGTTTCGCAGCACGTGCCCCCACAGCACCTGGCGCCGGCTGAGGCCCTTGGCGCGCGCCGTGCGCACGAAATCCTCCCGCAACACATCGAGCACTGCGGAGCGCGTGACCCGCGCCAGGATCGCGGCCTGCACCACTGCGAGCGAAATCGCTGGAAGCAGCAGGGAGCGGATGCCGGGAAGAATGCCCTCCCCCCATCCTACGAACCCGCCGGCCGAGAGCCATTGTAACTTCACCGAGAACAGCAGGATCAGCAGGATGGCGAACCAGAAATTCGGAATAGCTATGCCGAATTGCGTCGCCGCCATCACTCCGATATCACCGATCTTGTTGTGATTGGCGGCGGTGTAGACGCCGGCGCCCAGCGCCAGTACCACTGTAAGCAGCATCGCCATGACCGCCAGCGGAATGGTCAGCGTCAGCCGCTCGGCGATCAGATCCGCCACCGGCGTGCCATAGGAATAGCTGTTGCCGAGTTCGCCGACCAGAAGTCCAACAATCCAGTGCAGATAGCGAACGACCAGCGGCTGATCGAGCCCGAGTTTGACGGTCATCGCGCGGATCGCCTCCGGCGAGGAGTCCGCGCCCATCAGCATCTCGGCGGCATTACCCGGCAACGCATCGAGGACGAGAAAGATGATCAGCGAGGCGCCCGCAAGCGTCGCAACCAGTGTCAGAAGGCGCCGGACAATGAAGACGCTCACCGAAGGTTCCCTTCGCGCAGAAATTGTTAGCCGGAAGACATCGCATCGTGGATCATCCAATCTTTGCGAAGATCATTCAAATAGAACTTGCGCGAACTCCGGTATACCGCACCGAGGCGCAACCTTCGCATCCGTCAAACGGTCAGTGACGGCGTCGAAACCACATCCGGCCAGCGATCGAGCCAATTCTGCGCCGCTTCGAACAGCGCGCAGACGCGCAGCAATTCCGCATCGCCGCGAAACCGCCCCACCAGTTGCAGGCCGATCGGAAGCCCGTCGGCGCTGAAGCCGCAGGGAATGCTCACCGCCGGATGTCCTGTCATATTGAACGGCATCGTCCAGGGAAACCAGTTCGGGCGAACATCACCAAACACCTCATCGTCGATGTCGATGGTGCCGAACAAATCCTGGCCGATCGGAAGCGCGGTTCGCGAGATCGTCGGCATGACAAGCAGATCGGCGCGCTGCAGCATCGATTGCACGCGTCGGAACAGGATGGTGCGATCGAACATCGCTTGCTGGTAGTCGGTACCACTGGTCCTTTGCGCCAGCGCCAGCTGCCTGAGGAAGGTTTCGCTCAACTCGTCGCGATGCTCGGCTGCGAGCCTTTCAAATCGGGTCCGCCAGACGGTGTGATTGATCGCGCGCCAGATCGGAGCGTCTTCAGGCTTGTGCTGAATGCCGCAGCAACATCGGCGGAAGCCTTGCGGCCTGGAGGCGCGAGGCAGAACAGAATTTTCTTTCCACTGAGGTCGCCACGTGGCAGGGCACCTCCGATGAAATCAATTGGGGGAATTCCGATCGACCAGGGATCGGATGCATCCTCTCCGGCCATGGCCTGCATCATCAGCACCGTGTCGGCGACCGAACGCGTCATCGGCGTGACGTAGGTCTGATTGCCGAAGGCGTCCTGCGCCTGACTGTGGGGAATCACGCCATTGCTCTGCTTCAGCCCGACAACGCCGTTGCATGCCGCCGGAATGCGGGTGGAACCGCCGCCATCGGTTGCAACCGCGAGCGGCGCAATGCCGCTGGCGACCGCCACCGCCGCGCCGCCGCTCGAGCCGCCGCTGGATCGCTCAGGGCTCCAAGCGTTACGCGTACGTCCGAACAAGGGTGAATCGGTCAGGCATTTGGTGCCGAATTCCGGCGTAGTGGTCTTGCCGATGAGAATAGCGCCCGCTGCGCGCAGCCGCGCCACGCCAACTGCGTCATGGTCGGGGACGTTAGCGGTGTAAGGAATGGCACCGAAAGTAGTACGCACGTCTTTGGTATTGACGATGTCCTTTAC
>WNFF01007175.1_pt1 | contig 10211 bp, 6 predicted proteins | sample 5400441 | NCBI WGS metagenome assembly WNFF01 (sample SAMN13153345, study PRJNA577476) | soil metagenome | isolation source: 120 cm saprolite under Douglas fir tree site 2 hole 3 replicate 1 | place: USA:California | collected 2015-04-18
CGGACCTTTCGCGGGAATCACCGGAACAGTGGTAGACCCGCAGGGAGCCGTGATCCAGGGTGCGCAGGTCAAGGTAACGACCATCAGCAACGGCGCAAGTTGGTCTGCGATTACGGACGCTTCAGGCCGATGGTTGGTTTATGGAGTTCCATCCGGCGAGGTGCGGATCGACATTTCTGCGCAAGGCTTCAAGAGTTCTTCATTGCGTGCAACCTCGCACGAAGCGGGCCGGGGCGAAAATTACGGAATGTCTAAGCTGAACGTCGGCTCCATATCTGAAACCGTTGAGGTCACCGCGGCGACGCCCATGATAGATACCACTTCTTCCTCGGTGACGACGACATTCAGCGGGACGAACGTATTCAGCAACAACGGTTGGCGCGGCGAACGCGATGACAAGAAGGCAAGGGAAAAACAGCAACAGCTGGCGCAGAACCAGGCCTCCAACAATGTGTACAACCTGCAAAAGAAAGTCTCAGGCGTGTTGCCGGTCCGGATCGACGTGCCTCGTGCCGGCAACTCTTATCATTTCGCCCGCGCCCTGATCCTGGATGAGGAGACAAAGCTGACGTTCAACTACAAGAGCGAGGTGAAAATCGCAAAGAAGTAAGCATTTGGCCGCGAATTTCCGCGAATAAATACGAATTGAAATTTGTTATTCGGGCTCTTCGCGGCCGAATCTATGTGACTGTGAATGCGAGCGTGAGCGCATCAGAGTATACGCAAGCACTCGGCAAGAATAGGAAATGTGAGTTGGTCCGCTAGCTGAAGAAAATATAAGCCGCGAATTGCGCAAATGAACACCCATGAATTCGGGTTCATTCGCGTTGATTCGCGGCTGATTTGGTTTCCAGCTCAGCGGCTACTTCACATATTTCGGCTGCTCGCCTTTGCCCCACGGATCGTACTGGTGGGCAAAGATAACCCGGTCAGGAATGGAGGGATGATCGTAATACCAGAAGACGAGGAGAGGGCTCGGGTGCGGATACGCCAATGAGAGTTCGCCCAACACCTGAAAAGCATGCGCCGCGGATTCCTGCGGGTTGGCGTTGATGCCGTGCGTGACTTCCAACCCGTAGATGTCTGCGTTGTGCTCAAGTTGCCGGCCAAAGGTGGCGCCAATAGGTTGCGCGACGGGAAAGACGGTAAAGCAGAAACAGTCCAATCAATAGTCCCACAGCGCTTGCCGCCAATCCGATGACTATGTGGTTTAAGACGTAGTGCCCCATTTCATGGCCAAAGACGAAGAGCGTCTCGGGCGTGGATGCTTTTTGAATCGTGGTGTCCCAAACCACAACCCGCTTGGAGGGCCCAAAGCCGGTCACGTATGCGTTGAGCGTGGTTACTTTGTCGCTGGCTTTCATCAGGAACATGCGCTCGCGCGGTATCGTGAGTCCGCCGCGTTGCGTAACGCGTTCCAGTTGCTCCACGAGTTGTGGGTTTGTCTTATCCAATGGCTCAAATTTGTTGAACATCGGATCAATGACATAAGGAGTAATCATGATCAGGAAAAACAGGCACGGCAGAGCGATCAGCCAGAAGTAAAACCACCAACGGCTTGGGCTCTTGCGGATGACCCAGTTCATCAGAAAAAGGCCAAGAGTTGCGATGATGATGGTGATGAGCTCTCCCTTGGCGAAGTCGCCAAACCACGATCCCCAGCCCTGCACAGAGAGTCCGTATTGCCGGCTGATGCTGTGCTGGTAGGCGTCCAGGGGCAGGTCCAGGAGATTTAGCGTGAGAATGAAAAGTGGAACCACCACCAACGCCTGCACGAATCGGCCCTTCGATAATTTCTCCGCCCAATCGCGGTAACGCGCAACCAATCCGAAATAGAGAACAGCCAGGAGCACGACAAACGACCATACGTTGCTGACGATACGCAGCATTCCGCGTAGATCGTACAGGGCCTTCGCTTTGGCCAGCTTGTCCGGCGGCAGTGTGTAAACCGAGGTCTGCGTTGCTGGTGCGGACGCGCTTATCGCCGCGGGCCCGCTCGGCGCTGGTGTGGCTGTCTGGCCGAGGCAGGGAATGACGTTTGCGATCACAATGATTGCGAACAAAATACACGAGAGACTGAGGGCCCGGCTGCGTTTGGTCAAGAAGCCTCCTGGCGAATCGATTGTTTTCGGAAAGAAGCACAATACCAGAAAAGTGGTATTTAAGGACGCCGACTCTGGCTGTGGCCGGCGACATTTTGACTGTGGCGGTGTTATGGACCAGAAAGGCTTATGACTTGAAGTCTGGCCCTGATCCGGCATTTAATTAAAGCAGCAGGGATGCTCTTTATGAGGCCCATGAAAGTCACTCATCTTGCCACGTTGCTGGTCATCTTTATCGCTTGCGCGTGCATTGCTGGCTTCGCCCAGCAGAACCCGCAACACCTGGTCCTGAAAGACGGCTCCTACCAGACGGTCACGAAATACGAAGTACAGGGGCCACGTGTGCGCTATTACAGCGCCGAACGTTACAGTTGGGAAGCGCTTCCATCTGACATGGTGGATTGGCCCGCCACGGATAAGTTCAACAAAGAGCGTGACACTATCCGTACGCAGCAGGTTCTGAAGGCAGCAGCGCCTACCGCTGCCGACGAACCGGAACCGCCCATGGTCGCTCCCGGGCTTTACCTGCCGGAAGGTGGCGGCGTCTTCCTGATGGACACTTTCCAGGCCCATCCTGAATTAGTGGAGCTCACGCAGAATGGCGGCGAGTTGAACAAGCACATGGGAAAGAACATTCTGCGGGCCGCCATCAATCCGCTGGCACTCTCTTCCAAACAGACCATTGAGCTGAAAGGTGATCGTTCCAAAACGCAATCGCATGTTCCGCAGCCGTCGATTTACGTGAGTGTTGAGCAGTCGCCTGACGAGAACCGCAATCAGAACGCCAATCAGAAACAGGACGCCAATCAGAAGCAGGACGCGGCCTCTGCGCTGGACCAGGCTTCCTCCGGCCCTGGTCGCGCTCCAAAGCCGAAGGCGAGTCCCTCGCCGCAGCAGGATAAATATCGCATTGTGCGGATGGAAAAAAAGAAAGACGTTCGCGTGGTGGGCGATTTAAACGTAGCGATCTACGGCAAGGTCAGCCAGAAACAGAATTGGGTCAAAACGGTGAGTGAGTCTGCCGGCGGTGACTGGGTGAAGATCACGCCCACGGAACCGCTCACACCGGGAGAGTACGCCGTGGTTGAGTTACTGGACAAAGGACAGATCAACCTTTATGTGTGGGATTTCGGCGTTGATCCTTCCGCGCCGGAAAATGCCGGAGCGTGGAAGTCGCGGACGGCAACTCCAGGCGAGGACAACAAGCCGCCTTCGCTGGGCAAGAGGCCGCCTGGGGGCTAGCTTTTTTTATCCCGAGCGGAGCTTTTGCCTTTATCCCGAGCGTAGCGAGGGATCGCTATATCACCAAGGAATGTTTGGGTTAACATCTCACGCCGCGTGAGTCATATTGAAAGGTAGGGATCCCTCGCTACGCTCGGGATTTCAGAAAAAGCTACGCTCGGGATTGAAGAAAAAACCTACTTCAGCAATCCCTGCTGGGCCACGGCGATATTGTCACGGCTGGAGTTCTTCACCATGTACATCATCTCGTCAGCCTGGCGGATGATCTCGTGTGAACTCTTGGCGTCTTCGGGGTAGGTAGCCAATCCCATGCTGCAACGGACATTCAAGTTGAGTCCGTCTTCTGACAGAAAAACGGTCTTGCGCATCATTTCCTGGATGCGTCGGGCGACAATCAGTGCGGACTGCTTGTCCGTCTGCGGCAGCAGGATGACGAACTCATCTCCGCCATAGCGGAAAGCATAGTCGATAAGGCGCAGTTGAGATTTGATCTTGAATCCGATCTCCTGAAGCAGTTTGCTGCCCACCAGGTGACCATAGGTATCATTCACGTGCTTGAAATGATCAAGATCGAGAAAGATGACGCTGAACTCGTAACCAAAGCGGGCTGACCTATAAACCTCAGACTCAAGCGTCTTGTAAAGATGGCGCGCGTTGTAGAGTCCGGTGCAGTCATCAGTGATGGTAAGTTCCTGGATCTTCTCTACCGCGCGTGCGTTATCAATGGCAATAGCGGCATAATCGCAAAGGGCGTGCAGAAAGAACATCTCCTGCTCGCCAAAACTTTCCATGGCGCAGTTAATAAGCTGAATTACGCCCAGCACGCGATGCTTGGATTGAAGCGGTACGCAGATGATGGACCGTGTCTTCCATTTGGTCATCTCATCAATGCGTTTGGCAAAACGCTCGTCGTTATAGACGTCGGGAACAATCAGTGATTCGCCGTGGCGGGCTACCCAGCCGGCGATGCCTTCGCCAACTTTAAGCCTTACTGTCTTAAGGGTTTCGGCCGCATCGCCTACGGCAATGGCAAAGTAGAGTTCATCCTTCTGTTCATCCACCATCAACAAAGACCAGGTATCGGGGCGAAAGAACTCGGCCATCTTGTCCATGATGGTTTGCAGGATTGAATCCAGATTCAGCGACGAGGTCAGCGCTTTCGCCACATCATTGAAGATGGCGACTTCCTGGAGCTGCCGCTTAGGATTGGACTCCACTCGGGTACCTGATGCCTCGTTCACTTAGGAAATTACACCCTTCCGCTGATGCGAACACACTTTGTCTATCTTGGGCGTATTATCACCCGATTTACGTAAATCGGCAACCCGGGAGTTGTACTGAAGCGCGTAAGTTATTGCCCTAAGGTACCCCAAAAGTCCTTGTCCTTCGGGCAGTTAGAGCGTTTTTTGGTTTGACAGACGCCGGTCAACCTTCCTATCATCCCTTGCACCAGCTTAATTCAAAAGGTCATCACCTAACCCCTTATGGGAGCATTCGGCGACAAGCTAAAGCGTGAACGCGAAATGCGCAGAATCACGCTGGACGAGATCTCAGAATCCACCAAGATTCCGCGGCGCTATCTGGAGTCACTGGAGCGGGAAAACTTTGAGTCGCTCCCCGGAGGCGTGTTCAACAAAGGATTCGTGAAGGCCTATGCCCGTTTTCTGGGGCTTGATGAGGAACAGTCTGTTGCAGATTACGTTGCGGTGGCCAAAGAAGAACCGCCTCCTGAAGATCAGTTCCCGCTGGAAATTCATGAAAAACCTGATCGTGAACTGAACCCTAGAAAATCGCAATTGCCTTTGATTGGGGCGGTGGTGGCGTTAGTTGGCGTCCTGGGCGGGTATGCCGTTTGGCGGGCCAAAATCAAGCAGACGGAGAATTCTGAGACTACCGTTGCAGCCGCCTCTCCGTCAGACAATTCAACCAAGGCAAGTGCAGATAAGTCCTCCGATGCTGGATCAGCACAGAAGAAGAGCGCAAATGCCACGCAGATGACCCAGCCGCATGCGTCCAAAACTGAGCAGGCCCGCGCGGCGCACACGGTTGGTTACAAGCAAGCCATTGTTGCCTCAGTACCGGTTAAGCAGATTGCGCGGCTGGATACACCCGTAACAACGCCTGTTCCATCAGCTCCGGATGCAGCCCGATCCAGACCTGCCCTGACCAAGAAGGACTTCTTTGTCATCATCAAAGCCAAGGAAGATGCCTGGATTTCTGTGATTGCCGATGGCAGACGGGTGAGCCATGGAACGCTGCGTGCCAATAAGCAGCGCTTTGTCAGAGCCGGAAAGCAGATCATTCTCACCACCGGCAACGCCGGCGGTATTGACGTGAGTTTCAATGGCAGGCCGCTCGGCGCCATTGGCAGTGAGAGTGAAGCACGTACTCTGATGTTTACACCAACCGGACAAGTACAAGAATAGCCCTATAGCCCTCCAGCCTTCCCGCCGATTACAATGGCTCAGGCCCAATTCAGTGCGTAATTAGTCCCATTCGCCTGCTTTTCCAACCAAGTAAAGCTAAAACATTGTTGATGGGGCCCCGAATCAGATAGTCTGCTTTTGGCATCGTATTTTGATGAAAGCGGTAATAGATATTCAGGAGGACGGTCAATTGGCTCCACGGGAACGTTTCTTGTTCACCTCTGAGTCGGTCACGGAAGGCCACCCAGACAAAATAGCGGATCAGATTTCCGATTCAATTCTAGACGCGTGTCTTGCGGAAGATGCTTACAGCCGCGTCGCCTGCGAAACACTTACGGCCACCGGCCTGGTAGTGATCGCGGGTGAAATCACCACCAAGACCTACGTTGATTTTCAAAAGGTAGTCCGCGGTGTGGTGCAGTCCATTGGTTATGACAACGCACTTTATGGATTTGATTCCAATACCTGCGCGGTGATTTCCAGCATTAACAAGCAATCAGGCGATATCGCCATGGGCGTGGATACCGGCGGAGCCGGCGATCAGGGCATGATGTTCGGCTACGCGACGAACGAAAACGATGAATACATGCCGACCCCAATCGCCCTGGCCCACAAGCTTACCCTTCGCCTCTCAGAAGTTCGCAAAAGCGGGATGCTTCCCTACCTTCGTCCCGACGGCAAATCACAAGTCACAGTGGAATACGGTCCAGACCACAAGCCCCGGCGTGTGGACGCAGTCGTGATTTCTACTCAGCATGCAGAGTCCATTGACAATGAAACACTGCGCGCCGATATCCTGAAGCACGTGATTCAGGCAGCCATTCCGGCCAACCTGCTGGATGGCGATACGAAGTATCACATCAATCCGACCGGACGTTTCGTGATCGGCGGCCCAATGGGTGACACTGGTCTCACCGGTCGCAAGATCATTGTGGATACGTACGGCGGCATGGGCCGTCACGGTGGTGGAGCATTCAGCGGTAAGGATCCGACCAAGGTTGACCGCTCTGCCTGCTACATGGCCCGCTATATTGCCAAGAACCTGGTGGCTGCGGGCCTGGCTGACCGTTGCGAAGTGCAACTGGCCTATGCCATCGGCGTTGCAGAGCCAGTCAGTGTGCTGGTTGATACCTTTGGCACCGGCAAACTGGATGAACTCAAACTGGAAGCGCTGGTCCGTGAAAACTTCCAGCTCACGCCTAAAGGAATCATTGAATCGCTCAAGCTGCGCCGTCCTATCTACAGGAAGACCGCGGCCTACGGACACTTTGGACGCAAAGATCCTGACTTCACCTGGGAAGCGACTGATAAAGCCGCCAAGCTGCGTGAACAGGCCCAGGCTGCCGGCGCATCCAAGACCACGGTGGGCGTTTCCAAGTAGTGATCTTCATTCAGGGACTTTAGTTAAATCGAATGCAGTGAGGGCTTAGATAGTCTCACTGCATGATTTCTGTTGAGGGTCTTTTGGGGAACCAAACCAGGGACTTAAGCCAGAGCGCAAGCGAAATTGAAATTTAGACAACTACCCTGCCATTGGCACGAAAAACATGGCAAGAGAAATAGGAAATCATGTCGACAACCGCTACACCGCAAATCGCATTTGACGTTAAGAATATCGAGCTTGCCGATCTGGGCAAGCGGCGCATCGAATGGGCCAACCAGTCTATGCCGGTGCTGCAGAGCATCCGCAAAGAGTTCATCAAGAACCAGCCACTGAAGGGTATCCGCATCGCTGCCTGCCTGCACGTGACCACTGAAACCGCAAACCTTGCCATTACCTTGCGTGACGGCGGTGCTGACGTGGTGCTTTGCGCTTCCAATCCGCTCTCCACACAGGACGACGTGGCTTCATCCCTGGTGCGCGACTACAACATCTCCACTTTTGCCGTAAAGGGCGAGGACAATGACAGCTATTACAAGCACATCCTGGCCGCGCTTGATCACAAGCCGCATATGACCATGGATGATGGCGCTGATCTGGTTTCCACCGCTCTCACCAAGCGTAAGGATGTTCTTGACGGCATCATCGCCGGCACGGAAGAGACCACCACGGGCGTCATCCGCCTGCGCGCCATGGCGAAAGACGGGCAGCTTCGCTATCCGATTGTTGCCGTGAATGATGCGCTGACCAAGCACATGTTTGACAATCGCTACGGCACCGGCCAATCCACCATGGACGGCGTGATCCGCTGCACCAACGCGCTGATCGCCGGCAGCAAGTTCGTCGTGGCCGGCTTCGGCTGGTGCGGACGCGGTCTGGCTTCACGCGCCCGCGGCATGGGCGCTGATGTGATCGTCACCGAAATCGATCCAACGAAAGCCATTGAAGCCGTGATGGAAGGCTATCGCGTAATGTCCATGGCCGAAGCGGCCAAGATCGGCGATATCTTTGTGACCGTGACCGGCAACAAGAACGTTCTGGCCCGCGAACACTTTGAAGCGATGAAGAACGGCGCCGTTGTGGCCAACTCCGGACACTTCAATGTGGAAATTGACATCCCGGCGCTGGAAAAGCTTGCTTCCTCCAAACGCCCGACCCGCGACTTTGTGGACGAGTACGTGATGAAGGACGGACGCAAGATTTACCTGCTGGGCGAAGGCCGCCTTATCAACCTGGCAGCCGCCGAAGGTCATCCGGCTTCTGTGATGGATATGAGCTTTGCCAACCAGGCGTTGTCCTGCGAGTTCCTGATCAAGAACTACAAGACCCTGGAGAAGAAGGTCTATGCAGTTCCTGATGAGCTCGACAAGAAAGTTGCCCGCCTGAAGCTGGAATCCATGGGCGTGAAGATCGATAAGTTGACTGCCGAGCAGGAAGAATATCTTGCCAGCTGGTCTGAAGGTACCTAAGCGCACTCTGAAAGCAATAGAATAGCGGCGGCCGCAGGGTCGCCGTTTTTATTGGCGTTGATCGCGGGGCTCGCAGGGCACGCTGTTTGCATCTGATGTCTTGGGAGTTTCAGAGCAAGAGGAGAATGAGTCCAAAATTTCTGAAGAGACTCGCGCAGTGGCTTTTGGAAGACTTGCGCGTGCCGCATGGGCCTGGCGGCCAATCAGAGCACACACACCCGTGGTGGAAGGCCATGTGCCTTACTGGCGTGGATTATTTCTCCACCCTTGGTTACCAGCCGGGAATTGCGTTTCTGGCTGTTGGCGCGCTTTCTCCCATCGCCACCCTGATTCTGGTCTTGGTAACTCTATTCGGAGCCTACCCCGTTTACAGCAAGGTTGCCGAACAGAGCCCCAATGGGCAGGGAAGCATTGCCATGCTGGAACGGTTGTTTCCCAACTGGCGCGGCAAAATCTTTGTGCTGTGCCTGCTTGGCTTCGCAGCCACGGATTTCATCATCACCATCACGCTGTCCGCCGCAGACGGAACGGCGCACCTGCTGGAAAATCCCTTCATGCCATCCTGGATGCACCACCAGATGGGACTCACACTTCTATTGCTTGCCATGCTGGGCGCAATTTTTCTCAAAGGATTTAATGAGGCAATTGGTCTGGCTGTAATTCTGGTGGGTGTATATCTCATACTGAATGCTGTAGTTGTCTCCGTGGCCATTGAGCATGTGCTTGCGCACCCCCATGTAATTCGAGGATGGCAGCACAATTTGTGGCAGCAGCACGGCAGTGTTCCGGCCATGGTCGGCCTCTCACTGCTTTGGTTCCCGAAACTTGCGTTAGGTCTCTCTGGTTTTGAGACGGGTGTAGCGGTCATGCCGCTGATCGGCGGTGATCGCATACCCAACACAAAAAAACTCTTGCTGACAGCCGCGTTGATCATGAGCGTCTTCCTGATGGCCAGCAGCTTTGTTACTGCTGTATTGATCGAACCCAGGGCCTTTGCAAGCGGCGGCCCCGCGAATGGACGCGCGCTCGCCTATCTAGCTCATCTTTATCTCGGGTCAATCTTCGGGAGCATCTATGACCTGAGCACCATTGCCATTCTGAGCTTTGCCGGTGCTTCCGCCATGGCCGGTCTGCTTCACCTGGTACCTCGTTACTTGCCACGTTATGGTATGGCGCCTGACTGGGCGCGGGCTTCCCGGCCTCTGGTTCTGGTATTCATGGCAATGTCGTTCGTCGTCACCATCATCTTTCGTGCCGATGTTGACGCGCAAGGCGGCGCATACGCAACCGGTGTGCTGGTGCTGATGAGCTCGGCTGCTTTCGCGGTCACGATGTCTTCATGGCGTACGCACTGGCGCTGGGCCTTCCTGCCAATTTCCCTGGTCTTTGCGTACACCACATTCTCTAATATGGTGCAGCGGCCGGAAGGCATTAAGATCGCCAGTATTTTCATTGCGCTCACCATCGTGAGTTCACTTACCTCGCGCGCGCTGCGCTCCACCGAACTCCGTGTTTCTGAAGTGAAATTGGATCCAGCGGCGCAAGAATTCCTCCGCAATGATCGTGATCAGATCATCCGTTTTCTCGGACA